>ERZ1023397.78-NODE-78-length-25706-cov-4.050875_pt1 | contig 25706 bp, 27 predicted proteins | sample MGYA00521260_ERZ1023397 | MGnify/ENA primary metagenome ERZ1023397 (study PRJEB32759, sample SAMN07749898) | skin metagenome | biome: transportation; feature: city; material: polyester macromolecule | host: Homo sapiens | place: Hong Kong:TKO line | collected... | reverse complement strand
GAGCCATGTGACCCCCGATCAATCAATGCAAGCGATGCAGCAGTTAATGCCAAATACCGATACTGCGACGCTACAACAAGTGAGTGAATTGTCTGGTTATGCGCCTTTTTTGGCACTGCAAATGTTACACAGCGAATGGTATCAACACCGCCAAACTTGGATAAACAGCTTTCAAGCGGTTCGTAGTGGGCAACGTACGCCTGTACAAGCCAGCAACTATTGGCAAAAAACGCTGACATTGACGGACTTTTTATACTTGTCGCAAGCCTTGTTAGTACCATTGGGGCAATTTGCCGTCGGTATCTCAGCGTCCGCCCATGACTTGGATTTTGGCAAGCTGCAGCCACCACCAACATTAAAGCAAATTAGCCAGTTACAACAGGTCATCGATCAAATCTGGCAAGATAGACAGCAACATATCCAAGATAAGTTATGCTATGATAAAATTTTTAGCACCATGCTTGATTGCTAATTTATTCAATTATCTATATTACTTATCATTCACCATGCGTTAGTAAAAGGAACAGTGATTATGGCAATGCCATCTCGTGGCGGTATCACCACCATTAACTATGATACGATCGAAAAATTGTATGCTAGCTATCTGCCTTTTATTGAAAACGGTGCGTTATTTATTCCTACTAACCAGCAGCAACAACTAGGCAGTCAAACCTTTGTGGCAATTACTTTGCCAAATTCGAGTGAGAGAATGCCGCTGCATGGTAAAGTGGTGTGGGTCAACCACCGTGCACAAGCACAGCGCCCCGCAGGCTATGCGTTACAGCTTGGCAAAGATGAAGCAGGGTTACGCATCAAAAACGAAGTCGACCGCCTTCTAGCGGGTCATATCAGCTCAGATAAACCCACCTTTACGCTATAAATTTTGGAAATTCTGGCAGTTTTAGCCTGTGATTGTTAGAAGCCAGCGATTGCTAAAGGTGAGCTTATGCTTAATCCTGTAAGTCGCTAGCTTTTTTTCTTCTATCGCTCAATGGTTAATCATTACTCTGCGTATCGGTGCATTTCTCATTTTTTGCCCGTTTTTTGTGCATTTTTTCATTGGCAAAAATAATACGCAATGTAGTCAATCCTTGTGTCAAATTACTTGTATAAAATAGCTTTCAGGCGTAAAATATACGACTATTTTTGCTTTGTTCCTAAGAATGGCATGTCACAAACGTTAACGCAACCGTCTTTTGATCTAACCGCAAGCCTGCCCGTCATCACCATTGATGGCTCAAGTGGTGCAGGTAAAGGTACATTGACGGCAAGACTGGCAAAGCTGCTGGATTATCAAATTTTGGATTCAGGGGCGCTGTATCGGATTGTGGGGCTTGCAGCCCACCAAGCGGGTTTGTTAACCGATAACATTGATGAAACTGCGCTAACTGATTTAACTCAATCGTTGAAAATTGAGTTTGCAGCCGCAAAAGCGGGTTCTGAGCATGTGACAGTGCTCGTGAATGCCAACGATGTGAGCGAAGTGATTCGCACCGAAGAAGTGGGTAACTTTGCGTCAAAAGTCGCGGTATTCCCGAAGGTGCGTCAAGCGCTATTAGAGTTACAAAAAAATATGGCAACGTCGCAAGGCAACCCAAAAAAGGGCTTGATTGCAGACGGGCGTGATATGGGCACAGTGGTTTTTCCCGATGCGCCGCTGAAAGTTTATTTGATCGCATCCTCTGAGGCACGAGCCGCGCGCCGTGTCAGTCAGTTGACCAACGCTGGCAAACAGGCAGATTTTGACGAAATTTTGGCACAAATTATTGCGCGTGATGAGCGTGATAGTACACGCAGTGCCTCACCGGCTAAGCCTGCCGATGATGCGATAGTGATTGATAGCTCAGCCATCGATGCTGAGCAAGTGTTTAACCAAGTTTGGCAACTATGTGTTGAGCGTGGTTTGACAATTAACTAACTATTTTTTAACTAACAGTTTTTAAAAGTTTTATCGATTTTTTATAGGCACTAAAACCAGCCTTATGTTTATAAAAAATCTTAATTTGAACCGTACTGTGCTGGACAGGCTACGGCTATACAAAGGTAAATTTTATGATGGAATCATTTGCTGAACTGTTTGAAGCAAGCCAAGTACTTGACGTAGAACGCGGTGCAGTTATCTCAGGTACCGTAGTTGCGATTGATAGCGACTGGATTACCGTAGATACGGGTCTAAAATCAGAAGGTATCGTTGCGCGTTCAGAATTTTTGAATGAACAAGGCGAGCTTGAAGTAGCAGTTGGCGACCAAGTTCAAGTCGTTGTAGATGCGGTTGACAATGGCATGGGTCAAACCCTATTGTCACGTGAAAAAGCAAAACGTGCTGAAACTTGGAACGTACTTGAAAAACTTTATGAGAACAATGAGATCGTAACCGGTCTTATCTCTGGTAAAGTTAAAGGTGGTTTCACGGTTGATATCGGTTCAGTACGTGCGTTCTTACCAGGTTCATTGGTGGACACTCGCCCAGTACGCGACACGGCGCACTTAGAAGGCAAAGAGCTAGAATTTAAAGTCATCAAACTGGATCAAAAACGCAACAACGTCGTTGTTAGCCGCCGCGCTGTGATGGAATCTGAAAACTCAGCAGAGCGCGAAGCACTATTATCTAACCTTGAAGAAGGTCAAGAAGTGGTCGGCGTGGTGAAAAACTTAACTGATTACGGTGCATTCGTAGACCTAGGTGGTATCGATGGTCTATTACACATCACAGATATGGCATGGCGCCGTATCAAGCACCCATCAGAAGTGGTTGAAGTGGGTCAAGAATTAAAAGTTAAAGTATTAAAATTTGACCGTGAACGTAACCGTGTCAGCTTAGGTCTAAAACAATTAGGCACTGACCCATGGCAAGACGTTCTTAACAACTATCCAAAAGGTACTAACGTTAAAGCACGTGTAACTAACCTGACTGATTATGGTTGTTTTGCTGAAATCGCTGATGGTATCGAAGGCTTGGTACACGTTTCTGAAATGGATCATACCAACAAAAACATCCATCCTTCAAAAGTGGTACAAATCGGTGACGAGATCATGGTTCAAATCCTTGATATCGATGAAGACCGTCGTCGTATCAGCCTAGGTATCAAACAAACCATGCCAAACCCATGGGAAGAGTTTGATAAGAACCACCAAAAAGGTGACAAAGTATCTGGTACTATCAAATCAATCACTGACTTCGGTATCTTTATCGGTTTAGAAGGTGGTATTGATGGTCTAGTTCACTTATCAGACCTTTCTTGGACTGAAAGCGGTGAAGAAGCGATTCGTAACTACAATAAAGGTGATACCGTTGAAGCGGTCATCTTGTCTGTAGATGCAGAAGCTAACCGTATCAGCTTGGGTATCAAACAACTTAACAGCGACCCATTCAACGAATACCTAGTATCAAATGATCGTGGTGCGGTAGTGAAAGGGGTAGTGACTGACGTTGATGCCAAAGGCGCTAAAGTAAAACTAGCTGACGATGTAGAAGGCTATTTACGTGCTTCAGAAATCCAACAAGACAAAGTAGACGATGCGACCACTGTACTGAATGTCGGTGATGAAGTTGAAGCGAAAATTATCAGCGTTGACCGCAAAACTCGCGGTATCAATCTATCAGTTCGTGCAAAAGACGAAGCAGAGCAACGTGATGCTATCAAAGCATTAAGTTCAAATGCAGCAGCTGATACCCAACCAAAAACCATTGGTGACTTAATCAAAGAGCAACAACAAAACCAATAATCGGTTTTGTGAGCGATAAAAAAAGCGACTAACTTAGTCGCTTTTTTTATTTTTGCCTTTTAGGTAACAAAATGAAAGATTTAGTCTAAAAAAAGACGACGAATTTAGTGCGGTTTTGTTATAATATGCGAAGAAAAGTAATGAAATGTAATTTTTCATTATTAGAATTGTTAATAGATTGTTGGATGAAATTGGACTGTAACGAAGTTTTTAAAACCATCATTCTGTAATTTAGACTATGACAGTTACGTTTAGCGTGTTAGGGGTAGTATGGAAAAAGTGTTAAACAAATCTGATTTGATCACTAGATTATCAAGTGAATGTGAGAATATACCAGAAAAAACCATTGAGGAAGCCACCAAGCAAATCATTGATTTGATGGTCGATACCTTATCTCAAAACGGACGTGTCGAAGTACGCGGTTTTGGTAGTTTTAGTTTGCATCATCGTGAGCCACGTGTGGCGCGCAACCCTAAAACAGGCGAAAAAGTTACCGTAAAAGCAACGGCGATACCCCATTTTAAACCTGGCAAAGCATTGCGAGAGGCAGTCAATCATCATCGTTAGTTGCGGTTTTTGAGTCATTTAACGTTGTTGAACTTACGCTATGGTTTAATATATGATTGATCAAAAAAGAGTGGACAAAAAATCCACTCTTTTTTTTGAATTATCTGTAATAATAGTGGCATTCAAAAATGTAGATTAATTAAAATAACCAAGGAGAAAAATATGCGTTATCTGTTAGCGATTTTGTTGTTCGTGGTCGTTGGTTATTCATTGATGCTGGTATTGGTGAATAACAACCAAGTCGAAGTAAATTTACTGTTTAGCCAAGTACCACAAATGAGTTTGGGGCTACTGCTGATTATTAGCATTGTTTTAGGGGTCATTGCGGGGCTATTGATAGGTGTGATTTTATTTCGTGTGTTACAGATGAAACTGGAAAATCAGCGCTTATCTAAAGAGTTAAAGCAAACCCAAGAAAAATTGATGCAAACGCAGCATAATTATGAACAGCATTTAGCGCAAACCAGCAATGCAACGATTGCACCTACCGCAGCCAACCCTAATTTACCACCCGTACGATAAGCAATCCATACTATCATGTTAAAAAAAGAGTCAGTTTGTTATGAATCAAGTGGCAGCACCGCAAGCAACATCACTCATCAAATCAGCCATCAAGTCACCCATTATTGTGGCATTGGATAACATGGATGACCGTCAGGCATTAAGCTTGGCGGATAAACTGGACCCTACATTGTGCCGGGTGAAAGTTGGCAAAGAGCTGTTTACCAAATATGGTAGTAGCTTAGTGACATCCTTACATCAGCGTGATTTTGAGGTGTTTTTGGATTTAAAATTTCATGATATCCCCAACACCACCGCGCAGGCGGTCTTAGCAGCGGCTGATTTGGGGGTGTGGATGGTCAATGTACATGCCAGTTCGGGGCGTACCGCCATGCAAACGGTGAAAGCGCGTTTATCGACGCAAAACTACCAAACCTTAGTGATTGCGGTGACGGTGCTGACCTCTATGTCACAGCAAGATTTGGCTGAAGTGGGCATCACCGACTCGGTAGAAAATCATGTCAAGCGACTAGCATTATTGACGCAGCAATCTGGGCTTGATGGGGTGGTTTGCTCTGCACAAGAAGCCAATATGCTTAAACAGCTTTGCGGCAAGGATTTTCTGTTAGTCACGCCAGGTATCAGACTACCAGAAGACGCCAGTAATGACCAAACCCGCATTTGCACGCCCAAAGATGCCATAGCAAATGGATCTGATTATTTGGTGATTGGGCGGTCAATTACGGCAGCAGCGGATCCCACCGCCAAACTGCACTATATCTTGGATACGTTAAAATAACCCATTTCGAGTCATGTATGCCAGTACGTTTTCAAGTGTTAAGTGATTTACATATTGATAGCTATGCAAGAAGGGATTTGCCCATTGGTGAAATCCCTTACACAAATGCCGATGCTATTTTAGTAGCGGGCGACACGTCCAATGGGCTTTTGGGCATCGAATGGCTCATCGGTGAATCAAAGCGACTTGAGAAACCAATTTTTGTGATTGTGGGCAATCATGAGTATTTTGGTCATAATATTCTTGAGTTAGATGCCCAAATAAAGGCATTGACGCAAGATACGCAAGTGCATTTTTTACAATGCACGAGCTTTGAATTTATGGGTGTTAGAATTATTGGTACAACGCTTTGGACGGATTATCAATATCAACCACAAGATAATACGTTGGAGATTGCTCAGCAGTTTATGCGCGATTATCGCGAGATTTATTATGATAACCGACTGTTAACGCCCCAAGATACTGTATCTATTCATGAGCAGCAGAGGGCATGGTTGCAAAATGCCTTAAAACAAAACGAAAAAGATGCTATGCCCACCGTGGTCATGACACATCACAGCATTAGCCCATTATCTATCGCGCCAAAATATGCCAATTTTCCCAGTAATGCGGGATTTGTCGTTGATTTGAGCGAATGGTTACAGAGCGATTTTGCGCCTGATATTTGGCTGCATGGACATACCCATGAAGCGTTTGATTATCAGCAAGGTCATACACGTGTTATTGTCAATCCCAGAGCCTACCCCAATGAAATCAGTAGTACCGGGATAGTTTTTGACTGGCATAAAGTCATTGAAGTCATGGTATGATTGGCGCGTTTGCCGCAGTAACATCCCATTTAATCGCTTAAATTTTTGACCTCATCAATTTATAGTATCAATTTATGGTGCAAAGATAAAAAGATATAAGGAATGCGTATTTAAATGTCTAGTTCAATCAACACCATGCCTGCTCATTTACCGCCCAGTATGATTGACTCGGTTAAGCTACTGCCGAAAAATGAGCGATTAATCTTATTTACCCGTCATTCATTGCGCGAAATGTCAGATAAAAATGGCTTTGCCAGTTATGCATTACCACTGACACCAAAAGGCAGAGTGTTGGCGGAGTCTTGGGGACGTTGGTTGGCTGCCAACTTAGATTACTCGATGGATGTAGATAGCATCAGTAGCCCGATACAACGTTGTATTGATACCGCGATTTTAATGCAAGCAGGGGCTGGCATCTCTAGAAATGTGTCGCACCAATCACTGTTGGTAGAGCCAGGTAGTTTGGTGGTTGACCATGAAGAAGTGAGTAAGGTATTCAAACAAATTGGTGCGCTCAATTTTATCAATCGTTTTTTGGCGGGCGACATGGCAGGGATTAAAGCGCCACATAAAGGCGGTTTGGATTTATTAGCGCTTTTATTTCAGCATCAGCCAAAGCACGGGCATTTATTACTGGCGGTTAGTCATGATACGCTGTTGTCAGCGTTTTTAGCGGTGATGATGGGCGTGGGTGAAATTAGCTGGGATGACTGGCCAAAAATGATGGAAGGGGTATTTTTGTGGTTTGATGATAAACCATTTAGTGATGCAAAAGTACATTTTATTTGGCGTGGACAGTGCTATGAACGCCGATTGATTGAATTGTTAGACCCATTTTCACCCTCTTATCCGTTAGAAGACTAATCGATACCCAACAAAACAACAAAAATAAAGGTAGGACTTTATCCTACCTTTTTTGACACAGTCAACCTTTAAATATGTTTATGGTTTAATCAAACATGTTTGCCTTTTAAATGATTAACCAAATTTTCAATTTGCTGCGCATGATTGCGAAGTTTATCCTCAATGCCACTAAACTGGTCTTTTAGCTTATCATCGACTTCATGAATACGCTGGGCAAACTCATTTTTTTTCATCTCAATGGCTTGCGTTTTTAACGCTTGCCATTCTGCAATCGTTTGTTTGAAGGCTTGTTGTTCACTGTTTAAACGATCTTTTATCACTTGGAAATCGCTGGTTAAATTCCCTGAAAAAGTCGCAACTTTTTTCTCAGCACGTTTGAATGCCATTTCTGTTTGTGCATGCTGAATGGTGACGTCTGGGACACGTTTTAAATCCCAAGTCAAACCGATTTTTGACAAGCCATAAATAATCCATTTGCTAGGATCATATTGCCACCATTTTACCCCATTGCGATAGTCGTATTGGAAAAAGTGATGGTAGTTATGATAGCCTTCGCCCCAAGTGAAAATCGCCAGAATCGGATTATCACGCGCGGTGTTGGTATCGGTATAAGGACGGGTACCAAACATATGGCAAAGCGAGTTGATAAAGAAAGTAAAATGATGGCTTAATACCAAACGCAGTAGCCCTGCAAGTACTAAGGTACCCGCAACATCACCCACCATCCAACCAAACAACGCTGGCAAGCCAATATTGGCTAATAAAATCCACAGGGCATAATATTTATCTTGCGCCACTAACACAGGATCAGCTTTTAAATCTGGGATATTTTTGTAGTCATAATGGCCGCTTGGGTAGTTTTTGAGCATCCACCCGATATGTGAGAACCAAAAGCCACGCTTGGCAGAGTAGGGGTCTTGATAGATATCATCGACGTGGCGGTGGTGCAAACGGTGTCCTGCACACCAGTCAAATACTGAGCCCTGAACAGCTAACGTGCCGCCAATCAGAAAGAACCATTTGACAATCGGATGCGCTTGGTAAGTACGATGTGACCATAAACGGTGATAACCGACCGTGATACTTAACCCATTCCAAGCCATAAAGAATGCGAAAATTGCCCAAACTTGCCAACTGACGCTATGTGTCCACAAGTAATAAGGTACAATCAATAAAGCCGCCAAAGGCGTGCTAATTAAGACAAACGCAGGGATCCAATTGATGGGCGCGTTTTCAAAAGATTGAGGTTGTGCCATAGAGATAAATGTCCTGAGGATGATCAAAATACGACATGTATTTTTTTAATCATTGACGCTATATTGTACTGAAAAAATGGAAAAAAGTGAACACATATACACTCAAATTCCCGACAATTTTGCTAAATTGATATCGATAAACTTACTGTAATATGAATGCTTTAGCCAAAAAATTCAATTAAAAATTTTAGCTACAAAGATATTTTAGACGGACGGTAAAGTTTTGGTTTGACAAATCATCCGAAAGCAAGTTTGCCCCTCACTTCGTACATATTCTAGATTGGCATAGTTTGCCTGACAAAAGGCCTGCGACAAATAAAGCCCCAGACCCGTGCCCTGACTATCGGTGGTAAAAAACGGATTAAATAAATACTGAATATTTTCTTTGGCAACGCCGTGACCCGTATCTATCACATCGATATGGATAGATTTGCCAGATTCATACACTTGAAGGGTGACAAAAGCATGGGGCTCGGTTTTGCTACTAAAACGCAGCCCGTTATTGATGAGGTTGACCAAAATCTGTGCTAGCTGATGGTTATCAAACATAAAGCCTTTATCCGTACGGCAGTGCAGAAAAATATCATGGCCGCTAAAGTTTTCTTGTATAAAATCGTTTAGCCAAGTTTTGGGTTCAATATAAACAAAATTAGGGCGCTGCTGACGAGATAATTTAAGCACATCTTCGATGATTTTATTGACCCGAATGGTTTGGTGATAAATCATCTCATATAGCAGGATATTGTCACCCGATAAGCCGCTGTCAGCCTCATTAACTTCCTCCATTAATAATTGACTGGCTTGGCTAATGGTTGCCAGCGGGTTACGAATCTCATGGGCAATACTGGCGGATAATTGCCCTAGTGACGCAAGTTTTAGCTGCTGTGCACGGCTAAACTCATGGCGTAAATCTTCAATAAAAATAATGGCATATTGCTGTCTTAATTGGGTGATACGAAGTCGCAAGTCATTAAAGCTTTGGTGATTGGGCTCAATGCCAACGGCCAAAGGTGTGCTAGCAGTCGCTGCGCCGAGCCGCACTATTAAAGTTGCTTCAGGCTCTTGGATGATGGGTGCAAGTCTTGCGGCTAATATGGGGGAAATATCTGGCAATTTAAAATTATCAAGTGTCTTTGGCAGATGTAGTTGGTCGATTGCGGTATCATTGGCGATAAAAATTTCTAAATCGTGGGATAATACCACCACGCCTTGGTCAATGATTTGCACGATTTTATTGTTGATGGCATTTAGCGCATTGACTTCATTGACTTGGCGCTCAGAGAGCAGCTCAATTTGTTTAAGCCGTTTGGATAACGTATAACTTAAATAAGCAACCCCGATAAAGCTAATCGCCATCGAAGCCACGTTGTTAACCAGCGCGTAGTTCACATCGTTTTTTAGGGTCTGATAAAACTGCTGATAAATAACCAACGTGATGGCAAAAATAGTCAGCAAAATAGCTTGGTTGGAGCGCACCAACATAAAGGCCGCCGCAACTTGCACCAAAAACAGCAAAATCACTTGTAAATCATTACCACCGCTAAAATACAACATGGTAGTGAGTACCAGCGCATCGACAGTTAGCCCGACCATCAACAGCGGATTTTTGGGATAAAAATAATACAAAATAAATAAAGCAATACTAAACAAAAAATAGAAAAAAGTGGGAAAAAGATTAATCAATACCCAATAGTCATGCTGGGCATTTTTTAGTGCCAACATAAAACTAAAGGAAAAAAAGATAGCAATAATAATACGGTAACCATTGTAGACGTTACCGATTTTTTTGGTTCTAGCTTGGGTGCTTGGCTTGTCAAATAGCGATGAAAACGCAGGATTGGTAATCATGGTTTAGGGTTGAACTAAACCATGACGCATAGCCAAATGGGTAAGTTTGACATCACTGTCGATATTAAGCTTTTCAAAAATACGATAGCGGTAGGTATTGACTGTTTTGACACTCACAAACAACTGATCGGCGATTTGCTGTGGACTTTTGCAATTGACCACCATCATCGCCACCTGCATTTCTCGCTCACTTAGCGCATCAAATGGCGACTCTGAATTGTCAGTGAATAAAATATCAGCAAGCTGCTCGGCAACATCGGCGCTAAAATAACGCCCGCCTTGGTGGACTTTTTTGATGCCTTTAATCATCTCATCAAGCGGTGTCCCTTTGGTGATATAGCCACTCACCCCTGCTTTGATGAGCATGGATGGGTAGGGCTGCTGAACCAAAGAGCTGACCGCCAAAATCTTGGTATTTTTATCGGTTTGCAGCAAGCGCTTGGTGACTTCTAACCCGCCAATGGTAGGCATATTGACATCAAGTAACACCACATCGGGTTTTAATTGTTTGGTTTTGATAATCGCGGTTTCACCATCGGCAGCTTCACCAATCACATCAATGTCAGGGCTATCTGACAGCATCCGTACGATACCCATTCGGACTAAATCATGGTCGTCAACGACCAATACTCTAATCATCATTTTTTATCTCCACCGCGCTTATCTATGCTTATCTTTATGCCAACAAAGTTTTGTATCAACAACACTTTATATAAAAAAGAGTCAGCTAAAGAAAACTCATTTTTCAAAAATAACTGTCTATCCCCAAGTTTTTATATTAGCACAGTTAGCGATTTAAGACGTGAGTTACTGTCTTAAATGTGACGAGATTTTTTGTTCATGTTATGGGTAAATTTAGGTAGGCAAATTTGGGCACATGACGAAAATTCGCTTAACTTGCCCAATAGCTTTATAATAGTCAGCATTCAAACCTTTATTACTGCTAAAAAAATGCGAATCCCATTATGAGAATTAGAAAGCTGTTTAAATTTGAAAATGCCCATATCGTGCGCAATTGTAGCTCCGATCGCTGCAAGTACTCGATTCATGGGCATAGTTACCAAATCGAGCTGATTTTAGAAGCGCACCGCCTCGATCACGGGCAAATGGTGTATGATTTTGGGCTGTTAAAATCATCGATTAAAGACATCATTGATAGTTTTGACCATGCTATTTGTTTTTGGGATAAAGATGACCCTGACTATATTGACGCCTGCAAAAAATTTAGCGCGCGCTGGATTAGTTTGCCTGTTTCGCCCTCGGCAGAGCAGTTTAGCCGCGTGGTGTTTTTTTGGGCAAGAGAAATCTTAAAACAAACCCAAATGCAAAATGGCGAAACCGATGTCAAAGTGTATTCCGTCATCGCCCACGAAACAGCGACAGGCTATGCACAGTGCTTTGAAGACGATGTCGATAATGCCCAAATGGGCGCGTTGACGCTGGGTGATTTTGAATTTAGCGAGCAAGTAAAAGCCGAATGGCATGACCCCTTGATGTATGACAAATTAAAAAAAGGCGAAAAATTTGTCAATCCGACAGTGGTTTTACAAGTTGACTAAGCTGTTGGTATCTGACGGGGTTGTTGTAACGATTTTTGATTTAGGACAAACATTGGGCAAGTTGGGAAATTAATCGACATGAATAAAACTATCCTCCTAAAATCCGAAACCGACACCCAAGCCTTAGCTAAAGAGCTTGCCGAAATGAATGTGACCGGTAGCGTTTGGCTGTCGGGTGATTTGGGTGCGGGCAAGACCACGCTTACCCGCTATTGGCTACAGGCAATGGGGCATACAGGCGCGGTAAAAAGTCCGACTTTTACCCTGGTTGAACCTTATCGTATTACGCAGGACGATGGTACAATTAAGCCGGTTTACCATGCCGATTTATACCGTCTCAATGATCCTGAAGAATTGGAATTTATCGGTTTTTATGAATATCAAGATGAGCCAAATAGTTTGGTGATTATTGAATGGGCGAGTCGTGCAGCAGGCTATTTGACGCCGCCCAATGCCACCCTTGATATCAAACGCCTGGATGACGAACAACGAGAAGTGACGATTAGTTTTGCCTGACAACCGTATTCATAAATTATCCCCACTGCTTATCAACCAAATCGCCGCTGGCGAGGTAGTGACGCGTCCTGCTTCTGTGGTCAAAGAACTGATTGAAAATGCTATCGATGCCAACGCTACTCATATTCGAATCGATATCGAACAAGGCGGGCTTGGGTTGATTCAAATTAGTGACAATGGCATGGGAATTCATCCTGATGACATGATGCTTGCGGTCACTCGCCATGCCACCAGTAAACTTGCTAATGTCAGCGAGTTGGTTGGTATTCATAGTTTAGGCTTTCGCGGCGAGGCACTAGCGAGCATTGCAGCAATATCGCATCTGACATTAACCAGTAGTCACAATGACAGCGGGATAGGGCAGCAGCTGAGCGTGAGCGGTAGTGAGGTAAGCCAAGCTACTATTCGTCCTATCGTAAAACATCGCGGCACGTGTGTCAGCGTTCGCGATTTGTACTTCAATGTGCCAGGCAGACGCTCGCACCTAAAAAGTATTGCCACAGAATTTGCCCATATTGAACAAGTCGTGCAGCGATTAGCGATTAGTTTTGCCGATGTGCAGATTGAATTATATCATCAAGACAAGCTGCGTTTTAGCTTAACGCAGTCAGCCCAAGCCCCTCACCAAAATTTAGAGGGGACGGCATTGCCTTTTTTGCCCGCGTTTAGTTTGGCGCGGCTTGAACAAGCGTTAAATTTGCCATTGGCTGAGATTGCACAGCCATTTTATTTATCGCTGCAAGGTTTACAAGCACAGACAGAGGATTTAAGTGCCCAAGTCACCGGCTGGTTTTTTATCGCCCATAAAAATAATCTGCCAAAACTGATTTATATCAATCATCGTTTGGTCAGTGATTTGGCGATTAGTCAAGCCATACAAAAAGTGGGTCGCAAGCTGGGTATTGGCATCGATAATTCGCTACAAATGGGCTATGCGTTGTCTTTTGAGCTGCCTGCCGAGTGGATAAATGTTAATATTCACCCGAGTAAACAACAAGTCAAAATCCAACCATTGACCAATATATTAGCTTGGTTGTCTCAGCATATGCTAGAGCAATTGCAGCCTAAAATGACTGAGTTAAATACCCTGCAACGGCAAGCTTGCGTGACAAAAACTGATGACAGTAACGTCGATAAATTTCAAAAATTGCCTACAGGTGAAGCTACGTCCATTCAGTATATAAAGACCGGTGAGATAAAGACGGGTGAGAAACCCAACGCCACCCATGAGCTAACCCATGTTGCCGAAAATCAGTCGATTTATCAGGTGGCAAGAAAGGGTGCGGTTGATAGGTTAACGGATAGCGACTCGATACAGCTAGTGACCTTATTTGAAAACAAGCATGAATTTGAAAGACAGCATCAATGTGAAAACCAGCATCAAACTTTTGCTTTAATTTTTTGGCAAGGATATTTTTATCTGATTGATTTACAATACCATCATATAGACAGTGATGATAAAGCGTATGTTCAATCTTATTTGAATCAAGCTGATTTTACCCACATTGCCGACAATGCCATTCGAGTCAGTGAAACTGACATGCTACAATGGCTGCTGTCGCATTCGCATTTACCTAATCGCTAGTAACCTTAACAATCCCCAGAATAAGCTATGATAACAGCCGATAAACAAGACGTGATTTGCCTTATAGCACCTACTGCCAGCGGCAAGACAGCGTTGGCGTATGAACTCTACGAAACAGGCAAATATCGTCTTATTTCGGTAGATTCTGCCTTGATTTATCGGGATATGAATATCGGTACTGCCAAACCGACACGTGAAGAATTGGCAAAGTATCCACATGCGCTTGTTGACATCATCAGTCCTGAGCAAAGCTACAGCGTTGCCCAGTTTATCAGCGATGTGGACTATCATATCAATCTTGCTCATCAGCAAAATAAAACACCTGTGCTGGTGGGTGGAACCATGATGTACTATATGGCACTGATTCAAGGTATCAATGATATCCCAGCAACCTTGCCTGAGATTCGCCAACAAGTCACCCAACTGATTGCCGAGCAGGGGATTGAACAGCTACATGCTTATTTAACCCAGGTAGATCCCATCCTTGCTAAGCAACTCAAAACCACAGACACCCAAAGAATTGGCAGAGCGGTGGAAATCTATCTACAAACAGGTAAGCCATTAAGCGCTTGGCAGAATCAGCCCGCTAGGGCGTTAGCCGACAATCCACATCAGCATTGGCAAATTTTAGCCGTGATGCCAGATCGTGATTGGTTACACAAGCGTATCGCACTTCGGTTAGATATCATGTGGCAACAAGGCTTTTTGCAGGAAGTGATTGCCCTGCGACAACAATATCACCTCACGGCTGATCTGCCATCCATGCGCTGCGTTGGCTACCGGCAAGCTTGGGATTTTTTAGAAAAAATACAAAATACAACATTGTTTACATATGATAATAATGAAGAAAATTTTCATGATGATGTGGCGCGTTTTTTACTAAACACGCACAGCTCCCCAATTCAAGATTATAGACAAACTATGCAAAATGAGGCATTATATGCTACAAGACAGTTAGCAAAACGCCAATATACATGGATGCGTAAGCTGGTTAGCACACAACAATTGGTTGAGCGTTTTGATATCAGACCCTTGGCAACTATTGATCAAGCAAGAAATTTGCTAATAAAAACAAGTTAACAGCAGTGACATGCTTGGGTGATACTATTTGAGTGCTTATCTAATATGGTGATTCGACAATCCATATTAAGCTAATAAGGTATAATTAAAAATTCGTTTAAAAATATAATAATTTAACCAACTTTCTGTTTATTTCTGGGAGAAACCTATGTCAAAAGGTCAAACACTACAAGACCCTTTCTTAAACTCTTTACGTAAAGACCGTATTCCAGTGTCTATTTTTTTAGTCAATGGCATCAAACTTCAAGGTCAAATCGAATCTTTCGATCAATATGTGGTATTACTCAAAAACACCGTCAGTCAAATGGTCTACAAACACGCCATTTCAACGGTAGTACCTGCCCGTAATCCCCGTTCAGCCACGCCAATGCCAGGGGCAAGTGGATACGGCCAATCTAGCCAACTGGGCTTTGGTCAAGCAGGCGGTTTTGAGCCACAAGGCTATGGCGCAAATCGCACAGGGTTTGCTAATCGTGGTGGTTTTGGTGACCGCGGTTTTGATGGCGGCGGTTATGACAATGACCCACGTGGCTATTCGCACGAGCGTCCAGGGTTTGCGCAAGCACCGTATGATCGTAGTGGTTTTGCTGACCGTGGTTTTGATAGCGGCTATGACACTATGAATTTTGAGCCTGCCAAAGATGATACTAATTTTGACGATGATGCCAACGGCAATGGTGAAGACAAGTATTAATTTTTAAATTCTAAACATGATATTACGTGGCGAACCCTATCAGTGTTCGCCATTTTTTATAGCTTTTATAACTTGTCTTTTATAGTTTATTTGGAACTGATTTAGCAATGCCTAGATTGTTAATATAAACTCGATGAAATGTTGTCAAAATATGTATTTTCGGACTTATCCCGTGAATATTGGCTTAAATTGCGCTATGATACAGTTTGAAAAAGTTTAAATTTTAGCTTTTAAGGTTGCTGATGGCTGAGCGATTAAGCGCACAAAAAGTGATTTTGAAAAATTAGTGAGGAATTATCTTGGATGCATCGGTTGATTATTTAAAGCATGCCAAAGACGCTATCAAAACAGAACAACATGCTTTAGATTTGCTGATTGAACAGCTAGATGAACGATTTGTGACCGCTTGCCATTTGATCGAAAACTGTCAGGGGCGTGTGGTGGTGACAGGCATGGGTAAGTCAGGGCTTATTGGTCGCAAAATTGCAGCGACTTTTGCCTCAACGGGAACGCCGTCTTTTTTTATGCATCCTGGTGAAGCAGGTCATGGCGACCTTGGCATGTTGGTCAAAGGCGATGTGTTAATTGGCATCTCAAACTCAGGTGAGTCAGATGAAATCCGCACGTTACTGCCTGTGGTAAAAAAACTGGGCATTCCGCTCATTAGTATCAGCCGTGACAAACGCGGTATTTTGCCAAGATCTGCCGATGTGGCTTTGACTTTAGGGGCGTCTGAAGAAGCTTGTCCCCTTGGATTGGCACCGACATCAAGTACCACAGCTACTTTGGCACTGGGAGATGCGTTAGCGGTGGCGTTGGTGCATAGTAAGCATTTTACCTCAGAAGATTTTGCTTTATCGCACCCTGCGGGGGCATTGGGTCGCAAATTATTAACCCAAGTGAAGGACTTGATGCATGTAAATAACCTGCCAACCATTGATGAGCATTCGACGCTTAACGAAGCCTTGTTTAGTATGACGGGTGGCAGACTGGGGATGACGGTAATTACCAATGCAAACAATCAAGTCGTGGGTGTATTCACCGATGGCGACTTGCGCCGTGGCTTAGCGCGCCAATTGGGGCTTGATACGCCGATTAGTCAGGTGATGTCAACCAATCCAAAGTCCGTCAATCCTGATATGCGTGCGTCTGATGCGCTGACATTAATGAATGAACAAAAGATAAATCAGCTATTAATCATTAATGATGATAAGACTTTAGCGGGTATTTTGACCTTGCATGAGCTACTGCATGCGGGTGTGAATTAATAGGCTTAAAATAACTACTTTTAAAGTAACTAGGCTTACAATAATAAGGATAAGGTCATGCAAAGTCTGCTCACTAAAGCAAAAAACGTTAAACTATTGGTCATGGATGTGGATGGTGTGCTGTCCGATGGAAAAATTATCTATGATGCCAACAGTGTTGAAACCAAAGGCTTTAATGTTCAAGATGGCTTTGGTATTCAGCGTATTCACCAAGCAGGGATTCAAACTGCCATTATAACGGGTCGTACTAGTGACATTGTCACGCATCGCGCCAAAGAATTAAAAATTACCCATCTAGTGCAAGGGCGGGAAGACAAATTGACGGCGCTCAATGAATTGTTAGCTAATATTGGTATCTCGCTAGCAGAATGTGCTTATATCGGTGATGATTGGCCAGATATCAAAGCCTTGCAATCCGTCGGATTTGCTGTAGCCGTGGCAAATGCTAATGGCGAAGTCATCAAACGGGTCGACATGGTTACCACGCGCTCAGGCGGAGAAGGGGCAGTTCGTGAGTTATGTGATTTGATTTTAAAAGCAACGGGTCATTACGATGATATTTTGGCCAGTTATGTGGTTTAGGTCATATAACTTGGTTTAAGGGATTTATGCTAAGGGATTTGTTCTAAGTGATTTTTTTTGAAAGTGGTTTAGTTTAAGTGATTTGTTTTAAGTGATTTGGCGTATGCGGCTTAGTGTGGTAACGTCCATTTTTATCAAATTTTTTGGCAATGTTAGGTGGCAATCGTGTCAACAAAAACGCTATTTATTTTAGGCTTATTATTTATTATCGTATCGGCCTATTTTTATGCGCAAAACGATGCTCGCTTGACCCAAGTATCACTCAAACCGACCGATATTGATTACCAAGCAGAGCAAATTAAAGCGCTACAAACGACCGAAACAGGTAGTGTCGGCTATCAGTTAACAGCGGCGCAGGTAACCCATTACCAAAATGCCAATACCGCCGTGATGTCCAAGCCACAGATTGTTATCCGTCCAAAAAATGAGCGTGAAGTAACCTTGGTGGCAGACCAAGCACAATTGGATGAAAATAAGCAGATTGCCAAACTGATAGGTAACGTGACCTTAACCAGCGTTCCGTTGCTCACCCAAAATACCAGTATGTCGAATTTGCCCGTTAAAATGATAGGTAAAAACTTTGTCGGTGATTTGGTCAATAATACAGTAATGACTAATGAACCGCTGACCTTTATCCATGGGAATAATCGGTTTGATGCCAAACAATTTAGTGGTGACTTGGCAACGGGTGATTACGGTTTTGGACAAGTGAGTGTGATGATTCAACCTGCACAGTAGCTAACCCTATCTCTATGGAGTAGAGTGGCTACTGTTAAGACAGCAACTCAGTTGCGATGTTGACGGGATTTAAGTGAGTATCAAAAATCTTTAACTTCGGTGCTAATTTAATCTATATTGTTGATTTTAAAATTTTTATATAAAAGGTTTAACATGATTGTGGTGAAGACTCGACAATTAATAATGGCTGGCGGTGTGTCAATTGCTGGCATCCTTGCGGCATCGAACGTGGCAAACGCCTTGCCATCAGACGCCAATGAGCCGATTCGGTTGTTGGCAGACAAAGCGACGTACAGTGAGCGCTCTGGGGTGACAAGCTATACAGGCAACGTCACCATTACCCAAGGCACGCTCAAAATGGCGGCGGATAATTTAACCGTCAATTTGACGCCAACCCGCGCCATCGAAAGTGCAGTCGCAACAGGGCGTCCTGCCACTATCCAACAAATTGTGACACAAGAGAAGGGCTTGGCGAAAGGTCAGGCGAATCGAATTGATTACAATGTCAAAACAGGGCTTGTCACCCTCACGGGTAATGCGCGCTTGACCCAAAATGGCGGTAGTTTTTCTGGCAATGTCATCCATTACAGTCTAAAAGTGGGTGATATTGAGGCAAAAGCAGGGAATAACCAACGAGTTGAGCTGGTGTTTCCGCCACAAGCGAGCAACCGTGTGGGCGTTCGTAATCGCTAGTATTGTTTAACTTGCTTTCGCTTTGTTCATTGCCATTGTTTAGTTCTAGGATTTATTATGTCGCAACCGCAAGCCAACCAGACTCTAATCATGCAGCACCTTGCCAAACGCTATGGCAAGCGTTGGGTGGTTAAAGACGTGTCTTTTTCCGTAGAACAAGGGCAAGTGGTTGGGTTACTCGGTCCAAATGGGGCGGGCAAGACCACCAGTTTTTATATGGTCGTCGGTCTGGTCAATATGGACAAAGGGCAAATACAGCTCGGCAATCGGGATTTGTCGGCATTGTCCATGCACGAGCGCGCCGCAGCAGGCATTGGCTACTTACCGCAAGAAGCGTCAATTTTTCGCAAATTAACCGTTGAAGAAAATATTTTATCGATTTTGCAGACTCGCACAGATTTGGATAAAGCGGGGCAGCAGCAGCAACTTGAGCAGCTGATTGGGGAATTTAATTTGGGTCATGTGCGCCACTCATTAGGGATGAGCGTGTCAGGCGGTGAGCGCAGACGCTGTGAGATTGCCCGCAGCCTTGCCTCAAATCCCAAGTTTATTTTGCTTGACGAGCCTTTTGCTGGGGTTGACCCGATTTCAGTAGGCGATATCAAAGAGGTGATTATCAAGCTTAAACAGCGCGGCATCGGCGTGCTCATTACCGATCATAATGTGCGTGAGACTTTGGCTATCTGTGAACATGCCTATATTGTCAGTGAAGGACAAATTATTGCGGCAGGTACGCCAGCGCATATTTTAGACAATGAGTTGGTACGTAAGGTCTACTTGGGTGAAAACTTCATGGTCTAGCAAGCAGGGTTTAGTAAGATTGTTCAAGGCAAAACCTATGACCACCAAAGCACGCATCTGGCAAGCGATTTTATTTGAGACAATCGCCATACTGCTATCATTAGGCTGGGTAAAATTACTCAGCCTTTTTGGCTTTACGGGTAGTGAGTCGCAGCATAACTCAAGTATATTGGCGCTGCTGATTGGCATTTCGCTCATCGCCATGATTTGGACATTTATTTATAACTTATTGTTTGATAAATTTTTTACCGGTGAAAAACTGGCTCGTCCGATATGGCTAAGGGTACTGCATATAGTGGGGTTTGAAGGTGGCTTGTTGGGCTTTACCTTACCACTGGTCATGTGGGTGATGAATATTGGACTGTGGCAGGCGTTTATGCTCGATATTTCGTTGACCTTACTTATTTTGGTATATGGGTTTATTTTTTACTGGATTTATGACTTGGTCGCCCATAAATATAGTCGCAAATAACAGCAATCTTGCGTGTCAAAACTTGTGTATCAAACATAGCTCACTATCCCTAATTTCATTGCATTAATGTCATCGTATTAATTTCATTGCATAGTTTATCCCTCTCACCACCACCAATACGCTTTAAGTTTCTTTATTCTTTAATTTTTCTTTATTTTTAAATTTTTCATTGCAAATTGGAATCTATGGCAAAATCAAAATCATCCTACGTGTGCCAACAATGTGGCGCAAACTTCGGTAAATGGTCGGGACAGTGTGCCGAATGTGGCGCATGGAATAGCCTTGTCGAAGCGCCGACGGTCAGCATGCCACATCATAAACCTGTCACCAAAAAAGCTAGTAACTACGCGGGCGAACAATCGAGCGTCATGCCACTTAATGCCGTGCCTATGTCACTCGATACTAGGCTACCAACGGGTGTTGGTGAGTTTGATCGGGTGTTAGGCGGCGGCTTAGTAGCAGGTTCTGTGGTGCTGATTGGGGGTGATCCGGGTATTGGCAAATCCACTATTTTGCTACAGACGGCGATTCACATGGCAGAAAATCAAAGTCTAGCCGGCAGTGCGCTGTACATTACGGGTGAAGAATCGTTGTCACAGGTGGCGATGCGGGCTAGTCGTTTGGGGCTACCCAATAACAACTTAAAAGTATTGGCAGAGACCAATGTTGAAATGATCTGCCAAGCCTTGACCCAAGAGCAACCAGCCGTCGCCATCATTGACTCCATTCAGACTTTGTTTACCGAAGCCATCCAATCCGCGCCAGGCGGTGTCAGTCAAATCCGTGAATCAGCGGCGATTCTGACGCGCTATGCCAAGCAAACGGGTACAGCGTTATTTTTGGTTGGGCATGTGACCAAAGAAGGGGCGCTGGCAGGTCCTCGCGTGCTAGAACATATGGTAGATGCGGTACTGTATTTTGAAGGGCAGTCGGACAGCCGTTTTCGAATGATTCGTGCGGTGAAAAATCGTTTTGGTGCCGTCAACGAGCTGGGCATTTTTGCCATGACGGATGCAGGACTCAAAGAAGTGGCAAATCCATCGGCGATATTTTTAAGTCGCTATGATAAACCGATTGCAGGCTCAGTGGTCATGGTTAGCCGTGAAGGTACCAGACCGCTACTGGTTGAAGTACAAGCGCTGGTCGATGAATCGCAAGGACAACCTAGGCGCATGGCACTAGGTTTAGATTATCAGCGCTTAGCCATGTTGCTGGCAGTCATGCACCGTCATGGCGGTATCCAAACCAATGGGCAAGATGTGTATGTCAATGTGGTAGGCGGGGTCAAGGTGCTTGAAACAGGCTCAGATTTGGCGGTTTTATTGGCCTGTGCGTCTAGTATCAAGGAAAAGCCTTTGCCTTATACCCTGGCAGTATTTGGTGAAGTGGGCTTGTCGGGTGAAATCAGACCTGTGCCCAATGGTCAAGAGCGTCTAAAAGAAGCGGTGAAACATGGCTTTACCCATGCGATTGTACCCAAAGCCAATGCCCCCAAAACGCAATTAGAGCAATATCAAGGTCTCAAAATCATCGCGGTTGAGCGATTAGATGATGCGATTGATAGCGCCTTTAATTATCTATAAATAAAGGAATCATCTATAAATAAAAGACATAAAAAAAGCTGAAAAGTAATGTTTCAGCTTTTTTATAATTGACTTTTTTATTCTGCATCAGCCGCAAAATTAAAGTATTTGGATTGACTGCCAATGATTTTTTCAACCGCTTCAATCACTTCATCCACCACATCATCATACACCCCATAGTGAAGTTCATTGCGAAACGAGGTAAACGGACTTTTACGTAGACCTGAACGCACTTCAGTAATACCATTTTTATGGTAAATAAAATCAACTTTACCATTGGTATTTAATACACAGCTTAACCGTCCATCTTTTACCATCATATCCACGCGCTCTGGCATAAAGATGTATTCATTGACATTTAACGTTTTGTCTTCGACAGCTTTCGTAACAAGTGATTTTAAATCAAACATAGTGACCTCAAAGTGTATTGTTTTTTATAATTACATTTAGAGAAAATAGCAGTATTGTCACTGCTTGCTTATCCAGTGTTATTATGAAGAATTAATCTATCACTGTGTGTAAAAAAATGGATAACTTATGTTATCCATCTTCATCTTGTTAAGCGCTAGCGCCTATTTAACTTATTCTATTAAACCCCTGCTATTTAACTCACCGTATTTGATTGGGCGCAGTTAAGTTAGCTTAAAATTAAGCTGTCATCTTCTACCACTTCGCCGCGGGTGCGTTCAAACATATTGAGTAAATCATGGACAGTCATGCCTTTGCGTTCATCGCCTGATACGTCTAGTACCACTTGCCCTTGGTGTAGCATGACGGTGCGCGTGCCATGATTGAGCGCTTGCTGCATGGAGTGAGTGACCATCATGGTGGTGAGATTGTTTTCTTGGACGATTTTATCGGTCAGTTCCAAGACGAAAGCGGCGGTTTTTGGGTCAAGGGCAGCCGTGTGTTCATCGAGTAGTAAAATTTTCGACGGCTGCAGGGATGCCATTAATAGGCTAACCGCTTGGCGTTGCCCGCCTGATAATAAACCCATACGGTCAGTGAGTCGATTCTCTAACCCTAATTTTAAAATCGCCAGTTTTTCACGGAAAATTTCACGGTTTTTGTGATTCAATGCGCCTTTTAAAAAACGCGATTCGCCACGCTTGTAAGCAAGTGCCATGTTTTCTTCAATGGTTAAGGCTTCACAAGTACCTGCCATTGGGTCTTGGAAAACCCGTGCTACCCAGTGTGCCCGTTGGTGGGCAGATTTTTTGGTCACGTCAATATTGTTTAAGGTAATTTTGCCGCTATCGACCCGAATCGTGCCAGCGACGGCATTTAAAAACGTCGACTTACCTGCGCCGTTGGTACCAATGACCGTGACAAATTCACCTGCTTCAATACGCAGGCTGATACCACGTAAGGCAGGGTTTTCAATGGGCGTACCAGGATTGAAGGTCAATCGTAGGTTGTCTGCGTTCATCATAAGGCATTGTCCTTTTACTTTACTTTATAAGTTGTTAAGTGCCAAAGTTAAAATCAACTATTTGATACCAAGTTAAGCGGCATGCTTATGGCGATTGCTTAAAATTTTTGATTTGATTTTTGGTAGGATTAAAGCAATCACCACCAGCAGTGCGGTGACCAAGTTAACATCTTGAGGACCAAAACCAATCGCACGTAAGGTATCATTTGACAACGCAATTTGGATAAAGAATTTATAAAGAATCGCCCCGACAATAGCAGATAGGGTAATCCACAGCATCTTTTTGGCAGGGATGATGGTTTCACCAATGATAACGGCAGCAAGACCAATCACAATGGTACCAACACCAATGGAAATATCGGCACCGCCTTGGGTTTGCACAAAAATCGCACCAGCAAGCGCAATCAGCCCGTTAGAAATCGCCATACCTAACAAAATGCTACGAGAGGTAGCAATCCCTTGTGCTTGTGACATTCTAAGGTTAGAGCCAGTTGCCCGCATCGCCAAGCCCATCTCAGTGCTAAAGAACCAATCCAAGAAAAACTTGGCAGCAATCACCACACCACCAATCACCACACAGCGCATCCAATAGCCGTTACTATCAGTCACCAGTTCGCCAAATATCGTTGGCTCACCGAGCAATGCCAAGTTTGGCGCTTGCATAATACGCAAATTGACGGCATACAGCGCGACCATCACTAAAATACTGGAGAGTAGCTGTAAAATACCAAGTTTGACATGTAGCCAAGCCGTTACCAAACCTGCAACACCGCCAGCAAGCATACCAAAGATACAAGCCAGCCAAGGGTTGACATCCGCGATGATTGCCACGCCTGCGACAGCACCGCCTAAGGGAAAACTACCATCCGCGGTCAAATCTGGAAAATCTAACACCCGAAATGAAATGTATACGCCCAAAGCCACTAACGCATAGATTAGACCACTTTCTAGGGCACCAAATAAAGCAAGTAACGACATAACTGTTCACACAAAAAAGTAAAGACCGCTTGTTAATTTAACAAGCAGTCAGGTGTTAAGGTAAACCAAGTGGCATTAAGCGTAATGCGACTAAAGTACAAATACGCGCTTTGAAACTTTAGTTGCCACTGGGAAATTAAATTTGCAATCACATTAAAACAGCTAAAACTAACGAATGATTTATTGTTTAGCTTTTGGCGCAGGTTCTACTTGGGCTGCCTGACTAATTAAATCTTGTGGCAGCGTAATGCCAACTTCTTGCGCGTGTTTTGGGCTAAGGTATAAGTCAAGCTTATTCATCGTGATAGGCTTGATGGTACCTGGTTTTTCGCCTTTTAGGACGCGTCCAACGATTTTACCTGTTTCGATGCCCAAATCTTTGTAGTTGATACCCATCGCCGCGACTGCACCACGGGCAACGGAGTCAGTATCGGACGCCACTAGAGGGACTTTGATTTCTTTAGCCGCTTGGTAAAGCGACTCATAAGCGGATACCACGTTGTTGTCAAGTGAGGTATAGATGAGCTGAACTTTACCTTGTAGACCGCGAGTTGCTTGCGGAATATCGGTAGTGCGCTGTGCAGGTGCCGCAACGATGCTAATACCCATCGGTTTAAATTTTGTTTCAAGCGCTTTCAGTACCACCGTTGAGTTGACTTCCCCTGGGCTGTATACATAGCCGACTGATTTGAGATTTGGTACGACTTTTTTCATCAGCTCAATCTGTGGCTCAAGTGGCAACATGTCTGATGCGCCTGTCACGTTGGTGCCAGAGGCTTCCCAAGATTTTATCAGTTTCGCTTCGACAGGGTCGGTAACTGCAGAGAAAATGACAGGAATTGAGTTGGTCGCTGCAATGACGGATTGCGCCGATGGGGTAGCAATGGCAACGATGGCATCGGGTTTATCCGCGGCAAATTGTTTGGCAATCTGACCGGCAGTCGCCGTATTGCCTTGGGCTGATTGGAAATTTACTTTTAGGTTTTGACCTTCTTTAAAGCCTTCGTTGCCAAGCTCTTCAATCACACCTTGACGAACGGCATCTAATGCTGGGTGCTCAACGATTGCCGTGATAGCAACAGACTTGGTATCGCCTGACGCAGCTGTCGTTGCACTTGCTGTGCTTGCAGTATTGGCATCAGCTGTTTTATTGTTAGATTGGCTACAACCCATCAGGCTTGCCATACAAATTCCACCTAGCATCATTGCTTTGGTCAAACGAGAAACACCAAATGTAGCGTTCAACATATATCACTCCAAAAATCCATCCATAGGGTAACAATTAAAAAGGTAAATCTTAAACAAGAAAATCTTACACTTTAATAACAATATCATACAGCATTGTTAAACATTAT
>ERZ1023397.73-NODE-73-length-29005-cov-3.703523_pt1 | contig 29005 bp, 27 predicted proteins | sample MGYA00521260_ERZ1023397 | MGnify/ENA primary metagenome ERZ1023397 (study PRJEB32759, sample SAMN07749898) | skin metagenome | biome: transportation; feature: city; material: polyester macromolecule | host: Homo sapiens | place: Hong Kong:TKO line | collected... | reverse complement strand
ATTCAACTTACGCCCACGCCCACACCAACCCAATCCACCCATGATGCGTTAACCCATGAATCGTTAACTTTAGATGCGCCGATAGGGAATATCAATGCACCTAATTTAGCCCAGCCCTCTGCTGAAGAAGGTCAATTGCCTGAAGAAGGGCTTGAAGAATATTTGATGAATCAAGAACGAAAAGTCATTATCGCAGCGCTCAACCACAGTGGCTGGAATCGCACCCAAGCCGCCAAATTATTAAATACAACGTTTCGCTCACTGCGCTACCGTATGAAAAAATTGGGCATTGATAGTGACAGTGATATTAATAGTGATAGTGACAGCGATGAGGATTAAAAACTTCGGATAAAGGACAAATCGATATTTTTTGATAAATCTACTATCCCTACTTGGTCATAACAAGCTAGTGGAAAACGCCGGCGGATGCCTAACCACTGGTTTGCTGATTTAGCAAATAGCACGAATCGATTGCCTTTTTCATCGAGGCTTTGGTCGATATTGTCAATTTGATGCAGGCATTTTACCGCAATGATATCAATGTCTAACGTGACAGCGGGTTTTTGGTACAGAAATCTGTCTTGTTGCTGTTCAAACTTCTTGGTGAGTTGTAACCACTGCCAATAATCCATTGGCTGCGCAAAGTCTAAATAAGCCACTTGGTTAAAATAAACCGGTGTATTGGATGTTTGCTTGTTTAAATTGTTATCACTACAAGTATCTTCACTACTATGAATCGCGCTGAGGGTCAAAGTGCCAAAGTTTTGCAGCCAGTCTTTGGCTTTTTGTAAATAATAAGGTTGTTTGACATTACTGGCTAACGACAAAACACAGGCTTCGATGACTATGACATCACGCGGTGGTACACTCATACTCAAATGCTCAAATAAACATATTTTTTGCTTAGGCTAATTAATTTTGCTGAAAACGGGTAATTTTAACCCCGACACTATCGGCTTGTTTGATGGCGGTGGGTTTGTGAATCGTCACTGTGACTTTTTCTGGGGCAAATTCTGCCAAAATCATCTCAGCGACCAATTGCGCTAACCGCTCTAACAGCGCGACTTTATTGGCAATGCTCACTTCAGCCACGCGCTCACTGACACTTTTATAATTGATGGCATCTTGAATATTATCAGTCTGCGACGCTTGGTATTGACAGCCCACCATTTCAATATCAAAAATCAATGGTTGGGTTATTTGCTGCTCCCACTCATACACGCCAATCACGGCATCGACTTTGAGACCCTTCACAAAGACCGTATCCGTTGAATTGCCCGTCAGCTTGATTGGCTGACTGTTGGACTTTTCGTTTGCAATCGCATGTAAGGCATCCGCCGCTGAATATAGCGATTCATGCATGGTTTTTTGTGTGGGGGCTTGCGTGGTGCTGTGGGGCGTTTCAAGCTTAGTTTGTTGGGTGGTTTCTGGTGTGGTCATTTTTACTCTCGTTAGGTATTTCGTTGTTTGATTAAATCATAACTAAAAAATACCAACCCTGTCCAAATAAAGGCAAAGGTAATCAATTTATAAATGTTAAAAGGCTCATGATACAAGAATATCGCCAATAAAAAAATCATGGACGGGGTCAAATAATTTAAAAAGCTCAATAAACTAAAGTTGACCATTTTGGTAGCTTTATTAAACATCAATAGCGGTATCAAGGTCACTGGCCCTGCAAGCATCAATAAAAAAATTGATGGCGACAGCCAAAAATCTAATTGACTACTAGCAACATCATGCATAGCAAACCAGCCAATAAAGACCGGCACCAATAATGCCGTTTCGATAAACATCGCAGACAGCGCATCAACCGGCGTATGGCGATGCATCAAACCATACACAGAAAAGCTACTCGCCAACAATAACGATACCCACGGCAATTTACCCAGCACGACCAACTGAATCGCCACGCCTATCGCTGCCAAAATCACTGCCATCCATTGCAAAGGACGCAGTTTTTCTTTGATGACCACAAGGGATAGTAAAATACCCATCAACGGACCAATATAATAGCCCAAACTGGCTTCCAAAATCTGATCATGATTGACCGCCCACACGTACACCAACCAATTAACTGAGATAATCGCCCCCGAAACGGCAGTATAAAGTAGCCATTTTGGGTTGGCTTGAATCACTTTCACCCAGTGCCAGTTTTTAGTCACTATCATGATCAGTAAAATCGTGACAAACGTCCAAATAATTCGATGCCCAATGATTTCAATCGCATCATAATCTTTGAGTAGCTTAAAATACAGCGGGAAAAACCCCCAAATCAAAAAAGCAGCCAGTGCGGTCAATACCCCTTTGGGGGTGGTCACTATGGTTGGTTTTTCATGGTCAGTCATATCAACAGCACGGGTCGGAATGTCACTATTGATGATATCAATTGTTTGATTTTCGGGGATTTGATTTTTCATTAACACAACGATAAATTTTATTTTTTATAAAAAAGTAAAAACTAAGAAAGTCATAGTCTATCTTAGTTTTCATGTCATCCATGTAAAGACTTGCGACAGTGATACAAGTTTAGCTCACCTAGGGTTTAGTCAGTCACCACTTTAACTTGCAATCCTGCACTATTGACCAGTTCAGCAAAGTTAGGGAAGCTGGTATTGACCGTTTCGGTACCATGAATGGTAATCGTATCACTTGCGCGCAAACTTGCCACAGTAAAACTCATGGCAATGCGATGGTCATGGTGACATTCAATCTCACCACCGCCAAACACCTGTGCCACATCACCGCGACCTTCAATTTCAATGCCATCATCGAGTACGGTACAGGCAATTCCTAAGGTTTTTAGCCCATCTGCCATGACTTGAATACGGTCAGACTCTTTAACGCGCAGTTCAGCTGCGCCATTTAGCACGGTTTTACCCGTGGCACAACTTGCTGCCACAAACAGCACAGGGAATTCATCAATGGCGAGTGGCACCAAGTGCTCAGGAATCTCAATACCTTGCAATTTTGAAGATTTCACCACGATATCGGCAACTGGCTCACCGCCAACGGTGGTTTCATTGGTCAATGTCAAATCAGCGCCCATCAGCTTTAAGATATCAATCACGCCAGTGCGCGTGGGATTGATGCCCACTTTTTTGATGGTCACATTGCCTTGTTGGGCGATGGCGCCTGCGACCATAAAAAATGCCGCAGATGAAATATCAGCAGGCACTGCGATATCACATGCCGTTAATTCGCCGCCCCCTGTCACACTAATTTGATTGCCATTGTGCACTTTTGACACTGTCACAGGATAACCAAATGCCGTCAGCATGCGCTCGGTGTGATCGCGCGTCACTTCTGGCTCAATCACCGTGGTAGTACCTTGTGCCCATAGCCCTGCTAACAGCAAACACGATTTCACCTGCGCTGATGCCATCGGCATTTCATAGCTTATACCTGTTAAAGTTTGATTACCGGTGATGCTAATCGGCGGCGTGCCTTTTTCGCCCGTGGTTTGGATTTTGGCACCCATCTCCCGCAGAGGCTTGGCGACCCGTTCCATGGGACGTTTGGATAAACTCGGGTCGCCCGTCATCACCGAATCAAATTTTTGTGCTGATAAAATACCTGATAACAAGCGCATACTGGTGCCTGAATTACCCATGTATAGCGGATCATGCGAGGGTTTTAACCCATGTAATCCAACCCCATGAATCACTACCCTGCCTTGGTTTGGACCTTCAATCACTACGCCCATATCGCGAAAGGCCTGCAAAGTAGCGAGTGCGTCTTCACCTTCCAAAAACCCTGTCACCGTGGTGGTACCTTTGGCTAACGAACCAAACATAATCGAACGGTGGGAAATAGACTTGTCACCTGCGACGGTGTGACTGCCTTCAAATTGTTGGGCTGGGGCGATAACGTAAGTTTGCTTCATGGCTTGTTTTTCCAAATAAGGCGTTTTATTTAACATATGTCCAAAATGTTGTCGGGCGGCTTGGGCTTGGGTCAATATACCCAGCATCTGCTCAGAATCATTGGTTTCGATAATTGCTTTCAACTGGCTTAATTGCTCACTAAATTCATCAATGGCATCGAGGAGCGCGGTTTTATTGGCATAAAAAATATCATGCCACATGGTTGGGTCGCTGGCGGCGATACGGGTAAAATCCCGAAAGCCACCCGCCGCGAAACGAAAAATATCCATATTGTCGTTGTGCTTGGCTAGTTGCGCGACTAGATTGTAGGCTAGCAAGTGGGGTAAATGACTGGTACGCGCGAGCACCTTATCATGATAATCCGCTGACATGGTCACCACTTCTGCGCCAGTCTGCACCCATAACGCAATCACTTTTTTAACCGCTTGTTTGCTGGTGGTATCTAGCGGCGTTAGGATGATTTTATGGTTATCAAATAGTTTGGCATTACGCGCATCAATCCCTGATTTTTCTGCCCCTGCAATCGGATGGGCTGGCACAAAACCTTTTGGCATATCCTCACCAAACACCGCGCTGGCGTCTGCAATGATATTGCCTTTGGTACTGCCCACATCCATGATAATGGTTTTATCGGTAATGATGGGTTTGATTTGTTCAAAAATTTTTTTGACCGCCTGTACCGGCGTGGCTATCACCACCAAGTCTGCCCCTTGCACCGCAAGAGCAGCATCATCAAATCCTGCATCAAGCAGTCCGTAGTTGATACCTTTGTCAATGGTTGATTGTGAACGGCTGACCGCCACAATTGATTTGGCCAATTTTTTATCACGCATGGCTTGTGCCAAACTTGCGCCGATGAGCCCTAGCCCAATAAAACACACTTTTTCAAACATTTAACTTACCGATTTTTTATAATTTGCTAAAAAGACTGCGAGCGCAATCAAAATCCCACCCAAAATAGTGCTGATGGTTATTGTTTCACCCAATAAAACCACACCCAACAATACCGCAATGAACGGAATAAAATAAATATACAGCGAGGTTTTTACCACGCCCAAATGCTTATTGGCATTGGTCCACAACACAAAACACAAAGCGGAAGCGATACCCCCTAAAAACAGCAAATTTGCCAGATTGATGGGCGTAAACGCGTGAAGGTTGATAAAGGCTTCACCTGTCACAAGCATATACAGCGACGCGGTGATTATGCCATACAAAAACACTTTACGCATGCGTACCATCGGGTTCAGTTCATCTTTAATGGCACTGTTAGCAAACCCAAAAAATGACCATGCCAACCCACTTAATAGCGCCAAAATATTACCTAGCATGCCATTGGTTAAACTCATCGGCTGATTCGCCAGTACCAACGCCACGCCAACCAACGCCATCACACAGGCAATCAACAGCAACTTGCTAAAGGCATGGGTTTTAATGATAAAACTGGCAATCAGCACCGTAAACAAAGGTGATGCTGTGACTAACAGCGCCGCGTTACTGCTATAGGTATATAGCAATGCGGTATTTTCTAGCAAAAAATACAAGGTGATACCGCACAGCCCCGACAAAAAATACAACACTTCGTTTTTTACACTGCTAAAGGTTTGCAGTCTAGGTGACATGGCAAACAATAACCCATAGGCAAATACCGACCGATACAGCAAAATCTGAATGGGTGACATATCCGCCAGCAGCACCTTGGTGCTTGCTAATGTTGTTCCCCAAACGATGACCACAAATAACGCTAAAAAATGCCAAAATACTTCACGATTTTTTTCTAACATTGGCTTAGCTCAATACCTGCGCCAACGTATCTAAAAAACGGTTAATTTCTTCAGGCAAACCCACACTCACGCGTATCCAGGCTGGCAGACCGTACCCAACCATCGGTCGCACTACCACGCCTTGCTCAATCAATGTTTGGTAGATGTCCATGCCATCACCGACATTGACCATCACAAAGTTGGTCGCTGATTTGACATAGACGACACCTAAGCTATCCAAGCCATCATACAAGGCTTGTTTTTGCTCATGGTTAAACGCCAAATATTGGTTAATAAAATGTTGGTCTTTAATCGCTGCTGTGGCGGCGGCATGCGCCAATGTACTGGTATTAAACGACTGGCGCGTATAATTTAAAATCTCGGCAATGCTTGCGCTGCTTACTGCATAACCAATGCGCAAGGCTGCCAGTCCATAAGCTTTGGAAAAGCTACGTAGCACAATGACATTGTCATACTCTTGGGTCAAATCTACACAGCTGAGCGTTGGCACAAATTCGATGTAAGCTTCATCAATCACCACCAACACCTCCGATGGCACTTTTTTGATGAATTTAATCAGATCATCTTTGGCGAGCACGGTGCCTGTGGGGTTGTTGGGATTGGTGACAATCACCATTTTACAATTGGCAGTTTGATTGACCGTCTCAAGCATCGCAGGCAAATCATGAGCAAAATTTTTGGCAGCGACTTGTTGGGTTCGCTCACTAATACCCAAAGACGCCAACTCGTAATCCGAAAACGCGTATTGAGAATACACAATCACATCATCGCCATCGGCAAAGCTTGCGGTAATGTTATTGAGTAATTCATTAGAGCCATTACCCAACACAATTTGTTTTGTTTCGCAGCCCAAAAAATCAGCTAAGGCTTGTTTAAGCCCCTGCCCTGCGCCATCGGGATAACGCGATAATTCCCCCAGTTTTGACGTGATTGCCAAGGTCACGTGTGGCGAGCAGCCCGTTGGGTTTTCATTGCTCGCCAATTTGACGATGTCACCCAAGCCATACTCACGGGTCAGCTCTTCATTGGATTTATCCATTTCATAAGCTTTTAACTGCTCAATACTGTGATTGACCGATTGGATCGTCATATCAAAACCTTTAGTTGATGATTGATACTGATAAAATTTTATTGCCAAAAACGGTTAAATCACCGCTTTTGGATAAGCGCCTAATACCCGTAAATCTTTGACTTGCGGGCGAATCTCAGCGAGGGCGGCTTGCATATTGGCATCGTCAATATGACCGAGCATATCAATAAAGAACACATAAGCCCATTTGTTTGGACGCTCTGGGCGGGTTTCGATACTGGTCATTGACACCCCATGTTTTGCGAGTGGCTGCAGTATTTGAATCAGCGCGCCCGCCTGATCTTTGGCTGCCACTAAAATCGAGGTTTTATCTTGACCTGACGGCGCTACTGCTTCGCGGCCAATGATTAAAAAACGTGTGGTATTGGACGGGGTATCTTCGATGTTTTCAAATAGTTTGTGCAAATTATATTCGCTTGCTGCCACTTCCCCTGCAATCGCGGCTGAGTGCCACTCATTTTTGATACGCCGCGCCGCTTCACCATTGCTAGAGACTGCCACACGCTCGACATTGGGATAATGGGTATCTAACCATTGGCGGCATTGGGCAAGCGCTTGGCTGTGGGCATAAATTTTTGAAATCGCGCCCACTTTGGTATGCTCACCCACCAAAAACTGATGATGCACCGGTAATTCCACCTCGCCAATGATTTTTAGATCGGAGGATAAGAAGCCATCAAGGGTATGATTGACCACGCCTTCTGACGAATTTTCCACAGGGACGACGCCATACATCGCAGAGCCGGCTTCTACTTCACGAAACACATCAGCAATCGTCGATAGCGGCACTGTCGTGGCGGCTTTGCCAAAATGCTTCAGCGCTGCCATGTGAGTAAAGGTACCTGCAGGGCCCAAATAAGCAATTTTTTGTGGCGCTTCTAAGTCTAAACACACTGACATGATTTCGCGGAATAAACGTGCCATTTTATCGGCAGGGAGTGGACCCTCATTACGCGCCATCACTTTTTTTAGCACCTGTGCTTCCCGCTCTGGGCGATAAAAAATCGGATTGTCCTCTTGCGTCTTTTTGGCTTTGGCTACTTGCACCGCATAGCCTGCTCGCTCGTTGATTAATCGCTGGATTTTTTCATCCACTTCATCAATTTTTTGGCGAAGTCCAATTAATTCATCATTGCTCATCGTTTGTTCATTCATAAAATTACAACTCAACAGTCAACACTGACCTGCGCGATAGGATTGAGGGTCATAAATCACAGGCAGCCTAGCTTGAAATATACCTTGAAATATATAAAGTTACCAAATGGCTTTATAGCAGAAATTGCCTAATACTAGCACAAATCACGCCTGTTAATCGAGTTTCGCTCGGCGCTTTTTCATCACAAATAGTGATATAGACACAATATTTTTGGCATACCCTAAAAAAAATTGGATTTTTCTGCTTGATGCTTAACAAATACTTGCAAAATAGAAAAAAAACTAGCGATTGTCACAATGTTTGTGATAGCTTTTGACATAGGTTAAACAACATTGAATGAAACCATACCATTTTGTCCCTGAACCATTTTGTCCGTGATAGGTTATCAGTGACATGCAGCAATTTGACATTTAGGAAAGTACATGACTAGCAGCTTAAACCAACTAAAAATGATGACAACCATTGTGGCAGATACTGGGGATTTGCAAGCGATTGCCCGCTTAAAACCAGTCGATGCGACCACCAACCCAAGCTTGATTACCAAGGCATTGTCAGCGCCACAAATGCAGCCTATTTTGATTGAGACATTAAAAAAACACCGCAATGATATGGATGCGGTGATTGATGAGCTCACCATTTATATCGGCAGCGAAATTTTAAAACTCATTGATGGTCGTGTTTCCACTGAAGTGGATGCAAGGTTGTCTTATGATACCGATGGCACAATTGTCAAAGCGCAGCAATTTATCAAAGCGTATGAAGCCGCCGGGATTGATAAAAAACGCGTACTCATCAAAATCGCTGGCACGTGGGAAGGCATCCAAGCCGCCAAAGCTTTAGAGCAACAAGGTATCCATTGTAATGTGACGCTGCTATTTGGCTTGCACCAAGCCAAAGCCTGTGCCGATGCCGATGTTACCTTGATTTCGCCATTTGTCGGACGGATTTTGGATTGGCAGAAAAAAGACGAAGGACTCGATAGCATCGAAATCAGCCGTGATAAAGGCGTGAGCTCAGTCAAAACTATCTATCATTACTTCAAACAGCATGGCTACACCACCCAAATCATGGGCGCGAGTTTTCGCAGCATTGAGCAAATATTGGCATTGGCAGGTTGTGATTTATTAACGATTGCGCCTGATTTGCTAGACCAACTTGCCACGATGGACGTCAAAGTCGAGCGTCAGCTATTCCCAGACATGAAATTTATTGACCTCAAAAAACAAATCCTCGATGAGACCCAATTTGCCGAGCAACATGCGCTTGATCCTATCAGCCAAGAATTATTATCTGCCGGTATTGAAGGCTTTATCCAAGCTAGAGAAGCGTTAGAGCAAACCTTGAGAGGCTTGATTAACTAAGCTTTGTTAATTAAAGCTTTATTCATTAAAACTTTGATGAATAAAGCTTGGTTCATTAAATTTTTGTTAGCGGCTAATCATGTCCTTTAATCATGATTAGCCCCATGCCACCCCACTAGCCTTTAGCTTGCAACACGGTATAAAGTGGTATAGCAAGCGGTTGATGCAAATCCACCAAATCAAGCAATACAAGTGCGCCTAACACCTGATGCCCTGCGGCTTCACAAAGTCCCACCGCAGCGCTCAAAGTACCGCCTGTCGCCAATATATCGTCCACCAACAACACATTCGCGGGCGCAAGTCCCGCCTGCATCTCTAAAGTATCACTACCATACTCTAGCGCATAGCTTTTATTCGCCACAGGCGGTGGCAGCTTGCCTTCTTTGCGTACCAATACCATGCCTTTGCCTGTTCGACCCGCCAACAGGCTAGCAAAAATAAACCCCCGCGCTTCAATGGCGCCAAAGCAATCAACCGCCTCAAATACTGGCTGTGGTATCGCTGCCAGTAACGCATCGATTACCGCATTGACGTGAGCGCGCAATAATGGCGTGATATCATAAAACGCAATGCCTTGTTTGGGAAAATCAGGTACCACTCTGATGATTTGCCAAAATGGGTGTGGTGAATCAGGGGTGATAGTCGATTGCATAGGATTGACCCAGTTAAGTAAAAAATTAAGTAAAATTAAGTGTTAAGTAAAAATTAAGTAAAAATTGCTAAAGCGTGCCTCATTCTAGCAATTTTTTCCTGCTGAGCCAATCAAGGTCATGGATGGCATTATGCCTTTATTTTAGCCATGATTAATAGGCTAGGCTTGGGCGAACTGATTTAAAGATTTGCAGTATGAGGTTGAATGTTGCCTGTCATTGGCTTGCTTGTTTCAGTGCATACTTGTAAACTATCGCAAGTTAAATTTTTAGGTGATTGCGTGAGTTTTGCATGGTTAACATACTGCTCGGCATTGTAATTGCAATTTTTATCCTTATCTTCAATAGCAAAAGTTACCACTAATATAGGGAAAGTTATCAATGAAAAAATATCAATGTATCGTGTGTGGTTGGGTGTATGATGAGGCACTGGGCTGCCCAGAAGAAGGCATCCTTCCGGGTACACGCTGGGAAGATATTCCCGAAGATTGGACTTGCCCTGAATGTGGGGTTGGTAAAGTGGACTTTGAAATGATTGAACTATAATAAATATAATAGGGTTTTATCATGCAATCAACTAACAATGCCGATAATGCGAGTGTCGATAGTGCCAGTGACAATAGTGTAAGCTTAGACAGTATCAGTTCAAATGACGCGCCTATTGCGCAACTGTCAAATACACAACCACAACCTGTAATCATTATTGGCTCAGGCATGGCGGGTTATACGCTAGCGCGTGAGCTCAGAAAGCTAACGACTAGCTTGCCTATCGTCATGGTGTGTCAAGACAGTGGTGATAGCTATGCTAAGCCAACCTTGTCAAATGCCTATGCGCAAAACAAACTTGCCGATTCTATCGCCAATGCGAGCGCGGCAAAAATGGCAGAAACGTTAAACCTGACCCTATTAAATTTTCATCAAGTCACTGATATTAATGCCGCGGAACAAGTTATTGTGGTTCGCTCGTTAGTCAATGAAGCGTCTCAAACAACGCTTGCTTATCGAGATTTGGTATTGGCGACAGGCGCGCATTCTAGACTGTTACCCAATCTAGCTGTCAATCACCAAACCATTTTTGCCGTCAATCATTTAGATGAGTACAAAAGCTTTCAGCAGCGCCTAAACACCCTAAAATCTCAAAAATCAGCGCCCGTTAAGGTAGCGATTATTGGTGCAGGGTTGATTGGTTGTGAATTTGCCAATGATTTGATTGGTCAAAATACAGATACCCAGACCACTGACATCACAGTGGCAGTGTTTGATAAAGCGGCACGCCCACTGGCTCAGCAGCTACCTAGCGAAGCAGGTGTCATGTTACAAGACGCTTTGACTCAGTCAGGGGTGACATTTTATTTAGGCACTGATATCACCAGTATCACGACAAACCTTAATAAAAATATTACTACAAATATTAATACAAGCGATAATGCAACCGTGACCATCTCGTTTGACAGGGATAACCAATCACAAACCTTTGAGGCGGATATTGTTTTGATAGCGATTGGTTTGGTGGCTAATACTGACCTTGCCGCATCAGCGAACATTGCCATAGCATCGTCACAGCACATCAATCCTACAATAACCCATTTACCAAGAACCGTGCAGCAAGGCATCAAGGTCGATGCCTACCTAGCCACATCGGCAAAGCATATTTATGCCATTGGCGATTGTGCCAACGTGATGGGTAGCTATATGCCCTATGTCATGCCATTGATGAACCAAGCCAAAGCCTTGGCAAAAACCCTAGCTGACCCTAATATGGCGCCGACCAAAGTGGCGTATCCTGCCATGCCAGTGGCTATCAAAACACCTAGTTTACCTTTGGTGGTATTACCTGTATCAGGGCAGTACAGTGACGATCAACTGTATTGGCAAACGACCCCAACGACTGATGGCATGGTCATGACAGCCCATCCAAAAGATGACTCTAATAGCATTTTAGGGTTTGTATTAGCCGGTAAAGAAGCAGCAAAACAGCGCTTAACGTTAACCAAGCAAGTGGCGGATTGGCTGTCTTAGTGGCTGTCTTAGTAGCCATGCTCGTGCAACGGGTCATCTAATGCGGCAAGTTCATTCAACAACCTACTAGCAGATTGATATTTTTGGAATAAATTATGGATTTAGCCAAATTTAATTTTGAACCCTCAGCGATTACGGACTTTATGCAAAGTGCCATAATTGATATCGGTGATGAATTACAACTGTGTGTTGAAGTTGGTGGCAATCCTGATCATCCGCCCTTGCTGCTGATTATGGGCTTAGGCTCGCAGTTGGTGTTTTGGCCAGATAGTTTTGTCAAAGGCTTGATTGATGCAGGCTTTTTTGTGATTCGTTTTGACAATCGTGATATCGGGCTATCATCAAAAATCGCACGCCCCTTCCCCCGTTTTCCCGTCAACAATGTCAAAATGATGCTGCGTATGCAAGTGGGTTTGACGAACCGTCATTTTCCTGTGGCATATAACTTATTTGACATGGTGGAAGATACACGCCGCTTGCTTGATAAGTTAGCGCTGAACAATGTGTATGTGGTGGGGGCATCTATGGGCGGGATGATTGCGCAAATTTTGGCTGCCAAATACCCAAAACGCGTGTCGACACTGGGTCTCATGTTTACCAGTAACAACAAGCCATTTTTACCACCCACCAAGCCAAAGCAGCTGCAAACCCTACTGTCACATCCCAAAACCACCCAAATTGATGACGTGGTCGCATACGGCGTGTGGTGTATGCAGCGTATCGGCTCACCCAATCATGTGGATGAAGAAGAAGTAGAACGACTCATTCGTTTGCGGTTTGAACGTAGTTATCACCCACGTGGCGCGCTTCAGCAGCTGCAAGCAATATTAGCCACTGGCTCTATTGTTAAATTCGACCAAAAAATCAAACAGCCAACTATTATCATTCATGGGGAAAAAGATGGACTGGTGCCACCGGCGCATGGTCGGGCGATTGCCAAAGCGATTGCGCACAGTGAGTTTCATTTGATTAAAGACATGGGACATGATTTGGCAAAACCCTTTATCCCTACGATTGTCAAACTGCTAGCCGATCATTATATGAAGCATGCTTAAGTCGCTAATTTAATAACCGCCACAATACAAACACCACGGCAATCACATAAAAAATCGGCGCAAGCCAGCTACTCACCTGCCAGACGGCATGACTGGCAATCATTTGCGCGATAAACAACGACCCCACAAACCCAAGCAGCGCCAGCCAATCCTGCTGACGACTTTTGAGCATATCTGAGCGAATTTGCTGTATTTCACGCAGCTGCTGATCTTGGTGCCCACCCAGATTTGACAGACTTTGCAAACTGTTATCCAGCAATTGTGGCATGTCATTGAGACTCAGTAACAGTTCAGGTAATTGCTTGCGTAGCTCGCCAATTTTTTGCATCGGGTCAAATTGCTGCTTCACCCAGCCTGTCAAAATCGGTTTGGCGAGCGACCAGATATCAAGCTCAGGGTATAAATCCCGTCCTAGACCTTCCACATGCACTAGCGTTTTAAGCAGTAACATTAATTGCGGCGGTATATCCAAATGATAGCGACGCGCAATATCAAGCACCGACATGAGCACGCCTGCAAAATCAATGTCGTTGATTGGCTTACTAATCATCGGTGACACGGTGCGGCGCATATCGCGCATGAGGGCGTATTTATCGGTATTGGGTGGAATCCAGCCTGCCCGCGCAATGATATCCACTAGACCGGTAAAGTTATTGTTCATCACCGATAATAAAAGCCTTGCCACAATCATTTGGTCAGCTTTAGATAGCTCGCCCACGATTGAGCAATCAAGGGCGATGTAGCGGGGATTGGGATTTGGGGTATCGGCTGGCAGCGTTTCAACAAACACATTGCCTGGGTGCATATCGGCATGGAAGAAATTATCCCGAAATACTTGGGTGAAAAAAATCGTTAATCCTTTTGCCGCAAGTGCCGCCCTATCATATCCAAGCGCATCAAATACTTGGGTTTGCGAAATCGGCACCCCAACAATGCGCTCCATAATCATGATGTTTTTGCTCGCTTGATACACTTCAGGCACATACATCATCGATGAACCCAAAAAGTTGTTACGCATTTGGGTGGTATTGGCAGCTTCAAGGGTTAAATCAAGCTCATTGAGCAAGACTTGCCGATAATCTTCAACGATATCGATAATATGTACGGCACGCGCCGCTTCAATCCGTGCTGACGCCCACCCTGCCAAATCGCGCAATAATTCAAAATCTTCAATAATCTGTTCACGGATGGTTGGGCGAACTACTTTGACTACCACTTCACGCCCATCATGCAGGCGTGCGGTGTGTACTTGCGCGATGGATGCCGCCGCTAACGGTATGCCATCAAATCTAGCAAATAGCTGATTGATAGGTTGCCCCAAACCGCCTTTTTTTGTCGATTGTTCAATTTGCTCGATAACCGTATCGACACTAAAGGGTTTTACCCTGTCTTGCAGATGCACCAACTGCTCAATAATCTCAGGGGTGACCAAATCACGACGGGTGGAAAGCAGCTGCCCTAATTTTAAAAACAGCGTGCCCATCTCTTCAAGCGCCAGCCTAACCCCGTCTGGATGAGGTTTTTGAAAATAGCTGGCAGGGTGCATACGGATAAGTTTGGCAATGGGCTCAAGCTGCGGCGTCTCTTCAATAGGTAGATGCGTATCAACACGATAATGAGCGGCAATGCGCCACAGTTGTAAAAGACGTTTGCGATGATTTAGTAACACGTTGGCAACTCGTTAGAAAGCTTATCAATGGTGGGAATTCTAGCATGATATAAGCAATTTTTTAATGGTTAAAAAAAAGACGGGGATTTAACCCGTCATGTTGATTGTGCAAAAGCAACTTTTGCAATAAATTTACTTTTGCAATCTACTTTTGCAATAAAGCCGCTTGCTGTTGCTTGATGGCATCGAGTCTGGCTTGTTCACGTTCAATATCCGCCCGCAGTTTTAGTAGCTGTTGTTTTAACTCATTGCCTGTATTGTTATCAGTATCTGCACCGTTTTTCCACTCTCTGATATTGGCAATATCGGCAAACATCTCTTTGGCAGGTACAGCGATTGTGCCTTTTAGATTGGCTAACAGATTAGACAGTTGACTTGCCATCGGTAGACCAATCAGAGGTTGCAGTTTACCAATGATATCAGGGTCAAACCCAGCGACTAATTGTTTGACTTGCATCAGCACTTTATAATCGCCCTCAATCGGCAGATTGCCTTGTGGTTCACCCATCAAATTGAGCAAATGCACAGGGTTGTCCACTTTGACAACACAATCAGGTTTGCTTACCACGGCGCTACCTTTAGGTTCAAAAACATCAACCGTCACAGGTTCAAAGCGGATATGGTCATCATTAAAAATCGTATCAAATTCAATGGCTGGCTCTGCCATCACTAGGCGCAAAACTTTACCCGATAACGGTTGTAACCCTGCTTGGGTGATGGGGTCAGTGGCAATCGCTAGATTAACCACTTTTTCAATGCCTGCGAGTAGTAATACAGTAAACATCTGATTCTCTTTTAGTATATAAATTTCAGTGAGCTATTATATTTTTCGCCATCAGTTACTTTTTAAACCCACGATGTACCGCCACGATGCCGCCTGTTAAGTTGTGATAATCACAATTGACAAAGCCTGCGTCTTCCATCATGCCTTTTAGGGTGCGTTGGTCTGGGTGCATACGGATAGACTCTGCCAAATACTGATAGCTTTCGCTATCATTCGCCACCAATTTACCCATGAGTGGCAATGCGGTAAATGAATACAAATCATAGACTTTACCAAATGGCTCAAACACAGGTTTTGAAAATTCTAAAATCAGCAGACGTCCGCCTTTTTTGAGCACCCGATACATCGAGCGCAGTGCCGCGTCTTTGTCAGTGACGTTGCGTAGCCCAAAGCTGATGGTCACCAAATCAAAACTTTCATCTTCAAATGGTGCCAGCGTCTCAGCATTGGCGAGTACAAAGTCGACGTTACTACAGCCTGCATTGAGCAGACGCTCACGACCGACCTCTAGCATCGCTTCATTGATATCGGACAATACCACATGACCTGTGCGACCCACCTCTTTACTAAAGGCTTTTGCCAAGTCACCTGTGCCGCCTGCGATATCTAGTACCCGTTGACCTGCACGCACGCCCGTTAGGCTGATGGCATAGCGTTTCCACAGACGATGAATACCCAGTGACATTAAATCATTCATGATGTCGTATTTTTTGGCAACAGAGGTAAACACTTCTGCTACTTTTTGTTGTTTTTCAGCTTTTTTGACGGTTTTGTAGCCAAAATGGGTTTCTTCATTGCCATCAGTGGCTGCAGTGTGCGGATTGTAGATAGCCGACTTATCAAAACCGCTAGTTGATTGCGCTGATGATTTATTAGGAATAGCGTCATTGGGGATAGCGTCATTTGGGGTAGCGGATGCAGGGCGAGTGAGCTGCTGACCTTGCGGCACGGATTCTGGCAAATCAGCTGTGCCAGTAAATTGACGGTTGATGGTGGTGTCAGCTGTCAGTGACTGTTGTACTTGGCTATTGAGCTTGTCATTGGCTTGGAGGCTGTCTTTTACCAAGCTGTCTTGGATTGAATTATGGTTATTGTCGTTCATGTGGTTTCCTAGTGAGGTCATCGCCAATCAAAAATTGGCAAAGTTAAAAGCGCAAAGTTCGTGCAAATTTTTTTTCTATTTTATCACTAAACATCAAAAGGATGTTCTTTGCCAGCATGCACATTGGTAATGATTTGCAACTCTTTTTCACAAAATGGCTCGATAAATGCGCCAATACTTTTAATCGGTTTGATGGCAGCAAAACCTTCAGCGATAAAGTCATATAACGGCTGAAAGCCTTTTTTGTACGCTGTGCCTTTGGCGAGTGAAAATGCTTTTTGTAAGATAAATGATTTAAGATATTTATCTGTGCGATAGCACATTTGTTTGAGGTCAGCAATCTGCTGGCGTCTTGCCGACTCTGCATTGACAGACCGATAGGCTTTAATCATGGATGGCTCATCCACGGATAAATGATTCTCTTGTAAATACTGAGCAAGCTGTAAATCAAGCTTAATGGCGTTAATCGCTTCGATGATACCGGCTGCGCCTGTGCTCACGGCATTGGCAGGGATAAATTTTTCTAGTTTTTCAGCCTTTTGCACCATGCGCTCTAGCTGTTCAGCGAGCACGTTGAATTTTTCGCCCCCATATAGTTGGTCAATTAAAAATTCCCCCATGGCTTGGTTGTTGGCGCTGGCAAATAAGGCTTGGTGGGTTTTATGAATACGACCGCGTTGCCAGGCTTGTACTTCACTGAGTTTTTGCGCTAACTGGGTATCGCTGTGGTATGGAAGGGCGCGAAATTGTTTTAAATCTTGTTCTAATTGGCTTAAGCTGCTCATAGGGCCTCGATTTTTTTGCAAAATTTTTAAATTCAAAACAGAGAAACTGCAGTTTATCCATTGTATAAACCCACAGTAAAATGAAGTTTTGTGCCGCATTACCTTAATGTAAATCCAGCAAAAATACAAATCGTAAATTGTTCAACTGTGCTTTAACTGCTATCTTTTAGAAAAATAAAAACTTCATCCCTATCATTTCGGGTATTCCCCTAAGCAGGACACATGGCAATACACAGCACCAGCAATTCCAAAAACAACGATATAGCCGCTTCTAAACCCACCGATAAAGTAACCAAACTTGAAAAAAAAACCTCATCTTTAACGATTGAAGACCAATTAAGTTTTGACCTGATTACCGAGCAAACCACCCTACGCGAGCAACGGGCTGGCAAAAACTCGCGCGGGCTACTCATCTTGGTCAATGGCATGGAAAATTCGGGCAAAGGCGAAGCGGTCAAAGCGCTAACCGAATGGATGGACGCACGCTATATCAAGGTTCACGCCACCATGGGACAGCATCCTAGCCGCTACCAACCTATTTGGCAACGTCACACATGGCAACTGCCTAGAAAGGGTGAAATTGCCGTGTATTTTGGCAACTGGTACGCTGACTTGATTCGTTATGTGTTTGACTGTGGCGATGATATAGATGAACAGCGCTTACAGCAAATGATTGAAGACATTGAGGCGTTTGAACAAGATTTGGTCAATAACAACACCGATATCGTCAAATGCTGGTTTTCAGTCGACAACAAAACGCTAAAAAAACGCTTGACCGATGAAGAGCCTGACCCTGAGCAGTTGTACCATTTAGATTGGTTTCGAAAAAAAGACGTGAAACGTTTCAAACGCTTTAGCAGCAAGCTGATGGGGTTACAATCAAGCTGGCACCACATAGATGGACAGGATATTGATGCCTCAAACATCCAATTTGCGAATGTTGTATTAGCAGCGCTGCAAACCATGAACCAACTATCTGCAGCCGAGGATGCCCAAGACAACCCAGCAAAAACTGATAAATCAGCTAACCCTAAAACGGACAAAAATCCTGTTAAACCCACCTCACTGCCTTTTAAACCCACCCCTCTGATTGATGAGTTGGTTAGCGTCGAATCCCACGCATTAGAAAAAGCAGATTATAAAAAACAACTGCATAGCAAACAACATATACTCGCTGAACTGATTCGTGAGCGAGGTCAGCGCCATATCATCTTTGTCTTTGAAGGTATGGATGCGGCAGGCAAAGGCGGTGCGATACGCCGCATCATTGCCCCACTCGACCCGCGTGAATTTACCATCCACGCTATCTCTGCACCAACCGAAGATGAATTAAAACACGCCTATCTGTGGCGTTTTTGGACGCGCCTGCCCCATGATGAAATGGCAGATGTGGATATAGTGTATTTATCGCAAAAATTCAAACGCAATAAATGCGTCGCCTTACTCAAACAACGCCTGCATAATAGCCGAGTGACCATTTTTGACCGTAGTTGGTATGGTCGGGTACTCGTTGAGCGTATTGAGGGCTTTGCAAAAGAGGCAGACTGGCAACGTGCTTATGACGAAATCAATCGCTTTGAAAACGACTTGGTACAGAGCAATGCCATTGTGGTCAAGTTTTGGCTCGCTATCAGTGAAGAAGAAGAACTTAAACGCTTTAAAGCGCGTGAAGAGACGCCCAATAAGCAGTTTAAAATTACCGATGACGATTGGCGTAACCGTGCCAAATGGCATGAGTACGTGCAAGCCGCTTCCGACATGATTCATTTAACCCACCATAAAAAACGCCCGTGGTATGTGATTGCCACCGATGATAAATATACCGCAAGACTCAAAATCCTTGACGCTATTATTTCCGAGCTATCTAAAAATTTATAAAGAGCTACCTAAGAATTTATAAAGCGTTATCTAAAAATTTATAAATTGTTAACAGTGTGCCTTTTTACTATTTTGCTATATCTTAAAACTGTCTACCCAACTTGATGAAAGATAATGATTTTGGTGGACAGTTCCCCTATAATATCGTGTTTGATTTGATTATTTAGCCTGATTAGTTATCCTTAATAAATCCATCTAAACTGCAAGTGAGCAATATGGAATCTTTACGCAATTTTTTGAAAGGTTGGATGGGCAAAGCCTTGCTCGTTCTTTTTTTACTTCCTTTAGCCATCACGGGGTTTGAGTCAATTGTCCGTAGCGGAGATGACCCCAATGCTGTCGCCAAAGTTGCAGAGTTAAATATCGATAATGCTACCTTGCAAACCATGATTAACAATCGCCGCGAAACGTTGCTTGAGCAAGTGAATGGCGATGCAAGCCTACTTAATAGCGATAAATTACGTGAGCAGATGCTGCACAATTTGATTGACCGTTATTTGATTATCAACCAAGCCAACCAGCTTGGTTTTACTGTGTCCGATGCCACCATTACCCAAATGTTGATGGCAGAAAAAACCTTTCAAGACGCCAGCGGAAAATTTTCTAACGAGTTGTTTGCTAGCTATTTAACCAGTCGCGGCATGACCAAAGAACAATTATTTGATTCGGTTCGTCAAGACTTGTTAGTGACTGCCTTTAGCCGCGGTATCATTAATACAGGGATTTTTGCGCAAGGGAGTATTGATAAACTTATGTCAATGCAGTCTGAGTCGCGCCCTGTGCAAGTGCTACGTTTGGACTGGCACAGCTTTGCGCCGCAGGTACAAGTGACGCCGCAAGAGATTGCAAGTTATTATCAAAAAAATCAAGCGACACTTAAATCTAGTGACATGGTGGATTTAACTTATTTAGAACTCAATAAAAATGCCCTGCCTGTTGCTGCCCCAACGGCTCAGGAATTGCAGCAACAGTATCAAACCTATTTGAAAAATAGCAACAACCAGACCGAATACGAATTGGCAATGATTTTGATGAATGGCGGTCAAGCACAAGCCACCTTAACCTCATTAAAAAGTAAACTTGATGCCAATCAAGCGGATTTTGCGGCACTTGCCAAACAGTACTCGCAAGATGAAGGCAGTAAAAACGATGGCGGTAACATCGGTCCGATTACCCAATCGATGTTCCCCAATGATTATGACACCATCATGACCCAAATCAAGACCCTAAAAGTCGGTCAAGTCACGAGCCCCATCAAAACCAACTATGGCTATCATTTATTCAAATTGGTAAAAATCAATGGTCAAACCCCACCAACCATTGAAAGCTTGACGCCTGTGTTAACCGAACAAATTATGGCGCAAAAGCGTGAAGCCGCCTATCAAGATTTGATTGGTAAAATCAATAATGACGCAGTTGCTGGCGCTACTATCACTGAGCTTGCCAATCGCTATAAATTAACCGCCAAATCGATTAAAAACTACCCTAAAACCAATAACTCGTCTGCTCTCAATCAACCTGCCATTGTAGCGGCGGCATTTGAGCCACTCGCGCTGCAAGAAGGCAGTGTGTCAGTCGGTATTGATGTCTCTGATAAAGTGGTATGGTTACAATCAACCAATCACCGCACCAGCAAACTCATGACACAAGCCGAAGCCGAGCCGGTTATTAAAGCCAAACTTATTGAAGAGAAAGCAAAAAGTTTAGCTGTAGCACAAGCCAATGCCATCGCTGCCAAAGTCAAACAAGCCAATTCAATTGCGGCGGCGGGTACCCCATTCCAAGATTTGGGGATTGTGACTCGACAAGACAGCAAACTCAGCGATGCCGAGCGTGGTGTGGCATTTAGTCAACCTGCTGTTAACAATCAACTAGCGGTCATGACGCGGCCTACTGTATCGGGTGCGAGCGTGATTGTTGGCGGTGTTATCACTAATGATAACGCCCAAATCACGCCGCAAGTTAAACAACAAACTGCCCAAATCGTGCGCGAAAATATCGGTCAGTCTCAGTTTGAGGATTATTTAGCATACCTAAAATCCATCACTAAAGTCACGGTTAAACCGCAGACTGCTGCGCCATAACATGCTGTGAATACATATGCGCTGAGTGAGTCAGCGCTTTGCTCTAGCAATAACGAGTATTTAGCGATACGTAGCGCCATCAAAAAAGGCTTACTAACGATGATTAGTAAGCCTTTTTTTATCGGTTGGTATTAATGATTTTCAGAGGCGTGATTGATGGTATATTTTGGAATTTCAATCGTCAAATCTTGATCTTCAATGATAACTTGGCAAGACAGTCTTGAATCTGGCTCTAGCCCCCAAGCACGATCTAGCAAATCAGCTTCGATATCATCCATTTCCTCTAAACTATTAAACCCTTTTCGCACGATAACATGGCAAGTAGTACAAGCTTTTGACATATCACAAGCATGCTCAATTTTCACGCCTTTTTCTAGCAAACCACGGCATAGATTATCGCCTTCATTGAGTTCAATCTCTGCGCCAGTAGGGCAAATTTGGTGATGCGGTAATACAGTAATTTTTGGCATAGCAATCTCTTAACGATTAATAGTCTTATGTATTCAAAATTAATTTGACCAATCCGCGGTTGAAGTGCCTTTCATGGTTTCATTGACCGCTTGGTTCATGATAAGTGCAGCAAAATCATCACTATGAACTTTTAGCTGCGCGCTCGCTGTTTCTAGCTGGGCTTGTTCAGCACCATCAATCGCCTGTTGAACATCAGCCATCGAGGTTTGCAGCGTATTTTTCTGCTCATCGGTTAATAAAAAGCCAAATTCTGCAAGCGCGGATGCTAGCGCCAATAATTCTCGTTTTGCTTCTACTTGACTTTCAATCAAGCTACGCTGCAGTCGATCTTGCATGGCAAAATCAAAGCCTGCTTTGAGCAGTTTTTCCTGCTCATCTTCTGACAACCCATAAGACGGCTTGACTTGAATTTGGCTTGCTTTGCCCGTTGTCAACTCTTTAGCCCAGACGGTTAACTGACCATTGGCATCAATTTGAAAAGTGACTTCGATACGCGCCAACCCTGCTTTCATCGCTGGAATGTCAGTCAGTTTAAACTGCCCTAACGAGCGGTTGTCAGCCACCGTATCGCGTTCACCTTGTACCACATGGATAATCATACCATTTTGGTTATCTTGATAGGTTGTAAATACCTGTTTACGCGTCACAGGAATGGGCGTGTTACGCGGAATAATCACTTCGGTAAGACCACCCATGGTCTCAAGCCCCAAGGATAAAGGCGTGACATCAAGCAGCAACACCGTATTTTGCTGTTGTCCGATTAATTGGTCGGCATATTTGGCTGCGCCCAACGCAACGACTTCATCTGGATTGATGCGTGACAGTGGCGGCTGATTAAACGTTTCTGCCACGATTTGCTGAATCAATGGCATTCGTGTCGAACCACCTACCAATACCACTTCATCAAGCTGGGACTTATCGAGCTTAGCATCACGTAGCACTTGCGCACACACCGCTAATGTACGGTCAGTCACAGGCTGGATGATTTGACGAAGATTGCTTTGGGTTAACACAATGTCAAAAGCTTGACCGCTGATTGAAAGCTTGGCAGTCACTTGGTCTGCTTTTGACAACTGCTCTTTAAGCGTGCGAGCCTGTACGTTTAGCAGCTGTTTTTGATGGTTATCAATGGTTGATGGATTCAAGCCTGTTTGTTGAATCAGCCAATTAGCAATCAAGCGGTCAATATCATCGCCACCCAGTGCGCTATTACCGCCAGTTGCCAACACTTCATACACACCGTGATTGAGCTTTAACACCGATACATCAAACGTGCCGCCGCCCAAATCATAAATGAGATGATAAGCTTCGTCTTGTGCTTGGTTCAGCCCATACGCCATCGCGGCAGCCGTCGGCTCGTTTAATAAGCGAATCACATGAATGCCTGCCAATTTAGCCGCATCTTTGGTCGCTTGGCGCTGTGCTTCATCAAAATAAGCCGGCACCGTAATCACCGCACCCACAATACTATTGTCAGGTAACGCCAATTTTGCCCGATCATACAGATGTTTTAACAGGATACTTGATACTTCAACAGGATTTTTGGCACCTTGTGGGGTTTGGATACTTGGCATGACGTCGACATCACCGACTAATTCATAAGGATGATTGAACTTAATATCCTTGATGCTTCGACCCATAAACCGTTTGACCGAGCGTACAGTGTAGCTTGGCGCTTGCTCTGCCATTGCTTCCGCTTGACTACCTACCAAAGTTTCTGGATTGCCATTGTCATCTAAGCCAAAATACACCACCGAGGGTAAAAGCTTTTGGCAATCGATACCTTTTACCTGATTAGCAATTTGACTGTCGTCATTGGCGTTATTGTCACTGGATTGACACTCACTAACTTTATCGCCAATCACTTGTGGCTCGCCTGAACGGACTACCGCTACCAGTGAGCGCGTGGTTCCTAAATCAATTCCTAAAGCAAAACGATGCGCATGGGGCTTGGCACTTTGATTGGGTTCAGCGATTTGTAATAACGACATAAATTGGACCAATTAAAAAATAGAAAAAATAATTTGAAAATAAAACCAGCTTAGTTTATATCTTTAGCTTAGTTTGTATCTTTATAGAAAGTCAAAACGGATGGTATTATAAATTAAAAATATGATAAACCAAATAAATTAACCAACGCTATGACAACTTACCCTTTAATCATGATTTACACGTAGAGATCGTCATCATTATCAAAATTCTGCTGGGCTAATTCATCGGTGGTTTTTGCCACATCTGCTTGCAGTTTAACCAAAAACTGCAGTTTTTGAATGATATCTATCGCCTGTTTGGTTAAGGCATCATCATTGATCCCATTTGCAGCTGAGTTATCAATTTTTTGATAAACTTCGTCAAAAACAAGTTGATAATTATTTAGCCATTCGGTAAGTTTTTTGCTAAGCAAGGTAATACTTTGGCTATCAGCATCGTCTAAATCGATACGAAATGACATGGCATCGTCTAAAAAGTCCAAATCACGAATCGGCTGGTTAATAGATTGTGAAATGCCTTTGAGTGCCAATAAATGTGACGCGCGAGAATCAGGGTTTTTAAGCGTATTGTAGGCTTCATTAATAATCGCAGACGCTTGCTCAGGCTTTAGTGCGGATAATTTGGCGATTGATTCACGCAAAAAACCATCCGTATTAGCAGATAGCGAAAGGTTTTGCTCAGCTACAGACGCATCAAGATTGTTATCAGGATGGAACTTAGATTGAAGTTGGCGAAGGGTCTGCTGAAGCTTGGCTATATCAATTTGATAGTGTTGGGGTACATTCATCAACTCAAAATAATTAACCATTTTCAACTTCCCCTACCGAGCCATCACTATACTGACAAAAAATATTAAAAACTAAACGGTGAAAGATTCACCACAGCCACACTCACCTTTTTGGTTTGGATTACTAAATTTAAAGCCTTCATTGAGACCTTCTTTGACAAAATCCATTTTCAAACCATTAAGATAAACCAAGCTTTTTGGATCGACAAATACACTAACCCCGTTGCTTTCAAAACGTTGGTCGTTAGGGTCTGGCTCATCAACAAATTCCAGTACATACGCTAAACCGGAACAACCTGCGGTACGGATACCCACACGGATACCTTCGCCATGACCACGGTTTTGTAAAAAATCGCGTACATGTTCAGCTGCATCGTTTGATAATTCAATCACTTTACTACCCCATCTACTAATTTCAATCTTCAAGCGACTCACTTTAAGTAACTGAGCCAAAGTCTTATTGAGGATGAGTCAATAAGACTTTTAGAATCGTACAATCAATCAAGCATTGGCTTTAGATTTATAATCTTCAATCGCTGCTTTAATGGCGTCTTCTGCCAGCACTGAGCAGTGCACTTTAACCGGTGGCAATGCCAGCTCCTCTGCGATATCTTTGTTTTTAATTGCGCTAGCTTCATCCAGGGTTTTGCCTTTAAGCCATTCTGTAACCAATGAGCTTGAGGCAATGGCTGAACCACAGCCATAGGTTTTAAAGCGCGCATCTTCAATGATACCGTTATCACCCACTTGGATTTGCAGGCGCATCACATCACCACACGCTGGGGCACCGACCATACCGGTACCGACATTTTTGGCATCTTTATCTAAGTTTCCCACATTTCGTGGATTTTCATAATGGTCAAGCACTTTATCACTGTAGGCCATTTCATTTTCCTTTTGGCTGGTTACGTCAAACGTAACTGACTAATCTTTACTTATTAATTCGATTGAATAAATTTTTAATGGAAATTAATTTTTAATTCAAATTAATGTTCATTCCATTCCACACTATTTAAATCAACGCCTTCTTTATACATATCCCAAAGCGGTGATAAAGCGCGTAATTTTTCAACCGCGGTTCGCATCTCAGCAATCGCATGGTCAACATCTTCTTCGGTGGTATAACGTCCCAAACTAAAACGAATTGAACTGTGAGCAAGCTCATCTGACAATCCAAGCGCGCGTAATACGTAGGAAGGCTCAAGCGTCGCTGACGTACAAGCAGAACCCGATGACACGGCAAAATCTTTCAATGACATCATCAAGGATTCGCCTTCTACAAAGTTAAAGCTGATGTTGACGATATTTGGAATGCTGTGATTGATGTCACCATTAAGATAAACCTCATCAAGCTCTTTTAACCCGTCCCACAGACGTTGACGCAGTTTTGTCAGTCTGGCTTCATCTTCTGCCATACGTTTGCCCGCAATGGCAAAGGCTTCACCCATCCCCACGATCTGATGCGTTGCCAAAGTACCTGAACGCATACCACGCTCATGACCACCACCTTGCATTTGTGATTTTAGACGCACACGTGGTTTACGGCGAACATATAAAGCACCAATACCTTTGGGACCATAAATTTTATGCGCAGAAAAACTCATCAAATCAACTTTTAATTGTTCCAAATTAATCGGAGTTTTACCGGCTGCCTGCGCCGCATCAACATGAAAAATAATACCTTTTTCACGTGTGATTTCACCAATCGCCGCAACATCTGTTAAAGTGCCAAGTTCGTTGTTAACCATCATTAGGGTCACTAAAATAGTATCTTCACGAATAGCGTCTTTAACTTGGTCAACCGTAATCAGACCTGTCTTTGGCTGTGGGTCTAAATAGGTGATTTCAAAACCTTCTGTTTCTAATTCACGGCAGACGTCTAGCACGGCTTTATGTTCAATTTTACTAGTAATGATGTGTTTGCCTTTACCACTATAAAACTGTGCCACCCCTTTAATCGCTAAATTGTCTGACTCAGTAGCACCTGAAGTAAATACAATTTCACGTGGATCGGCGTTGATTAATTCTGCGATTTGCTCACGGGCAGTTTCAACCGCTTCCTCAGCTTGCCAACCAAACCCGTGCGAACGCGAGGCAGGATTACCAAACACGCCATCAAAGGTCATGTATTTCATCATCTTTTGGGCGACTTGCTCATCAATTGGTGTGGTCGCGGCATAATCTAAATAGACTAATTTATTCATGCTAACAAATTCTCCCCAGAATTCTGTTTTAAGGTTTTGCTGTTATCAGCTAATGAATGATTGTTACTAATATTACTAACTTTAGTGGTGCTATGCTTTGCTCGTTGCGATACGGGGGCATCTGTCATCGGGTTTACCGCAGACTGATTTTTATCCTGCATGTCTTCAACCATCAAAATTTGACGCTCAGAAATTTCACGGATAATTTGACGATTAATAAGTGTATCTAGTGTCACGGTGGACAAATAGTTTTCAATTTGCTCAGACAATCCATTCCATAAATCATGGGTTAAACACATAGCGCCATCTTGGCAGTTACCTTTACCTTCGCAAGCTCTGGCATCAACCGACTCATCAACTGCTGAAATAATACTCATAATTGAGATTTCATTGATGGGTTTGGCAATATGGTAACCGCCTGACGCACCGCGAGTGCTCACGACTAACCCTTTTTTACGCAGCTTTGAAAACAACTGCTCAAGATAAGAAATAGAAATCTCTTGACGTTTTGCGATATCAGACAATGACACAGCCAATTCATGTTTTTGCTCTTGCAATGCCAAATCTAGCAGCGCCGTCACTGCATAGCGTCCTCGGGTTGTCAATCGCATAATAGCCCCACTTAAGTTAAAAATTTAAATCTGTTCAAGCATCGTAAATTGTGAAAACGCGTTTTATGATTGGTAGGACTATTATATGAAAATCCGAGTCTTTTAGTCAAGATTAATTCTTACTAAAACACTCGGATTTATTTATTTCTCAGATTTATTTGTTTAATGATAAGCGACTTTAATCAAAGCAATGCAGGCAATAGTTGTTATTTTACCGCCCAGCCAATCGCGCAAATAACGAATAATACAAAAAATGCGATTGCCGCGCGTTTCATCCATTGATTTTTACTTTTTAATTCTACAATTTGTGCTTCAAGCGCTGTTTTTTGTAGATTTGCGGCGTTGACTTGGCTATTGAGTGTCTCAACTTGTTGTTTGTAGTCAGCATCGGTTTTGATAGGCTTTTTGGTTTTTTGCTTGTCTTTATCGCCTTTGACTGCCTTTGTGATGACTTGTAATAGCTGATTGATACCAATTTGATGTAAAAAAGCCTTCACCTCTGCCATCTTTTGTGCTTCGCCGCGGATTTGTAGCTGCTCGATGGCTTTAGGCTGGTTGGTAAATAAATTCTGGGCGATTTGCCAAGTAAAGCCATTGATGGTCACATCGACCTGCTGAGAAGGCTGTAATTGACTGTCTAACAAAATGCCGTTAACGGTAAAAGTCACATAAAAAGTGACGTTTGGGACATAAGCGTGAATACGAACGACAGTATTGGTCGTGGCTAAAGGATAAACAGTCTTACGAAGATCTGCATCAAAACGTAGCAACAGGGTCAGCAAGGTTTCAATAATCACTAATACCACATTGAGCGCTGTCGTGGCTATATTGCTTGGGGCATTGGTCGAAGTTTGAAAATTATCGTTCATTAAATTTCCACAAAATTAATCAAATATGGGTTTTGTAATTTGTCGATAGTGTAACTTCAAAAGGTTGTTAATAACATTAATTATTGTAAGTCTGGTATAAAACAATGCTAGTCGTTCAATATTCATATTGGCTGCTAATAAAAGCATAATGGCTAGATTGATTTTAGCCATATGGTTTTATATAACAAGTTTTAGCGATTTTTGTTGAAAAAAAATGTTATCGTTTGGTGTGCTAACCACTATATTTTGCAAAAACACGTTAATCAATGCTTAATTCCACAGAAATTATGCTTAAACTGCTTGTGAAGCCGTTGGAGTTTACTTATAATCGAATCATAATTACTTATGCAGCACTTGATACTTAAGGCTTTGAGCCTAATTAATTGCCAAGCGTGTGCTTTGTATATATAACGTTTATTTTCATCCCTAAAAATTTGAAGGATATTCTTATGAATAAGTCAGAATTAGTTGATAGCATTGCTAAAAAAAGTGGCCTTTCTAAAGCCCAATCAACTGAAGCATTAAATGCCTTTATCGCAACGATTGGCGAAGCGATGAAAGCCAATGATACCGTGTCACTGGTTGGCTTTGGTACGTTTAGCGTGAAAGAACGCCAAGCACGTACAGGTCGTAACCCACAGACTAAAGAAGAAATTCAAATTCCAGCAAGCAAAGTGCCAAGCTTTAAAGCAGGTAAAAGTTTAAAAGATATGGTTAACTAATTAACCCTTATCTCTTTATAGCTAAAAAAGCGTATTTTTAATTAA
>ERZ1023397.69-NODE-69-length-30404-cov-12.711490_pt1 | contig 30404 bp, 30 predicted proteins | sample MGYA00521260_ERZ1023397 | MGnify/ENA primary metagenome ERZ1023397 (study PRJEB32759, sample SAMN07749898) | skin metagenome | biome: transportation; feature: city; material: polyester macromolecule | host: Homo sapiens | place: Hong Kong:TKO line | collected... | reverse complement strand
TCATTCCTCACCCACGCGATCGTTTCGATCCACGCAGATTTTCAGAACGCCCTATTGCGACAAAACCACATGGTGGAGCATTTCTTTCGCGATGTAACTACCGAACGTTTGCGCCGTGGCGTGTTCCGTTGCGTTCCCGATCTCATCCTCGCTATCAAGGAGTACATCGCCGTGCATAACCAGGAACCCAAACCATTCGTGTGAACTGCCAAGGCCAATGACATCTTGCAGAAAGTCATTCGCGCCAACCGTCGCCTTGGTTCCAAGAAAAACGAAGCACTACACTAGTGTTGCGACGATCGGTTGAATCCGCCCTGGAAACGACGCGCCCAGTGGTGAGCCGAGCTGCAAGCTTCCATAACAACCAACCTCGGCTTGAGCGTGCGTACGGATTCAAATAGCGAGCCGCGCGAGACCTTCGCTCGATGTAGTACACGTCCGCGACGATCAGCTCCATGGAGCTGGAAGACCTGTTTAGCGAGATCGATGCCGAGCATATCGATTTCCATGATGAACCTCCGCACGTCGGGCTGACATCCGTCAGTGTCCGCCGAAGGGAGGCGTCGGGTCCATCTCATTAGAACCGGGCGCGGTCACCCGCGTACAGCTACCCGACAAAACCCGCAAACTCGTGTCCAGACAATACGAGCCGGTACAGCAGGACTTCGGTACCTGAGCGAGTCACCACGATCGGTTATCAACCAGTAGCAAAGGACCATATCATCTAAAAGTTATGCCGAAGCTCGACGGTTATACCAGTCGTGGCCACGCCCGCTACCACCGTCGGGCCATGATAGATGGAGTACGCCGAAGATTTTCCGTGGTTCTGAACGAATGCACCTTCCGCATAAATCTGCGTCGATTTTGAAAGGAGGTAGAAGACGCCCAGTCCCGTGAACTGCGTGTGCGAGGCCGTTTGCTCGTAGTGCCGATAACCGTATTCAGCAGTAGCACGCAGGAAGGAAGTGATTGGCACGGTGACGCCAATGAACTTGATATCGAATGGAACGGCTGGATTCACCCCTGACTCCATCTCCCGATAATAGGCCAGATGCAGCTTCGCGATGTTGAAGTTGTAGATGCCACCCACCGAAATACGACGTGACTTGTAATCCGTCGTCGGCAGCGCCTCAGTATAAGCCTCTTCATACACGCCCTTCAGTTCCAGCGGCCCGTTGGCGTAATTCGCCCCAAGTTCGGTGCCGCGGCCCTCGTGAGTATTGATGGCGGTTGCGTCCCCCTTGATGTCAAAGCTGTGTTGAACGGAAAAATTGAGGCCATGCCAGTCTGGGGTTGAATACCGTACAGCATTGTCCCAGTAGGCAGCATAGCCGTTGAGCGCCATGTTCCAGGCGCCGCTGTAGTTAGAGGAGGATGGTGAATTCCACAGAAAAAACAAGTCGTTCAGGCTGAAAAGCCGGCCCAGTTGTACCTGTCCGAATGGACCAGATAAGCCGGCCTTCGACTCGGACGCATACGCGAGCCCCGAAACCAGTGCGCTGGTGTCGCTATTAAATAGTTCCCGCAACACAAAGCTCGCTTTATAACCCGCGCCCAGGTCTTCTGTGCCCGTCAGTGCGAGTGAGCTCGCCGCATAGGCGCCGTTCGTGGCGGCCCAGGTCGTTTTCCCTCCAGCTGTGTAGTAGCCAATTCCGTTGTCGACCGCTCCCGACAGGGTGACCGACGATTGTGCATTTGCCCGCTCGGTTGCGAAGATTAGTGAAGCTGCCATGATGAACATGGCCGGTACCACATTACGCGTCGGGCGGCATGCCAGACCGTAACACATCCAGGTTTTCTTGAGCATTTTAGTGGTCTGAATAGATTTTTTTAATTCGTTGTACGAATTTAATGAGTTGATTCGCCGCGTACTATCGGTTGTCCGGCATCATTCTCCCGGATCAACCATACGCCTCATCGGTAACTTATTTAAGCCGCTATCTTCGTGTTCCGCAACGTCGCGGTTGCGGCTTCGTCAATATGGTCGTGCGCGTCGAGCACCACACCATAGACGTCTTCCGCGCGCTCACGCGTTATCCAGCGCTCGGCGACCTGCCGCGCAACAGCGCAGGGATTACGTTGCAGGGGGTCCCCGTAGCCCCCACCTCCGCACGACCAGGACAGAATTCGCTCATCCTCCTGCGCAAGAACTTCCCCCCATGCGGGCAGCGGATCGACCGAGCCGTCTGCGCGCCTGATTCGCTGGTCCGCCCGGCCGCCGGCGCCACCGCCTCGCACACCGCGGGGTGCGTTGATGGTGCCATCGGCGCCATAGACCACGGTCAGGCACTCCGCACCAACGGGCCCAAATTCGACAAACAAGCTGGAAGCGCCAACATGCTGCCCCGCGCCCTCGGTATCAGAGGAAAAGTAGCGCGCGTGAACATAGATCGGCTGACGGAGTTCATCGAGCTCTATGCTGTCGATAAACATTTTCCCGCCGTTGCCCACGTGCCCCAGCAACTGCCACGCGTCTGCCTCTGGCGCTCCCGCCCCTCCCGACACGCCAAGGATCACCTGGTTCACAAACGGCGTGCCGGTTCGCGGATCGGTGCCCGATACCACGCCATCCCCGGCTGGAATGATCGCACCACATTCAGCCAGTCCATGCTTCGCCGAGAGCGTCGCAAACGCGCACTGGGTCGCGTTTGCCACCCGGTCGGCAATATTCGTGGTGGCGGCGGAACAGGACGTCGGATGACACGCAATGCCAGCGATGCAGTTCTCTCTCAGCTCGATCTGAAGCAACCGAAAACTCCCGGCGTTCTTCGGTACGGCGGCGTCGATGCTATTAAATACGCCGACCATCGCAGAAGTTCGTGCGCACGCTTCAGAAAGATTCAGCCCCGATGGCTGGCAGTCCGGATTGTCCCGCAGGTCTATCCTGATCTCGCCCGCATCGGGTCGCACATCGATATGGACGGTGATGGGGATGCCCCCTTGCCCCATATCCGGCAGCGCATCATGGGTGGAGGTCCAGCTCGCCGTGCCGGCTTCGAGCTTGTTGATTGCCGACCTCATTCGGGCCTCGCTGTAATCGAAATAATCGTCTTCGAACTCGTGCAGCGCGTCCCAGCCAGCCTCGCGCCCAAGTTCAAGCAACTCGCGTTCGCCGATACGCGCGGCGCCTAGCATCGCGAGAAAATCGCCATGCCATTGCACTGGCACGCGGATTCTCATGCGGCACATGCGTACGATGTCGTCCAGGGTCCGGTAATCCTCCTGCACGCGGACAGCCGGAAAAATCAGGGCGCCCTCTTCATAGACATCGCGAGCCTGCGCCATGTAGGTCGTCGGCACGGAGTTGCCGCAATCAGCCTGGTGCGCCTTCGCGAGCACGGTGTACCGGTGAATGCCTTCGTCGTCCACCACGGGCACGAGGATCGTGTGATCCGCCGGATGCGAACAACCGTGATACGGCGAGTTATGCAAGAACGCGTCGCCCCTTCGCAGCGTGGGATGAAATTCAAGCATCGACTTCGCCATCAGGTCCGGACCGGAAAGCACGTGAATGGGCAGGCTGTCGGCGGAGGTTAGCAAGTGGTGGTCACGCGTCACAATGCAGCACGAGAAATCGCGTGCAATGTTGAGCACACCGGAGCGGCCGGTACGCATCAAGGTATTCGCCATCTTGCGGGCGATACCTTCGAAGCGATTCGAAAGCAACGCGAGGCGGACGCCGTCAGCGGAGATCTTCTTGTTAGTCATGTGCGAGTCCTCATGGTGCTTCCCGGCGTGATTGCAAGGCTGCCCGATGCGCGGCGCCGGACGGTTGCACCGGGATTAACCACAACCGTGGTGAAAGGCGATTCGACCAGCGCCGGGCCGTCTACAATGTCGCCATGACGCAGAGATTCAAAGCGGACTACTTGCGTATCGAGGGTGCCGTGGCCCGCGAAATACGCTTTTCGCATCGGCGCACCGCCGGGTACGGCAGCGGGTTCAGCCAGCAGAATTTGTTCGCTTTCTCGGATACGGCAAGCCACCTCGACTCCCCAACTGACGAACTCGATAGCCGACGCCTCGTCACGCACCGCAAACAGTTGCTCATGCGCCATATGAAAATGTTCAACGAGCGAGTCCAGATCATCAGTGCCGCTGACGGATGATTCTTGAAGCGGAACGTCGATTTCCCAGACCTGGTCCGCATAGCGCGCTTCTACCCAGAAGTGCAAGCTGTTTGATATCGCGCCGGGGCCGGCCTTCGCCACAAATTCGTCGCACTGCGCGCGAAGCTGTTCCAATGCGGCGTTGACACGGTCGAAATCGAACCGGCGGCTGTCGGTAAAGAAGAGCGTCTGGAAGCGCGAACGCAGGTCAGACATCATCGCGCCAGCGGCCGACATGGCCGCGCCGACCTGCGGAATCAGCAACCCGGGAGACTGGAGGCGTCGGGCAATCAGCACCGAGTTCAACCCGGCCGCCCCGCCACCGCCGATCAGGACTGCGCTGGCAGGGTCGATACCCTGGTTCACGCAAATCTCCAGGATGGCCTGCACCATGGCTTCAGTTGCAAGCTCCACGATCGCCGCGGCTGCATCCTCGACCGTCAGGTCGAGCGGGCCCGCAACGTGCCGGGACAGAGCCTGCACGGACGCGTCGTGGTCCAGCGAGATCGCGCCGCCAAGAAAGAACTCCGGGTCGATATAACCCAGCGCGACACAGGCGTCGGTGAGCGTCGGCTGGACACCGCCCCGGCCGTAGCACACCGGGCCAGGAAAAGAGCCCGCGCTTTGCGGGCCGACGCGCAGCATGCCGCCATCATCCACCCACGCAATTGAACCGCCCCCCGCGCCGACGCTGGTCACATCGACAGAGGGGAAGCCTGTCATGTGCCCGCGATACGGCTGGCCGATCCACGCCTCGCGGGTCCATGGAATCGTGGCACGCCGCACCAGGCTGACATCGTAGGTCGTGCCGCCGGTATCTGCGACAATTGCGGTATCCAGGCCTTCATCGGTCAAGGCGAAGTAACGCCCCGCCACAGGCGCCATGGATGGACCGGAGTTGAGCAGCGCGATGGGCATGGTCGCCGCAGCGGCGGCGTCCATCACGCCACCCTGGGAAGTGACCACAAGTGTCCGCCCCGAAAAGCCAGTGTCGTTGAGCCGCCTCTCCAGAGTGCGCAGATAGGCTGTCATCATGGGCTTGAGCGACGCATCGATGCAGGCTGACGATGCCCGCCGGTATTCGCGCAAGCAGGGATTGATCTGGTGCGAAAGCGTATAGGCAACGCCCGGAAGGTGCTCATCGAGCATCGCGCCGACCCGCAGTTCGTGCGCCGGATTCACGATCGACCAGAGAAAGCTCACGCCCACGGCCTGGATATCCAGCGCTTTCATCTCCTCGATCGCCCTCAGCACTGAAGCCTCATCGAATGCTTCCCGCTCGCTGCCATCGGCCAGCACGCGCCCGCCTATTTCCCAAGTCAGCGAGCGCTTCACAAAGGGCTCGGGATACGGCACGGCGAAGTCAAAGCTGTCGGCCCGCCCGCCTTCACGCAGCACAAGTATGTCAGGATGGCCGCGAGTGCAAAGAAACGCAGTTCGGGCGGTCTTGCCGGTCAGCACGGCATTCAGCGCGTGTGTCGTCCCGTAGATGAACATGTCTGACCGGGCAAGCAAGCCCTGGAGCCCGAGCCCAAAAGCGTCGGCGGCCAGGGACAATGCGTTGAGCATGCCACCGACCGGGTCGCCCGGCGTGGTCGATGCCTTAAACATATGCATCGTCCCATCATCGTTCTCGACTATCAGGTCCGTAAACGTACCCCCTGTATCGACTGCGAGGCGCATCAGGTCTTCTCCTTCAAGCAGGTTCAAGCGAACAATTACGGGTACGCGCCGGCAGACCCAGGATTTCACGTGCTTCAGCCGGCGTTGCCACGCTCATGCCAAGGTGCTCGACGATCGTCCGGGCGCGCTCGACAAGCTGCCCATTAGTCGCGAACACACCGCGCGACAGGTACAGGTTGTCCTCTAGGCCGACCCGGACGTTGCCGCCGAGGAGCGCGGCCTGCGCCACCATGGGCATCTGGTCCCGACCGATACCGAAGGCGGCCCACTGAGCGTCTTGGGGCAGCAGGTTACGCTGATAAAGGATCGTCTCCGCACCTGCTGGCGCGGCCCATTTAACGCCCAGTACCATTTGGAACAACGGTGTGCCTGCGATCAGGCCTTCCGCTATCAGTTGCTTGCCAAATAGCAGGTCACCGATGCTGAACACTTCCAGCTCGGGCTTGACGCCTATTTCCTGAAACAGCTTTGCCATCTGCCGCAGGGTGCGCGTGGTGTTCAGGTAGACATATTCGTCGCCGCCCTCGACCTGGTTGCCGGTGCTGATATCGATCGAAGCAATCTCCGGCAAGCACTCGCGCAAGTGCCTAACCCTTTCCTCTGCGCTGATTACGTCGCTGGAAGGTAGGCCGCGCGACTCATCTGCGGGATCGGGATAGAAGAGCGCCCCATGACCGCACGTCAGGTTGATGACAATGTCGGTGCCGCTCGCGCGCAGCCGGTCGACTACTTCGCGGAACAGTGCCGGGTCGCGCGTGCCGCGGGCAGTCTCGGGATCCCGCGCATGAACGTGGACCACGGACGCCCCCGCCTGCGCAGCTTCCACGCAGCTCGCCGCGATCTGTGCAGGCGTGACCGGAAAAGCCGGGTGCTTCGCGTTAAATGGCGCGTTGCCGCTGACCGCGCAAGTCAAGATGATTTTTCGATTCATGTCAGATCTCCCATTCCACGTTGCCGCTCACAGCCATGAGCTCGCCGGTCACTTTTTTTGCCCCTTCAGAGGCGAGGAACAAAACGGTATTCGCGATTTCCGCCGGTTCGATCATCGAGCGCATCGAGATGTATTGAAGGAATTCGCGGGTGATGTCTTCCGGCAACCGGGCTTGCGCTATCGCTTTGCGTTCGATGATGCCGCGCATCCGTGCGTTGTTGATTGCGCCAGGCAGGATCGCGTTACAGCGCACATTAAAAGGTCCGAGTTCACGGGCGGCGTTCAGAGTCAGCCCTTCCACCGCGAATTTCGATGCAACGTAGGCCGAGCGGTCCGGCAAGCGGGTACGGGTCGAGCCCGTCGAAAAATTGACGATGGCGCCATGCCTTGCGAGCTTCATCGCGGGGATTGCCAGTTGCATGCAATAGAGCATGCCGTGCACGTTCACGTCGAAGGTGTCGCGCCATGCTGCGAGGTCGAGAGTTTCGATGGTCCCGACAGGCCCCGCGATCCCCACATTGTTGATCAGGACGCTTGGGTCCCCCATGGCGCGGCGCGCCTCGCTGAAGACGCGGCTCACGGCGTCGGGATCGCCCACGGACGCGTGGGTGCCCGTGATCGACGGATTCTCCCGCAACATGATTTCCAACGCCTGGGCGTTGACGTCGCAGATATGGACACGGTCACCGCGCGCGGCAAACGCCTCGGCGATGACACGCCCTACGCTGTCCGCACCACCCGTGATCAACACTCTCTCTTTTGTAGCCTGCATCAGTTCCACTCCCGGCTAAGTGCCCATCGTGTTTCAGTTCGTTCGATACCTTTCATTGCATTGCCATCCCGGCCGAGATGCCCTCGTCAGCGAGCACGACACTGCCGTGCATGGCGCGGCTTTCATCGCTCGCGAGGAACACTGCGATTGCCGCGATGTCCTCGGCTGGCGAGAACGCGCGGCCGCTGGGTGTGGCTGCCGTAATGCGCTTGAGCGCAGCCACGTCTGCACGAATTTCGGCATTCATGGGGCTTTCCGTGTTGCCCGGCGCAACGGCATTGATACGCACGCCATGAGGCGCGAGTTCGAGCGCGAGCGCCTTTACCATCTGCACGATCGCGGCCTTGGTGGCGCAATAAACGGCATAGGGGGCCACGCCATAGGTATGCGCCGCGGAAGCGATGCACACGATACGACCGGCGCCTCGCGCTTTCATACCCGGCACCACCGCACTGATCGCGTTCCATGAGCCCTTGAAATTGATATCGACCATGCGCTCGAACTCCGCGGCAGGCGTGGCGCCCGCCGGGGTCGGATAAAAGACGCCTGCGCCGTTCAGGAGTACGTCGACCGGGCCATGCAGGTACTCCACCTCGTCGACCAGCGACTGCAGCGCACGGGCATCTCGGACATCGGCTACATGCGCGCTCGCCACGCCGCCTGCTTCCATGATCCTGCTCGCGACGCGCTGCGCTTTATCGAGGTCGGCCGACCCGACCACCGCGACCTTCGCACCTTCTCTCGCATAGCGATGTGCAATCGCCGCGCCGATACCCTGTGAACCGCCAATCACGACCGCCACTTTGTCTTTTAGTCTCATGCTCAATACTCCCTTCATGGTTCAAACCCGCGAAATTGTTCCGTGCAACGCTTGGCGCTCATGCCTTGCCCGCGCAATAGGTCCTGCGTTTCATCCTGAACGCTCATCGCCAACACTCGGTAGGCGGGCATGGCGATGCAGGCCGCAATCATGCCAAGGGCGACCAGCAAAACGATTGCAATGGCCAGCGAATAAGGGAGCGCCGCAGACTGCCTGAAAACATAATCATTAAGCGCGCCAACGAACGCGGGCCCGAGACCGAAGCCCGCCAGATTCACGGCACCCAGATAGATGGCGGTGACAACGCCGCGGCGCGGAGCGCTGGTGATCAACTGGACACCTGCAAGGGTTGGCGCGGTGCAAGTGCTAACCGTGGCGTAGTAAAGCCAAAGGCAGATGATGGCGAGTGTTAGGTTTGGTACGAGGCAGAAGGCGATGCCCGGCCCCAGTGCCACCAGCAGCGCGCCGAAGATATGGCGTTCAGGCGCGTCGAGACGGCCGCGGGCTCGCAGCCGGTCTGTATTCCAGCCGCCGAACATGTTGCCGAGCAGTCCTGCCGATATCACCACCAGCCCGAATACATAACCGGAGTGCGCCACCGTCATGTGGAACTTGCGCACGAGGAAGGTCGGGGTCCAGACGCTGATGCCCTGTACCAGCACGATTACTACGCACGCCGCGAGCAAATGGCCTCCGTAGGCGCGGCGATTCGCAAACAAATGGCTAAAGGTATCGGCAATCGAAAAGCGTTTGCTGCGATGCAACGCAATGCTGGCACTGCGGGGCGGCTCCTTGATGGTCAACGCCAGCAGGGCTACGACCAGCCCGGGAATGGCCGCGCAGACCAGCACGCCCTGCCAGGGCTGCAAGCCGCCGAGCGCGTCGAGCAAAAACCCGCCAGAACCGTTGAGCCAGGTCAATGTTGCGCCACCGCCAATAAGCGAGGCGCTTTTGCCAAGAGCCGCGCCCATCGTAAGCACGCTTACCGCCCTCGCCAGCCGCGCCTGCGGCAGGTAGTCAGTTAGTAGCGACATGGCCGCCGGGATCAGCGCAGCCTCGCCCAGACCGACACCAATACGCGCGATAAACAGTTCCGGCACGTTGCGCGCGAAGCCGCAAAGGGCCGTCATCACACTCCAAAAGAAGATCCCCGCGACAATTATCAAGCGGCGGTTGGCGGTATCCGCCAAGCGTCCCAAAGGTAATCCGAAAACGACATAAAGGATCGCGAAACCCAGGCCGACTAGCAAACCGATTCCGGTATCGGAGAGTGAGAGTGAGACCTTCATGGGCTGCACCACCAGGCTCATGATCGTGCGGTCGATGAACGAAACCAGATGGCCAAGTGCCAGCACCACGACCACATACCAGGCGTATACGGCCTTGGCATTGAAGCCGGCTGGTTGCGCGGGCATGCTGCCCTCCGAGATGAGTTCATCCATGTTTTCGGTCCTCCGGGTTAGCTGGAAAGGCATTCGTAGGTGGCATCGATCAACGCCTCGCATCGCTCGCCGGCGCCGTCGCCAGGGCACATTGCATTCGGACTATAGGAAAATGAAAGATTGGCGTGGGGGTCGGCGAACCCAATCGCGCCGCCCGCACCCAGATGCCCGAACGAGCAGCTGTTGGGCCCTGCAGGGAAGCACGGCTGCTCGTTCAGAAACAGTCCGACGGCAACGCGAAAATGCCGCCCTGTCATGCCGCACGTCCCCCGCCATTGTTCTTCTCGCATAGCGTCGACGGCAGCCTCACTCAACACGCGTACGCCGTTCAATTCACCGCCATGAGCGAGCGCCGCATAGATCGTTGCGACCGAGCGAGCATTACCGTGACCGTTGTTCGAGCCCAGCTCCGCTGCGCGAATCACCGGAGAGTTGTAATAGAGCACCGACGTTCTGGGGCGGATTCGCCAGGCGCGGCCAAGCCGCGTGGTCGGGTCGGCGAAGGCTTTCAGTGACGTACTGCCTGCGTTCTCGATGATGTCCGCCGCCCGCACCTGCTGCAATTCAGTCAGGCCAACCTGGAAGTCGGCGCCGAGCGGCCCTGAGAAATGTCTCGCGAGAACTTGTGGAAAGGTCGTACCACCAGACGCACGCCGGATGAGTTCACCTACGAGGTGACCGTAGGTCGCCGAGTGATAGGCGCCTTGGGTGCCGGGTTCCCACTCCGGATGCTGGCGTTCAAGCGCATCGACGATCACGCGCCAGTCGAGCAACGATCCTGGCGGTGCGAGGTCCGGGAACAGTAACGCCGCCTGGTGACTGAGCAGTTGCCGCACCGTAATGCGGTCCTTGCTGGCTTGACCGAATTCGGGCCAGTACTCAGCTACACGTGCATCGAGCGAGAGTTGGCCGGTGTCAACCAGCGCATGAGCGCACAATGCCAGCATGCCCTTGGTGACGGACATCATGCATACCAGCGTATCTCGATGCCAGCGCATTCCGGTGTCCGCCCGCATCAGGCCGCCCCACAAGTCGACGACCGGCTTCCCGTCCAGATACACGCAAACGGCTGCGCCCACTTCGCCGCGCCGGGTGAAATTAGCGATGAACGCCTGGCGCACCCGGCTAAATTCCGGATGGCATGTTCCCTGAACTACCCGGTCTTCAAGCGAATCTTCGATTGATTGCATTGCCCATCCTCCAAAGTGCGCCAAGGTTCATAATATGATCACAGTTAAAATTTGTGATCAAGAAATAAATTTAAGATCGTAACTCGCGTCGGATGCTATCCTTGGAACAAGAACCAGCAACCCTTGTGTGAGAACGAACTTGGTAACGAAGGCAAACGAAGTAGTGGCACGGCCAGCGCGAGGCTTGGCGTTGCTTGACGACGACAGCGACCGTACGGACACAGCGCAAAACCGCGCGTACATGGCGCTAAAGAACGCCGTGCTGGCGGGCCACTTCTATCCTGGGACCGTTCTGTCGCTGCGGGAACTGGCGGCATCGCTCGGGACGAGCGAAATGCCCATACGCGAAGCGCTGAAGCGTTTGACCGCGGAAGGTGCGTTCGAGGCTATGCCGAACCGGTCCGCGCGTGTCCCCATCCTGAGCAAGCGACAACTGGAGCAGGTGCTGGCGCTGCGTGTGGATCTGGAGAGCCAGGCGGTTGCCCAGGCGGCTGAAAACATATCAAGGCGTCATATCGACGAACTTGCGCTGTTGCAGGAGCAGATGGAGCATGCGCTGGACGAGGGAAATTTCCCGTTGTATGTGTCGCTGAACAAGCAGTTCCACTTTGCGATTTACACAATCGCCGACAACGATACGCTGCTTGCGCTGATCGAAGCGCTATGGCTCAGGATGGCGCCCGTAGTCTCGTTCAACCTGACCCTTGCGGCCAATGCGGCCATGAGGTTCGACCCGTCGAGCCGCGCCCATCATTTTGAGATTCTTGAAGCGCTGCGATCCGGTGACGCGGCAAAAGCTGCCGCGCAATTGCGAGCGGATCTGCTGCATCCCGCGGGATTCTCGGAGTACTGGGAGTCATCGGCGCGGCTGGCTCAGTCTGCGCCCCCTTCGCGAAAGCGGCGCCCGCGCAAGCCCGTTCCCGAACTGTGAATGGAAACCTGACGGTGGACGCACACGGAATCGGCACATCGGGGGCACTGGATATTTCCGTCGCATCTGTTCAATAACGCCGTACCTCACCGCAACTCCTTCGCGAGGTATGTCACAAACTTTTTTAACAGATCGCGCTCCATCTTGACTTCGGCCAACTCCCGCTTGAGCCACCCCAGCTGCGCCCTTCGGTCTCAAAGCGATGCGGCGCGTCTGCTCGATAATATAGCGCATCGTTCGCCTCGAGCACCGTGCGAGGCTCGCCAACGTTCACAGCGAGCGCGCCCGATAGCACGTAGATGTATTCCTCGACGGGCATTGTGCGCAGCAAGTGGCCCCGCATCGGTTTTTGCGGGCAGCTCGGCAAGCACGAAGTCGAGTCCCCGCCCGAGTAAGATCGGTGCGAGACAGCGGCGCGGGAATCCGGTAGCGAGGTCAGTGAGCACCATCTGTTTTTCGCGACGAGGGCAACGTCGTGCTGGCGCACTTCCCGGCTCAGAAGGCGCGCGACGGTGGTATCAAGCGCATCAACCAGCTTCGATAGGATTGACATGGACGGCGGCGACTGGCCGCGCTCGATCTTAGAAATCATCGCCCGGCTTACGCCGGACGTACGCGAGAGATCATCAAGCGAAAGACCCTTCATCTTGCGCTGGCGGTTCAGCTCGTTTCCGAGTGCATCTGTGGTGGTGGCAGTCTTTTTCTAGCGTAGGAGGAGCTACGGTAACCGCTTGCAATCGGAGTTTTGACTGAGGATCGACGCTGGTTTTGCCTTTCATGGCTGCTTGTCTGTTCATGTTTGGCTGACGGAATTTTATATGTTTGTTGATTCCTGAAGCAGCACAACCTCTAATTTTGTGGCGAGCCGACCGTCTATGCCTCGTACTCGTGGATAAGATTGGGCTAAAAAAGAGGGATTGAGCGGCCCGTCTAAGTCCCTCTCGATCCAAGCGCCCTGCGTGCCGTGACATTCCCAGCCCTCTCGCCTCGACGACCCGAATGTCGCGTAGCGAAAGTAAGTCCTTCCAGTGGAATTCCCTACAATTCACGAACCGAACGAACTTATTAAATCGGATGGCCAGAGGTACGTTTTTGATGAGTTGCCATTTAATGGCTGGGGGGAGTTGAGTGCAGTCAAAACCGGAGGCAGCGCTAGGCAACACGTTGGCAGCAATCGTCACGTTTCCGCTCCGCGGAGAATTGCAGTGGTCCCGGCATTTCCCGCGTTTTTAGAACCCCGTTTAGCACGGCGACCCAAACCTGAACGAGCAAGTGCGCGCCCTTATTGGTCCAGCGCATCTGCTACTTCTTCGCACAGCGCAGGCTCATGACTTCATTGATCGCCGATTCCGCGATACTGCTGCCGATTGGCGTGCCGCGCCGATAGCGCCATCCGTTGTCGACCAAGTATTGGCCCATCGGATTCCAGGTACCAATATGTCCCGCGAAGATTCCACAACAACGCCATGTGAGCCGAGTCTTCCGGTAAGAGGCCGAACATGTCATGGACGCTTGAGTCTTTCGACGGCTTTCGAACCCTTGCCGTGCCATGTCAGCCATTTCGCCGACGCGATTTCGTCTTGTACAGGGTCCCCGTTTGGCGCCAACGGGTGCGGCAATTTTGTGCCGATTGCTTGATCGCGCGAAATTTCATGGCAATGTGAAACCAATCCAAAATCCGATTCAACGGCCTCTTGGATCCATCGACGGCCTTCTCAAATTCGCCTGCGCTGTCAGAGACGATCGTGATTTTCTGATCATTCGCGACGCCCTGCTCCGAGAGAAAATGATCAAGTCGGGTCGCAGCCGACGTGACCTCCCGATTGACGTATCCATAAACTTTGCAACGGTCATCGTCGCGAACCGCACGGCCGGCGATGATGTTCACGTGTCGCCCGGTAGACGGTGGGCGCTTCGAAGGGTAATACTGCGAGAACTTGGCTTCATCCTGTTCTTCGCGAGAAGGCCGGCGGCGCAGCCATGCAGAATCCACCACAAAGACGGCTATCTTGACGTTGCTATCGGCCGGCGGATAGTCTCGTTCACCGCGAATCGCGCTTTCGGCGTGATCGTCGAGTTCTTGGCCAACCGCCCATAGGCGATTCCTCAATCCTGAGGTGGAGATCGTTTGATCGACCGGCAAAATCTCCTTCAGCAACGTCGTCGCCACCGCACAGGGAAGATGCGCGGCCCACTTGACTTGCAAGTATCCGAGCTCAGGACTGCCGCGCAGCGGCATCGCTAATGCGAGCGGGCTGAACGATTTTACGCTTTGGTCTTGAACGCACTTGCAGACGCGCAACTGCGGGCTGTCGATCGTTACTTTGCCGAAAACCGTGCGGTATCGGATCGCCTGAGTCGCTTTGATCGATAATGCCCCGCCGCACTGCGGGCAATTCAGGGAGACCGAAACAACAACACGACTCTGTGCGCAGACCAAATGCACGCTGCGCCTCATGTACCATGACTTCTGCCTTCAGCCAAGTTAAGGCCCAGTTGTTTCAGATCACCGTCGAGCCGTTCAAATTCAGCCAATCGTATTGCCTCGCCGCCGCCAACGCCGTCGTCAATTCGCGCCTCGATGATTATCCGGATGACAGCCTCCGCGATCGTAAGGAAACAAATATATCGCTACCCTGCCTTACCGGCTGCCTCCGGTTTTAGCTGTACTCGCCCAATGTGCAACGCAGCTCCGAACCATGCCGTAATCTTCATGGTGGACGCTTCTTGCATTTATGGGGTGAAGCCACTCCTATTTTGGCACTCTGATGCCGTTTTGAAAGAGGATGTCCATTCCATCAACGCCGGTTCAATGGGAGCACGCGGTTTCCGCTCGCGCCACCAACAAGCGATCGATCATTCGCGTTGCGGTCCCAAGATAGTTCGTAGGGTCGACCATCGCGGCTAACGCGTCACGTTCCGCGACCGCCGCGATCTCAGAATTTTTTGACAGCGCATCCAGAAACGAAATACGTTCACGCTCAACCTCACGACAGCAGTCGTACACCACGTCATGCGCTCTTTGCCTTCCCATCAGCGGCGCCAGCTTCATCATTACCGCTTCGGCGGAAATCATCCCGGAAGTGCTGCCAAGGTTGTCTCGCATCCGCTGACGGCCGACCTCTACCCCTCCAAGCAATTCGAGAGCATGCTTCAACGCCGCCCCGGTAAGAATAAAAGCATTCGGCAACGCAGGCCACTCCGTCTGCCACGGGCCTGCACCTCCTCGCTCATGGTCGTTGAGCATCGCGTCGAGTATCGTTCCGTGCAATTGCCTGACATTTTTCGCAATTGCCACCAGCATTTCCGACATGACGGGATTTCGCTTCTGCGGCATGGTCGAGCTGGAACCTCTACCGGGAACGAAAGGCTCCTTGACTTCATCGACCTCCGTGACACTCATAAGGATAACGTCGAGCCCGATCTTGCCGAGAGTTCCAGTGACCAACGCCAGAAACCCAGTGACCTCGGCGATCGAATCCCTTGCGGAGTGCCACGTGATGTCGGGGCGACCCAGGCCAAGTTCATCCATCAACGCGTCCTGCATTTCCAAACCACGATCACCGAGAGAAGCAAGGGTTCCAACGGCGCCTGAAAACTGCCCAACAAGGAGCCTGGGTCTTAATTCGACCAAGCGCTTTCGATGACGGTCGATCGATGACAACCATACGGCGGCCTTGTATCCAAATGTCACAGGCAGTGCGTGCTGAATGTGGGTGCGCCCGACCATCACTGTGTCGCGATGGGCTTTCGCTATCTCGACGAGCTGGTCGGCAACCGCGTCGAGATCACGTTCCAATACTTTCAATGCGTCCTGGAACTGCAGCACGTCGGCGGTATCCATGATGTCCTGTGTCGTCGCACCCCAATGCGCGTACTCACCCCAGCCATCGGAACAGGCGGCGACCAGTTGTTCGACGAGTCCGACGATCGGGAATCCGACAATGCCGGTTCGCGCTCCCAGCTTCGCCATATCGATCGTTTCGACACGGCACCTCTGGACGATCTCCAGCGCCGCCTTCTCAGGAATGATGCCGAGATTTCCCTGAACACGAGCAATCGCCGCCTCGACGTTCAGATACGTTTGCACCATGTTGCGATCACTGAAGATATCGCACATTTCTTGCGTGCTGCACAACTCACCGAATATGCTGGAGCCGATGACAGGAGATGGCATTAGGAAGACCCGTGACTAAGCCTGATGAGACGGCGTGTCAGAACTGCGGTACGGTTTTCACGCCGCTTCCGCACTACCCGATGTTCGATAAATCGGTCGGCCGCCACTTACTCGCAATTCTGCTGCACGGCGTGATCGATGACCTTGCCCAGCAACTTGATTAGCTGCTTCCGCTCGGCACTGTTCAGCACCCCATATATCTCACTTTCCTTCTGCTGCAGTCTCGGAACGATTTCATCGTAGTAGTTCTTTCCGGCCGGTGTCAGCGAGAGCAAATGCGCACGACCATCGCTCGCATCCGCTCTACGTACGATCAGTTTCAGGTTGAGCAACTTGTGAACTGCCCGGCTGATCGTATTCTTCGGGCGACCGGTAACATCGCTCACGTCCTTTGCACTTAGATCATTTTGGAGTCCAAGGCAAAAAAGGACGACCCACTCATGGAAGAGCAAACCATATTCGGCTTCCAGGAGGCGGCTGAGTGGGGTCATGTAGCAATGGGTGAGGAAGCTCATCCGGTACGCGGTCAGCGTGGGGTTATCTAAAAGTATGCCACGCGCTTTCATATCATTTTTCCTTTCAACGTCTCGTCCTACTGGACATATCGCAGACTGCCATTCCGGTCAACGCTGCCATCGACGGGCCCTTCATTTCTCCGCATTTTTTGCGCCATACCACCTTTTACCATCCTTTTCCGGGCCACGGCAATCTCTCCGCCGGCCCATAGTTCAAAGGCACGGAAGACCTTTCTTTGGACAAGAAACAACATTTAATTTTTCTGTTGACCCGTGAATTTGTCCCCCATAGCATCTACAAATGGTTCCATATGATACCAAATTAGATTCATTGATACGGCGTGCGGAATTCCTTCAGGGAGTGTGGAAATGTTTGGAGTTTGCAAGTTGAAGGTCCTTCGCGGTTTTCTTATGGCCGCGGCAATGTTGTCGCCCTTGCACGCCGCTATCGCCGCGGCGGACGACCGTGTCGTTATTGCCTCCGGCACTTTCCCAGTCAGCTTCGACCCGCAGAAGGATGTCGGCATTCCTTCCTTGATAGTCAACGCAAACATCTACGACACGCTGCTGCAACGCGACAGCGCTTTGCACATCGGCCCCGCCCTTGCGGAATCGTGGCGCAGGGTCGACAACGTAACCTGGGAACTCAAGCTGCGTAAGGGCGTCGTCTACCAAAACGGCGAACCCTTCGATGCGGCGGACGCAAAGTACTCGCTGGACCGGGTCATCGATCCTGCGCAGAAATCGGCGCAACGCGGATGGATCAACACGGTTTCGTCGGTGAGCGTGGTCGACAGCCAGACGCTACGTCTGACGACGAGCAACCCCGATCCGGCGTTGCCCGCCCGCCTGACGCTGATCTTTATGGTGCCGCAGAAATACACCGAAAAGGTCGGCGCCGCGGGCCTGGCCGCTCACCCGGTCGGTACCGGGCCCTACGAAGTGGGCCAATGGGTACGCGGCGACTATGTCGATCTTGATATGAATCCGACCTACTGGGGCACAAAGCCGCAAGTCCAGCACGCCCGCTTTCGCGTCATTCCTGATGCCGCGGCGCGCATTGCGGCACTGGAGTCGAAAAGTGTTCAGATTATTACGGATTTTCCGCCTGATTACATACAGCCGATCAAGACGCGCCCGGCCCTGAAGGTGGAGCCGGTCCTGAGCGCACGGGTCTTGTTCATCGGACTGGTGAATACGAACCCCGGCCCCCTGCAGGATGTCCGCGTTCGGCAGGCGATCAATTACGCAGTCAACGTCAATGGGATCATCAAGAACCTTTTGCTCGGCAATGGGGAGCGCATCGGCGATGTGAACGGTCATTTGTTGCGTTTGCTCGGAGATTCATACAAGTCGAAGTCCTACCCTTTTGACCCGAAGAAGGCCAAGCAACTTCTGACCGAAGCCGGGTTTCCGAACGGCTTTTCGATCGATCTCGATACGCCTAGCGGACGTTATCTGGGTGACCGGGACATCGCTCAAGTAGTCGCCTCGCAACTGGGCGCTGTTGGCATTAAGGTCAACGTGAAGGTCAACGAGTGGGGCGCATACTCGCAAAAATTCACCACCCATAACACCGCACCAATGTACATGCTCGGCTGGGCGCTCCCCAGTCTCGATCCGGATAGTTGGGCTACACCGTTGCTGGGCGCAGGCGAGCCGCTTTCCAATTTCAAGGACGACAAGATCCAGAGCTTGATCGTGGCGGCTAATCACGAGCTGGACGAAAAGAAGCGTACCGCCCTCTACGAACAGCTCAACGACCAGATCCATGACGCAGCTCCCTGGCTGTTCCTGAATCAACAAGTGAATATCTATGGTCTGGACCAAGCTGTTTCTTGGACACCTCGTCCTGACGAAATGATTCGCCTGTCGGACATAAAGCTCCACTAGACCTTATTGCGACATTTCCATGGTCGGCTCCGTCGCCCCGGCGAAGATGGCAGTTGTCGTACGCGAGACTTTCCCATGATCATCTATATCCTGAAGCGGTTCTACCAATCAATCTTCGTCCTGCTCGGCGTGGTGACCATTGTCTTCTTGCTATTACATATCTCCGGCGATCCGACGAACCTGTTGCTACCGCTGGACGCGACGGCTCTCGAGCGCGCCGCTTTCAAGCAGCAAATGGGTTTCAACGATCCGCTGATCGTGCAGTACGGTCGTTTCGTTCTTCATATCCTGCAAGGTAATCTTGGCTTTTCCTATCGCTACGGCACGCCAGCGTTGACGGAAGTGCTTAAGCGTTTCCCTGCGACACTGGAACTCACCGGTGCAGGCCTGGCGATCGCTACTTGCATTGCCATACCAGTTGGAGTGATAGCCGCGGTCAAGCGGGGCTCATTGGTCGACTCGCTGGCGATGACAGGCGCTCTGCTCGGGCAAGCAACCCCCGTCCACTGGCTCGGCCTGATGCTGATCCTGCTGTTCTCGGTACGCTGGCAATGGTTGCCTTCCGGTGGCCGGAGCGGCTTCGAAAGTTTGCTGATGCCCGCCTTCACACTGGCCGTTTTCTCCATGGCGCGTATTGCCCGTCTGTCGCGTTCAGGGATGCTCGACGTGCTCGAGCAGGACTATATCCGTACCGCACGGGCGACGGGCATCGTCGAATCCAATATCGTTTTCAAATATGGCCTTCGCAATGCCGCGATACCGCTGGTAACAGTGATTGGCCTCGAGTTCGGCGTGCTGCTGGGCGGCGCGGTCATTACCGAAACCGTTTTCGCCTGGCCAGGTGTCGGTCGCCTCGCGGTGGAGTCGATTTTTGCTCGCGACTATCCAGTCGTTCAGGCCACGGTGCTCCTTCTGGCATCGATTTTTGTCCTGATCAATATACTGATCGACGTTCTATACAGTTTCCTCGACCCGCGTGTCCGTGAAGGAGGAGTGAAGCAATGAGGACTCTTATCAATGCGACCTCAACGTCCACCTCACCCTCGTCATCACCCACACCATTGCCCTCGTCGTCTTTGCCGACTCCGTCTCCCGGCGGCCTGAAAGCACGCTATCGAAAGTCGATGATCGGTAAGTTGCTGCGCCGCCCGGGCGGCGCTGTGGGCTTCAGCATCCTGCTGCTGGTGCTTCTCGCCGCGACATTCGCTCCCTTGCTCGCGCCGCACGATCCCAACGCGCAGAACCTGCTGACGAGATTGCAACCACCCGTGTTTGACGGCGGGACCTGGGACAACATTCTCGGGACGGATCACCTCGGCCGCGACATCCTGAGCCGCCTGATATACGGATCCCGCGTGTCGATGTTCGTTAGCTTTGTTACGACCGCGATCGCCTGCCTACTGGGGACGACGATCGGCATTCTCGCGGGATTTTACGAAGGTATGGTGCGCACCATGTTGATGCGCATGGTGGACGTTTTCCTGGCGATTCCCTACATCCTATTCGCTGTCGCGGTAGTCGGCGCCTTGGGTGCGGGCATAACAACGCTAATCCTGGTACTGGCCATGACGCGATGGGTGCAGTTCGCGCGCATCGTCTATGGGCAGACCTTGTCGATTCGGGAGAAAGAATATGTCGAAGCCGCCCGCGTGCGAGGCAACGGACAACTTCGCATCCTGCTCGCGCATGTCCTACCCAACCTGGCGACACCGATCATTGTCGTGATGACGCTCGAGATCGCCTTCATGATCGTGATGGAATCTGCCCTCACTTATCTAGGCCTGGGCGTCGCGCCGAGCACACCGACTTGGGGATGGATGCTCGCCGAAGGCAAGGATTACATGATGATTGCCTGGTGGGCTTCGGTCATCCCGGGCTTAGCCATCGTCGTGACCGTACTGGGTATCAACCTGTTGGGCGATGCATTGCGCGACATACTTGATCCGCGTCTTAAGCTGTGAAGGAAGCGACATGAGCAAAAACGACTCCGTGGTGTTATCGGTCGACAACCTCAGCGTCGAATTTTCGACGGATAGCGGCCTCGTACGTGTCATCGACGATGTCAGCTTTTCACTGAAGCGGGGCGAGATCCTTGGTTTGGTAGGTGAATCGGGGAGTGGCAAAAGCGTCACGTCCCTTGCCATCATGCGTTTGCTCCCTAAGCGAATCGCGCGTGTTTCGAGTGGCAAGGTCATGTTCGGTGGCCAGGATCTGCTGACGCTAGCCGACCGCGACATGCAAAAGGTGCGCGGCAATCGGATCGGCATGATTTTCCAGGAACCACTGACCGCGCTGAACCCCGTGTTCACGGTCGGCCAGCAAATTGTCGCCGCGATCACGTCACACGAGCACGTCTCAACAACGGAAGCCAAGGCGCGGGCCGTGTCGCTGCTGACACAGGTCGGCATTCCATCACCGATGGAACGGATGCAAGCTTATCCATTCCACATGAGCGGCGGGATGCGCCAGCGGGTGTTGATCGCGATGGCGATTGCGTCTCGGCCAGACGTGCTGATCGCCGACGAACCGACCACCGCCCTCGATGTCACTATCCAGGCACAGATTCTCGATCTGCTCCGGAAGATTCGCGACGAGACCGGCATCGCCGTCTTGTTCATTACGCACGACCTCGCCGTCATTTCGGAACTGTGCGATTCGGTGGCGGTTTTCTACGCCGGCGAGATACAGGAAAAAGGCCGCGTCGACGAGGTGTTCTCGAATCCGTGCCATCCGTATACGCGTGGGCTCTTGTCCTGCATACCGGACCCGCAAAGCGGCGAGCCGCTCATCGCCATCGAGGGGCGGCCGCCCGCAGCCATGCAAGCCCGCTCCGGTTGCCAATTTGCGCCGCGTTGTATATATGCGCAGGCGTCATGCAGCGCGGTCCATCCCGCGCTTGAAATCGCAGCGCCAGGTCTAGAAGTGAGGTGTTTGAGATGGCAGGAACTATAAGCAACATGCCCGGCAACCTGCTGACCGTTACGCGCGCCGGAAAGCGTTTTACGATCAGTCGCAGGCAACGGTTCGGCGTGCGCCAGGACATCGTCCGTGCGGTTGACGATGTCACTTTCGCGGTGCGCGAGGGAGAGAGCTTCGGGATCGTCGGTGAGTCTGGCTCGGGCAAGTCCACGCTCGCGCGGCTGATTCTCGGCCTGTCCGAACCGACGTCGGGATCGGTAACCTATTGCGGCAAAGAGGTCCGCGAACTGTGTCGTGGGGGCCGCCGGGACTATTGGCGAGAGGTCCAGGTCATTTTCCAGGATCCATTCAGTTCTCTCAATCCGCGCATGCAGATCGGCAGCATCCTTAGCGAACCGCTAAAGAACTACGGCAATGTCAATGCCGATCAGCGGCCCCAACGGATTGCCGAGTTGCTCGAGCTCGTTGGCCTGCCCGTCACTGCTGCGTCGCGTTTTCCTCACGAGCTCAGCGGCGGTCAGCGACAACGAGTCGCGATTGCGGCAGCGCTAGCGGTCGATCCGCGCGTGATCGTAGCCGACGAGTCAGTGTCGGCACTCGATGTTTCGGTGCAGGCACAGATCGTCAATCTGCTGTTGGATCTCAAACGACAGCTTGGACTGACCTATGTCTTCATCACCCATAACCTGAACCTGAGCGCTTATTTTTGTGATCGTATCGCGGTGCTGTATCTCGGTCAGGTGATGGAAATCTGTGACGCGTCGGTGTTGCTCAGAGAGCCGATGCACCCCTATACCCAAGCACTTATCTCGGCTGTGCCGTCCATGGTCGCGGCAAACCGGAAGCCTCGCACCGTACTCATCGGCGAGATTCCGAGCCCCATCAGCCCGCCTTCGGGTTGCCCGTTCCATCCTAGATGTCCACGGGCGATCAACCGGTGTCTGACCGAACGCCCCGAGTTGATGGCTATCGCAAGCGGACATCAGGTGGCATGTCACGTCGCACAGAGCCCCGTCGGCCTGATCGTCAAATCAAACTTATCATCAGGAGTTTCGAATGAAAATCATTAACGCCAAAATCTGGAATGGCGGTAGCGAACTGGAGCAGTTCGACATCGGCGTCGCGAACGAACGTTTTGTCGAAACCGCCGCATTGGAGCCGGATGTGGAGCTGATCGATGCAAAAGGGCTTACGGTGCTACCGGGACTGATTAATGCGCATGTGCATTTTTCGCTCGATGGTGGGCCGGATAGTGTCGGGAATTTGGTCAAGCAAGCGCACCTAATTACGGCCTACAAGGCGGCATATGCGGCGGAGGCGACCCTGCTCGCCGGAACCACCACGGTTCGCGATGTAGGCTGCTCGGGTGCCATCGGTCCTATGCTGAAAAAAGCCATCGAGGCAGGTTTCGTTAAGGGCCCACGCATGCTGACTTCGGGCGCCTGCATCGTGATGACCGGCGGTCACAACCGTTTTATCGGTGTCGAAGTCGACGGCGTGGACGAAGCTCGCAAGGCAGCACGCCAGCAACTGAAGCTGGGTGCGGACTTGATCAAGGTAGTTTCCACCGGCGGCGTCATCACGGCTGGCGTGGAACCTGAACATACACAGCTGAGTATGGAAGAAATGCGCGCCGCAGTGGACGAAGCGCACAACTGCGGCAAGCACGCATCCTCTCATGCACAAGGCGAACAAGGCATCGCGAATTCCCTGAATGCCGGCGTGGATACCATTGAGCATGGCATCTTCCTGACGCCCAAGTTAGTCGACCAAATGCTGAAACAAGGGTCTGCGCTGGTACCCACACTGACGCCAATGCGCCGCACTTTGCAAGCGGACGACATGGCGGACCTGCCCGATTATGCGGTCGAAAAAATGCGCCGGATGTCCGAGCCCTGGTTGAACAGCTTCAAGATGGCCATGGATGCCGGCATTCCGATCGTCTCAGGAACCGATGCGGGCACGCCGGGCAATCCCCACGGCTCTGTCACCGTCGAAGTCAAGTTCATGGTGGAGGCTGGCATGTCGCCACGCCAAGCATTGAGCAGCGCGACCCAGACAGCGGCGAAGGCCATCGGAATGGGCGATAAGGTCGGTACGATTGCAGCGGGCTATTTTGCGGACCTCATCTTCGTGCGAGGCAACCCACTCGATGACATTCGCGCACTGGATAATCTCTGCGGGGTGATGAAGGACGGGATAATGATTTGGTTCGATCCGGAAGCCGCCAACGGCAGGATCAAGACCGGTTATTTAGAATAGGGGAAACGCGGATTCAATGCGGGACGGGTATGCCAGCGTTCGCAGCCGAATTGCCCGATGCGCAGATCGCCGTGCTGACGAATTACGTAGCGACCCGGTTCGGAAATCCGGCCTTCAAGGTCACCGAGCACGACGTCGCGGAACTGCGGTAGCGAACCAGCCGCTAATCCACAGCTCGTTTGTCATTCAGCGAGGCAACCGATCCAGGTTGCCTCGTCCTGCCTGGCTTGCATCGCGCCGCTCGCACCCGGCAACAAAGCCTCCGCCGAGATTATCGCACCATCGCCGGATGGTCTCGTCCCTGCGGGACTTCTTTCCGGCGTGACTGAAGATCAAATCGCGCGCGATCACCACAATGACACCGATCACGGCATTCGGCTGTCGGGTCACGTCCTTGCCGCCGCTGCTACGGAATCGTCAAAAGCCATTACGTGCTGTGAGTAGAACGGCTGCGCGGCGGACGCCGGCGCCATCCACGACGCTACGGGCTTAGGGTCTGCCTTCCGCGAGAGTCCGTAAGACCGACGGGGACAAAAATACCTTCCTGCCGTTGATTTTAATTTCCACATCGACTTTGTACTCAACGAGGGCTTGAGGATCGACCTCGATGCCCAAGCCGGGTGCATCTGGCGCATGGATTTCACCGTTGACATCAAGAACGATGTGATTGCGTGTCAGGCCAATCGCCACCTGCTGCAGCGTGGTGGGATATTCGCAGATTCGGTGATCCTCAAGGCCGGCGAAGGGCTGCAGCGAGGCGCTCAGCGCCAGATTCGAGGTGAAGGTGTGGTTGATATAAGTCACGCCGCGTCGTGCCGCATGGTTGGCCACCTGCCGCGCCGGCCAGAGCCCGCCAATGCGGCCGCAATCGATCTGGATGTAGCCGACCTTCCCGAAGTCGATCAGATGCTCGGCCATGTACCGGTTATGCGCCGCTTCGCCGCCAGCAGTGCGCACCGTGGGCGCCCTCTCGCCCAACTGATGGTAGGCCTGATAGGCGAAACCGTGAAAGGGTTCCTCGAAGAAGGTCACGCGGTTGCGTTCCATGGCGTCGAGCCGGAGCGCAGCGGCCTCCACATCCTCACCGAAGATCTGCCCAGCATCGATGAGCAGGATACCGTCCGGGCCCAGACCCTCGCGGGCAGCATCAAGATGGGCAATGTCGCCCTCAAGCGAATATCCGAACGGGGCCCAGCCGAACTTGGCCGCGTGGAAGCCGCACTTGCGCATCTCCCGGCCCCGTTCCAGTGTCTGCTGCGGGGTCTGGCCGAACAAAACCGAGGCATAGGGAGTCTTGGGATAGGTTCGGTTATAACCAAGAAGCTTCCAAGCCGGTACGCTGCGCACCTTGCCCAGCAGGTCCCACATAGCCATTTCGATGCCCGACCAAGTATGAGTGGCCTGCAGCAGGTCCATACTGTTATAGCCGACATCGGCGGCCATGCGCTTGATATCGTCGGGTCCCTCGAGCTTCTGGCCCAGCACCGAGGCCGATACGGGCCGGCAGGCCCCATGCGACATCGGGCAAACGAAGGCCGCAATGGAAGGCAAAGGCGCTGCCTCGCATTCGCCCCAGCCCGTGTGCCCACCGGCCGACACCCGCACCACCAGCGCGTCCTGGCTGCCATCCGCCGCCGTCGTCACCTCCGGCATAGCCACGTAAAAGAAATCAACACTATCGATTTTCATTTGCCTGCTTACCTATTTGGGTTACTGGGACTACGGGGTTCAATCTTTCGGCTAGTTCTGCCGCGGTAGACTTACTAACGCGATCCTAATACCTCATCGCCCCTCCAGTACGTCGACTCGGTGACGACGTGGGGACTTCTAAGCGGACGATTTTTGGTCCATTTCGCCTCCGGCTTGAGCCTCACCGTGCATTGAACTCCGCAAAAAGTCCTTGGTCCGTTGTTCACGCGGATTGACAAACATTTGTGAAGGATCTCCTTGTTCAACGATTCGACCCTGGTCCATAAAGACCACACGCGATGCAACTTGCCGAGCAAACGTCATCTCGTGTGTGACTACAATCATGGTCATCCCACGCTGTGCGAGATCGCGCATGACAGCCAGGACCTCCGAAACCAGTTCTGGATCGAGCGCGCTCGTCGCTTCGTCAAAGAGCATGACCACTGGCTCCATTGCCAGGGCTCGCGCTATGGCGACACGCTGTTGTTGCCCGCCCGACAATTCCGCAGGATAGGCAGAAGCTTTCTGCGTAAGGCCGACAAGCGATAACTTATCAAGCGCGTTTTTCCTCGCTTCTTCCTTGGTTTGACGCAGGACGTGAACCGGGGCTTCCATGATGTTGCCCAGTACTGTGAGGTGCGGGAAAAGATTGAAATGCTGGAAGACCATACCAACACGCGCCCGAACCGCTGCGATTGCCCGCGCGCTGTGTGGTCGATGTCGGCCTTCCGGCGTCTCATCTCTATACGCCGTCACCGAGTCAATTCGAACGCTTCCCGATTCAGGGACTTCAAGGTTGTTAATGCACCGGAGCAACGTCGATTTGCCACTGCCCGACGGGCCTATGATGCAAATCACTTCTTTAGAATAGATTTTCAGGTCGATGCTATCTAATACATGGTGCGAGCCATAGTACTTTTGTAGGTTGGCAATTTCAAGCATTGGGACTTGCGTTTGGTCTGACGGATGAGTCAGCATTTATCTTGGCCTCCGAGAATATCCACGCCTGGAAAGACGATCCAGATATCCCACAACGCGAGCAGCGGGAAAACTTACTAGGAAATACATCGCACCAACGATTGTGTAGAGCGTGAAATACTGAAAGCTTTGTGCGGCTTCGATCTGCGCGGTGAATAGCACCTCTTGGATTCCTACGACCGAGCATAACGCCGTATCTTTGAACAATTGAATGAAGTAGTTCCCAAGCGTTGGAACGACGACGCGAATGGCCTGCGGCAGAATAATGCGCCGCATCGACAACGCGGGTGTCATACCGAGTGCTGCCGCAGCATCGTGTTGTCCCTGAGGTACCGCTTGAATGCCCCCACGATAAACCTCAGATAGAAATGCGGAATAATTCAGCGTCAGACCGATTGCTCCTGCGGTGAATGAATTCAGTCTTACTCCAAATTCAGGCAGTACGAAGTAAATATAAACTAGTTGCAATAGGAGCGGGGTGCCCCTCATGACCTCGACGTAGGCGAGGACCAACCAACGCAACACCGCGAACCTGGATCGACCGGCAAGCGTTACCAGCAAAGCGAAAATCAGGCTGAGCACCATGACGATGAGTGTTAGTTCGATCGTCAAAACGAGACCACCCAGAAGTGGCCCCAAGCTCTGCAGGGCCACTTCGGTTTGAAACAGATTCATAAGAGGCTCCGCAGATGAAATATCAAGGGTTCAGCTTAAACATGACCAGATTGCGGTCAGACATTCCATCCTTCCGAAGGATCGAGCTAACCTGTCCATTTGCGCGCGTCTCCGCCAGACCTTGCGTGTAGGCAGCTCGCAGCGAACAGTCCTCCTTTCGAATCCCGAAACGGGCCATTCCGTAGCCGCCGCCGTTGATCAAGCCATCGGGCACAGGAATGTCGAGCAATCCAATCAATTGGCTGTCGGGGTTTTTTCTTCGAAATTCCGCGAAAATAATGTCGTCGTCAAGCACTGCGTCCAAGCGGCCTTGGTTCAGGCTTTGCAGTTCGGATGTGTGATCCTTGAACGGGGTCGGGATAGCGCCAATGGAACGCAGGTACGTTTCCGCTGCCGAGCCTGATACCGCTCCGACCTGTTTGCCTTTTAGATCTTGATAACTTTTGATACCTTTCGTACTCCCCTTCTGAACAATGATGACAGGTCCGTACCAAAATGCCGGCCCGGTAAAGCTGATAACCTTGTCACGCTCAGGCGTGTGATGAATGTCGCCACCGACGACATCAATGCGCTTGGAGAGCAGCGACGGGATAAGGCTATCCCACGGCATCCATACAACCTTGATATTTTTTACGCCCATCCAGTCAAGCGCGGCCTTATTGATATCCCAGTCGACTCCGGCCGGTTGCTTCGTGGTTTGGTCCAGCCACACCTCGGGCGGATCTTCCGAGAAGCCGATGGTGATTCCGTTCTTTACGGCGTCAGCATAGGATGAATCGCCGCAGTTTTCGAACATGGGCTTCGATTCGCTAAAAAATTTGGATTCCGGTTCGCCAGCCACGGCAGTCGTGACGAACCAAGCTGATGCCAAAAGGCAGGCGAGAAGAGATAAGCTAGTAGTGCGTCGCATAACTTGGTTCCTTAACGGGAAGTTGATTACCCTGACGATAACCGTCAGCTAGGATGTCCTCATCCATGCCTGATCGAATGGCATGCGGTGCTTTGTGATTCGGATAACTACGTAAGTTGATTACATTTCAATGCTGGGAATACGGCCGGCGCGTGGAATTGCGCCAGCCCATAAAGCTGTGGGTTCAGCTCTGGAACAAGGAGCTGGGGTCAGGGGTGAAGCGCGCTAATTTGTCAGGATCGAGCTCGACCCCCAAGCCCGGCGAATCGGGAATGGTCAAGTGCCCATCATTGTCGAGGGCAAATGGTGCGACCGTGATGCCGTCCACGTACGGACTTCCGCCAATAAATTCCACATAGTCTACGTTGGGAAAGGCCGCCGCTAGTTGCAGGTCTGCAGCAAGACCAAGCGCGGTGTTCCAGCCATGGCCGACATACTTTACGCCGAAGTCGTCAGCCATCCATGCAATCCTTCTCTGCTCAGATATACCGCCAACCTTGGTAACATCTGGTTGGACGATGTCGAAAGCTCCTTGAACGAACCACGGAAGAAAGGACTGACGGCGCGTGAGGACTTCGCCGCCTGCGATCTGCACTGGACTCGCTTTGCGCAGTTCGACGAAGTCGGCCAGGGCGTCGGGACGCAATGGCTCTTCGAACCACTCAACCTCGTAGTTGCTAAGCATGTCCGCTGTACGAAGAGCCCACTTCAGGCCATGGGGCCAATGAGCATCGCTGGCGCCGGCGTCGACAAAGAGCTTCGCGTCCGTGCCAGCCGCGTCTCGCGCCGCAGCAACGATCGCCTCGTCAAGCTTGAAGTCGCGGGCGCGGCCGAATAGCCCCCAGCCGATTTTAAAGGCCCGAAACCCACGGTCTCGATAATTGCCAATCGACGCATGCATTTCGTCAGGCTTTTCCATCAAGAGAGAGCAATAGGGCTGGACGCGTTTGCGATAGCTGCCGCCCAATAGCTTGCTGACAGGCATCCTGGTAGCTTTGCCCAGGACGTCCCAGAGAGCGATATCGATACCGCTGATGGTATGCGTCAGCGTACCTCCGCGGCCCATCCAGAAGGTGTTTTGTCGTAACTTCTCAGACACTCGCTCCGGTTCAATCGCGCTTTCACCTCTAAAGAGAGGTTCAAGAACCAGCAGGGCAGCCTGGACTAGCCTGCCGTCGGTAAACACACTCCCGTAGCCAGTGATGCCCGCATCGGTGTGAACCGCGATCAGCGCATGTATTGAATCTTCTGGTTGAATCTCTGTGGACCAGCCTCCCTTGGGACTTTCCCCAAGCAGAGGCGCTGCCACTATTGACGTGATCTTGATCTCAGGAAGGTTTAAACGCTGCGTGGACATTGTTTCTTTGTTCATCATCATTCAGTCATTGTTGGATACAAGCCGGCGACTCATTCACACCTGCTTTCTCAGTGCTATCTAGCTGACCTGGCGCGATAGCCTGCGTACAGCTCGTGTCAGACAACCAACGGGCGCCTGGCGGCTTTGCGTCTAAACGTATACAATCATGCGAGATACAATGTGTCAATCAAGTCAAAATTAAGACCGCGGCAGGCACTCGTAGCGCGACTCGATTAAATGGAATTGAATACTTATGGCTCTGAAATCAAAAATCGTGGCTTCAGCAGGGGAAGGGACGGCGAGCATAGAGGGCTGGAAGCCCGTGCGCGCCCGAACAATGGTGGATGAAGCGGTTGACGCGATCATTGCCGCCGCGGCCAGGGGGCTTATCCTGCCCGGAGACCGGATTGTCGAAACAGAGATCGCTCAGAAACTCAATATCAGTCGGGTCCCGGTGCGGGAAGCGCTACGTCTCTTGGAAAGTCAAGGGATCGTAATCAGCGAACCTTACAAGGGCATTCGCCTGGCGCCGGTAACCCGGGAACGCATCGATCAAGTGCTCGAGGTGCGTGTCGCTCTCGAATTAATCGCGGTCCGACGCACTGTTTCGCTCGGCCGCCACAAGGACAGCAGTGCCGTGAGGCGCCTGGAACGCTGTATTGACGAGCTGCAGCTGATGGCAACCCGCAAAGATTCCTATGGCCTGGCTCAAGCTGACGTAGCGTTTCACCGTGAGTTGTGTGACATCAGCGGGAATGATTTTCTCCGCACTCTGTGGGAAGGAGTAGCCCGCCAGCTAACGATCGTTGTCGGACTTTCAACACTTGACAAGTCTATGAAGGATATTGTCAAGGAACACCGCACGCTGCTAGAGGCGGTAATCACTGGCGACATTAAAAAAATTGAGAAGGCGCTCGAAGAGCACATCCGCGATCAAAATGCCTCCGTGGATCTCGACAAAATCATTGGAGCCAGACGCAAGGCGCGCCCGCTCGGTTGACGGCTCTGAGGTGTTGGACGACTCCCTCGCTTCGGGATAGGCGTGTGCCATTAGTGTTTGTAGGACGCCTGCCCTAAACCGTCGGGTTTTGTCGCGATAGGGCGTTCTGAAAATCTGCGTGGATCGAAACGATCGCGTGGGTGAGGAATGA
>ERZ1023397.68-NODE-68-length-32037-cov-4.175130_pt1 | contig 32037 bp, 30 predicted proteins | sample MGYA00521260_ERZ1023397 | MGnify/ENA primary metagenome ERZ1023397 (study PRJEB32759, sample SAMN07749898) | skin metagenome | biome: transportation; feature: city; material: polyester macromolecule | host: Homo sapiens | place: Hong Kong:TKO line | collected... | reverse complement strand
ATGTCCTATGAAAAAATTACTTTTAGCCACAGCTGTCGCTGCACTTTCAGTTTCTGCTGCCAATGCTGCTCCAACAGTTTACGGTAACGTTCTGTTAACTACTGACTATGTTGATGGTAACTTAACAGTAAAAAAAGATGGTGATAAATTAATCGATGAAGATTATAGTACCACCCAACTAAATTCTACAGGTTCAAGTAATTTGACAGGTTCACGTATCGGTTTTAAAGGTGCGGAAGCATTAACAGCTAATACTGACCTAGTGTATCAATTAGAATATGGTATTGATGTTGATGCGGACAAAGGTAAAAACTTCCGTTCACGCGATACTTATATTGGTCTATCAAACAAACAATATGGTACTTTAGTTGCTGGTCGTTTGTCTGCAATCGATGATAATATCAATTACGCAGGTCAAACTGTAAGTCTATATGACACCTATAGCACAGGTTTCAGCGTCGAAGCTGCTGATGAAGAAACAGCAGATATTTTAGGTGTTAAAAAAGGCGAGACAGTAAAATTAGGCTTGGCATTTTGGGACGGTAATCGCGCTAACAATTCCCTTGCTTACTTCTCTCCATCATACAATGGTCTTCAGTTCATGGGCATGTATGTTATGGAAGAAAAAAATTCAACTGATTTAGCGACTGAATCAGAAGCATTCGGTGCAGGCTTAAAATATGAGCCAACTAACCAACCTTTCCGTGCAGGTGCTACTTATATCAAATCTAGCGACTTCAGTACTGCGCGCGTAAGTGGAGCATTTGATGTAAATGCTGCTACTACATTAGGCGCACTATATCAAGTTACAGATTTAGATGAAGATAAAAATGAGAACTTATTTACTCTAAGCGGTTCATACGCGATTCCTGCTACAAAATGGAAAGCTTACGCACAAGGCGATATAGTAAAAAACATTAGTGGTCTTGATGGCTTAGATGGTTCACGTTTTGTAGTTGGTGGTAAATATGGTTTTAATGCTGCAACAACTGGTCACCTATATACTGGTTACAGCAAAATTGAAGCTAGCGAAGATGGTTTTGATCTAGATGCAAGTGGTTTTGGTCTAGGTGCAGGTTTAGAATACAAATTCTAATCTTTACTAGAATTTGCTATCAAAAAATCCACTCAGCGATGAGTGGATTTTTTTATGAGTGAGCGATTTATTGATAAAAATAATTTTTTGCTAAACCTAGGCATTTTCGAGTAAAATTCTTTTTTACCAACGAGCGAAATAGATAACATGACAAAATTCATCTTTGTAACTGGCGGTGTCGTTTCTTCACTTGGCAAAGGTATCACCGCTGCATCGGTAGCCGCGATTCTTGAGGCACGTGGTCTGAAAGTCACCATGACCAAAATGGACCCTTATATCAATATTGATCCAGGTACAATGAGCCCGTTTCAGCATGGTGAAGTATTTGTTACCGAAGATGGCGCAGAGACTGACCTTGATTTGGGCTATTACGAGCGTTTTTTACGCCACTCAAAAATGACGCAACGTAATAACTTTACCAGCGGGCGTATTTATTCGGCAGTGATTGAGAAAGAACGTCGCGGTGATTATTTGGGCGGTACGGTACAGGTCATTCCGCATATTACCGATGAAATCAAAGCGCGTATCCGTGCCAGTGGCGAAGGCTACGATATTGCCATGATTGAAATCGGTGGTACTGTCGGTGATATTGAAAGCTTGCCATTCATGGAAGCGGTGCGTCAAATGCAAGTTGAACTCGGTCGCAACAATGCGATGCTGATGCATTTAACCCTAGTGCCTTATATCGCGAGTGCAGGCGAGAGCAAAACCAAACCAACCCAGCACTCAGTCAAAGAATTACGCAGCATTGGCTTGCAGCCTGATGTGTTAATTTGTCGTAGTGAACATGCGATTAGCGATGATAATCGCCTAAAAATTGCATCGTTTACCAATGTTGAGCAACGTGCCGTTATCCTTTGCCCAGATGCCAAATCCATTTATCAAATTCCAAGTATCCTGCACGCGCAGCATTTAGATGATTTGATTTGTGAGCGCTTTGGGTTAGATACCCCAGAGGCGGACTTGAGTGATTGGCACCAGTTTACCCAAGCGTTGTTAAATACCCAAGAAACCGTAACTGTGGCGATGGTGGGTAAATACGTCGAACTGCCTGATGCTTATAAGTCAATCAATGAAGCCTTGCTACATGCGGGCGTGGCAAACAATGTCAAAGTCAATATTGACTATGTCGATGCCGAAAAACTTGAAAACGATGATAGCCTGTTTGAGCATATTAAATCTGCCGATGCTGTGCTTGTTCCTGGTGGATTCGGTGAGCGCGGCACCCTGGGTAAAATGAAAGCGATTCGCTATGCCCGCGAAAACAATGTGCCTTATTTGGGGATTTGTTTGGGAATGCAATTAGCCGTCATTGAGTTTGCGCGCAATGTATTAGGTCTTGACGCCAACTCAACAGAGTTTGATAAAAAAACCAAAGCGCCATTGATTGGTTTGATTACAGAATGGTTTGATGAAAAAGGTGAACTACAAGTACGTAGTGACGCCTCAGATTTGGGCGGTACCATGCGTTTGGGTGCCCAAAAAGCAGAGCTTGTGGAAGACAGCAAACTGCGTCAAATCTATGGCAGCCCTGTGATTACTGAGCGTCATCGTCACCGCTATGAAATGAATGGTCGCTATATCGAACAGCTGGAAAATGCCGGTATGAAAATTTCTGGTTATTCAGCCAAACAGCATTTGGTCGAGTCAGTAGAGATTGCCAATCACCCTTGGTATGTGGCGGTACAATTCCATCCAGAATTTACCAGCCAGCCACGCGGTGGTCATCCATTGTTCAATAGCTTTGTTGCAGCGGCTAAACAAACCAAAAAATAGTATTTATGATGCACAACAAAACCATCTGTTACAGGTGGTTTTTTGTTTTTAGCCATTGCCTATAGCCAATTATGCTATAGTGACAATCAATAAAAACTTTGACAACATACTGAGAGCCCTATGACCACTAACTTACCGACACCACAATCCCATATTCAGCTCAATGATATCACCATCGGCAATGATCAACCGTTTGTGCTGTTTGGCGGCATGAATGTACTAGAAAGCAAAGATTTGGCATTTGAAATTGCTGAAAGCTATATTGAAATCTGTAAGCGCTTAAATATCGGCTATGTGTTTAAGGCAAGTTTTGATAAAGCCAATCGCTCAAGCTTGTATTCATTTCGTGGTCCAGGTCTGGAAAAAGGTATCGACTGGCTAAGCGATATCAAAAAAGCGTTCAATGTGCCCATTATCACTGACGTACACGAGCCGTACCAAGCTGAGCCTGTGGCAGCAGTGGCGGATATTATCCAGTTGCCCGCGTTTTTGAGCCGACAAACCGACTTGGTAGCAGCGATGGCAAAAACCGGTGCGATTATTAATGTCAAAAAAGCACAGTTTTTGGCACCCCATGAGATGAAGCATATCATCAATAAATGCCTTGAAGCCGGTAATGATAAAATCATCTTGTGCGAGCGTGGCAGTGCGTTTGGTTATAACAATCTCGTTGTCGATATGCTTGGCTTTGACACTATGAAAAAAATGCAGGTTCCCGTGTTTTTTGATGTGACCCATAGCTTGCAGCAGCCGGGTGCGCGTGAAGACAGTGCAGGCGGTCGCCGAGAACAGATTACCACGTTAGCACGCGCTGGCATGGCAACAGGATTGGCAGGGTTATTTTTGGAAGCGCATCCAAATCCTGATGTTGCCAAATGCGATGGTCCTTGTGCGCTGCGGCTGAGCCAGCTTGAGCCGTTTTTAGCCCAGTTAAAACAGCTTGATACCTTAGTCAAAGGGTTTGAGGTGTTAGATACCCACTAATTTTTACTCGACCTTTTAACACAAATTTGCAACGCCTCGTTATTAAAATGCTATCAATCGATAACGAGGCTTTTTTTTGGCTATGTTATAGTGCTAGGTTATAGGAATAGAACAATATTTTATCACCCACAGCATAAATACAGGAATAACCATGGCAATTCAAACAGTCGCGTATGATTTAAAAGGCATTAATGACCCAGCAGGCTATGAGGAAGTCATGAAAGCGTTAACCACCATCGGCGGGGTGCAGGCAGTGCATCTTGAGCCTGAAAATCATCGCGTGATTGTCAGCTTTGATGATACCCAGACGTCAGTTTTTGCCTTCAAAGCTGCGCTGACCAATGTCGACTATATCACCGAGCCGTTCCCGATTGAAGCACCTGCCAACCCTGCCAATAATCGCACTTTACTGGGTGATTTGGCAAAAGATGGTAGACTTTCCTAAATCGCTTGTTCAGTGGCTACGCTCGATGTGGCAAGCGTGCTTGGTCACTGAACCATCTTGTACGCCATCTTGTACGCCATCTTGTAAGCCCTCTAGAATACTACAGGTAGGCGAGCCATCTCCCAAACAACTATCGTGCCATCCTTGCAGGGTGGCTTTCATTGATTGTAACCGCTGTATTTTATCGCTTAGTTCATCGATGTGATTGCGGGTTAACGCTTTGACTTGGGCATTGCTACGCTGCTTGTTGTCTTGTAGAGCCAATAACGCTTCAATTTGCGCTAACGAAAATCCCACATCACGGGCATGTTTGATAAATTTTAGACGCTGTAATTGGGTATCGCTAAAGACACGGTAACCACTGTCCGTGCGCTGGATGGTCTGTAATAAACCGAGTTTTTCGTACTCACGAATTTGTCTAGGCGATAACTCAGTCAATTTAGCGACTTCATTAATATTCATTTTTTGCTTGACCTTGACCTAATGTTAAGGTTTATAGTAATACCACAGTGTGATAAATCAATCTTTTTTTTAAAGAACGTAAAAAAAGCAACCTGAAGGATATGAATATGAATAACATCGTGGGTTTGCCATGGGTGGTGGCATTGGCGCTAGGTATGACGGCTTGTACAAAAAATGACACTACCCAAACTGCAACGACGGCATCAAGTAGCCATGCTACAAGTACCCATGCGAGTATGACCCAAGCGCAGTCAATGCATCATATGGCTTCGGCAGCGGATACGCAGTCACAATCACAGCCGCCGCATATCATGGCTTATATGGATATCATGAATAAAATGCACCAAGCCATGTCAGCAGGGGTGCAAGCTAAGAATGCCGATGTGGGATTTGCTAAAGGCATGATACCGCATCATGAAGGCGCAATTGCGATGGCAAAAGTGGAGCTGCAATATGGCAAAGATGCCGAGATGAAAGCCCTTGCGCAAAAAATCGTCGATGCCCAGCAAAGTGAAATCAGCGTGATGCAAAACTGGTTAGCTAAAAACGAATCAAGTCAGGTAGCAGCGAGCAATGCCAAAGAAATAACGCAAGCCTATCAGCAAAAAGACATGAGCAACCACGATGCCATGATGCAAGGAACTATGGACGCCAATCCTGATATCGCCTTTGCCAAGGGTATGATACCGCATCACCAAGGCGCGATTGATATGGCAACGATAGAGCAAACCTATGGTAAAAATCCAGCGATGCTAACACTCGCCAAGCAGATTAAACAAGCGCAAACGCCAGAAATCAAACAAATGCAAGATTGGCTTAGCAAACAAGCCCATTAATTAAAAAAATAGCCACGTAAACGTAAAAAAGGAGCGTAGTATGACAACCCAAACCATCACCTTAAATATCCAAGGCATGACTTGTGGCGGCTGCGTCAAAAGCGTAACCAATGCCCTCAATCAAGTGGCAGGGGTGCAATCTGTCGATGTCAGCCTTGACCATAACAACGCAACCATCAGCTTTGATGACAGCCAAGTACAACAAAGCACGCTTAAAGAAGCGATTGAAGACGCTGGCTTTGACGTAGTATAAAGACGCCACATAAAGACACCATACAAGGACTCCATACAAGACAGACACTATCATGACTACCCAATCGATACACGCGTCAGACAACGCCCATACCGAGCAAATCATTCTTGATATCGATGGCATGACTTGTCAAGCCTGTGCCAGCCGCATCGAAAAAGTGCTCAATAAAAAGCCTGCGATAGTGCAAGCCAATGTCAACTATGCCAATGAAGTGGCGCAGGTGCAGTTTGATGCCTCACAAACCAACGCCGAGCAGATTGTAGAATGGGTGAAAAAGACAGGCTATGAGGCAAAAGTACAGCCGCAGAACGCGCTATTTGCGCATGAAGCCCATGAGCAGAAAGTGCCCTACAACTTGATTGCGGTTTGGATTTGCTTGCTGCCTTTTTTGATTGGCATGGCAGGCATGATGATGGGCAGTCACGCACTGATGCCGCCGCTATGGCTACAATTTGTGTTGGCAACTATCGTACAGTTTGGCTTGGCGACAGCGTTTTACAAAAGTGCCTGGGCGAGTATCAAAGGCGGTCTTGCCAATATGGACGTGTTGGTGGTGCTGGGCACACTGACAATTTGGGCGTATTCGACCTATAGTTGGTTGAGCTATCTGCAAACCACAGCCCAAATGGGGCATGATGGGATGGCGCATAGCATGCCCCATGTGTATTTTGAAGCCAGCGTGATGGTGATTGCCTTTGTCAAAATGGGCAAGTACCTAGAAGCCCGTACCAAAAAACATAGCCTAAATAGCATCAATTTGCTATTAGCGCTCACCCCTGAGCAAGTGGAAGTTAAAAACCCCAATCCACAAAGCCAAGATGCGCAGTGGCAAACCCTGCCCCTTGAGCAAGTCACGGCTGGTCAAATTTTACGTGCTAAAGCAGGTACTCGCATTGCCACGGATGGCATCGTCACCGCTGGCGAAGGCTGGTGTGATGAAAGCCATTTGACGGGTGAATCAGTGCCCCTGTCTAAACATATTGGCAGTACGGTGCTGGCAGGTGCCATGGTAGAAAACGGCAGCTTTGAATACCAAATCACCGCCAAAGGTAGCCAAACACGGCTTGGCGATATGATACAAGCGCTCAACGACGCGCAAGGCAGTAAAGCCCATATCGCCCGTATCGCCGATAAAGTCGCGGGTATCTTTGTGCCGGTGGTGGTTGCCATCGCTTTGTTGACTTTTTTTGCCAATTATTGGTTCTTAGGCGCGTTTGACACGGCACTCATGCGCGCGGTGGCGGTGCTCGTGATTGCTTGCCCCTGTGCATTGGGACTGGCGACGCCGGCAGCCATCATGGCGGGCATGGGTGTGGCAGCACGCTCAGGGGTTTGGTTTAAAGATGCGCAAGCCTTAGAAGCGGCAGGCGCAATTGATACGGTAGTACTCGATAAGACAGGCACCATCACCCAAGGTAAACCCCAATTATCTGCAGCGTACCTGATAGATGACAATCTAAAACTGTTTAACTTAGATAAAGCAGCACTGCTGCAGCTCGTTGCCAGTGTCGAGCGTCATGCGAATCACCCGCTTGCGACCACGCTAGTGAACTATGCTGAATTTTACAATAAACAGACTGATACGCCTCAAAGTCCAGCGGCATTTACCATAAGCCATGTAGAGACAGTGCTCGGGCAGGGGATACAGGCACAGGTAGCCACTATTGGGCGGGTGAAAATCGGCACGCCAAGTTTTGCCAATCTTCAGTTGCCTGCAGCGACTATCCAAGCCAATCCCGTTTGGCAAATTGCCAGTCAAGTGGCAGTAAGTATCGATGACACCCCTGTGGCAGCCTTTGCGCTAGCCGATGAGCTTAAACAAGACAGTGTTAAGGTGATTGCGTCGCTGCAAGCCCATCATCTAGATGTGGTAGTGATGAGTGGTGACAAGCAATCGGTGGTAGATTATGTGGGTGAGCAGATTAACGCCAGCAAGGCACTTGGCGAGCTGTCACCACGTGACAAAGCGCAGCGCATTGATGAATGGCAACAACAAGGCAAAAAAGTAGCAATGGTCGGGGATGGGGTGAATGATGCGCCTGCAATGGCAACGGCGACCGCAAGTTTTGCGGTAGAAGGCGCAACCGATATTGCCAAGCATAGCGCCACGGCAAGGCTAATGGGCGAGTCGCTCAAACATGTCGATTATGCGGTCACAATTGCTCGCGCAACCCTGCGTAATATCAAGCAAAACCTATTTTTTGCGTTTATCTATAACTGTCTTGGTATACCGTTAGCGGCGTTTGGTCTACTCAATCCAATGATAGCGGCAGCGGCGATGGCGCTGAGCTCGATTTCTGTACTACTCAATGCCTTGCGACTCACCCGCATGAAGGTCATTTCCTAACGGCTTATGGTTATTTTGACAACCTGTTGGGGCTGATTTTACTTGGCTATGCATGACTATGCATGACCTATGGGCGATAGTGATAAGCTGCTAAAACCTGTTAAAATATGCTATGATAAACCCACCCCATTTGTATTTTAACAATCCCATTGTTGATTGTGACAGCCAAGGAAAATACCATGTACGCTGAAGAAACCACCACCAATAACCAAATCAAAGATATCATTGCCCGCGAAATTTTGGACTCACGCGGCAACCCAACCATTGAAGCCGATGTGATTTTAGCGGATGGTACTATCGGTCGTGCAGCCGCGCCATCGGGTGCATCGACAGGCTCACGTGAAGCGCTTGAGCTGCGTGATGGTGACGCATCACGCTATCTAGGTAAAGGGGTCAAAAAAGCCGTTGCCAACGTCAATAGTGAAATTCGTTCATCACTCGTTGATATGGACGTATCAAAACAACAAGACATTGACAACAAATTATTAGCGCTTGATGGCACAGAAAACAAAGAAAAATTGGGCGCCAATGCGACCTTAGCAGTATCTTTAGCAGCAGCCCGTGCCGCCGCACAATCACAAAAACTGCCACTTCACCAGTACATTGCCAACCTACGTGGGCAAACATCACTATCGATGCCTGTACCGATGATGAACATCCTAAATGGCGGTGCCCACGCGGACAACACCGTTGATATCCAAGAGTTTATGATTGAGCCTGTTAATTTCACCAGCTTCGGTGAAGCGTTGCGTGCGGGTACAGAAGTGTTCCATAGCCTAAAATCTGTGCTAAAAAAACAAGGCTTGAACACCGCCGTCGGTGATGAAGGTGGCTTTGCACCAAACTTACGCTCAAACGAAGAAGCGATTACTGTCATCATGCAAGCGATTGAGCAAGCAGGATATACCGCAGGTAAAGACATTTACTTAGCGCTTGATTGTGCCTCATCAGAGTTTTACAAAAACGGTCAATACGTACTTGAAGGCGAAGGTAATAAAGCCTTTAGTTCAGAAGGTTTTGCGGATTATTTAGCCAGTCTTGTGAGCCAATACCCAATTATCTCGATTGAAGATGGTCTAGATGAAAGCGATTGGGATGGCTGGGCGTACTTAACGCAAAAATTGGGCGACAAAGTACAGCTCGTGGGTGACGATTTGTTTGTCACCAACCCAAAAATCCTACAAGAAGGTATCGATAAACACATTGCCAATGCGATTTTGATTAAATTTAACCAAATCGGTACTTTATCAGAAACCTTAGACGCCATTTATCTAGCGAAGAAAAATGGCTATGCCACCGTCATCTCACACCGCTCAGGTGAGACTGAAGACAGCACCATCGCTGACTTAGCCGTGGGGACAGCTGCAGGTCAAATCAAAACAGGCTCACTGTGCCGTTCTGACCGTGTTGCCAAATATAACCAATTGCTTCGTATCGAGCAGATGGTCACCGCAAGCTACCACGGTGCTGACGAGTTTATCGGTTTACGCAACCCAAAAGCCTAACTTTAAAAGCTTAGCGCTAAAAGATTAACTCTAAAAGCTTAAGTATTAAAGCTTGATAAAGCATTGAAGTGATAAAAACCTTAACCCATGACATTGAATTTGCTACAATGCGTGGGGTAAGGTTTTTTTATGCCAAAAGTTTTTATTATTGAGTGCTGTCATGACTTATTTGCGTCAACTGTTTATGATTATTTTTGCGGTGATTGTGTTGGTATGTCTACAATACCAGTATTGGTTTGGCACCAATGGTCGGGGCGATTTGGCAGCATTAAATAAACAAATCAGCGAACAGCAATCCATCAATACCGATCAGCAAAAAGCCAATGAGGTATTGCTTGCCGATGTTAAAGACTTAAAAAACGGACTTGAAGCGGTGGAAGAACACGCTCGCTCTGATTTAGGCTTAATCAAACAAGGTGAAACTTTTGTGCAAATGTCGACCGCTAGCAGTGTGTACAGTACCGATGTGGTCACACCGACCGCCCACAACACCGCCACGTCTCACCCATAAAAGCATAAGAACTGCCAAAGTTATATTTGTCTCAATTTTTACTGTCAACTGTTTACTTTATTGTTGAAAAGACGCCATGTCAGAACTTAACGCAATACCTGCCAATTTATCTAACAACTTTACGATTGACACCGTGGTCGTCGCTGCAGGCGTTGGCAAACGCTTTGGTAATCAGATGCCAAAACAGTACACCCATATTGGCAGTCAGACGGTGCTCCAACACAGCATAGCGGCGCTAAGCAAAGTCCACCAGCTAAGCACTTGCTATTTGGTAGTTTCTGAAGAAGATACGATTGCCAAAACACTGGGCTTTAGCATGCCAATCGAGTGGGTGATAGGTGGCAAAGAGCGGATGAATTCGGTGTTTAACGCCGTGCAAACGATTTGGCAACAATATCAAAATCCCCTCCGTGACAAAGCCTTCAGTGAAAAAGCTAGTCATCATGCGTATGATAATCATTGGGTGCTGATTCATGATGCTGCGCGTCCTTGTGTCAATCCGAGCGATATAGAAAAATTGATCACACAGACCACACAGCAATTTTCGCAACAGTCGGCGGGTGGCTTATTAGCAGTACCGGTGCGTGATACGGTCAAACAAATCATCCATGCACAAGACAAAGTATTGGCACAAAAAACGCTTGATCGCAGTCAGTTGTGGCTAGCACAAACCCCGCAGATTTTCCCATTGGCAACACTGTATGATTATCTAACCCAAGCCATTGAGCAAACGATTGCGTTTACTGATGAAGCCAGTTTATTTGAGCATTTTGGCAAACAGCCGTTATTGGTGGAAGGCAGTCATAGCAATATCAAACTGACGTTTCCAGAGGATTTGCAGTTTGCGCAGGTGTATTTGGCAAAACCTTAGCAAAAATCGCTTGGCAAAAAATTGAGGTTACCGCTAAAAACCGCATAAGAAAAGAACTGCATAAGCAAAAAAGGGCAAAGAGAATTTATAAAGCCACAAAAACAAAAAAGCCATACTAGATTAGCATGGCTTTTTAACTGTATTTTTTAGCGTTACCACTAAAAAAATTGGCGTCCCCACGGGGATTCGAACCCCGGTTACCGCCGTGAAAGGGCGATGTCCTAGGCCTCTAGACGATGGGGACACTAGCACGCTTAGTTTATAGCGTGACCTCGACCGCTTTCACCGTTAATGTCGAAGTGGAGCGTATAATATATATTTTTATTTTTGCCGTCAACTGTTTTTTATGTATTTTTTTATATTTTTAACAATTAGCCCATCATACGGTGACCCATGATGGTTAATAGAGCGGCATGACAAGCGCATTAGCCAACTAATGCGCTTAATTACAGTGTTTTCTAAAAAGTGTTGTCTAAAAATTTCACACCGTGCTTATGAGTGATTTTTCTGATGCGACTCAGATGTTGTATGAGCACGCGTCGTATGAGATTGCGGCGGCAGATTAGCGGCTTTATTTTTTAAGTGATAGCGAATCCAAAAATGGGTTACGATGCTAATCACAATCGATAAACTGATAAAACCTAAAATGGTCATCCAGATTTGACTATCTACTTGCATACTTGATCCTTGTGAGACAATCTAAGTTAACGCTGATTATCGATGCGCTGGCTATCAATACTTTGATTAGCTCCCATTGTTTGATTACGAATCGCATCATCGCGCTGTTTTTTCTTGAGTCGGAACGTTAGCCATAAATATGTTAATATGCCTAAGATTACGGCAGCAATCATATACATAATAATAGTAGTCCAAATACTGTTATCTACGCCCATGAAAGAGTCCTTTTTATTATTGTTAGCATTAGTGTAACAGGTCTTAACAGCTATTTTACGTCATTCACGTAATGATGTGTGGTAGCGATGTTACTGGCTATTTTCAAACACTGTAATAAGCGTCTACAAAAGCACTTTTTTTCACTTTTTCATATTTTTACGTTAAGATAATTGTCTAAAAAACGCTTTGGCAACTGACACGGTTGCAGCAAGGAAAATAATTATGAAAGTAGTCATCAGTGATGGCATCGAATACGCCCTAAATCTTAATTATCGTACCATCGATATTGAATCGACCGACTATACCAATATTGCAGCAATTGTGGTCACGATGACAGACTTGCCGCGTGTGTATCAAGATATTGAAGATTTGGGGTTTGCTATTCCGATATTTGTGGCGATTGAATATGGTGATGTAGTGCCTGATGAATGGCTACCCAATGTGTATGGTGTGCTAGAGCTGGCAGATGATCAAAAGTTTTATAACGGACAATTGGTCAATGCGGCAGCGGCGGATTACATCGCCACGCTCGATCCGCCTTTTTTCCAAGCCTTGATGGACTACACCGACTATGGCAATGCGGCGTTTGACTGTCCTGGGCACCAAGGCGGACAGTTTTTTCGTAAGCATCCTTCGGGCAGACGCTTTTATTTATACTTTGGGGAAACGCTGTTTCGTGCCGACTCCTGTAATGCCGATGTCCGTCTTGGCGATTTGCTAATTCATGAAGGACCAGCTTTTGAGGCACAAGCGCATGCGGCGAAAGTTTTTAATGCGGATAAAACCTACTTTGTGCTCAACGGCACTTCCTCTTCCAATAAAATTGCGATTGGTGCCTTAGTGGCGCATGGTGATTTGGTGCTGTTTGACCGTAACAATCACAAATCTGTGTACCAAGGCGCCTTAACCATGGCAGGTGGTACGCCTGTGTATTTAGAGACCGACCGCAATGCTTATGGTTTGATTGGCGGCATTCCTGCCCATTGTTTTGAGGAAGCCGAAATCCGTGAGCGTATTCGTGAAGTTGCGCCCGATAAAGCCGATGATGCCCGCCCATTTCGCTTGGCGGTAATTCAGCTGGGCACGTATGATGGCACTATTTATAACGCCCGCCAAGTGGTGGATCGCATCGGGCATCTGTGTGACTATATTTTGTTTGACAGTGCTTGGGTGGGTTATGAGCAGTTTATCCCGATGATGCGTGATTGCTCGCCACTGCTGCTTGAGCTGGGTGAAAATGATCCTGGGATTTTGGTCACCCAATCGGTACACAAGCAACAAGCGGGCTTTTCTCAAGCCTCACAAATCCATAAAAAAGATAACCATATCAGCGGGCAAGCCCGTTATGTCAATCATAAACGCTTTAACAACTCGTTTATGATGCACGTGTCGACCTCGCCGTTTTACCCGTTGTTTGCCTCACTTGATGTCAATGCCAAAATGCATGAAGGTAAAGCCGGTCAGCGCATGTGGCATGAGTGTGTCATCGGCGGTATCGAAGCACGTAAAATGCTGCTAGACACTTGTACCATGATTTTGCCGTTTGTTCCGCCTACAGTAGATGGGCAAGCTTGGCAAGACTACGATACTGAAACCATTGCCCATGATATTCGTTTTTTCCGCTTTGAGGCAGGGGCGCGTTGGCATGATTTTCAGCATTATGCCGATGACCAATACTTTATCGATCCCTGTAAACTACTACTGACCACGCCAGGCATTGATATGCAAACCGGTGAGTATGAAGCGACAGGGATTCCTGCCGCGATTTTGGCGCATTATCTGCGTGAAAGCTCGGTCATTCCAGAAAAAGCCGATTTAAACTCGATTTTATTTTTACTGACGCCTGCCGAAACCTTGGCAAAATTCCAGCACTTGGTCGCCCGTATCGTCAGTTTTGAAAAACATATTCGCGAAAACAGCCCCGTCACCCAAGTGTTGCCGACACTGGCTAAGGCATATCCGCAGTACCGCAAACTCACTATTAATGAACTTTGCCAACTCATGCATAACTTCTATGCCAAGCATCAGCTGAACAAACGACAAAAACAAATGTTTGAGCGCGAACATCGTCCCAAGGTTGCTATAAGCGCGTTTGATGCCCATAACGCCTTTATCCGTAATGAGGTTGAGCTGGTATCGCTGCATGACATCAAAGGCAGAATCGCCATGGAAGGGGCGCTACCGTATCCACCAGGGGTTTACTGTATTGTACCCGGTGAAGTGTGGGATGGGGCGGTGCTTGATTACTTCTTGGCATTGCAAGAAGGGGTTAATCGCTTGCCAGGCTTTGAACCAGAAGTGCAGGGCGTGTACTGGGAGTATGACGACCAAGGTAAAAAGATTGCCTATGCCTATGTGTTAAAACAGTCTCACTAAATTTGATTGACGGTTTTTGATTCATAGGCTTTCTCTTTGAGGTCTATATTTGGCGCGTTTGCAGCAGTAACCAATGGCGCAAAAATTGGTCTGTGTAGATGGGTGCGATGTTATTTAATTAAATGATAATCATTATTATTTACATTCTCAATCTATTATTGGATAATGACGGCTCAATTTTTTAAGAGGCAGTCAAACAATGACAATGAAAGATTTTCGTATCTACATGAGGCTTGGGCACCGCTATGTTGGATTCTTTATGGTTGGCATTATGCTGGTCTATTCGCTAAGTGGCATGTTGCTGGTATTTCGCGACACTGATTTTTTAAAATCTTCAAAAACTGTCAAGCAAGTCGTGGCAACCAATCTTGATGAGAAAAATTTAGCCAAAACCCTAAAAATGAAAAACATCGATTTTAGGGAGCAGCAGGGTGATATACAGCTTTTTAAAGATGGACAGTACAATACTAAAACCGGTGAGGTGACTTATACCAGCAAAAAACTGCCTGTGGTATTAGATAAAATGGTGAATTTTCATAAAGCGCCCTCTAAAGGTAGCATGGGTGGGCTCAATGTATTGTTTGGCTTGAGTTTATTGTTTTTTGTGCTATCGAGTTTCTTTTTATTTGCCCCAAGTTCAAAAATCTTTAAACGTGGTTTGGCGTTTGTTGCCGTTGGGGCGGTGTTGTCGGTGATTTTGTTGATGTTGTAAATTACCCTAACAAAAAGTTTTTTAGCAAGGTTTTCGCCCCTTCGGTGGCGAAGGATTCTGGGTGATATTGCACCCCTTGAATCGGATAGTCACGGTGGCGAATGCCCATGATTTCATCGCCTGCTAGACTGGCATCTTTGAGGTTTTTATCACTATGTTGCTCACTAGATACCACGCTGGTCACTACCAAGCAATCGGGGAGTGAGGCAGCGTCGACCATCAGTGAATGATAACGCATAATGTCAAGCTGCTGTGGCAAACCTTGATACACGCCTTGACCATCGTGGCGAATCGGTGACGTCTTGCCATGCATGGGCACATTGGCTCGCACCACTTGACCACCAAAAAAATGCGCAATGCCCTGCATGCCAAGACACACGCCTAGTAGCGGTATGGTTTTGCCAAGCTCAGTAATGACGTCACCACACACGCCAAAATACGCAGGGTCATCGGGCGAACCTGGACCGGGCGAGATGATAATGCGGTCAGGATTCATGGCTTGGATATCCGCTAAGCTAATCTCATTATTGCGTTTGACAACCACGTTAAAAGGTTGATTGTCTGCGGCTAAAATCTCACCAATATATTGGTATAAGTTGAAGGTAAAAGAATCGTAGTTATCAATAATTAACACTTGCATAGTCAACTCTAAAAATAGGTTTGGCGGTTATTCTAAACGTTTAAAATACTGCTTACATCGCTATCATACGTATCTAGTTGGCGTATCGTCATGATGGAGCAGACTTTACTGCACTGGCGCAAAATTGGACAGTACAACTTTCATCGCAGACAGTTTTCGTACGATTTCTTCATATTCGTCTTCAGGATTGGAGTCATACACATTGCCGCCGCAAGTTTGCGCATACGCTTTTTCGCCATTGATAAACAGCGAGCGAATCGGAATAGCAAAAATACAATCCCCATTAAAACAAAACTGACCGAGTGCGCCACCGTAAGCGCCGCGACCATCGGGCTCTAGCGTATTTATAATTTTCATCGCTTCAATTTTGGGTGCGCCCGATAGCGTGCCTGCGGGAAAATTACTGGCAAGCGCGGTGAACATATCATGATTAGGGTCAAGAATACCGACGATTTCACTGGAGATATGCTGGACATGTGAAAAGCGCTTGATATCCATTAAGTTACGCACTTTTACCGTCCCAAAGCGTGCCACCCGCCCGATATCATTACGATGTAAGTCCACCAACATATTATGTTCGGCGATTTCTTTGGGGTCATTGAGCAAGGCGCGCGCTAATTGGCGATCTTCGGTCTCATCCTTGCCGCGTTTGGTGGTGCCCGCCAGTGGGAAGGTTTCCATCTCACCATTGCGCAATCGGAACAACAACTCAGGCGATGCGCCGATGATTTTTTGGGCGCCAAATTTGACATAGTACATATGCGGTGACGGGTTGACTTCGCGCAGTTTACTATAAATTGGCATGCTATCGCCTTGGATGCGATAATGCGACTTGAAACCCACTTCACACTGGAAAATCAGCCCAGCTTTAATGTCTTCTTTGACTTTCATCACCGCTGCCGCATGTTGCTCGCGGTTCATCCCATCGCCCAAATGCTCAGCAGTGGGCTGGGTATAGTCAGGCGAAATAGCGTTCAATAATGACTTGATTTCGTCAATACGATTGCTTTGGTGGTCGGTATCGTAATAATAATAAAAAATTTCACCGGTCATCTTATCAAGGCTTAACCCATCTAAGTACACCCCGAATTTGAACGGCTCGAAATCATCACTGGTTTGAATATTCAGGGTCGGCTCAAAAAAATTGACACTATCAAATCCCAAAAAACCGACCAATCCGCCGGTATGGCTACGTGAAATCACATGCTGTGGGGTGATTTCGCGCAGTAGTTGGTAAGGATTGTCACAGGTATAATCCGTGCTTTCCCCCGTGCGATTGTTGGTGATAGTCAAGGTATGGCGGTCTTTTGCCAACACGGTCATCGCAGGGTCAAAGCCGATGGCATGATGACGTGAGATATAGCTTTCTTCGCCCAACGATTCCAGTAAAAAACAGGTAGCGTATTTGGCTTCGATGCGTTTAAAGAGTTCAAAAAAATCAATGTCTTGTGCAAGTTTAATCAGGCTTGGTTTGCTGGCAAGGGCGATTTTGGGCGGTTTGGCGTGTGTAGTCATCATGGTGTCTTAAATTTATAGTGTCCTAAATTTACCGTATCTTAAATTTTAATCAATGTTTCAGTGTTCTAGTATGATGATACATTGTAATCAGATTAACCCCTGCTTGCAACTCTTTTATGGCATGCCAGTTATTTTCTCACGGATTTTCATCGCCCTTCTACTCACCCCAAAGTATGTCACCCCAAAGTATGCTACTGTGATGGGCTTATTTACGCTTGAAGCCATTATCACAAATTTATAGGTTCAAATGACTCAGATTTGGCAATAATTGGTTGATATCGTGTTGACCATATGCTTTGGCGCCCCGTGATACGGTTGCAATGCCCACCCCCAAGCGCTCAGCGATTTCGCGTTGTGGTAGCGCTTGCTGAAACAAGGCAAAAATCTGAATGCGATTGGCGATTTCTTTTTGTTCTTTTTCAGTCAGTAGCGCTGCCAAAATTTCGCGGATAAAGTCACTATCATCGGTTTGGCTCAGTAGCTCAACCAAATAATCATAGGCGGGTAGGGATGATGGCGAAGTGTGCGGCATAGTAGGTTTTTTTTGAGTAAAAGATAACAAGTAAAGCATTTCAGTGTTCTAGTATAGTGATACATTTTACGGCGTTTAGCAAGTGAACTCAATCGATTTTTATTCCTTTACAAAGCTGAAGAGGTGCGATGACTGGTTACGTTTGATTACAAAAGCGCAAATAACTGAATATTTAATCAAAGCTTAGTCGACACAAAGTCGCTTTAGCGAGGTTCTATAATGTGGTTATAATAAAATTGCTTAGTTAAAAATCTAAGTGAGTTTATTAATTATAAATAATGACTATCAATCATAATTATTATAATCGCGCCGTTGTCTTTGGCTGTTGTCTTTGGTTATTGTGTAGCAGTCTTAATGGGCAATTAAGAATGGGCAGTTAAGGTCAATGTCAAAAGGTAGCAGCGCGGTTTAATGAGTTAGCTAACGCTAATGTTATTCAATACTAATCTTATTCAAAATAGGGCACTTCATTATGACAACCAACGCTAAAAACAACAGTGAATTTTTGAAAAATATGGCTTTAAAAGAGGTCGATCATCAACCACAGCGCGCGGATTATCAATCCAATCAACCTGGCAATTCGATGCCGTTTAGCGATGCCCGTGGTAACTATCAGCGTAATATTGGCTTTGATACCGGACGTTTTAAAGACAGTAAAGTCTATATCGTCGGCGGCGGTATTGGCGGGTTGGCAGCGGCGTATTATTTTATCCGAGATGCCCATATCCCAGGCGAGAACATTACCTTTTTAGAAGAATTAGCGGTGCAAGGCGGCTCACTCGATGGCGCTGGTAATGCCAAAGACGGTTATATCATGCGCGGTGGTCGTGAAATGATTACCACCTATGAGAATTTTTGGGATATGTTCCAAGATATACCGGCGCTAGAGTTACCAGAGCCTTATTCAGTGCTTGATGAATACCGCCTGATCAATGACAATGACCCCAACTATTCCAAAGCACGGTTGATTCATAACAAAGGCGAAATCAAAGATTTTCATAAGTTTAATCTCAATAAAGCCGACCAACTTGCCATCGTCCGTTTATTACTAAAAAATCAAGACGAACTCGATAATCTCACCATTGAAGATTACTTTAGCCAAAGTTTTTTGGACAGTAATTTTTGGACGCTATGGCGTAGTATGTTTGCTTTTGAAAACTGGCACAGCTTACTTGAGTGCAAACTTTATATGCATCGGTTTTTGGAAGCCTTAGATGGTATCAAAGATATGTCGACCCTGTTATTTGCCAAATACAACCAATATGACAGCTTTGTGGTACCTGCGCAAAAATTTTTAATCAATAAAGGCGTTAAACTACAAAGTGACACGTTAGTGACCGCGGTTGATTTTGAGCAGCAAGGCGACAAAAGAATCGTTAAAGGGCTGACAACTACCCAACAAGGTCAACAAGTCCATATCCCTGTACGGGACAATGATTTTGTGATTATTACCACAGGGTCAATGACGGAAGATACGCGCTATGGCACCAGTGACACTGCGCCTGATATCCGTCTAACTGATGATAAAATGGGAAAAACGAAAGGCTGGGTACTATGGAATGACCTTGCCAAACAATCTGCTGTGTTTGGTCGTCCAGAAAAATTTAACCGCCATGTACCCAAATCTGCCTGGATGTCAGCAACCTTAACCTGCAAAGACTCGGCGCTTTTACGCAAAATCAGCGAAAAATACTGTGTCAATCCACCGCTATCAGGCAAAACAGTCACAGGCGGTATTGTTACCATCACCGATTCCAACTGGCTTATGAGTTTTACTATTAACCGCCAACCGCAATTTCCTGACCAACCCAAAGACGTGGTGGTGATATGGGTGTATGGGCTATTGATGGATAAAAAAGGCAACTACGTGCCAAAAACCATGCCAGAATGTACGGGGCATGAAATTGTGACGGAGCTACTATACCACCTAGATTTGCTCGAGCAAAAAGATGATATTTTAGCCAACACCATCGCCAACACCGCCTATATGCCGTATATCACTTCGATGTTTATGCCACGTGCCAAAGGTGACCGTCCACAAATCGTACCCGAAGGCTGCACCAATTTAGGTCTCATCGGTCAATTTGTTGAGACTAACAACGATGTGGTGTTCACCGTTGAAACTTCGGTACGCTCGGCGCGGGTCGCGGTGTACACGCTAACAGATTGTAATAAGCAAGTGCCTGATATCGTGCCAACCCAATACGATATTCGCAACATGCTCCGCTCTGCCAGTACACTCAACGATGACCAAGGCTTCATCGGCGAAGGTATACTACGCCGAGTGCTCGCCAATACCTATTATGAGCACATCTTGCCACCCGTCGCCAAAAAAGCGCACAAAGACAGCTCCTTGATGCAGACGCTTGCCGAGCAATTTGAAGTAGTCAAAGCCTTTTGGCATAAAGAAGGGCAAAAAGATGAGCAAAAAGCGCAGGATAAAAAATAAGCTTTGATAAACATTTGTCCTCAAACCGAAAAATCCTCCTGCCGTCAGGGGGATTTTTTATCAGCAAAATTTCCTTTGCGCCTAAAAACCCTATTTCGTAAAACGGTGGTTTCAAGTATATTAAAGGTAAAATCACACATCATAAGGAACAAGTGATGAAACTATACACCATGAATGCCCCGCCAAACCCGCGCAAGGTCGACTTATTGTTAAAAGTCAAAGAACTTGATATCAATGATATTCATAATTTACAAGTCATCAACGTGGATATTGGCAAAAACGAGCAAAACTCGCCGGAGTTTTTGGCGGTCAATCCATTGGGGTTATTGCCTGTATTAGTGCTTGATGATGGCACTGTGCTCAATGATTCACATGCCATTTGTGAATACCTTGATAGTCGACTTGCAGGCAATGGTAAGCAAGTGATGGGCTCAGACCCTATACAACGCGCCAAAATCACCGCAATGTCACGCAATGCGGAGTTTCACGTGCTGTATAACATGATGCTGGCTTTCCAGCATGGGCATCCATCTCGCGCGTCGGTGGGCAACCAAGTGCCTGGTATGGCAGAAGAGAGCATCAACCGCGTCAAAAAAGCATTGCCGTACTTTGACAAGCTATTATCGAGTCATAAATACTTGCTCGGTGATCGACTCACCTTCGCTGATATCGTGTTGTATGTTGGCTTGGATTTTGGGCGAGTGATGAAGTTTAATCCCAAAGATGCCAGTGTGGTGGGTGACCATGTGGCACGTTTTTATGCGCAAATGAGTGAGCGTTTTGGTAAAAAATAACGGTTGTTGATATAAAAAAGGGCAAGCTAGATGCCCTTTTTTATTTGTAGTGGTTATTCATTGCTTTTATCCACCGTTTCTATTTACTGCTTTTATGCCTAGTTTTTTTCAATAGCGCTAGGGTTGTCATCATGACTGATTGTTAGCCATTAATGCACTGATGCCCTCATATAGGGTGTCATTGACCGGGGTGTCAATGCCATGCTTATCACCCAATTCACGAATTGTCCCTGCAAACAAATCAAGCTCACAGCGTCGCCCTGCTTTTAAATCCTGCCGCATCGATGGCATGCCTTTAGGATCCAGCGCATCCATAATCGCCAGCCATTTTTTGAAATCTTCCTCGGTCAAGGTTACGCCTTCAGCGTGTGCCACTGCCATCACTTCACGCATCGCGGCTTTGAACATGTCGCGCGCTTCACCCGCTTGTTGCACGGTATCAAAGGTACCTTGATACAATGCCACGGTTTGATTGACGCCGGTATTTAACATCAATTTGCCCCACAGCTGGCGCGGCATGTCATCGCTTACTGAGTGCGGGAAATTGACTTGATTAAAGAGGGCATCGACTTGTTGCACGCGTGCGCGTTCAGCGCTATCAGTTGTCATCGCGCCAATGACCAATTGTCCATGATCGCGATAAATCAGTTGGCTAGCATTTTCCCCATTTTTTTCATGCGGCTCATTTTTCATGGCGTCCATTTGCTGCGCCACACAATACACAATGCGCTCGTCACCAAAGGCGTTTGCCAACACTTTTTCGCTGGCGATACCGTTGAGGGCAGAAACAATCAGCGTATTGTCGCCAAGTTGACTTTTGATGAGCGGTAACACCTCGTTTAACTGATAAAATTTGGTACACACCATCACCAAATCGGCAGGACTTAGGTTTGAATGAGGGCTTTCATTTGGTGTGACATAGTTGAGTGTTAATGGCTCGCCATTCACCAATAAACCTTGCTGTTGGTAGCGGTTGACACGGTCACTATCGGCGACGATACGCAGGTTCTCAAAAGGCATATTTGGGGCTAATAGACTTGCAAATAACGCCCCTAATGAGCCAAATCCAACAATGGCAATAATCGGTGAATCGTTCATCTTTTTTCCTGTTATTTTGCGACATTGATTAGAGTTGTGATAAAGTTTAGCAGATTTTTGCACGTATTTTAAAAAAGGAATCACAATGAAATTATTAAAAATGGCTGTGCTTATGGGTTGTTTATAGGCTGCTTATGAAAAATCAGCAACAAACTTTGCAAGAACTCATGCCAGCGTTTGAGCAAAGAATTGAAAAAATCACCCAATCAGCTCAAAAAACCACCCAAACCATTAACCATAAAGCAAGTAAGAAATAATGAATCTATCCAATGTTAACGATGCTGCATCTTCACTAAACGGCGCATATTTTGTCACAGGTACCGACACCGAAATCGGTAAAACCACCACCACCGCGCAACTGGTCAAGAATATAGCTGAAAAAGGCAAAAGTGTATATGCCATCAAGCCCGTTACGGCAGGCATGGAAACCGATGACAACGGTCAAACATATAGCGATGATGCAAGGCGCATCAATCAATTTGCCAATGTCAAACCACCGCTGTCTGTCATTGCGCCTATCCAGCTAGCGACACCTTGCTCACCGCATATTGCCGCGCAGCTTGATGGCGTGACACTCACCAAAACCCAATTAGTCGATACCATCCATAAGTCCATCGCAGCCTATCCTGCCGATGTGATTTTGGTTGAAGGGGCAGGCGGCTGGTTTACCCCTATTAACGAGCAAGAAACGCTTGCTGATGTGGCAGCCGCGCTCAAATACCCTGTGATTATGGTCGTCGGTATCAAGCTTGGTAGCCTTAATCATGCCATGCTAACCCTACAAGCAATTTGGCAAGCAGGGCTAAAAGTCGCTTTGGTTATTTTTAACCAATTACAGACCGACACGCCGTTTGTCGATGCGCAAATTGACTGGTTAAGTCAGCAAATTTTACGCCAGTCTGCTGGGCATCAAAACCAGCCACCCTTGATGGTCAAACAAGGCGTTTTAACCCATTAAATTTTTATCCAATCACATTGCTTTTTGGCATAAGTTATGGTATAAATAGCGGCTTTAAATTTACTAGCGATTTTTTGACGCTTGCTTAAAATGGTTTTGATTGACGCAAGTCAAGTGACTACCCGTGAGTAGCTAATTTTAAGTACGCCGCCAAAAGATTAATTATTGATTCAAACTGAGATACTCAACACTAGAATCGTTGAAACCCTAGCTTTTTTAGCTTCAATGATATGCGAGATGTGCGAGTATCAGTTGTGACAGGCATGAGCAGCCCTCATGCACACCGATTAGGAGTAAGCCATGTCTCGAGTATGCCAAGTGACTGGAAAACGCCCAGCGGTAGGTAACAATGTTTCTCACGCAAACAACAAAACCCGCCGTCGTTTTCTACCAAATCTACACACCCATCGTTTTTGGGTAGAGAGCGAAAACCGCTTTGTTAAGCTTCGCTTGACTACCAAAGGTATGCGTATCATTGATAAAGTTGGTATTGACCAAGTTTTAACTGATATGCGTGCTCGTGGCGAAAAAATCTAATTTTTGCCTTTTCATATTCTTAGGGAGCAATTGCGATGCGTGATAAAATCAAATTAGTTTCAACTGCAGGTACGGGTTATTTTTACACCACGACCAAAAACAAACGTACCATGCCAAACAAAATGGAAATCAAAAAATTTGATCCAGTGGTACGTCAACATGTTGTATTCAAAGAAGCTAAAATCAAATAATTGACTGACACAGTCTATTTGACGCGCTATTTGATAAAAAAGTGGGTAACTCAGGTTAACCCACTTTTTTTATGTGCAAAAATTATAAAATCGCTAAAAAATTGGCAGAAAATATCAATTGTTCCTAATCGCTACCGCGATGGATGGTAAGACGAGTGGCAAGGCATCTTGGCAGCTAAAACAGCCGAAACGGTCTACGTTATTTGTGCAGTTGGTGGCTACTTAAGGTATGGGCATCGCTAGTAGCACTGGCGGCAGTCGATGGCGCTATCACAACCGCAGGTAAGGGTTTGAGACTGTTTTCAAACTCTGGCAATATCGCTTTAATAGCCTCACCCATCACCAATTGCGGCTCAGACGGCTCAAAGCCCATCATTTTTTCCCGTTCAGCAATGCGTTTGCTGGCGGCTTCAAACGCAGGTTGAAAACGGCGAAGCTTGGGTAAGCTTTCAGCAAAAAATGCTTGTCCAAAGTATGTATATTCGGCTTCATTAGAACAGCCAAACGATGATTTGTTCGCAGCTGAGGCGGTAATCACGAGGGTATCTGGTGATTTTAACTCATTGATAAATGAGCCAGAATAACAGGCGGATACCACAATGACGCGCCATTTAATGCCAGATTTATCCAATGATTGGCGTAGCCATTTGGCATCGACATTATCGAGCGCTAGCGGTGGGTTGGACATCTCAATCACCTTGTCACCCCCATGCGAGGTCAAGGTCAAAAATAGCACGTCTTCATTGACATCCATTTTTTTGGCGATACTTTGCAAAGTGCGTTCAATACTGGTTTTACTGGCAATCGGTAGCGCAGACAGGGTATTGGCGTTGTTAATGAGTTCCACCGAGCGTCCTGCTGTGCCAAATTGATGGTCAAAGTAATCTTTGGTCAGCTCAATTTCTGACCGGAACACATCTTGCTCGCCATGACCTGCGACACCCATAAAGTACCAATCATGTATAGTCGGGCGTTGCGGCTGCACGTTATTTAGCATATCAGCCAATAGCGCAGGCTGCGCATAAAATGCCGCTTCAGTGACCACGGGTTCGACGGGGTCAGATTGAAAAATCGGCTCAGATTGCACGTTTTTTTGCCATACACTGAGTACGGCAAACGCACCTAGCATAATCAGGACACGCTCAATCCATGACCAGCGTAATTGATTGCCAAAAATCCATAGCAGCGATAATGACTGCCAGACAAACGCCAATACGAACACAATACCAATCGTATCAAACGTCCATTCAGGTAGCCAGCCCAAGTCTGAGATAAACTGAATCAAGCTTTGCACCAGCATCATAAAGGTGTCAGCACACAGCCACAAAATCGCCGGCACAAAAATCAGCATGGCATTAAAATGCCGTTTGGCAAGAATCAATCCTGCCACCAACATCACCATCGGCCACACCAAATAACTAATCAGCCCTTGTGGATTAAAATGGGTGGCATCTTCAGCCACCAACCACGAAAACAGCAAATTACTCGCCAGTGCCGTCAATCCAAACAATAAAAACTGCCATACGGTGGGCTTGACCCAATAAAACGCACGTTTGGAACCTATTAGCATGTGACCCGTGGCACGGATATTGGCGATGACGTTATGAGAAAAACGTTTGAGCGGGGTTAAATCAAGATCGGTAAGAGAAGTTGGCAAAATATCCACACTATTGAAAGGCTGATTCTAAATCGGTAGGCAAGTAGCGATAAAATAATAATACAAAATAGGCATGGGGTGTTAACAACTTTATTAATCATTCATGTTTAGAATCTTAACTATCAACACCAAAAAATCATACGGCTAAAAAATTAATTTATCTAAAATAGTGAATAAATGAATAAAATTTTCTATTAATGTAGAATTATGAAATTATTTATCATAAAAATAGATTATATGATATAATAAAATATATGGTATGATGGTATTGTAGGCTATTTTGCTTGGTTTAAGTGTGGTATGTTTCATAAATAAAAAATGGTATTAAAAAGAGTTTTAGACGGATGATAGTATTTAACCAATTTAAAAAATTTTTGGCACACGATATGGCGGCGGGTATCGTGTTGGCGTTTGCCGCTGTGTTGGCGATGGTGGTAGCAAACTCTCCGATGAGTGACATATACGAGCACTTTTTGCATCTGCCTATTTCGATAAAAATCGGCTCTTTTAGTATCGATCATCATTTACTACATTGGATCAACGATGGCTTGATGGTGGTGTTTTTCTTTTTAGTGGGGCTTGAGCTCAAGCGCGAAATGCTAGTGGGCGAACTATCAGAGGTCAAAAAAGTCGTCCTACCTGCGATTGCTGCAGTCGGTGGCATGATGGTACCTGCGATTTTTTATGCCGCATTCAATTATCAGCATGCAGATTTGATGAAAGGTTGGGCGATTCCGGCGGCGACAGATATTGCGTTTGCCTTAGGTGTGCTGACTTTACTGGGCAATCGTGTGCCTGCCGCACTCAAAGTATTCTTGGCATCGATTGCTATTTTTGATGATATCGGTGCGATTATCATTATTGCGTTATTTTACTCATCGGGTTTGTCGATGGCGGCACTGGCTTGGGTCGGGGTATGTTTGGTGATATTGTGGCTCATGAATCGCTTTAACGTCACGCGCACCACCGCTTATATAATGATTGGCGTTTTGCTATGGGCAGCCATGTTAAAGTCGGGGCTACATGCGACGCTTGCCGGTGTGCTGCTTGCGCTATTCATCCCAATGACAGACAACAAGCACCCTGAGCATTCACCCCTCGAATCGGTTGAACATGACTTGCAGGACACAGTCAGTTTTATTATTTTACCGATTTTTGCGTTTGCTAATGCGGGCATTTATCTCGGAGGTACGGGGCTGTCCTCACTGTTTCATACGGTACCGCTCGGTATCGCACTAGGACTGCTGCTGGGCAAGCCGATTGGGGTGATGTTATTTAGTTGGCTTGGCGTCAAGCTTGGGTTAGCTAGCTTGCCTACCAATGTTGATTGGCGACAAGTATTTGGCGTGGCGATTTTATGTGGTATTGGCTTTACCATGAGTTTGTTTATTGGTGGGCTTGCCTTTGCGGGGCTTGAAGTCAAACCGTTTGACGAACGACTCGGCATTATTCTAGGGTCATTATTGGCAGGTATGCTAGGGTATTTTTATCTTAAGAAAGTCTTACCAACCCAAGCGCTGACACAGCAGGTGAGTAACCCTGAGGATCATACCTATATTCGCTAAGCTATTTACCCAAGGGTAGTGTAACGATAAATAAAATCTACAAATGATAGCAACGAATATTGCTATCATTTTTTTATATCAATAATAAGGAAAACACCATGCTAACTAACAAGATAAAGGGTAAAAAGGCTGCATGGTTGGGCGGTGGTGTGGCAATAATTGGTCTATTGGCAAGTTGCGCCGGCGTGGCGTACCAATCGCTGCAAAATGGTAAATTAAGCGATATCAAAGAAAGCATTGAGAGTGTGCCCAAAAAAACGGTGACCCTAAAAGGCACATTTACCCAAAGCTTAGAGCAATCTGAATTTAATGACGGTACGACCAAATACCATGTATTTGACCCAAACAACCTGTTAGCCGACTATGCCAAAGCGCAAGGTCAAACGGGCGTGTCAATTAGTTTACCTGTCTGTATTGAAGGGCGGGTAACTGAAAAAGGACGTTACGGACATTTAGGAAAATATCCGTATGAGCTGTGGGTGGATAAAATTTGCCAGTCCTAGACCAGTCCTAGATAAGCCGCTTGTCTGACCCTCAATCATTGACGGTCAGGATCAATTTCAACCAAATCAATGGGCTGGGTATGCAGCGAACCGTCTTGAATCGCAGTTTGTAGCGGATACTTGATGCGCTCTTCGGCGATGATTTGTCGCGACACATGTTGAATCAACTGACGTAACCAACGATGCGCAGGGTGATGCTGTAATAGCGGCGACCATGCCATCGTCAATTCAAACTCTGGAATAAAAAATGGCGGCTCTTTAATCACGATATCATCATTATTTGCTTGCATGCGCGCCACCCGAGTCGGCAGCGTAGCAATTAAGTCTTTATTGGCGGTGAGCATCGCAGGCATCTGATAATGACGGGTAAAGACACTGATTTGACGTTTCTGACCCAGGCGTTGTAACGCCGCATCAATCGAGCCAAGTCCACCAGATTTTTCGGGATTCACCCCAAAACCCACACCCATGCCTGTTTTAGAAACCCAAACGTGCTGAGCTTTAAGATAATTTTTTAGGTTAAAGCGATTGACATACGGACTATCAGCCGACAACAAACAACTAAAAGTATCACGCCAAATCAGCACTTGGTGAAAGCTTTGCGGTACCTCGTTAAAACGATTAATCGCCAAATCAACACGACCTTGCTCCATATCTCGATATGACACATCCGATGGCGTTAAGAAGTCCAAAATCACGTTTGGGGCTTCACTGCGCAGCGCTTTAACTAGCCTAGGCACCAGCGTCGCTTCGGCATAATCTGACGTCATAATCCGAAACACACGACTTGAGGTATAAGGACGAAACTCAGTACGCGGCTCTAATAGCTGGGTTAAATCCGCTAACAATTCGCGTACGCGCGGCTGTAATTCAAGCGCCCGCTCCGTCGGCGTCATGCCTTCAGATGAGCGAATCAACAAGGGATCATTAAACAACTTACGCAAACGACGTAAAATATTACTCATGGCGGGCTGGGTAATGCCGAGTTGCTCAGAGGCTCTGGTGACGTTTTTTTCTCGAAGTAACACATCAAGATGCACCAAAAGGTTCAAATCCACACGTTGTAAATCCATAAATTACTGTTTGTCTAGTTAAAAGTTAAGAAAAAAGGCTAAAAGCGCTAGTTTTAACAGGGCTAAAACCTAGCAATAAAATTTAAGTTATTGATTGTATTATACTATATTTTAAATAAATACTAAAGATACGAATCATTAAATAGCTAAATTATGAATTAAAGGGTATAGTGCATTCATTCCATTATTTAAGCCAACTTAAAGCTTTATTAGTGCCAAAATAGAATTCTTAATTTTAACAGACTATTTAATATCACTGTAAGAAATATCACGTATTTTGTTAAAAAAATTGTTAGACTATTTTGGATATTTAGTTTGTGTCTTAAACATTATTCATATTTTCGGTGTTTAACGCTCGCTAAATATTGGCTTATTTAAGACTTTTACTTTTATTACAACACAACAATCATCCTAAGTTTTTTTATCCCACCGTCCTCAACAGGAGACTGCTATGTCAACTTACGTTTCAGCGATTGACCATATCCGCGAACTAAAAGCCAAATATGGTAACTGGAAAAACATCAGCGAAAATGATGCTGCGCGTTTGGTTATCCAAAACCGTTTCAAAACAGGTTTAGAAATCGCTCAATACACTGCCGACATCATGCGTCGTGATATGGCAGCTTATGATGCTGACAAATCAAAATACACCCAGTCTCTTGGTGCATGGCATGGCTTTATCGGTCAACAAACCATGTATGCGGTAAAAAAATACTTCGGTACTACTGAACGTAAATATATCTACCTTTCAGGTTGGATGGTTGCTGCGCTTCGTTCAGAATTTGGTCCACTACCTGACCAATCTATGCACGAAAAAACCGCTGTGCCAAAATTAATCGAAGAAATCTACACTTTCTTACGTCAAGCGGACGAAAAAGTATTAAACGATTACTTCCGTGAATTAAATGCGGCGCAAGAAGCAGGTCAAGACACTAAAGCCATCTTAGACAAAATCAACAACTTTGAATCACACATCGTGCCAATCATCGCTGACATCGACGCAGGTTTTGGTAACGAAGAAGCAACTTACTTGCTCACCAAACAAATGATCCAAGCCGGTGCTTGTGCTATCCAAGTTGAAAACCAAGTATCAGATGCTAAACAATGTGGTCACCAAGATGGTAAAGTCACCGTACCACACGAAGACTTCATCGCAAAACTTAACGCGATTCGTTATGCGTTCTTAGAGCTTGGCATTGACAACGGTATCATCGTTGCCCGTACTGACTCTGAAGGTGCATCATTAACGCAAAAACTTCCTGTGTCACGTGAGCCAGGCGACCTTGCTTCACAATACTTAGACTTCTTAGAAGTTGAAGAAGTGACTTTAGAAAATGCAAGCGAGTACGATGTTCTATTAAAACGTGATGGCAAATTGGTTCGCCCAACTCGTATGCCAAACGGCTTGTACTCATTCCGCGAAGGCACCAACATTGACCGCGTGGTACTTGACTGTGTGACTGCCCTTGAAAACGGTGCTGATCTACTATGGATTGAAACACCAACACCAGACGTTGCGCACATCAAATCAATGACTGACCGTATCGTTGCGCAAGTGCCAGATGCTAAGCTTGTTTACAACAACAGCCCATCATTCAACTGGACACTCAACTTCCGTAAACAAGTCATCGCAAAATGGGAAAAAGAAGGCAAAGACATCTCAGCTTACGACAAAGCGAACTTAATGTCTGCTGACTACGACAACACTGAGTTGAATACCGCTGCTGATGAACTAGCGCGTACCTTCCAAGCTGACGCGTCACGTGAAGCCTGTGTATTCCACCACTTGATCACCCTACCTACTTTCCACACGGCGGCATTAAGTACGCACCAGTTGGCAAAAGGTTACTTCGGTGATAAAGGTATGCTAGCATACGTTGAAGAAGTACAACGTAAAGAACTTCGCGAAGGCGTTGCGGCAGTTAAACACCAAGCCATGGCAGGTTCTGACATCGGTGATGACCACAAAGAAATCTTCTCGGGTGAGAACGCATTGAAAGCGGGCGGCGCCAAAAACACTGCCAACCAATTTGGTCACTAATGCTTCATTGACTGATTGATTAATTAACAAAAACACCTCACGGCATGTGGGGTGTTTTTTTATGAGCGGATAAAATTAAATGGTTTGCATAATTTCTTGGTAGCGAAGTTGGAATTTTTTGATAAAATCAATGGTGGTCTGAATACCCATAAACAAAATAATATACGGGTTTAAACTATTTTCGTTCGACAGCTCAACCGCTTTATCACTTGGATATTCACTGATAAGTAACATGTCTTGCTGGCGCTGGGCTTGGATATCCGCAAGTTGTTGCTCAAAGTTTGGCTCCGCGAGCACATAACTACTGGAGTCATAGGATTTGATATCACTTAAATATTGAATACAAATCGACTCCAAATCTGCCCAGCGATAGGTTTCAGTTTCACGCACCAAATTTTCAATACTATTGACCAATTCATCCAAGGCTTGATAATAGTACCAAATCAACGGCTTGCGCGGGTCATCGGTCAAGCGTGCCGAGGCATTAAATAAGTGCTGTAAATTAGTAAATGCTAGCGTTTCGGGAATAGGCTCATGAATACCAATAAGCTGCTGAGGGACTTTGGCGTCAGGCGCCGCGGGCAAATCAGGCGAGCGGTTTAAATTAGCGCGACCCTCACGGTCAGATTGCGCCACGGGAGTTTGCTCTGATTCTATGCCCAGCAGTTGATTAACCCGGTTTAGATAAGTATTCATGTTAAGCGTAATCAAACTATCATGACTGTGCAGGCGCGCAAAGGCATAAGAGATTTCTTTTCTTGCTTCATAGGCGTCCATCAGATTGCTCATGTTTTCTTCACGCTGATAAGTAATCGCATTTAAAAACAAACCTGCGGACACCACCCCAATGGTCGCTTCAATCATCACAAACGCCCGCGTAAAGGTATTGGTTGGGGTAATATCGCCAAACCCTGTGGTAGTGACCGTGATGGTACTAAAATACATGGCTTCCAAAAAGCCCACGTTTTCATGGTTAAACTGCATATTTGGCAAGGTACTGTACAAAAAGCCAAATAGCGGAATCAGCGTCAAATAGATAGTGCCATACACAGCAGGCGGCAACGAAAAAATATCATCGCGCACGATAGGTTTGGCAAGCTTATTGAGGGTAAAGGTTTGGGGGGTGTTACGGGTTGATATGATTGGTTTAGTGGGCTTTTGCGCAAGTGGTTTCATAAGCTGCCTAATTTTTTTGCTTTAGACTAGCATAGCCATCCAAAAAGAAACATAGTATTGTAGTAACCCCTGATGGACGATAGGGTAAAAGAATCAAAGCAAAAAAATTGCCGCTATTGGGATAAAAAATTGGGATAAAAATGAAAAACACCAACTTGCTTGTTATCGAATAAAAGAAAACAAAGAAAGTAAAGAAAGCTAGGCAGGTAAGGGATGAATGCCCATTTATGGGGTTGA
>ERZ1023397.58-NODE-58-length-42640-cov-13.005096_pt1 | contig 42640 bp, 36 predicted proteins | sample MGYA00521260_ERZ1023397 | MGnify/ENA primary metagenome ERZ1023397 (study PRJEB32759, sample SAMN07749898) | skin metagenome | biome: transportation; feature: city; material: polyester macromolecule | host: Homo sapiens | place: Hong Kong:TKO line | collected... | reverse complement strand
GCGCGCGCCGATACCCGGCTCATAAAACCGGCCGCCGGATTTTCGCTTCCGCGGTTTGCTCCGTTCCCTGACTCGTCTTTGCGTCGCTGCGATCAAGCTGTGGTTTGCTTCTCCCGTTTGCCCCATTTCGTGATTCGCCGTTGCATCGCTGCCACCGCGATGTCGCTTCGCTCTCGGACCTATCCGTAATTTCGTGGGCGGGGCATATCATGAAGGATGGAAATCATGGATATGCCGATCATGAAGAAGAAACGTACCGTCGCCTCGCAGGCAGCGGCCCGAGGGCCGCTGCCTGAACTGCCCGAAGGTGTGCTCGACGAACTGGTGAAAGGCCCGATGACGCCCACGGAGGTCCAGGACCTGATGCTGGCGTTCAACAAGGCCATCATCGAGCGCGCGATGAGCGCCGAGATGAACATGCATCTGGGCTATCCGCCGGGCCAGCCCAAGCCCGAGGGCCAGGCCAACGAACGCAACGGCGCGAGCGGCAAGACAATCATCACCGAGCGCGGCCCCGTCAGGGTCGATCTGCCGCGCGATCGTGAGGGCAGTTTCGCGCCGGTCCTGATTCCCAAACACGAGCGCCGTTTCACGGGTTTCGATGAGCGCATCATCGCCATGTACGCGCGCGGCATGAGCGTGCGCGAGATTCAGGCTTTTCTGGCCGAAAGCTATGGCACCGAAGTCTCCCCCGACTTAATCAGCTCCGTCACCGACGAAGTGATGGCCGAAACGCTCGCCTGGCAAAATCGTCCGCTCGAGCCGATGTATCCGGTAGTGTTCTTCGACGCACTGCGCGTGAAGATCCGTGGCGACGGTGTGGTAAGCAACAAGGCGGTGTATCTGGCGCTGGGCATCCAGGCCGATGGCCAGCGCGACGTGCTGGGCCTGTGGATCGAGCAGACCGAGGGCGCGAAGTTCTGGCTCAAGGTGTTCAACGAACTGAAGACGCGTGGCTGCCAGGATATCCTGATCGCGGTGGTCGACGGCCTGAAAGGGCTGGCCGAGGCGATCGGCACGGCGTACCCGCGCACGGCGGTTCAGACCTGCATCGTGCACCTGATCCGCAACAGTCTGGAATATGCGAGCTACAAGGACCGTAAAAGCGTCGCCGCAGCGTTGCGTCCGGTCTATGCCGCCGCGAACGAACAGGCCGCGCAACAGGCCCTGGATGCCTTTGCCGAGGGACCATGGGGGGCGAAGTATCCGAGCATCGTGCAGTCGTGGCGACGGGCGTGGGAGAATGTCACACCGTTCTTCGTGTTTCCGCCCGAGATACGCCGGGTCGTCTATACCACGAATGCTATTGAGAGTCTGAACATGCAGCTACGCAAGATCATCAAGACCCGTGGCCACTTCCCCAACGACGAGGCCGCCATCAAGCTGCTATGGCTGGCATTGCGCAACGTGCTGGCGAAGTCCGTGCGGGCGGCATTCGACTGGTCCTCAGCCATGAACCAGTTCGCGATTCTGTTTGGAGAGCGTTTTACCAACGCACGCGGGTAACTCCGCTAACCGCCTCGCACACAAAAATGCGGACAGGTTCTCGCTCTCGCGTTTGCCCCCCTCCCTGACTCACCGTCGCTTCTGCTGTAAGCACAACCGCGGCAGCGATCGCGATCGCACCGCGAATGCAACGCACGACATTTCCTTTGAAGCGGGTTCACCAATCAGAGCGGGAGCGTCGGGCCGAGGCGAAGCCGAAGGCCCCCGCAGCGCGAAACGAAGCCGCTGGTTTCCCTGGCAGACCCATCCGCGACGCACGCAGTGCGGAGTGGGAGCTGATGAGTCCTTTGTCAACGGCGCGGAGTGTGCGGGGGCACGGATTCCAGATGCACCACTACCGTGGCTGCGCGGGGGACCCGCTTAAGAACTAGCGGTTTGAGCCGCTTTCTTTTGCCTACTTTTCTTTGCGGCAGGCAAAGAAAAGTAGGTGCCGCCCCGCACAGGGGCAACGCTAATAGACCACTAACAATTCAAGGAAAGGCCAAAAGACCAAAAGACCAAAACCAGAACAAACCACGAAAACAGCAAACAAACCCCAAAACCCAGACCAACAACCAAACCGCCAAACCGCCAAACAGCCAAAAACCCGCCAATCAGCCACAACCCACCCCATTTCCCGCCCACAAGGACCCACTACTTTGCCGTCGTCAACTCCGCCGATCGGCAACCTTCTGAGCGAAACAGAAACCACCTGCACGGAACAGCCCCCAACCCCAGCGCCGCAGGCAAAAAACCCACCCCGAACCCCTAGTGCACAGCGCGAAATAAACAGCTAATCTCGACCCCGCACGCCACCGCAAGGCCGCGCGCAGCGCCAGAAAAAACCGCCGCGCGACTGAAAAGGCCCTAAAAAAAAAGCCCGCCATGCAACGGCAAAAAAGCACCTCGGAGTACCCTTTGGAAAACTCAGCATCTCCTGAAGACTGGATCACCCGCAGCCTGCGTGCCGTCTGGCACCCCTGCACCCAGATGAAGCACCATGAACGCCTGCCGCTCATCCCGGTTGCGCGCGGCCAGGGCGCGTGGCTCTACGACCGCGCAAACAACCGCTATCTGGACGCGATCAGCTCCTGGTGGGTAAACCTGTTCGGTCACGCGAATCCGCGCATCAACGCAGCCCTCAAAGATCAGCTCGATACGCTCGAACACGCCATGCTCGCCGGCTGCACGCACGAGCCCGCCATCGAACTCGCGGAGCGCCTCGGCGCGCTCACCGGCAACACGCTCGGCCACGCGTTCTTTGCATCCGACGGCGCATCGGCCGTCGAGATCGCATTGAAGATGAGCTTCCACTCGTGGCGCAATCGCGGCTTCGCCGACAAGCAGGAATTCGTCTGCGTCGCCAACAGCTATCACGGCGAAACCATCGGCGCGCTCGGCGTCACCGACGTCGCACTCTTCAAGGACGCCTACGATCCGCTGATCCGCAACGCACACGTCGTCGCGTCGCCCGATGCGCGCGTCGCGCAACCAGGCGAAAGCGCAGCCGACGTCGCGCGCCACGCACTCGCTCAGGTCCGCTCGCTATTCGAAGCCCGCGCCACGAAAATCGCCGCGCTGATCGTCGAGCCGCTGGTGCAATGCGCGGCCGGCATGGCCATGCACGATCCGTCGTATATCGCCGGCTTGCGCGCGCTGTGCGATCAGTACGGCGTGCATCTGATCGCCGATGAAATCGCCGTCGGCTGCGGACGCACAGGCACCTTCTTCGCATGCGAACAGGCCGGCATCTGGCCGGACTTCCTGTGCCTGTCGAAAGGCATCAGCGGTGGCTATCTGCCACTCTCGATCGTGCTGTCGCGCGATGAAATTTTCGAAGCCTTCTATCACGACGACACCGCCCGCGGTTTCCTGCACTCGCATTCGTACACGGGCAATCCGCTCGCGTGCCGCGCGGCGCTCGCCACGCTCGATCTGTTCACGAGCGACAACGTACTCGCCGTCAACGCGCAGAAATCCGCGCAGTTGAAGGCCGCACTCGCGCCGCTCGCCGAACACCCGCAGGTGCGCAATCTGCGTCAGTGCGGCACGATCTTCGCGTTCGACGCCGCAATCGACGATGCTCAGCAAGCCAAAACATTCTCGCGCCGTTTCTTCGAAAACGCGTTGCAGCGTGAACTGCTGCTGCGCCCGATTTCGACAACGGTGTATCTGATGCCCCCCTACATCCTGGACGACGAAGAAATCGCGCTGCTCGCCGCGCGCACACGCGAAACCTTCGAAGCCACGCTCGCGGAGACCCGCTAATGCATCTGCTCGACACACTCACCGAAGGCCTCAAGGAGATCGACGCGCGCGGTCTGCGTCGTCGTCGCCGCACGGCCGACACGCCGTGCGCCGCGCACATGACGGTCGACGGCCGCGCAATCATCGGCTTCGCCAGTAACGACTATCTCGGCCTCGCCGCACATCCGCAACTGATCGCGGCCATCGCCGAAGGTGCACAACGCTACGGCGCAGGCAGCGGCGGTTCGCATCTGCTAGGCGGCCACTCGCGCGCCCATGCGCAACTGGAAGACGATCTGGCCGAGTTCGCCGGCGGCTTCGTCGACAATGCACGCGCGCTCTACTTCAGCACCGGCTACATGGCGAATCTCGCGACGCTCACCGCGCTCGCGGGGCGCGGCACGACACTCTTCTCGGATGCGCTGAATCACGCGTCGCTGATCGACGGCGCGCGCCTGTCACGCGCCGACGTGCAGATCTATCCGCACTGCGACACGGATGCTCTGAGCGCGATGCTCGACGCGTCGGATGCGGACGTCAAAGTCATCGTCTCCGATACCGTGTTCAGCATGGACGGCGATATCGCCCCGCTCGCCCGTTTGCTCGAACTCGCGGAGCAGCACGGCGCATGGCTGATCGTCGACGATGCGCACGGTTTCGGCGTGCTTGGCCCGCAAGGCCGCGGCGCGATCGCCCAGGCCGCGTTGCGCTCGCCGAATCTGATTTCGATCGGGACGCTCGGCAAGGCGGCGGGCGTATCCGGCGCATTCGTCGCCGCGCATGAGACCGTGATCGAATGGCTCGTGCAGCGCGCGCGTCCGTATATCTTCACGACCGCGTCGGTGCCTGCTGCGGCGCATGCGGTGTCGGCGAGTCTGCGGATCATCGGTGGCGAAGAAGGTGACGCGCGGCGCGCCCATCTCCAGCAACTGATCGAGCGCACACGCGCGATGCTCAAGGCCACGCCGTGGCTGCCGGTCGATTCGCATACCGCCGTGCAGCCGCTGATCATCGGCGCGAACGACGCGACGCTCGATATCGCGGCCACGCTCGATCGCGCGGGTCTCTGGGTGCCGGCGATCCGTCCGCCGACCGTGCCCGTAGGTACGTCGCGGCTACGCATTTCGCTTTCCGCCGCGCACTCCCAAGCAGATCTGGACCGCCTCGAAGCGGGCTTGCAACAACTCGAAGCGAAGGCGGCATGAGTAAGTCGAATCAAAGCGCACTGTCGCTCTTCGTCACCGGCACCGATACGGAAATCGGCAAGACCTTCGTGTCCGCGGCACTCCTGCGCGGTTTCGTTCGCGAGGGCCTGCAAGCCGCCGCGATGAAGCCGATTGCCGCGGGCGCGTTCGAAGTGAACGGTGTATTGCATAACGAAGACGCGGATCAACTGGACGCCGCGTCGAGCGTCCTGCTGCCGCCGGCGCTTCGCACGCCGTATCTGCTGAAAGAACCCGCGGCGCCGCATATCGCCGCCGCGCTGGAAAACATCACGTTCGATCTCGACCACATCGTCGCTTGCCATCGGCAGGCTGTGCAGCAGGCGGACGTCGTCGTGGTCGAAGGCGTCGGCGGTTTTCGCGTGCCGCTGACCGCCACGCAAGACACCGCCGATCTCGCCGTCGCGCTGAAACTGCCGGTCGTGCTGGTGGTCGGCATGCGCCTCGGCTGCATCAACCACGCGCTGCTCACCGCCGAAGCGATCGCCGCGCGCGGGTTGACACTCGCCGGCTGGGTGGCGAATCGCGTCGATCCGGCCATGACGTTCCCCGACGAAAACATCGCCTCGATTCGCGAGCATCTGGCGCGCGAACACGACGCGCCCCTGCTCGGCATCGTGCCGCATTTGAGCCCGGCATCGCCCGAGCTCGCGGCGGATCGACTCGACATCAACCGGCTCCTGCAGACGCTGCGCCACGCGCAGCGCTGAAAAACCATCACATCCATCCATGAGGATTGACGACATGACGCAACTGAACATCGCTCCGACGCCTGCCGACACGGCCGCTACCAACCAGAACGCCAACCACGCCGCCGCAGGCGCCAAGCCGATGGCAAAGTGGCGCGTCGCCGACATCGTTGCGCTGTACGAACTGCCGTTCAGCGACCTGATGTTCCGCGCGCAGCAAACCCATCGCGAACACTTCGATGCGAACACTGTGCAACTGTCGACGCTGCTGTCGATCAAGACCGGCGGCTGCGAAGAAGATTGCGCATACTGTCCGCAGTCGGTGCATCACGACACGGGGCTGCAGGCCGACAAGCTGATGCCGGTCGATGAAGTACTGGCTGCCGCCAGGGCCGCCAAGGAAAACGGTGCGACGCGCTTCTGTATGGGCGCGGCGTGGCGCAATCCGAAGGACCGCCACCTCGAACCGATCAAGGACATGATCCGCGGCGTGAAGGCGATGGGCCTCGAAACCTGCGTGACGCTCGGCATGCTGGAGACGCATCAGGCGCAAGGTCTGCGCGAAGCGGGCCTCGACTACTACAACCACAACCTCGATACGTCGCCGGAGTTCTACGGCCAGATCATTTCGACGCGCACCTATCAGGACCGCCTCGACACGCTGGAACGCGTACGCGACGCGGGCATCAACGTGTGCTGCGGCGGGATTGTCGGTCTGGGCGAATCGCGCCGCGAGCGCGCCGGCCTGATCGCTCAACTGGCGAACATGGAGCCGTATCCGGAATCGGTGCCGATCAACAACCTCGTGCAGGTGGAAGGCACGCCGCTGACTGGCACCGAAGCGATCGATCCGTTCGAGTTCGTGCGCACGATTGCGATTGCGCGCATCACGATGCCGCGCGCGATGGTGCGCCTGTCGGCGGGTCGCGAACAGATGGACGAGGCGTTGCAGGCCATGTGCTTCCTCGCCGGCGCGAACTCGATTTTCTACGGCGACCAGTTGCTGACCACCAGCAACCCGCAGGCCGAAGCGGATCGCAAGCTGCTCGAACGGCTGGGCATTCGCGCGGAAGCGGCGCAACAGATGCCGCTGGATCAAAGCGGTTGCGAGCATAGCTGCACGCATGAGCACAACACGCACGCAGCACCGAACTAAGCGGCTTACGAAGCACGTGCCATAAAAAAGGCCACCTCGTTTCCGAGGTGGCCTTTCTGCTTCCAGATAACGCTTACTTCCTGTCGACGATGATCTGATCGAACGTGCCGCCGTCGGAGAAATGCGTTTGCTGCGCTTTCTGCCAACTGCCAAACATCTCTTCGACCGTGAAGGTCTTGATCGGCTTGAATTCCGCCGCGTGCTTCGCGAGCACGTTCTTGTCACGCGGACGCAGATGGTGTTCCGCAATGATTTCCTGCGCGGCCGGCGACCACAGATAGTCGAGATACGCCTGCGCTTCCTTGCGCGTGCCGCGCTTGTCGACCACCTTGTCGACGATCGAAACCGGCGGCGCGGCCAGCAGGCTCACCGACGGATACACCGCCTCGAAATTGCCCGCGCCGACACCCGTATCGATCAACGACACTTCGTTTTCGAACGTCACCAGCACGTCACCGATACCGCGTTGCGTGAAGGTCGTGGTCGCGCCTCGGCCGCCCGTGTCGAGCACCGGCACGTTCTTGAAGATCGCCTTTTCGAAATCGAGTGCCTGCGCATCGCTGCCACCGTGCTGCTTGCGATAACCCCATGCCGCCAGATACGCGTAGCGGCCGTTACCCGAAGTCTTCGGATTGGCGATCACCACTTGCACGCCCGCTTTGGCGAGGTCGTCCCAGTCCTTGATGTGCTTCGGATTGCCCTTACGCACGAGGAACACCATCGTCGTGGTGTACGGGGCGCTGTCGTCAGGCAGACGCGCGCGCCAGTTGGCGGGCACCAGTTGGCCCTTCTCGGCGAGCAGATCGATGTCGTTCGGCTGGTTCATCGTCACGACGTCGGCCTGCAGTCCTTGCAGCACCGACAGCGCCTGCGCGCTCGATGCGCCATGCGACTGGCGAATCGATACGGTCTCGCCGCTCTTCTGCTTATATGCCGCAATGAAGCCGGCATTGATGTCCTTGTACAACTCGCGCGTCACGTCGTACGACACATTCAGCAGCGACGTGTCCGCGTATGCTGTCGACACGCCGCCGAGCGCGAGCGTGATTGCCGTCATGCCGGCTGCCAGCCAGCGCGATGTCCCCGTGTTGCCTGCCATCTTTCTTGTCCCCGCCTGTCGATGATGAAAAACTGCGGCCACACAAACGTGCAGCGTGAAGCGGGATTCTAACGGATTGCTTACGTGTTCACTCGCGCCCGTTTGGACACTCAAACGAACGCATGCTGCGCGAGCTCGAGCGTCTCCTCGCGAAAGCGCAGCGGCGCCGCGCAATGCACCAGGGTGTCGACGAAATACTTGGCACGCGGCCACGGCCCGAATCCCGCCGCGGTGTTGATATGACCTGCGTCGCCCAGATTGACGAAGGCGCTGCCGAAACGCTGCGCGAGATCGCGCGCGCCGGCGAGCGTCATCCAAGGATCGGTTTCGCTGCCGATCAGAATCGACGGCACGCCGAGACGTCGCGCGTCGAACGGGCCGGCGAAAGCAAATTTCTGCGGGCTAGCAGGTGCGACGAACAGCACGCCGACTACATCGTTCGCACACGACGCCTGCTGCAACGCATGCGCGGTAGCAAGGCAGCCGAAGCTGTGCGCGGCGAGCACGAACGGGCCACGTTCGCGCGCGAGCAGGTCGCGCAGCGACTTTGCCCACAGCGCGACTTCCGGTGCATCCCAGTCGGCCTGCTCGACGCGCAGCGAGCGCGCGAATTGCCGTTCAAGCCAGCTTTGCCAGTGCGCGCCTTCGCTGCCGTGCAGACCGGGAACGGTGACCAGTCGCGGCGGCCATGTCGATTTGGTGCATGAAAGCATGTGAGTCCCTCGCTGCCGGAATCCGGGAATTGATTGTCCCGCCTGACGCCGCAAGGGCGAACCAAGTTTTTGTGCTTTGTTTATGGGGCGAATACAGGGCCAAAACCGCACGCCCGTGCGCAAACGCGCGCGATTCGCGTCGAAAAAGTAGAATGAAGCCTATCCATAAAAGCAGGAGGCCCCATGCAGCAAGCGTCGTCTGAAGCGCGGCGGGCGGTGCAGCCGTCCCGCCGGGCCTTTTCCGTCATCAGACTCGCGCACGCATGCGCACTCCGGACCGTATGAAAATCCTTTTTTACATGCAGCATGCCGACGCCGCCGCGTGGCTTCACGACTTCGCCCGCGCGCTGCCGGAAGCCGACCTGCGCGAATGGCAACCCGGCGACACCGCACCCGCTGATTTCGCGGTCGTGTGGCGTCCGCCGCGCGAGATGCTGGCCGGCCGCGACGATCTGCGCGCGATCTTCAATCTCGGCGCGGGCGTCGATGCGATTCTCGGGCTCGAACACGAGCAACCCGGCACGCTGCCGCGCAACGCCCGCTTGATCCGGCTCGAAGACACCGGCATGGCTGCGCAGATGGCCGAATATGTCACGCATGCCGTGCTGCGCTATCTGCGCCGTTTCGACGAGTATCAGACGCTGCAAAGCGAGCGCCGCTGGGAAGTGCTCGAGCCGCACCGACGCGACACCTTCACGGTTGGCGTGCTCGGTCTCGGCGTGCTCGGTGCGCATGTCGCGCAAGCGGTCGCGGCGTTCGGCATGCCGGTGCGCGGGTATAGCCGCAGCGCGCGGCAAATCGACGGCATCACGACCTTTGCCGGCGACGCGCAGTTCGACGCGTTTCTCAACGGCGTGAAGGTGCTGGTGAATCTGTTGCCGCATACGCCGGATACGGGCGACGTGCTGAACCGGCATACTTTCTCGAAGCTCGCGAAGGGTGCCTATCTGATCAACGTCGCGCGCGGCGGGCATCTGGTCGAACAGGATCTGCTCGAAGCGCTCGCCTGCGGCCAGATCGCCGCCGCGACGCTGGACGTGTTCCGCGAAGAACCGTTGCCGCCCGATCATCCGTTCTGGCGGGAACCGCGCATCACGATTACGCCGCACATGTCGGCGCTCACCTTGCGCGAAGAGAGCGTCGTGCAAGTCGCACAGAAGATAGTGGCGCTGACGCGCGGCGAGACGGTGAGCGGCGTGGTCGATATCGAACGTGGATACTGAGGGCGGGTTTGAACACCGCCATCGAATCCAGTTGAACAACTGAAAGAGCACCGCCACGCGCGGGCTCATTGCATGGGACGGAGACATATCATGGCCTTGCCACAACGCGTCAAAATCGTCGAAGTCGGTCCGCGGGACGGACTGCAGAACGAAAAGGAATTCGTCCCCACTGCGGTCAAGATCGAGCTGATCGACCGCCTGGCGGCAGCGGGTTTCAGCAACGTCGAAGCTGCGTCGTTCGTGTCGCCGAAATGGGTGCCGCAAATGGCCGATGGCGCCGATGTAATGGCCGGCATCGAGCGCCGGGCGGGCACGATCTATTCGGTGCTGACGCCGAACCTGCGCGGCTTCGAAGGCGCACTCGCCGCCCGCGCGGATGAGATCGTGATCTTCGGCGCGGCCAGCGAAGCGTTCTCGCAGAAGAACATCAATTGCAGCATCGCGGAAAGCATCGACCGATTCGTACCGGTCGCGCAAGCGGCGAAGGAACACGGCCTGCGAATTCGCGGCAGCGTGTCGTGCGCGCTCGGTTGCCCGTATCAAGGCGAGGTGCCGGTCGCGTCGGTGGTCGATGTGGTCGAACGTTTCGCGGCGCTCGGCTGCGACGAAATCGATATCGCGGACACGATCGGCGTCGGTACGCCGAAGCGCACGCGCGAAGTGTTCGAGGCGGTCACCCGCGTGTTCCCGCGCGAACGTCTGTCGGGACACTTCCACGACACCTACGGGCAAGCGCTCGCGAACATCTACGCCGCGTTGCAGGAAGGCATCGAGATCTATCACGCGTCCGTGGCTGGGCTTGGCGGCTGTCCGTATGCCAAGGGCGCAACCGGCAATGTCGCGACCGAAGACGTGTTGTATCTGATGAACGGCCTCGGCATCGAAACCGGCATCGACCTCGCGCAAGTCGTCGCAATCGGCGATTTCATTTCGACGTCGATTGGCCGGCCGAACGTGTCGCGCGCCGGCAAGGCCCTGCTTGCCAAAGCACGCAGCGAACAGGCCAACTGCGTTTGACCCCGCATCTCGATCAGGACATAGAACAATGACGGACCACGCTTCTCTCGAACCGGACGACCTCACCGCGTTGCCTGATTCCGCGCGCCGCGTCGCGCAATTGTTGCGCGAGCGCGGCCACGCGGGCCGGATCGTGATGCTGCCGGAAACCGGCAAAACCTCCGCCGAAGCTGCCGCCGGCCTCGGCTGTTCGGTTGCGCAGATCGCCAAGTCGATTCTGTTTCGCCGCCGCGAAGACGACGCACCGGTGCTGGTAGTCGCGAGCGGCGCAAATCGCGTCGACGAAAAGAAGGTGGCGGCGCAAGTCGGCGAGATCGGCCGTGCGGATGCGAAGTTCGTGCGCGAGAAAACCGGCTATGCAATCGGCGGCGTGTGCCCGATCGGCCATGCCACCGAACCCGTCACGCTGATCGATGCCGATCTGCTGGCGCTCGACAGCCTGTGGGCGGCGGCAGGTCATCCGCATGCCGTGTTCAATCTGACGGCGCAGGAGTTGATTGCGCTCACGGGCGCGCCGGTGATCGACGTGGCGCTGCGCGAGACGGCGTGACGCCATGACAGCGGGCATCGACAACGAAGACGACGAGGCCGCCGTGCCGTCACCCTGCATCAGCGTGTGCAGAATGGACGCCTCCACCGGCTGGTGCGAAGGCTGCTTGCGCACCATCGACGAAATCGCCGGCTGGTCGTTATTCGACGACGACGCGAAGCGCACGGTCTGGAACGCGATCGAGGAACGTCACGCGGAATTCATGGCCAGACAGGCAAAGGCCCAGCGATGAACGCTGCGCCTCGCATCGTGACGATTGGCGAAACGTTCAGCTCGACGCTCGAACTCTCGGCGGAATCGGTGAAATCGTTCGCCACGCTCGTCAACGACCTCAACCCGCTGCATCACGACGACGCCTATGCCGCGCAAAGCCGCTTCGGCGGTCTGATCGCGTCGGGCACGCAACCCACCGCGTATTTCATGGCGCTGCTGGCCACCCATTTTTCAACCTATGCGCAGCCGCTCGGACTCGAGTTCGATATCAAGCTGAAGAAAGCGGTCCACGCGAACGATACGCTGACGATCACCTGGCGTGTGCGCGATGCTTACTGGAAGCCGAGTCTGAACGGCGATCTGACGCATCTCGAAGGCAGCGTGGTGAATCAGCGCGGCGACACCATGCTGATCGGCACGTCGACCATTCTCGTGATGGCGAAGCCCGAAGCGTCGGCGGAAACGAACGTGAACACAGGCGCACCATGATCACACTGCCTGAATCGATTCGAGTCTTCGAACGCGGCTGGCTTTCGTCGAACAACGTGCTGCTGGTTGACGACACGTGCGCCGCGCTGGTCGATACCGGTTACGCAACGCACGCGCCGCAAACCGTCGCGCTGGTGAAGCAGGCGCTCGGTGCGCGCGGGCTCGATCTGATCGTCAACACACACCTGCATTCGGATCACTGCGGCGGCAACGCGCTATTGCAGTCGACGTGGCCGTGCCGCACCGCGATTCCCGCATCCGAAGCCGACGCGGTGCGCGACTGGGACGAAACCCGTCTGACGTTTCGCGCCACCGGCCAGCGCTGCGAGCGCTTCACCTTCACCGGGACGATCGCACCCGGCGCGCCATTGCGGCTCGGCGCGCTCGACTGGCAGGTGCTCGGCGCGCCGGGCCACGATCCCCATTCGTTGATGCTGTACTGCGCGAGCGAACGGATCCTGATCAGTGCGGACGCGCTTTGGGAAAACGGCTTTGGCGTGATCTTTCCCGAACTGGAAGGTGAAAGCGGTTTCGCCGAAGAACAGTCGGTTCTCGAAACCATCGCGAAGCTCGACGTGCGGCTTGTGATTCCAGGGCACGGCTCACCCTTCACGAACGTCGACGAGGCGCTTGAGCGGGCGTTTTCGCGCGTCGCGTGGTTACGGGCCGACCCGGCGCGTAACGCAAAGAATGCGTTGAAGGTGTTGATCGTGTTCAAGCTGCTCGAAGTTCGCGCGATGCACTTCGACACCGTGCTGCGAATGCTCGACGACGCCGCCGTGATGCACGCCGCCGCATCGATGCTCAAGCCGCGCGCCGAGTGGCCCACGTTAGTGCGAACGATCGTTGAGGAATTGGCCGTGCGCAACGGGCCATTGGAAATCGACGGCGAGCGTATCGTCGCGCGCCAAGGCTGATGCGGCGCGCACGCACGCAGAACACCGGAACCGTCGCCACAAAAAGAAAACCGCTCGACCATCATGGCGAGCGGCGGAAATTCTGTCGGACGTGATCAGCGTCGGTACGAATGATACGCGTGCCGGTTTTTTGACCGCATCAGTGATTTCCCTACAGAAGCTTGACGCCGCCTTTTAAACCCGCATACAACCCCTGCTACGAAACACCGTAGTGGCGCAATCCGGCTCTCATTGGTTCGTCGATACGAACAATGCTGCGTGTTTTTTCTCCGGAATCCGTACCATTGTCTGCTGATACATCGGCACAGCGGTTATCGCGTCAGGTTGAGGACAAGCGTCTTTGCGGCACGATCCGCCAGCCGAGATTCACGCCGGCCGCCGCGAGCAGGATCAGCACCGCGCCGAGCACCTGAATCCACGCGAGCTTCTGCCCGAATGCAACCCGGTCGACAATGATCGCCACCACCGGATAGATGAACGACAACGCACCGGTCATCGAGGTCGGCAGTTTCTGGATTGCCCCATAGAGCAGTACGTACATGAGTCCCGTATTGACGACGCCGAGCACGATCAATTCGAGCCACTGCACGCCGCTGGCCGGCAGCGCATCGAAGCGCACGAACGGCGCCAGCATCACGACGCCGAGCGATACCTGGATCAACGCAATCAGATGCGGCGGCGTGCCCTTCAGGCGCTTCGTGATGATCGACGAAATCGCATACATTGCCGCCGCGCCCACGGCGTAGGCAACCCCGACCAGGTAGTGGCCCGGCACCGCCAACACCGCGGGCTCAACCTTCACCACGAACACGAGACCGACAAACGCAACCACCAGCCAGACCACAGTCGACGCGCTGATGCGCTCGCGAAACACCAACGCGCCGAGCGCGACCAGCATGAACGGCTGCGTGTTATAGACGGCCGTTGCCATAGAAATCGACGCACGTGAATAGGCCGCGAACAGCAACAGCCAGTTGACGACGATCGCCGCGCCGCCAAGCAGCGCGAGGCCGAGCATCTTCCACGAAAAGAGCTTGCGCCTGAACAGGCCGAGCACGGCGCACACGAGCGCCAGCGTCGCGCCGCCGAAGATGCAGCGAAAGAACACGACATTGAACGGGCTCTGCTGCGACGACACCACCAGCCAGCCGATGGTGCCCGACACTAGCATGGCCATGCTCATTTCCGCCGCACCGCGGCGAATCTCGTTTGACGCCATGATTCGATCCTCGAATGGATTCCTGCATGAGAAGCAGTGTAATTAATCCGGCGAGCCGAATACATGGCTAAACTTAAGTCTTCCTGCAGAGGAACCTAATAATCGAAGGCCATCATGTCTAAACGCCTTGCTCCCGCCACGCCCGCGACACTCGATGAAACCGACCGCGCGCTGCTCGCCGCACTGGCCGCGGATGCTCGCCAGCCAGTCAGCGAACTGGCGCGTCTGGTGGGCCTTTCCGCGCCAAGCACGGCCGAACGCGTCCGAAGGCTCGAAGCGCAAGGCGTGATCGAGCGCTTTACCGTGCAGATCGATCCACGCGCGCTCGGCTTCACGTTGCAAGCCATCGTGCGCGTGAAGCCCTTGCCCGGACAACTTCATCTGGTGGAAGACGTGATCCGGCGGATTCCGGAATTTGTCGAATGCGACAAAGTGACGGGCGACGACTGTTTCATCTGCCGCCTCTATCTGCATTCGATCGAGCAGCTCGACGAGATTCTGTCGAAGGTCACCGAACGCGCGGAGACCAGCACCGCGATCATCAAGTCGACACCGATTGCGCGCCGCTTGCCGCCGCTGGGCTAAGGCAGGCGCGCTGCCTTAGCTCTCGCGGCCGACTGAAAGGCCGCCGCCTTAGGTGTATGAAACGCGGCGGCTTACTGTTCAACCGCCTCGAAGAACGACAGCATTTCCGCGACCAGTTCCTCCGGTGCTTCTTCAGGAACGTAGTGGCCGCACGGTAGCGAACGCCCGCTCACGTCCCGCGCGACCTGACGCCATTCCGCGAGCGCGTCGAAGCATTTCTCGATCACGCCCTGTTCGCCCCACAGCACGCGCAACGGACAACCGATCTTGTGGCCCCGCTCGATATCGGCCCGATCAAGTTCGAGATCGATGCCCGCCGAGGCCCGGTAATCCTCGCACATGGCATGCACGGCGCCGGGTTGTGCCAGCGCGCGGCGATACGCGTCGAGCGCTTCGGGAGCGAACGCCGCCAGGCCGGCGTGACGGCTCCCCATCACCGCGTCGACATACGCGGCCGGGTTCGCGCCGATCAGCGTCTCCGGCAGCGGCTCCGGCTGGATCAGGAAGAACCAGTGGAAGTAATGCGTCGCGAAAGTGCGGTCGGTGGCTTCGTACATCGCGAGCGTGGGCGCGATGTCGAGCAGCATCAAGCGCTCGACGGCGTCGGCATGATCGAGCGCCATCCGGTGCGCAACCCTGGCGCCGCGATCGTGCGCGCACACCAGGAATCGTTCGAAGCCGAAGTGGCGCATCACGGCGACCTGATCGGCCGCCATGGCGCGTTTGGAATACGGCGTGTGAGCGGCGTCGCTCGGCGGTTTGCCCGAGGCGCCGTAGCCGCGCAAATCGGTAGCGATGACGGTGAAGTGCTGCGCCAGTTGCGCGGCGCAGCGTTGCCAGATCAGATGCGACTCAGGATGACCGTGCAACAACAGAAGCGGCGGCCCCGCTCCGCCCTTCACCCCGAAAATATCGACGTCGCCCACGGCGACACGAAAGGGCGCGAAATCCTCGAAGGCCATAGCAGGTCTCTTGTCGTTTGGAAGTCAAACCATTGTAGGAGCGCAATGTGTCCGAGCGGAGTGGGATAGGCCACGCAAGCATAGAACCTGAACACTCCTTCCAACTGTTCAAAACGCACAGGGCACTGCGGCTTCGCCTATAATCGAACGATCGTTCTTAAATTTTTGGGCGACCGTGGTGAACAGGTGGTGAGATCGTGGCGGCTGCATGTCGCCGCTCAGTCTCGACGCACCCGAGGCCATGTGCCGCTAAACTCATATCGCCGGGCGCCCCGTGCCGCACCGGTCCGCTTATCAGGAGACTCGCATCATGGCATTGCCCGCCGTCCTGCAAAAACTTGCGCTGCCCGTCGTCGCTTCGCCGATGTTCATCGTCAGCTATCCCGAACTCGTGCTGGCTCAATGTAAGGCCGGTATCGTCGGTTCATTCCCCGCGTTGAATGCGCGCCCGGCAGAACTGCTCGACGAATGGCTCACGCAGATTCAGGCGCAACTCGCCGAGCACAAGGCAGCTAATCCCGACGCGATCATCGGACCCATCGCTGTCAACCAGATCGTTCATCAGTCGAATACGCGGCTCGAACACGACGTGCGTGTGTGCGTCGAACACAAGGTGCCGATCTTCATCACCAGCCTGCGCGCGCCGGCGCGCGAAATCGTCGACGCGGTGCATAGCTACGGCGGCATCGTGCTGCACGACGTGATCAATCTTCGGCACGCGCAGAAAGCGCTGGAAGCGGGCGTCGACGGGCTGATCCTGGTCGCGTCGGGTGCCGGCGGCCATGCGGGCACGACCTCGCCGTTCGCACTGGTGGGCGAAGTCCGGCGCATGTTCGACGGCCCGATCGTGCTGTCCGGCTCGATCGCCAACGGCGGCTCGATTCTCGCCGCGCAGGCCATGGGCGCGGACCTCGCCTACATGGGCACGCGTTTCATCGCGACCAAAGAGGCGCACGCGGTCGACAGCTATAAGCAGGCGATCGTCAATTCCACGGCGTCGGACATCATCTACACGAATCTGTTCACCGGCGTGCACGGCAACTACATCCGCGAAAGTATCGTGAACGCGGGGCTGGACCCGGACGCGCTGCCGGAATCCGACAAGACCGCGATGAACTTCGGCAGCGACAAGGCGAAGGCGTGGAAGGACATCTGGGGCGCAGGCCAGGGCGTCGGGCTGATGGACGATGTGCCGAGCGTCGATGAGCTGGTCCAGCGTTTGACGAAGGAATATAACGACGCCAAGGCGCGGCTCGGCATCGCACGGTAAGGCGCGGAAACAGGCGCGGTAACAGCAGCGGTAACAGCAGGACGGCGGCGACCGAACGCAGGCGCCGCCCGACATCGCCAGGCAATGTACCTAGCGCACCGCCAGTGCCTTGATCTGCTCCAGCGAAGGCCAAAGCGATTCGTTGGCAAAACGGTCGGCCAGGAAGTCGACAAACGAGCGCACCTTGGCCGACAGATGCCGCCGGCTCGCATAAACCACATGGATCGGCAACTCGCGAGGCGGCACGTCGTCCACCAGCAAGGGCACGAGGCGCCCCGCCGCCAGATCGTCGCCGATCACCTCGGTGCCGAGCATCGCGATTCCCGCACCTTGCAGCACGATCACGCGCTGCGCCTCCAGGTGGTTGACGATCAGATTGCCGGTTAATCGGACGCGCGACGAGGCATCGCCGGTCGCGGGTGCAATTTCGAGCGCGGACACGCCCGCGTACTGCAGATAGTTGTGGCGCGCCAGGTCGGCAACGGTCTTTGGCGTGCCGTGCCGGCGCAGATAGGCGGGCGACGCGCACAGCACCAGATGCGCAGTCGCAATCTGCCGGGCAATCAGCGAAGACGATTTCAGCCCGCTCGGCGACGCCCGGATCGCCACGTCAAAACCTTCGTCGATCAGTTCCACTACCCGGTCGGACAAGGTCATGTCGACGGTGACCTGCGGATACTGAGCGGCATAGTCGGCCACCGCGGCCATCACGTGGCTCAAGCCGAACGCCGATAAAGACGACACCCGCAAGCGTCCCTGCGGCACGACGCTCGCCGCGCCGACCACCTGCTCGGCTTCTTCGAGTTCGGTGAGCACCTGGCTCAGGCGTTCGTAGTATTCGCGGCCCGCCTCGGTCGGCGCAACGCGGCGCGTGGTGCGGTTGAGCAAACGTGCGCCGAGCTGCTGTTCGAGGTGCATCACATGCTTGCTCGCCATGGCCGCCGACATCTCCATGCGTTCGGCCGCGCCGACAAAGCTGCCGACTTCAACCACGTGGCGGAACACTTTCATGCTGACGAGGGTATCCATCTCAATCGCTCGCTTCAGGAATCAATCGACGCCATTCTGCCGGGTTTATCAAAAGCCGGGCGGCAAATCGAGCCGATGCGCAGACGAAGAATGGACGCTAGAAGCGCCAAAGCCCACCTTCCTGGGAAGGTGGGCTTTGGCGATATTGCGTGTTGCTGCGTGACGTTACGTTTAGTCGCGTGTCAGTGCCCGTGTCAGCAGGCAACCGGTATGGCGTCCGCGGCATCCGCTCGCGGACGCCGCCCGCCTCGACCTGGACGCCTAGAACTTGGCGCGCAGGCCGACGCCGTACGTGTCGCCGCTCGACTGGCTGCTGATCTTGTCGTACATATAAGCCGCGTAGATATCCGTGCGCTTGGACAGCGGGTAATCGTAGCCAATCGATGCCGTCTGGCGAGTCTGGTTCAGGCCGCCGCCGTCGCGCGAATAGGCATACGACGCCATCACCGAACCCGGGCCGGCCGGCACCGTGACGCCGCCCTGACCCGTATTCACGTGCCAGCTCGAGATGGTCTGCTGGTTGTACGTGTACATGTACTGGCCGTAGAACTTCACGAACTTCAGGTCGTACGACACGCCGGCTTGCGCCACGCTCTGGCTCTTCAGACCCGGAACGCCCGACGTATTGAAGCTGCCGAGGTCGCCCGGCACGCTGTTGAAGTTCACGTACTGGTACACCGCGGTCGCCGCGAACGGGCCGTGGAAGTACAGCACCTGGCCGCTCCACTTCTTCGCGCCGTTCTGACCCGCTGTATTGCCGAGCGCGTACATCGCGGTCGCGGTCAGGCCGTTGAAGTTCGGCGACGAGTACGACACCGCATTGCTCCAGCCCGAGTCGCCCGTCACGCCCTGATCGGTCGTGTAGGTCGGGAACGTGCCGAGACCCAGATACGTGTGAGCGATGATCGGCGAGAACACGTATGAGTCGACGAACGGGTTGAACAGAATCGTCGACACGAACAACGGCGTGGTCAGGCGGCCTGCCGTTACCGTGCCGTACGGCGATTCGATACCGACGTACGCGTTACGCGAGAACATCGTGTCGCCCGTGAAGCGGCCGTACTGGCCGTTCTGCGCGAGGAAGAAGCCTTCGAGTGCGAAAATCGCCTTGTAGCCGTTGCCCAGATCCTCAGCCCCCTTCAGGCCCCAGTACGACGTCGACATGCCGCCGCCGGACACCTGGACCGCAGTCTTGTTGCCCGGGAATTTCTGCGCACCGACCCACTCGTCGACCTGGCCGTAGAGTTGTACGCTCGATTGTGCAAAAGCAGACGAGGCACTGGCCAGCAGAGCGGCACACGCAGTTGCCTTGAGGGTGGTCTTCAGCGCACGGCTGATGCTTGTTTTCATGGGTTCTCCTGTCTTTGTCAAAAGGGGTGTGGCTGTGCGAAAGGGGGCGCTCGCGCGAACCGTTGTTGTTGTCCGTTCGATCATCGAGTCAATCTGGGCGAGACCATCTTTGCGGACCATTTTTATGGACAAAAATATCGTGGGTTATTGCGGGTATAGCGTTCTGATTAGTTTTGTCATTTATCAGCCTGATAAAGCCGGCGCGGCGGGTGCCCTCATCGCGTCGCGGCGGACTTCGCGGTTCGGCGCAAAGCGTTACTGAGACTGAGCCTGAACGGTTGATAACGGCCCAGATGTCAGGGGGATGACGCGCCGCGCCAAAATCGACCGAATTTGACAACGGGCTGCGATTTGCTGCCGGATGTTTTCAAAAAAGTGTGGCGTCGAAACGTCACATTGACAGGGGGTTTTGAACAGTAGGGGCGTGTAATCGCGCAGTAAGCCGGTTTGCGAGCCGGAGATGCGGATTTCGCGGTGGGAACGGGGAAAGTTCGGTGGGAGGAAAAGCGCTGTGGAAGCACCTTAAGCGCAGGCGACGAACCCGACGCCCACACGGTGATCAGTTACGGTACGGACCTTCCTGCTGACGTGGGTCATCCCCCGGACGCTGCATAGCGCGCGCGGCGCCGCGCTCTTCGTTATACCGGGCGACGTCGGCGCGAATCGAACCGGTGCGAATCGGCGCGTTAGGCGGCGGCCGCGGCACCCCGCGCGATTCGGCGCTGACCGGTGTGATAGCGTCGGCGTACTGCACACCGCCGCGGCCGTCGTTGGGGTATCCACCCGGGCCGGCCACACGGCGCATACCCGGGTTGTAGCCGCCAAAGCCGTTGCCGTAGTTGCCGGCGAAATTCGCGCCGCCACGTGGCAAGCGTGCGTTATTGTCGGCCACGCTGGTGCGAGGCTGCCTGACATTGGCGGCGCCATGGTAGTAGCCGCCGTTGTGCGCGTCGCCTCGCATTGCGTGGCTAAACACCGCATGCGAACCACCGCCGCCGTGCGGCATGCCCGGCACTTTTGCGCAGGCGAACGAGCACAGCGCGGTGATAACCACGCCCAATGCCCAGTGCTTCGTTCTCGACAACCCGTCCACCAAGTGACTCACATGCCCGAAGACCTGCCTGAAGCCCATCGTTCGAGCTGCGATGGACCTGTTCTGGGATCGGCGCAAGCGCTGCATGTCTGCTGCGGCGCGGGGCATCCCGATGGCCTTTGATCAGTAATTTATGGTTGCCGGCAAAGGGTGTCGAGCCAAAAAGTGTTAGGCCTCGACGGCTGTTGTAACACCTTGTTACTGCGACGTTTTTCCGCGACAGAGCCCTTGCGCGAAAGCATTGAAACAGCTTGCTGAAACGGCTGTCCCGAGATCCGCCGAAGGTGCTTTCGCATGACGAATCCCCCGCGGATTTCTCGCCGGATTGTCAAAACGGCAGTGGACCAAACCGATGCGCTCGCCAATACTGCAACTGACCGTGAGCATGGACTGAGGCGCACCGATCCCGCGTTCTAATGCGCACCGCTCATTAATCGATTCGGCAAATGAATTTGCATATTTAATCGGTTTTTAGCAACAATAGGCGTTTTTCATAGCTTGAGTCGGGCGCATCCAGGCGCCCGCTTTTCGCATCACCGAATCGAGATTCCGCCATGGCTCGCCCGAAACTGCTTCCCGACAATTTCACCCTGTGCCTTGTAAGCACCGTGATCCTCGCCAGCCTCCTGCCGGTCCACGGGCAGGCCGCTGTCGGGTTCAACTGGGTGACGAACGTTGCAGTGGGCCTGCTGTTTTTCCTGCACGGCGCCAAGCTCTCACGCGAGGCGATCGTAGCGGGCGCGACGCATTGGCGTCTGCATCTGGTCGTATTGCTCAGCACGTTCGCGCTGTTCCCGCTGCTCGGTCTCGCGCTTAAGCCGCTCCTTTCGCCACTTGTCACGCCGGCGCTCTATGCGGGGGTCCTCTTCCTCTGCACGCTGCCGTCGACGGTTCAGTCGTCTATCGCGTTCACCTCGATTGCCAAAGGCAACGTACCGGCCGCCGTATGCAGCGCGTCGGCCTCGAGCCTGCTGGGCATCTTCATCACGCCCGCGCTCGTCAGCCTCGTTGTCACCAATCAGGCGGCAAGCGGCGGCGCCTCGCCGTGGCATACGGTAGGCAACATCGTTCTGCAATTGCTGGTGCCGTTCGTGGCCGGACAACTGCTGCGCCCGCTGATCGGCAAGTGGATCGAGCGCCACCGCGGCGTGCTGAAGTTCGTCGACCAGGGCTCGATCCTGCTGGTGGTGTACGGAGCATTCAGCGAGGCCGTGAACGAAGGCCTGTGGCACCAGATCCCGTTGTCCGCGCTCGGCGGACTGGTGCTGATCAGCGTTGTGCTGCTCGCCCTCGCGCTGGCCGTGACGATCGTGGTCAGCAAGCGGCTCGGATTCGACCGCGCCGACCAGATCACGATCATCTTCTGCGGTTCGAAGAAAAGCCTCGCTGCCGGGGTGCCGATGGCCAAAGTGATTTTCGCCGCGCATGCGGTGGGTGCCGTGGTGTTGCCGCTGATGCTGTTCCACCAGATCCAGTTGATGGTGTGCGCCGCGCTCGCGCAGCGCTGGGGGGCTCGCGACATGAGCAGTGAAACCCGCGCCGCCTCGCGCGAGCGGGCCGCCGCCGCCGTCGCGCGCCGTTGAATACGCGCGCAATGCAAACAGGACATTCATAAGCGCCCTCCCTGAGCGTCATTTGAAGAAAGCCGCCTTGTGCGGCTTTTTTGTTATTTCACGCTCAAACGCCGCCGCTGTCGCCTCAGCCGGACGGCATAGGCAAAGTCCTGGCCGCGGCAAGACCAGACGGCAGCGAGCCCGCTGCCGAAACTGGCCGGCGCACCACGCCGGTGCAACGCTTCACTAAAAGTTCACTTAATTCCGTGCCGGATAGGTCGATAAGTCATAGGTCGATCGCTACGCCTAACTGCCATGCAACCTCGTTCGCCCTCCCGATCCGCTACGCCGCGCATCGAGGAGTTGATCGCCCGGCGTGATCTGTCCGCCGTATTCCAGCCGATCATCGATTTCGACGGCGGCGCGATCCTCGGCTACGAAGGTCTGATTCGCGGGCCGTCCGGCACCTCGCTCGAAGCGCCGTTCGCACTTTTTTCGCAGGCGCTCGCCGAGGGCTGCACGCTCGAGCTCGAGCAGGCCGCCGCACGCACCTGCATCGACGCGTTCGCGAAGCTCGATGTCGACGGCAAGCTGTTTCTCAATTTCAGCGCGGGCGCGATCCGCCGCCTGGCCGAAGCGCGCGACGACACGCTCGCGCTGCTGCGCCATCGCGGCGTCGATCCGCACCGGATCGTGATCGAGCTGACCGAGCAGAGCACGATTCTGGACGTCGCGAGCTTTGTGCCGTTGATCTCGGCGCTGCGCACCGAGGGCGCGCAATTCGCACTCGACGATTACGGCACCGCGAACGCCAGCATGAATCTGTGGGTGCGCCTGCAACCGGACGTCGTGAAGATCGACCGATTCTTCATTCACGGCATCTCCAGCGATTCGCTCAAGTTCGAAGCCGTGCGCGCCATGCAGCACTTCGCCAACGCGAGCGGCGCACGGCTCGTGGCCGAAGGCATCGAGGACGAAGCGGATCTGATCGTGGTGCGTGACATGGGGATCGGTTGCGGCCAAGGCTTTTTCTTCGGCCGCCCCCATGCGCAGCCGTCCCGCAGCGTCACTGACGACGCCCGAGACGCGCTGCTCTCCGGCCACATCGCCGTGTTCCCGGAAACGACGCGCACGGTGAGCAGCGCATCGCCGTCGGGCGGCATGGCGTCGGCAAAGATGATGGTGCATGCGCCCGCCTTACCGCGTCACGCCACCAACAACGACGTGCTCGAGCTATTCAACCGTCTGCCCGATCTGCACGCGGTGGCGGTGGTCGAGAACGACGAACCGGTCGCGCTTATCAACCGCCGCAGTTTCATGGACCGCTACGCGCTGCCGTACCACCGCGAGCTGTTTGGCAAGCGGCCCTGCCTGCAGTTCGCGAACGCATCGCCGGTAATCATCGAACAATCGATGACCGTCGAGCAAATGGCCAAACTGCTTGCCAGCGACGACCAGCGTTACCTCGCCGACGGCTTCGTCATCACCGACAAACACGGCAAATACGCCGGTCTCGGCACCGGTGAGAATCTGGTGCGCGCGGTCACCGAGGTGCGCATCGAAGCCGCGCGCTACGCGAACCCGCTGACCTTCCTGCCGGGCAACATCCCGATCAGCTCGCACATCGCCCGCCTGCTCGGCAACGATGCCGGTTTCTACGCCTGCTATGTCGATCTGAACCACTTCAAGCCCTTCAACGATCAGTACGGTTACTGGCAAGGCGACGAAGTGCTGAAATTCGCGGCCGCCGTGCTCGCCGACGTGTGCGACCCGACCCGCGACTTCCTCGGCCACGTCGGCGGCGACGACTTCCTGATCCTGTTTCAGAGCGAGGACTGGAAAGATCGCGTGCTGCGCGCGATTAACCTGTTCAACGAAGGCGCCCAGCGCTTCTATGCGCCCGCCGACCGGCTCGCCGGCGGCATCCACGGTGAAGACCGGCGCGGCAATCCGACCTTCTTTGGCTTCGTGACAATGGCGATCGGCTGCGTACGCGTCGAGTCGGACGGCGGTCCGTCGTTCTATAGCAGCGAAGAAATTGCGTCCGTCGCGGCGCTGGCGAAGCGGCGCGCGAAGCACGAGGCGAGCGGTTTCGTGCTGATCGAGGCGGATGAGAGTGTGGCCCTGCTGCGCGGACAGGCCGACGTAGCGGCGATGTCTTTCGACTGAGTGCGCGGACGCGTCAACACCAGGATTGACGCGTTGTTTAGTTTTTTTACTAAACAACATAAATCAGACCAACGCCCTTAGCTACGGGTATTTACGGGGGCGCATCGACGGTTTATGAGGCGGTTTTAGCGATGTTTTACTATACAATCGCCCGAACCCAAACACCGTACGGTCGCGCCGCCCGCGGCCGCTTCACTCGATGGCTACAACCATCCGCGACGTCGCCCGCGCGGCCAGCGTGTCGATCGGCACCGTCTCACGCGCCCTGAAGAATCAGCCCGGCCTGTCCGAGGCCACTCGCGAACGCGTGATCGAAGCGGCACGGCAGCTCGGCTACGACGCCGCCCAGTTGCGTCCCCGTATCCGCCGTCTGACTTTTTTGCTGCATCGTCAGCACAACAACTTCGCCGTCAGCCCGTTCTTCTCGCACGTGCTGCACGGCGTTGAAGATGCGTGCCGCGAACGCGGCATTGTCCCGTCCGTGCTGACCGCCGGTCCGACTGAAGACGTGATCCAGCAGATGCGCCTGCATGCGCCGGATGCGGTGGCGATCGCCGGTTTCGTCGAGCCTGAAACGCTGACCACGCTGGTGGCCATGCAGCGTCCGCTCGTGCTGATCGACCTGTGGGCGCCCGGCCTGCGCTCGGTGAATCTCGACAACGCCGGGGGCGCCACGCTCGCCATGCGGCATCTGTTCGAACAGCAGCGCAAGCGCGTCGCGTTCATCGGCGGCTCGCTCGCACACTTCAGCATTGCCCAGCGTGCGCTCGGTTACAGGCGAGCGTTTTTCGAAGCGGGCCTGCTGTTCGACCCCTCACTTGAGGTCACGATCGACGCCGGCCTCGATCCCGCCAGCGGCGCGGCGCGCGCGATGCACCAGCTGCTCGACGCGCCCGGCCCGAGGCCCGATGCCGTGTTCGCCTACAACGACGCCGCTGCGCTCGCCGCGCTGCGCGCGTGCCTCGTGCGCGGCCTGCGCGTCCCCGAGGACATCGCGATCATCGGCTTCGACGACATTCCCGCCGCCGCGCATGCCACGCCGCCGCTGTCGACCATTTCGGTCGACAAGGAAGCGCTTGGGCGGCGCGGCGTCGAGTTGCTGCTTGAAGATGCCCCCCTTGAACTCGAAGTCCACTTGCCCGTCCATCTCGTTGCCCGTGCCAGCACTTTGGTAAAAACGCCATGACGCAATCCGATCTGCCTCACTCCGCCAACGGCGCCGCCGCGCCGCTCGTCGAGAGCTTCCGCAACCGCGACTTCCTGCTCTCGCACGTGCAGGACACGCTGAAGTTCTACGCGCCGAACGTGCTCGATCCGAGCGGCGGCTTCTTCCATTTTTTCCGCGACGACGGCTCCGTCTACGACAGGACCACGCGGCACCTGGTGAGCACGTGCCGCTTCGTCTTCAACTATGCGATGGCCTATCGCCAGTTCGGCGATCCGCAGCATCTCGAGTACGCGCGCCACGGTTTGCGCTTCCTGCGCGAAGCGCATTGGGACGCGCAACACCAGGGCTACGACTGGGAACTCGAATGGCGTGACGGCAGGAAACACACGCTCGACGCAACGCGCCACTGCTACGGCCTCGCGTTCGTGCTGCTCGCGTACTCGCATGCGGCGATGGCCGGCATCGAGGAAGCGAAACCGATGATCGGCGCGACCTTCGAGTTGATGGAACACCGCTTCTGGGACGCCGCCGCCGGCCTCTACGCCGACGAGGCGACAGCCGACTGGCGCGTCAGTTCGTACCGCGGCCAGAACGCGAATATGCACACCACCGAAGCGCTGCTGGCCGCGCACGAGGCGACCGGGCATCTGGTCTATCTGGATCGCGCGGAACGGGTGGCGTCGAACATCACGCTGCGTCAGGCGAAGCTCTCGCAAGGTCTCGTGTGGGAGCACTTTCACGCGGACTGGTCGGTCGATTGGCATTACAACGAGGAAGACAGCTCGAACATCTTCCGTCCGTGGGGCTTTCAGCCCGGGCATCAGACCGAGTGGGCCAAGCTGCTGCTGATTCTGGAGCGCTATCGTCCGTTGCCGTGGCTGCTGCCGCGCGCCATCGAGCTATTCGACGCCGCCATGACGCACGCCTGGGACGAAGATCACGGTGGCCTCTATTACGGCTTCGGCCCGGATGGCACCGTGTGCGATCACGACAAGTATTTCTGGGTTCAGGCGGAGACGTTCGCCACGGCGGCGCTGCTCGGCAAGCGTACCGGCAACGAGCGTTTCTGGGACTGGTACGACGAGATCTGGCGCTACAGCTGGGCGCATTTCGTCGATCACAAATATGGCGCGTGGTACCGCATCCTCACCTGCGACAACCGTAAGTACAGCGACGAAAAGAGTCCCGCCGGCAAGACCGACTATCACACGATGGGCGCTTGCTATGAGGTGCTGGCGCACGCACTGCCTGACGGCGCGGCCGCTGGGTCCGAATCCGCGGAGTAAGCACAATGAGCAACCTGAACGCGAACACTGACTTCCCCCTCTTCGTCTCCGCCGGCGACATCCTCACCGATCTCGTGCGGACCGGCGCCTCGCAATGGCTCTCGCGCCCGGGCGGCGCGGGCTGGAACGTCGCGCGCTGCGTGGCGCGGCTCGGTTTGCCGACGGCGAGCGCCGGCTCGCTGGGCGTCGATAACTTCTCGGACGACCTGTGGAACGCGAGCATTGCCGCAGGGCTCGACATGCGCTTCATGCAGCGCGTGGAACGGCCGCCTCTGCTGGCGATCGTCCACCAGACGCATCCGCCGGCGTATTTTTTCATGGGCGAGAACGGCGCCGACCTGGCCTTCGATCCGGCGCGCCTGCCGGCCGGCTGGATGGAGCACGTGAAGTGGGCGCATTTTGGTTGCATCAGCCTCGTGCGTCAGCCGCTCGGCGATACGCTGGCCGCCCTGGCCGCCGAGTTGCGTTCGCGCGGCGTGAAGATCAGTTTCGATCCGAATTACCGGAACCTGATGGAGCACGGCTACGAACCCACATTGCGGAAAATGGCCGCGCTGGCCGACCTGATCAAGGTGTCGGACGAGGATTTGCGGATGCTGTTCAAGACGGACGACGAGGCCGGTGCGCTTGCGCAGTTGCGGGCCATGAATCCCGCCGCTACCGTGCTGGTGACACGCGGACCGGAAACGTCCATGTTGATCGACGGCGCCACAGTGGTGGAAGCCCGGCCGCCTCGGGTCGAAGTGGTCGATACCGTGGGCGCCGGGGACGCGTCGATTGGTGGGCTGCTGTTCAGCCTGATGACCGCGCCGCAGCGGGCATGGCCGGAGCATCTTGCCTTTTCGTTGGCAGCGGGCGCCGCCGCTTGCCGCCACGCCGGCGCGCATGCGCCTTCTTTGGACGAGGTGGTGGCGCTGCTGTAGTGTGTTTGCCTTGTAAGGCGCGTAGGGTTGCAGATGCGGCGGTAAGTGCGGCGATAAGTGCGGCTGTAAGTTCGATGGAAAGAGCGTCGGCGAATGCAATGGTAGACACCGGCTGCAAAAATCGAGCGCCGTGCGCGCGATAAACCGAACCGCGATCATCGTGCTAGGATGAAAAAAACCACCCCTTTGGAACAAGGAGCGTTGCCATGGAGGACATCACCTACACCAAAGGCATCTACACGGCCACCGCGTCGATAAGAGAAGTACAAAGCGACACGTGGCAGGGCCTCGTCACCCTTTCCCGCGACGAAGGCGAAGCCAGCGCCGACCAGGAAACCACGGTCTACGAGGTCGAGGCCACGTCGTCCACGCCGGAGGAAGCGCTGGAGGAAGCCAAAGCCCTCGCCCACCGCATCCTCGGGGAGATCGAACTCTAGGCAACCCGGCGCCGCGCCCATCGCACGGCGCCTTTTGCGAATCAACCGGCTGGAGGCGAACATGGCTGAACAGCTCTTCCTCTACGGCGTGTACTCGATTCACGTCCGCCCTCTCGAACTCAGCGGTGCGCGCTGGGATGCGGAATACGAAATCCGGCATCGCGAGAAAGCCGTCAAGTCGTGGACCACCGTGGGCGGCGACAACGGCTACGCGGATCAAACCGAAGCCATCGCCGCAGCGCATCAGCAAGCCGTCGACGACATCGAACACGGCGCCGGCATTCCGAAACCGCGCGCCTTTCCGTAGAGTCATTTGCCGCAGGCGCGTCGAGCGCCGGGCAGCGCCACCTCCACCGCCCCTGCAGCGCGCTGAAAATCCCCCTCCGCGCGCTAACCGGCGTGCTACGCTTTGCGCGTTTTCCATCTTCACGAGCACGCGATGGCGACTGACTCACCCGACCGTCTTTCCAGCATCGGCGACGACGAAACGCCTGCGCCGAGACGTCGCGCGCGCGGCAGCCGGGAAATGCGCCTGGACGATCGCGTCGTGGTCACGCACGGCATGCCCACGCCGCTCTGGCAGGATCTCTACCACCGCGCACTGGTCGTGCGCTGGCCGACGTTCTTTGTCTCGCTCGCGGTTTTGTTCCTGCTGCTCAATACCGTGTTCGCGTCGCTTTACATGCTCGGCACGGCGCCGATCGCCAATCAGTTCCCAGCGGGTTTCGGCGGCGCGTTTTTCTTCAGCGTCGAAACGCTCGCCACGGTCGGTTACGGCGACATGCATCCGCAGACTGTCTACGCGCATTGGATCGCGACCCTGGAGATCTTTGTCGGCATGTCCAGTATCGCGTTGGCGACGGGGCTGATCTTCGCGCGCTTTTCACGCCCGCACGCCAAGATCATGTTCGCCCGCTACGCGATCGTGCGGCCGCTCGAGGGCCGCATGACGCTGGTGGTGCGCGCCGCCAATGCGCGTCAGAACGTGATTGCCGAGGCGCGGGCGAACCTGCGCCTCTTGCGGCTGGAGACCACTGTCGAAGGCTTTACCTTGCGCAAGCTCTACGACCTCACGCTGGTGCGCAATCAGCACCCGGTGTTCAAACTGGGCTGGAGCCTGATGCACGTCATCGACGAAAGCAGTCCGCTATTCGGTGAAACCGCCGAAACCTTGAAAGGCCGCGAGGCGTCGCTATGGCTCACGCTTGAAGGTGTCGACGAATCGACCTCGCAGACCATGCAGGCGCGTCACATGTGGTCTTGCGAGCAGATCCGCTGGCAGTACAAGTACGTCGACATCATGCATGAGGAAAACGGCGTGAGTCACATCGACTACTCGCATTTCAACGACGTCGTGCCGCTCGATCCGGCGCCCGCTACCGCGCCAGCGGCGAAAGCACCTGCATCGTAAGCCGCGCGGCCTCCGGCGGAATCGCTTCCGTCAGAACTTGTGGCGAATCCCCACCACGCCCACCACCTGAATCTTCGAGCTCGACGGATTGCTGATCCCTTCAATCGCTGCCACCGTATTCGACGACGAGCGCTGATAGATCGCGTTCACATACAGATCGGTGCGCTTGGACAGGTAGTACTGCACGCCCGCGCTGGTTTGCAGGTAATGCACGCTCGGCTTCGCGCTTTGCGTCGTATTGACCTGCGTGTATGTTTCGCCGATCGCGAACATCACGGCCGGCGTGAAGCGGTAACGGAAACTGCCTTCGTAGTTGTTGAAGCGCTGTGACGCACCGGTTTGCAGATTGAACAGCGAGGTGGTGTACAGCATCCCGAACGTCGCATTGCCGAAGTCGTACGTACCGGCCGCGCCCCAGATCTGCTGTTTCGTGATGCCCTTCAGGAAAGTGAAGTAGTTGTCCGACGGAATCGCACCGCTCGGATCGAGCGCCGGGTTATCGAGCACCACATACGCGACACCCAGATGCAACGGACCGTGCGCATAGGTGCCGCCGACGCTCCAACTGCGGTTCGCCGCGAAGTTGGTCGCATTGGAGAAACCGTACATCGCATTGCCCTGAAAGCCCGCGAAATTCGGCGTCACGTACTTCACCGAGTTGTCGGTGCGAAACGAGTTGTTCAGGTCATCGGTGTCGAACGGATGCAGCGCGTACTGCGTGAGCGACGTGCTCGCGCCAATCTGCAACGGCGCCAGCGAATCCTGTGCGGCATTGTACTGGCGGCCCATCGTGAAAGTCCCCCAGCGCTGGTTCGACAATCCCACCCACGCCTGACGGCCGAACATGCGGCCGTTTGCGCTCGCGGTGCCGGTCTCGATATTGAAGCCGTTCTCCAGTTTGAAGATCGCCGTGGTGCCGCCGCCCAGATCCTCCGTGCCCACCATGCCCCAGCGCGTGCCCTGTTCGTTGCCGCCGGTCGCCTGCCAGGTCGTGCTGCCTTTCTGGTTACTTGTGTAGGTGATGCCTGAGTCGACGATGCCGTACAGCGTCACGCTCGACTGCGCCATGGCCTTGCCCCCCGACACCGCGAGCACCGCACCCATCGCCGTACCTGTAAGCGCCATCACCAGACCTTTGCTGTTCATCTGCATTTCCTTGATATGAGTGTGTGAAACCGTCATGTCGAAGCCGATCGCTTATGGCCTGCTTGCCTCGACCATTTTGTTTTATTGAATAAAACAACGTATCGTTTATTATTCGAAATGCAAAATTGCTTGGTCAAGGCATCGTAGAAATACTGGTTTGCCCGCATTGACGGCATTACGTGCTGCTGGGGGTTTTACTGAGTGACACCGCGCAAATCCTTGACCAACAGGGATTTCAAAATAGATGACCCAGATTGCAAGGCTTTCGACGAGTGACTTGACCGGCAATAAGGTTCGTCGTTAAATATTGATATGCTGTTTTATTTAATAAAACACGCAAGCCACTGACTCAAGCCACGACGACCTTCAAAGCGCGTCGGCCACCCGAAAGGAATTTGTTTTGACGCCCGATAGCAACACTTTTGCCGCGCCGGCAAACGCGCCGTTCTTTATCGCGGAACCCACTGCGGCTGCGCTACCGATCCTGTTCGATTCGCCGCACAGTGGCATCGCGCTGCCGGCCGACTTCGGCACGTCCGCGCCGACCGCCGCGATTCGCAGTTCGTGGGACGCATTCGTCGACGAACTGTGGGCCGGCGTGCCCGAGCAAGGCGGCGTGCTGATCGGCGCACATTTCCCGCGCGCCTATATCGACCCGAACCGGGCGATCACCGACATCGACGTGCAATTGCTCGCCGAGCCCTGGCCCGAACCGCTCGCCCCGGAGAAGTACACGTTGCGCGGCATGGGGCTGATCCGGCGCGACGCGCTGCCGAATGTGCCGATGTACGACCGCAAGCTGTCGATCGCCGAAGTACGGCATCGCATCGACACGTACTACTTGCCCTATCGTGCCGCGCTCAGCGCCGCCGCCGAGCGTGCTTACGCTCAGCACGGTGCGCTGTGGCACATCGACTGCCATTCGATGAAATCGCGCGGCAACGAGATGAACGTCGACGCCGGCGCGGCACGTCCCGACTTCGTTATCAGCGACCGTCGCGGCACCACCGCCGACCCGGCCTTCACACAATGGGTGGCGGACTATTTCAGCGGCGCGGGCTATCGCGTTCAGATCAACGAGCCATATCAGGGCGGCGATCTGCTCACCGCCGTCAGCGATCCCGCGCGGCGCAGGCACAGTATCCAGATCGAACTGAATCGCGCGCTGTACATGGACGAAGCCGCGTTCGTCAAAAACACCGGCTTCGATACGCTCAAGCGCAACCTCGACGCTTTCGCCGCCGCGCTCGCCGGCTATGTCCGCGCCCAGCTTGCCGCGCCTCGGCCCAATCCGGCTCAATGACGCAACGAATGAAGGAACAACCGTGAACTACATCGTCGATTCCGTCGACAGCGCGCTCAAGCTGCTAAGCCACGTGGCCGAACATCCAGGCCTTGGCGTCACCGAACTCGCCAACCAACTCGGCATCAACAAATCGCGCGCTTATCGCATGCTGTGCACGCTCGAATTGCATCGCTTCGTGGTGCAGGACACGCGTGCCTCAACCTATGCGCTGGGTCCGCAGGCCTTCGTGATCGGCGTCGCGGCCGCGCAGCAGAACACGCTGGTGCGCTCGGCGCAAAAGCACATGCTCGCGCTCAACCAGGCAATCAACGAGAACGTCGTGCTGCGCGTGCGCGAAGGGCTCGAAACCGTCTGCGTCGCGCGTTGCGAAAGCACGCACGAGATGCGCACCATCGGCGCGGTGGGCAACCGGCGCGCGCTCAACAGCGGCGCGTCCGGCAAGATCCTGCTCGCGTTCGCGCCGGACGCCGTCAAGACCGAATACTTCGCGCGCCTGAAAAAGCTGCCGCAGCCGCCGGACCTGATGAAGCTCGCCGACGAACTCGATGCGATCGCACGCAAAGGCTATGCGGTCAGCGTGGGCGAAGTGACGGCCGGCGCCGTGGCGATCTCGGTGCCGGTGCGTGACGTCACCGGGGAAGCGGTGGCCGCAGTCAGTGTGTCGGGACCCGAAATGCGCATTAGCCGCATCGAGATTCCCGATTACCTCGAACGGCTGCAAGCGTGCAGTCGCACCATCTCCGCCGAACTCGGCTACACCGCGCCGCAAATGAATCCGCTGCCGGCATGACAGGAATCCATCCATGACCACGCTTGCTCCACCCGCGACCCCCACCGCCGACGACGACCAACCGCCAGGCAGCCATCCCGACAGCGGCAGCGAAGAAAAGAAGCCGCACGGCAAGATGCTGCATCCGGTGGTGATGATGATCTGGGTCGTGCTCGCCGCCGTGGCGATGACCTATCTGATCGACGCCGGCCGCTTCGAGCGTCACGACAAGCTGGTGGTGCCGGGCACCTATCAGGTGGTGCCGAAGAGCCACAGCCTCGCCACGCTGATCGCGCCCGGCGTCAGCAAAAGCACCCCCGAACAGGCCGCGCCGGCGAGCCTGGTGTCGGCCTTCGTCGCGGTGCCCAACGGTCTCATCAAGAACGCACCGCTGATTTTCATGGTGATGTTCGTCGGCGGCATGTTCGGCGTGATGCGCAAGACCGGCGTCGTGGACGCGGGGATCGACCGGCTCCTGCAACTCACCGCGGGCAACGTGTATGTGCTGGCGCCGCTGCTGATGGTACTGATCGGCCTGGGCAGCACCTTGCTCGGGTTCATCTCCGAATACCTCGTGATCATTCCGATGGTGATGGTGCTGGCGCGGCGGCTCGGCTTGTCGAACCTGTTCGCGGTCGGGCTGGTCGCGATCGCCGCGAAGGTCGGCTATATCGCCTCGGTGACCAATCCGCTGTCGCTCGCCGTCGCGCAGCCGATCGTCGGGGTGCCGCTCTTTAGCGGAATCGCAATGCGCATCGGCGTGTTCGTTGTGTTCCTGACGCTAGGCATTCTGTATCTGCTGGCCCACGTACGTTTGAGCGGCTACCGGCTGGCTGTCGCCCGTCAAAGCGTCGATCAGCATCCGCAAGCCAGGCTGTCGGGCCGCCACAAAGCGACGCTGATCGTGCTGACCGTCGCCGCCGCCATGCTCGTGATCGGCACGCGTGAACTGCACTGGGGCAACGTGGAGTTGTCCGCGTTCTACGTGTTCATCAGCATCGTGACGGCGGCTGTGGGCAGGCTCGATTCGCGCAGCGCGGCTGATGCTTTCGTCGACGGCATGAAGGGGATGATTCTCGCCGGCCTGCTGATCGGGCTCGCGGCATCCGTCGAACTGATTCTGCAAAATAGTCTCGTTCTCGACACGCTGATCGAGCATTTCACGCGGCTCGCGCGCGGCCAATCCGCGGTGTGGGTGGCGAACGGCCTGATGGCCGTGCAGATGGTGCTCGACGTGTTCATTCCATCCGTGTCCGGCAAGGCCGCGGTCAGCATGCCGATCATCGGACCGATTGCGCAGTTGTCCGGTGTCAGCGGCCAGACCTCGGTGCTCGCCTTCGTGTTGGGCGGCGGCTTGACGAACATGGTCACACCGACCTCGGGGATGCTGCTCGCGTACCTCGCCACCGCGCGGGTCGGCTTCGGTCAGTGGATCAGGTTCATCCTGCCCTTGTTCGCGGTGCTGCTGTTGCTCTCGGGCGGCGCACTGGCGCTGGCCGTCTGGACCGGGTACTGAACCTCAGGCCGGCCGCTTTGAAAGGTATTCGCCCGCCTGCCGCAAAACGGCCGGCTGGGCGCGCGCCAATGCCGATTTCACCGTCGCGCGACACACCAGGGCATACCCGAACCCTTACGGCGCGTGGCAGATCCATCTCAAAACTTCATTAAAAAGCGCGACCCGTCGCGCTGTTTCGTCGAACGCGCCGCCAAGTAGAAAAAATTCACTCCAATTGGCGCTAAAAAATAGAGTCTCTTTCGCCGCCTCACCTTTTGTGGTCCCCACCCACGGCGCGCGGATGCAAAACGCAATCAAATGCATGGGATCGGGGTAAGCGCTAAAGCGCTAACTCCGATCGACAATGGAGACTCGCCCATGACCGCTCGCCTGCCCATCGACGGCACGCCCGCTCTCGCTGACTACAAGCTGTCCGACAATCTCACCGCCACGCGCGGCCGGATTTTCCTCACCGGTACACAGGCGCTGGTGCGCCTTGCGCTGATGCAGCGCGCCGCCGACCGCGCACACGGTATGAACACCGCCGGTTTCATCAGCGGCTATCGCGGCTCGCCGCTCGGCATGGTCGACCAACAGTTGTGGAAAGCGAAGAAACTGCTCACGGCGAGTGATATCCGCTTTTTGCCGGCGATCAACGAAGAACTCGGCGGCACCGCCGTGCTCGGTACGCAGCGAGTGGAATCGGACCCGGAGCGCACCGTCGAAGGCGTATTCGCGATGTGGTACGGCAAAGGCCCGGGCGTGGATCGCGCGGGTGACGCGCTGAAGCACGGTAACGCGTACGGCTCGTCGCCGCACGGCGGCGTGCTGGTGGTGGCGGGCGACGACCACGGCTGCGTGTCGTCGTCGATGCCGCATCAAAGCGACTTCGCATTGATGGCATGGCATATGCCGGTGGTGAATCCGTCGAACATTGCCGACATGCTCGAGTTCGGCCTGTATGGCTGGGCGCTCTCCCGATTCTCGGGGGCGTGGGTCGGCTACAAGGCGATCTCGGAAACGGTCGAATCCGGTTCCACCGTCGATCTGGATGCGCTGCAAACCGAATGGACGATTCCACAAGATTTCGAAGCACCCGCCGGCGGCCTGCATAACCGCTGGCCCGATCTGCCGAGCCTGACCATCGAATCGCGCATGCACGCGAAGCTCGACGCGGTTCGTCATTTTGCGCGCACCAATAGCATCGACAAATGGATTGCGCCGAGTCCGCATGCGAACGTGGGCATCGTCACCTGCGGCAAGGCCCACCTCGACCTGATGGAAACGCTGCGCCGGCTCGATCTGACGGTGGCCGATCTGGAAGCGGCCGGCGTGCGGATTTACAAGGTCGGTTTGTCGTTCCCACTGGAGATGACGCGCATCGACGCGTTCGTTTCCGGCCTGTCGGAAGTGCTGGTGATCGAAGAGAAGGGTCCGGTCATCGAGCAGCAGATCAAGGACTATCTGTACAACCGCACGCAAGGCACGCGGCCGATCGTGGTCGGCAAGAACGCCGAGGACGGCACGTTGCTGCTGTCGTCGCTCGGCGAATTGCGGCCGTCGCGCATTCTGCCGGTGTTCGCGAACTGGCTCGCGAAGCACAAGCCGGCGCTCGATCGTCGCGAGCGTGTGGTCGATCTGGTCGCGCCGCAAATTCTTTCGAATGCCGCGGATAGCGTCAAACGTACGCCGTATTTCTGCTCCGGCTGCCCGCACAACACATCGACCAAAGTGCCTGAAGGTTCAATCGCGCATGCGGGGATCGGCTGTCACTTCATGGCGTCGTGGATGGAACGCGACACCACCGGCCTGATTCAAATGGGCGGTGAAGGTGTCGATTGGGCTTCGCATTCGATGTTCACGAAAACGCGCCACGTCTTCCAGAATCTCGGCGACGGCACCTATTTTCACTCCGGTATTCTCGCGATCCGGCAGGCGGTCGCCGCGAAAGCCACCATCACGTACAAGATTCTCTATAACGATGCGGTCGCGATGACGGGCGGACAACCGGTCGACGGCAGCATCTCCGTGCCGCAGATCGCGCGTCAGGTGGAAGCCGAAGGCGTGTCGCGTTTCGTCGTGGTCAGCGACGAGCCGGAGAAATACGACGGCCATCACGACCAGTTCCCGAAGGGCACGACGTTCCACCACCGCAGCGAAATGGATACCGTGCAGCGCGAATTGCGCGACACCGACGGCGTAACCGTGCTGATCTACGACCAGACCTGTGCGGCGGAAAAACGGCGTCGCAGGAAAAAAGGCGAGTTTCCCGATCCGGACAAACGTCTTTTCATCAACGAGGAAGTCTGCGAAGGCTGCGGCGATTGCGGCGTGCAATCGAACTGTCTGTCGGTCGAACCGGTTGAGACCGCGTTGGGGCGCAAGCGCCGCATCGATCAATCATCGTGCAACAAGGACTATTCCTGCGTGAACGGTTTCTGCCCGAGCTTCGTCACCGTGGAAGGCGGCAAGCTAAAGAAAGCCGCGGGCGCCGCGTTCGATCCGGTCGCGCTCGCTGCCCGTGTCGACGCGTTGCCGATTCCCGCGACGCATCTCGATGCCGCGCCGTACGACATCCTGGTGACGGGCGTTGGCGGCACCGGCGTCGTGACGGTCGGCGCACTGATCAGCATGGCCGCGCACCTGGAAGGCAAGAGCGCATCGGTGCTCGACTTCATGGGCTTCGCGCAAAAGGGCGGCTCGGTGCTGTCGTTCGTGCGCTTTGCCGCACGCGACGAGTGGCTCAATCAGGTGCGCATCGACACGCAACAGGCCGACGTGCTGCTCGCCTGCGACATGGTGGTGGGCGCGAGCGCCGATGCCTTGCAAACGGTGCGTCATGGCCGCACGCGCATCGTCGTCAACACGCACGCCATTCCGAACGCGACCTTTGTGCAGAATCCCGATGCGACGCTGCATGCCGATGCCCTGATCGACAAGATGCGCCACGCCGCGGGTGAAGAGCGCATGTCGACGTGCGACGCTCAGGCACTCGCCACGCGTTTCCTCGGCGACACGATCGGCGCGAACATTCTGATGCTCGGTTATGCCTGGCAACTCGGTCTGGTGCCGGTGTCGTTCGCGGCGATGATGCGCGCGATCGAATTGAACAACGTCGCTGTGCAGATGAACCAACTGGCATTTTCGATTGGGCGTGTGGCTGCGGAAGATCCGGCGGCACTGGAATCGCTGTGGCAAGCACGGCACCTGGCGAAGCAGGCGGTACGCGTCGATACGCTCGACGAACTGATCGCGCATCGCGAAGGCCGTCTGCAGACCTACGGCGGCGCGCGCTATGTGCAGCGATATCGCACGCTGGTCGACGCGGCGCGTCGCGCCGAAACCGCGGTCGATGCAAAGAGCGAGCGCGTGACGCGTGCTGTGGCGACGACGTTCTACCGTCTGCTTGCGGTGAAGGACGAATACGAAGTCGCGCGTCTGCATACGGATGCGGCTTTCCGTGAAGCACTGGAAGCGCAATTCGAAGGTGTCGCGGGCAAGGACTTCGGCATCAAGTTCAACCTCGCGCCGCCGACGCTCGCGCGCGCACAACCGGGCGTCAATCCGACCAAGAAGACCTTCGGTCAGTGGATGTGGCCGGTGCTCGGCGTGATGGCGAAATTCCGCGGTTTGCGCGGCACGATGCTCGATCCGTTCGGCCGCACGCTGGAGCGCAAGATGGAGCGCGAACTTGCCGACGACTATGAAACGACGTTGCAACGCGCGCTCTCGAAGCTCAACGTGAACAATCTCGAGGACGTTGCAAAGCTCGCCGATCTGCATGCGCGTGTGCGGGGTTACGGTCACGTGAAACTGGCAAATCTGGCGGGCGTGAAGCGCGGCGAGCGCGATCTCGCGGCACGCTTGCAGATCGAAGCGGCGACCAGCGCGTCGGTGAAGAAATCGTTGGAGGAGGTAAAGGGTGCCGGTCAGTTGCGCGGCATTCCGGTGGTTGTCGCGAAGTAGCTGTTTCGCGCTGCACGATGAAAAATGCCGCTTCGAGTGGAACCTCGAAGCGGCATTTTTTTGCTTGCTGGATTGGCGACGCGTTGCATCTCGTAGCGTTGATTGTCTGCCGGATCGTTTTGCTACGCGCTGCGTCCCAGAGCGCCGGTTATCGTCCTGACGAATCAGCTTCGCTTTGAGTCCAGTAGCGCTCTCACCTGCGCGACTTTCTCCGCATCGACGGGTGCAAGACCGTTGCCGCCAACGCGCACCCCCGAACCGAAGTGGACCGCCTGAACTTGCGTCGCGCTCACGAAACCGGCAACCGCGTCGATGGTCAAACCCGCGCCCGCCAGCACCGTGCAATGTGAGCCTGCCGCTTGCCGCACCAATTCACGCACGATGGGCTCCGCTTGCAACACTGAAGGTTTGCCGCCCGAAGTCAGCACATTCGTCACGGCATCGAAACCGAGCAGCACGTCGAGTGCTTTTTGCAGATCACGCGTTTCGTCGAACGCGCGGTGGAAGGTGATCGCGAGGCCATCTGCCGCATCGATCGCGCGCGCGAGGCCTTCGCGATCGATCTCACCGTCTGCCGTTAGCATGCCGATCACCACACCGTTTGCGCCGGCCGCTTTGACCGCACGCACGTCACGCAGCATGACGGCGTAGTCGTCGGCGTCGTACACGAACGAGCGACTGTGCGGACGTACGATCACGTTGACCGGTGCGGGCGCCGACGCGGCAACCACTGCTTCGATCAGGCCAAGACTCGGTGTCAAACCGCCCTCGCCCATCGCGGTGACGAGTTCGAGCCGGTCCGCGCCCGCCTGAAGGCCAAGCCGGGCGTCGGCGACGGTCGTTGCGATGACTTCGAGTAGAACGGACATAAGCGTGGCTGAGGGTCGTCAAAAACGACATGATTGCAGAACCGCTGCTCGTCCTGCCAATCTGAACCACGGATGTCGCCACTCGCCGTTCCGGTATGAACTACCGGGTCCTTCGCTTGTTCTCCCGAGCGCCCGATCAGAACCGCTATTCTTCGACCCAATCGATATCGCCGCACAGCACGCAGGTCTGATCGCCAACGCGCGTGGCCATCGAAAGCGTCACGCATGGCAAGGCCTCATTGATCGACAGATACGGACGCGTCACATGCACGCGTTCCGGCGCATTGATCGCCGCACGGAAATACGGCCGACGCAGCCAGTTCGCGCCTTGCGCGTCGGCCAGCGGCAGAAAGCGCGTTTCATGCGCCGCGCGATCGGCGCGCAACACGACATTGCGCCCCGCCTGCTTGCCCTTCGCGTCGAGCAGAAAACAGCGTGCGGCATGGTCGAGCGCAAGGAAATTCCAGCATACTTCCTCGAGCGGCTCGCCGGCGGCAAGCCGTTCCGCGGCGCGCTCGAAGGCCCGCAGGTACGGGGTGAGACGGCTCGCATTGCGGCGCTCGCGCGCTTCGGCCTGATCGCGATAACGGTCGGTCACTTCGCTGATGCAAGTCGCGGCGTGCGCCGCGTCGGCCGCGCCAGGATTCGGCCGACCGAAGAAAAAACCCTGCACGAAGTCCGCATCGCAGGCGAGCGCCATCTGCGCTTCATGCTCCGTTTCGACGCCTTCGATCAGCACCAGCTTGCCGGCCTCATGCAGCAGCGCCACCAGGCCCGGCAGGATAGTCGCCATATCCGCACGATGCGCGGCGTGCGACAGCATGATGCGGTCCAGCTTGACGATATCGGGATTCAATTGCCAGATCCGTTCGACGTTCGAGTGACCCGCGCCGAAATCGTCGAGCGCGATCAGGAAGCCGCGCTCGCGGAACTGACGCACTGCGTCGACGAGACGTTCGAGATCTTCCGCCTGCTGTTCGAGCACTTCGAGCACGATCCGCCGCGGCGACAGATCGAGGCGCCGGAGATTGGCCAGCAACGCGGCGGCGAGATACGGATCGGTGAGCGCGCCGGGATGAATGTTCAGGAACAGCCATTCGCGCTCGGCGCCGAGCACCTTGAAGTTCTCCAGATGCAGCGTCTGGGCGAGCCGGTCGACTTGCAGCACGTCGCCCAGACGTGCGGCCTCGCCGAACACGTCAAGCGGCGACACTGGCCGGTCGAGCGCGTCGTGCGCGCGCAGCAAGCCTTCGTAGCCGACCGCCCGCATATGCGAGAGGCTGAAAATCGGTTGAAACACGCTGGTCAGCGTCAGCTCGCCATGCTGCACCGAAAAACGTTCGAGCCCCGATGTCACCTCGACATCGAAACCATGCGGCGCTGCGGCCGTCCTTTCCTGTTGCGCGATCGTCATGCAATCCTCTCATGCGAGAGCCGGGCCGGTCCGGACGCGAAAGCGAACAACCTCGGCACCGATTCCCAAAATGTGCGTCATCGATATTCCTTAAGCAAGCTCCATGCGCACGCTGGCGCACATTCGAACGAAATTTGCATAGCCGGCTGCACCGGCGCAAGGGACGATGCGCCGCTCGCGGGCGTGACGCGCACCGTTCAGGTGCATCGCGTTGACGGGATGCCGGCCGCCGACGCGCACGGGGACTGGCCGGATGAGGGCGCTGGGGCTTGCAGGGTTGACGAGGGGGTGTCGCATCATCGGGCTAAACTTCGGCCTTACGTCTTGCGTCTCACGTCTTATCTCTCACGCACGCCTTGTGGCCGGGTTGCGGTGACATCGCCAATGTTCGCCGAGGCGGCACCGCCCTATCTTCAGAAACAGACCGATGGATATTGTCTTTACCGTACTGATCCTTTTGCTCGCCGTCTCTGCTTCCGGCATCTTTATCCGGATGCTGCCGATTGCGTTGCCATTGCCACTCGTTCAGATCGCGATCGGCGCTTTGCTCGCATGGCCGAGGTTTGGACTGCACGTCACCTTCGATCCGGAAATTTTCATGATGCTGTTCATTCCGCCGCTGCTGTTCGCGGACGGATGGCGCATTCCCAAGCGCGAATTGTTCATGGCGCGCCGTTCGATTCTGATGCTGGCCCTCGGGCTGGTTTTCATGACGGTGCTGGCCGTCGGCTACTTCGTGCATGCGCTGGTGCCGTCGATCTCGCTGCCGGTCGCCTTCGCGCTTGCTGCGGTGTTGTCGCCGACCGATGCCGTGGCGCTCAGCGGTATTGCCGGCAAGGGCAGGATTCCCGGGCGACTGATGCATATTCTCGAAGGCGAGGCGTTGATGAACGACGCGTCGGGCCTGGTCGCGTTGAAGTTCGCGATTGCCGCGGCGCTGACCGGCGTGTTTTCGTTGCGCGACGCGTCGATCAGCTTCGTGATCATCGCGGTGGGCGGCCTGGCGACGGGTGCGGCGGTGAGCTGGGCGTTCAGCTTCGTATCGGCGCGCTTTCTGAGTCTTAATGAAGAAGGCGATCCGGCGCCGGGCGTCGTGATGACACTGCTGATTCCGTTCGCTGCGTATCTGATTGCCGAGCGCTTCGAATTGTCGGGCATTCTGTCTGCGGTCGCGGCCGGCATGATGATGAATTACGCGAGCATAGTGAACGTCGGGCCGGTGTCGTCGCGCGTGCGGGCCAGCAGTACGTGGACGATGATCGAATTCGTCTTCAACGGCATGGTGTTCATTCTGCTGGGGTTGCAGTTCCCGCACATTCTTGGCCGTGCGCTGCTCGACGCGCACGAGACTAGCGACGCGCAGGTGGGTTTGCTGATTGGCTACATTGCCGCGGTGGCGGCGGCACTGTACGCGATGCGCTTCGTGTGGGTGTGGCTGTTACGCTGGTTCGCGAGCCGCGGCGCGGCGAAACACGGTGTGGCGAACGCCGTCCCTGGCTTGCGCACGGTGACGGTGACGACAGTGGCCGGCGTACGTGGCGCGGTGACGCTGGCGGGTGTGTTGTCTTTGCCTGAGGTGTTGCCTGGCGGCGCGCCGCTGCCGGGGCGGGATCTGGCGATTTTCATTGCGTCGGGGGTGATACTTTTATCGCTGCTGGTGGCGGTGGTGGCGTTGCCGCTGTTGTTGCGGGGTTGGCGGCGCGGCAAGGATCCGCATGCTGCGGAGGAGGCGATGGCACGCACGGCGGCGGCCCAGGCGGCGATCCGTGCTGTCGATGAGGTGCACGATACTCAGTGCGCGGATCTCGATGAGTCGGCATCCGCGTATGCCGCGGATGTCACCGCGAGGGTGATGGATGTGTATCGACGGCGGCTCGCGACGCTCGATGAGGAGCAGGAGCCACGGGAGTTGGCGCGTCGTGCCGATGCGCTGGAGTTCCGGATGAAGTTGGCGGCTATGCGGGCGGAGAGGAAGGCGCTGCTTGCGCTGCGGAATTCTCAGCAGATTAATGATGAGACTTTGAATAAGCTCATGCGGGAGGTGGATCTGGCTGAGACCGCACTTACTGTGCGGAGGAAATGAAGGTTTTGTTTTTGGTCTGGATTTTGGGTGTTGCCTTGTTGTTGTAGTGGTCTGTTCTGGTGTTGGTCTTTTGGCCTTTCCTTGTTTTGTTAGTGGTCTATTAGCGTTGCCCCTGT
>ERZ1023397.52-NODE-52-length-50578-cov-12.545791_pt1 | contig 50578 bp, 47 predicted proteins | sample MGYA00521260_ERZ1023397 | MGnify/ENA primary metagenome ERZ1023397 (study PRJEB32759, sample SAMN07749898) | skin metagenome | biome: transportation; feature: city; material: polyester macromolecule | host: Homo sapiens | place: Hong Kong:TKO line | collected... | reverse complement strand
GCCCCGCACAGGGGCAACGCTAATAGACCACTAACAATTCAAGGAAAGGCCAAAAAGACCAACAACAGAACAAACCACGAACCCAGGAAGGCACCGCCAAAAAATCCAGATCAACAACAAACCCGCCGAACGGCCAAAACCAAACCCAAAACCTTCAAGCCACCGGCCCCTGCGCCGGTTTCCTCCTCAAAAGAGCGTAAAGAATAATCGCCCCAAACGTCGCAGTCCCAATCCCCCCCAACCCAAAACCGCCAAGCTTCAAAGAAAAATCCCCAGCCCCAAGCACAAGCGTCACCGCCGCGACAATCAGATTCCGGTTGTCGGAAAAATCCACCTTATTGACGACCCAGATCCGCGCGCCGGTCACGGCAATCAACCCAAACACAACAATCGACACCCCGCCCAGAACAGGTCCGGGAATGGTCTGGATCACCGCGCCAAACTTCGGCGAGAACCCAAGCACAAGCGCAATCACCGCAGCAATCACAAACACCAGCGTCGAATAAATCCTGGTCACAGCCATCACGCCAATATTCTCGGCATACGTCGTCACCCCTGTGCCACCGGCAAAACCCGACAGCATCGTCGCTAGTCCGTCGCCGAGAAATGCGCGGCCAACATAACGGTCGAGGTTCTGCCCAGTCATCGCGCTCACCGCCTTGATGTGCCCAAGATTCTCAGCAACAAGAATCACCGCAATCGGTGCAAGCAAAGTCATCGCCCGCATGTCGAAAACCGGCGCAGTAAAGTGCGGCATCCCAAACCACGCCGCGTTCGCCACAATCGCGAAGTCGATCGGCTTACCCATGCCGAGGCCATTCGTGACGATCGCGTAAATCACATACGCCATCAGCAATCCCACCAGAATCAACAATCGCTGCAGCATGCCACGCGCAAACACCGCAACCGCGCCAACGCACAGCACCGTCACGAGCGCCATCCACGAGTCGAAGTTGCTGCCGCTCACGCCATGCACCGCGATCGGCGCAAGATTCAAGCCGATCACGCAGACGATCGCCCCAGTCACGACCGGCGGCATCAATGTCTCAATCCACTTCGTGCCGATCGCCGACACGATCAAACCAATGACCGCGTACACCGCGCCGCACGCAATGATCCCGCCCAACGCGACCGGAATGTTCAGGTTCGGACCGTGCCCGCCATACCCCGTCACGGCGATCACCAGGCCGATGAACGCGAAGCTCGAACCGAGGTAGCTCGGTACGCGCCCACCCACCAGCACGAAGAACAACAACGTGCCGATCCCCGACATGAAGATGCACAGATTCGGATCGAAGCCCATCAGTAACGGCGCAAGCACGGTCGAACCGAACATCGCGACAACGTGCTGAATGCCCATCGCCAACATCTGCGGCCACGCGAGCCGCTCGTCAGTGCCGACAATGCGGCCCTCGGCCGCGTTCGGCTGGACACGCCAGCGTGGGAAGTAAGAATCGGCCATGGCGGGGGTTCTCCTCTATCGGCGTTATGGTGGACGGCGCCGGGATATGCGCCGTCGGTGAATTACGCGCGAGTGTACGGAGAGCGACCAGGCCTGGCAAGGGCGGCAAAATAGGCCGCTCCGGCGCGCACAAGCGCATGACGAACGCCACGATCGCGTGAGGGCACAGCGTGAAGACCTCGCCTCAGAGAATCATCACGTGAATCAGCCGTGCCGCGCGTCGAGCGAGAACACCGTGACCGCCGCCTGCAACTGCCTCGCCTGATCCGCCATCGACGCCGCCGCGGCCGCCGCCTGTTCGACCAGCGCGGCGTTCTGCTGGGTTACGTCGTCCATTTGCGCGACGGCGCGATTCACTTCCTCGATGCCGGTGCTCTGCTCCTGCGACGCCGACGAAATCTCGCCCATGATGTCAGTCACCCGTTTCACCGCATGCGTGACTTCGGCCATCGTTCGGCCGGCCCGTTCGGCCAGTTCGGCGCCGCTGCCTACGCGCGCCGTCGAGCTCTCGATCAGCTCCTTGATCTCCTTGGCCGACACCGCACTGCGTTGCGCCAATGACCGCACTTCCCCCGCCACCACCGCAAAGCCGCGGCCCTGTTCGCCGGCGCGCGCCGCTTCGACCGCAGCGTTCAGCGCGAGAATATTGGTCTGGAACGCGATGCCTTCGATCACCGCAATGATGTCGGTCATGCGCTTCGAACCCGCCGCCAGTTCGCGCATCGTTTCGACCACGTCGCCGACCAGGCTGCTGCCTCGCGCCGCCACCTCCGACGCGCCATGCGCGACGCCCCCCGCCTGCTGCGCGTTCTCGGCATTCATCTTCACCGTCGACGTCAATTCCTGCATGCTCGACGCGGTTTGCTGCAAGGCGGCCGCTTGCTCTTCGGTGCGTTGCGACAGATCGGTGTTGCCCTGCGCGATTTCGCCCGAGGCCATAAGGATCGACTCGCTCGATTCGCTGATACCCGAGACGATGCCCGCCAGCCGCTCACGCATGTTGCGCAGTGCGAACAGCATGCTGTCGGTGTCGCCCGCACGCGTGTCGACGCGCACGCTCAGGTCGCCATCGGCGATGCGATTGGCGATGTGCATCGCGTAATGGGGTTCGCCGCCGAGTTGACGCGCGAGTCGCCGCGCGATCACCATCGCGAGCACGGCGCCTGCCGCGATCGCGCTCAGCACCAGCGCGAGCATCACGATGCGCATGTGCCGATAGTCCGCACTCGCCTCCTGTTGAGCGTCGGTGGCTTGCTGACGGCGGTAGTCGATCAGCGTTGTAATGCGATCGCGCAGCGCCTCGCTCGACGCGATCGCGCGACGCACGAGTTCGTTGCCGTCGACGCCGGCCGGAATCGGTTCAAGGCCGATCTGCTGATGCACGATGCCTTCCCAGACGGCCGACTTGCGCAACACGTCGTCGAACATTTCCTGCCCCTTGCTGGTCGCGATCGTAGGGCGATACTGGTCATAGGCCGCATGCATCTCCTTGAGCGATGCAACGATGCCTTGCTTCAACTTTTGACGACCGGCGTCGTCGGCTGCATAGCCGAGATTCGCGGCGGCAAGATCGGAATCGATCTTGTGGCGGTTCGCCTCTTCCATCCAGTAGAGGCCATTCATGTGCTGGTCGCAGATGGCGTTGGTAATGTCATGCATCGACGACAGCGTCTTCAGCGAAGTCCCGCCGATCACAAGACAAAACCCGATCACCACGGCAAATGCCAACAGCAGTTTCCTGAATACGGTCATGCGGTCGAACCACTTCATCTCACCATCCTTCATAAGCCCTTGGGGGACATTCGCGCCTTCGTGTCACCGCGAAACGTTTCGCGTTTTTCCGGATACGTGGCGACGCTGTCACCTCTTTTTACGGCGTCCATGACAGAGACTTGACACGATAAATGGCGGGAATAACCGGGACAGGATGATGTAAGGAAAGGTCGACGCGCGGGGCCGGATCGCTACGCCATGCGCGTCGCGCAGCAAGCCCGCGATTGGGATTTGTCTGATATATGGGAGGCGGTTCAACCCTTAGACTTTCTTTGCTGCGTTCGCCCCCATGAGCGCACGCGATGTTGTTGTAACTCTCCGACTTTCCGCTCACGCTCCCCGGCGTGAGCGGTTTTTTTTTGTCCGCATTTCGTCTACAGGTGTCGTTAGCCATGCACCCATCAGTGCACGTTCGAATCTACGGATGCCTGACGAATGCATCAGCGGCAAGACAGAGCGTGTGGTCACGCACATCCTCTGGCCACGCGGCGACGATATCGTCAAAACGCACCTGATCGTCGGCATAGAGCGCGCGCGTGGCATCTTCGTAAGCAGGCAGATTGCCGGCGAGCGCGGTCATGAAGCGATACACCGATTCTTGCGCCGCACGTTTGCGGTCCTTGTCCTCGCCCGCCAGCCGCGCCGCTTCAACGAGTTTGCGCAGCGCGACCGAAGCGCCCCCCGATTGCCCGTTGAGCCAGTCCCAATGACGCGGCAGCAGCGTGACCTCCCTCGCCACCACACCAAGCTTGGGCCGGCCACGGCCGCGCGGAGTGTCGTCTTCTCCCGCGTCGACGATTGGTGCGGGCTGCCCGACGGGCGCCTGGCTTGCCAGCCGGGCAAGAATCTCGTCACGCGTGCCACGCAAATCAAACTCGACCGGACGACTCGAGACCGTGTCGAAAATCAGCACAGGCGCCCGTTCGCCACGCGCCAGCACCTCTCGCACAGCAAGCGCCACCTCGGCAGGTGTGCCCGACGCAATACGGCGGTGCCCCTCGAAGGCGATGCAGGTAGCAGGATAGGGGGTCATGACAAACTCCAGGAAAATGAATTTGTCGAATTATACCCGGGTATAAATTAAACGCAATAATTTACCCGGGTAAAATTTATCGAGTCGCGCGTGCGCTACGGAATGCGTTATCCGCCCGGGGGTGCCGCCGCCCGCATTGGACGCGCTACACCGACCGGCATGCCGATGAAATGTCGCGGCCTCATCGTGCCGGCGACATCACGTCGCTGTGCCGATCCGCCCGCGCCGGAACCGGATAGCACAGCACGCGGTTGCGGCCGGCGTCCTTGGCCTCGTAGAGGGCTTCGTCCGCGGCGTTGACGAGCGCGCGGCTCGTCGTGAATACCTCACTGCTGGTACACGCGATGCCGACGCTGATGGTCAGCACATGGTGCGAACTCGCGACATGGCGAAGCTCGAGCGCCTGAACCGCGGCGCGGATTTTCTCGGCGATACGCGCCGCTGCGGCTTCGTCCGTATCCGGCAGCAGCACGGCGAACTCTTCACCGCCGTAGCGCGCCGCAGTGTCGCCCGGGCGCCGCACGTTCTGCCCGATGCAGCGCGCTACGGCAATAAGCGCGTCATCGCCGGCCGAGTGGCCGTATAGATCGTTGAAGCCCTTGAAACTGTCGACATCGATCAGCAGCATGGACAACGGCCTGCCATTGCGTTGCGCGCGCCGCCACTCCTCGTCCGCGTGTTCCTCGAAACAGCGGCGATTATTCAGACCGGTCAGCCCATCGGTACGCGCCAGTTCGCGCAACTCTTCTTCGGCCGCGCGCCGCCGCCGCAGTTGTTGCGAGAACAGGATGGCGAGCGCGATGATCGCCACGTCGAGCGCCGCAATGAGCGTACCGATGATCCACGCGCGCCGCCGCCACTCCACGTAGATGTCGTGGGTGGAGAGCGCCACGTCGAGGATCAGCGGGTACATATCGATATGGCGGAACGCGTACCAGCGCTCGACACCGTCGATTGCCGCCGTGCCGAAGAAATCGCCGCTCGGCTCCTTAAGGAAGCGCGAATAGTTCGCGGTGCCGACCAGGCTTCGGCCGATAATATTGGGATCATAGGGGCGCCGCATCAGCATCGTACCGTCGTTCAACATCAGCGCCATCGAGCCACTCGGGCCAAGATTCATGCCGGCGAACAGGCGCCTGAAATACGTGAGTCGCATCGTGCCGACCACTACGCCGCCAAAGCTGCCGTCCGGCCGCGTGATGCGGCGGCTCAGCGCGATGCTCACGTCCTTGCCGGTCACCTTGGGCATGAACGGATGACTGACATACAACCCGACATTGGGCGAATCGCGCTGAACCTTGAAATAGTCGCGCTCGGCAAGATTGATTGGGCGCGGAGGCGTGGATTGCGAATCGAAGATGATGTTGCCAGCGGGGTCGAGGACGAGAAGCGAACCGAGGTCTTTTGCGCTGGCAGCGCCGTCGAACAGCACCATCTGGCGGATCTTCGGCGGCAATTCCAGCACGCCTGGCTGTTTCAGGCCGTCGATGACGGCCCGCAGCGACAGGTCGTAGATCTCGAGATTGCGCGATACGTCGCGTTCGACCAGCAGCGAAACATTGAAGACGGAATCCTGCGCGCGGCGCAGTGCGTCATCGCGCATCTGCGCCAATACCCACACCGCAATCGCAAGAATCGCGCTGGCCAGCACGATGCTGATTGCAATCACGATGTTGGGTCGGCGCGTCACCATGAGCTTTTCGTTCGAGCCTGCGCTAGCCTGAGCGCGTGAGAAATAGGCCGTGCCAGGCGGGCGCGTCCTCTGAAAACAGTAGCCTACCAGAGGCTGACACGCATCAAATGAGGGAAAAGGGAGGTTTTTGGCAGGCTGGGCAAGGTCTTCTGACGAGAACGGCCTGACAGGCCGCCGGAGTTAGCGCGGTTACGGCGCCCCTCGCTCAACCCGCGCGCAAATCGAGCTCCGGCTGGGATGCCGCGCGGCTGAGCGCACGGATGTCGGCCACCTCGAGCACCGCTTTGGGCGCGCCACGACGCGCGACCTCCAGCATCGCCTGGCCGATGTCTACGGTACTCAAAATATGGTTGGGGAAAAGCGCGCGCAGGATCGGCAGGACAAACCCGGCTGCTGCGTAGAACAAGCGGTATGAGCGGGTCTTCGAACGGGCGCCGTTCAGCGGTTCGATCACGCCGGGGCGAAACAGGTAGACCGCTTTGAACGGCAACCGCTGCAACGCGTTCTCGGTTCTTCCCTTGACCCGCGCCCACATGCTGCGGCCGCGTTCCGTGCTGTCGGTGCCCGCACCGGACACATAGACAAAGGTCATCTGCGGATTGAGGCGGGCCAGTGTCTGCGCGGCGGCCAGCGTCAGGTCATACGTGAGCCGTGCATAGTCGGCCTCCTGCATGCCCGCGGACGACACACCCAAACAGAAAAAGCACGCGTCGAAGCCCGTCAATGCCCCCTCAATTGCCCGGTAGTCCATCAGGTCCGGCTGAATCAGCTCGACGAGGCGCGGGTCGAGCTGGCCGGTGCCGGTGCGGCCAACCGTCTGCACCACCTCGACGTCCTGTGCACGCAGGCATTCGCGCAAGACGCCCTGCCCGACCATGCCGGTCGCGCCGAATATCAGAACCTTCATGATGCGTGCTCCATGATCGCGCTCGGCCAGCGCATGTTGAAACGTCCTTCCCAGACATCCCGCAAGCGCGCGGCGACTGCTTTGTCCTGCGCATTGCGGGAGAATTGAGCGTCACCCGGCGAGCGCCCGATCTGACGCGTACTGTCTGCCGTGGTCCAGTTTGCCATGTCGTTCGTCCTCAGGTGACCTTGATCTGAGCTGCCCGCTCAGTGTTCAGGCTTTCGCCGATGCAGCGGGAAACGGCGGCAACGGCGACGGCGCGGAAAAATCGGTCGCGGCGCTGATCGCTCGCCACGCTTCGCCGCTAGCGGCGCGCGCCTTGTCAGCCTCGCCGGCGTAATGCAAGGCATCGCTACCGAGCAGGAGATGCGCCGGCAATGCATCGTGATACGCGAGCTTCAGTACGACTTGCGCGACCTTTGCGGGATCGCCGGTTTCATGACCAATGTGATGGGACAGCATCTCCACCACCGCGCCGATCGACGGCACATAGTCGGGCAGCAAGGTCGGCATCGCAGCGCTCGCCCCCGTGCCCCAGTCTGTTTTCATACCGCCGGGTTCCAGAGCCGTCACGTGGACACCGAACGGCGCAAGCTCCTGACTGATGACCTCGGTGAACCCGCCAACCGCCCATTTTGCAGCCTGGTACGCACTCAATCCGGCAACGCCTACCCGGCCGCCCACCGACGAAATCTGGATGATGTGGCCGGCTCGCTGTTCCCGCATCACCGGCAAAGCCGCGCGCGTGACGTTCACCACACCATAGAAGTTCGTATCGATCTGCGCGCGGAAATCGTCTTCGGTGGTTTGCTCGAACGGCGACAGGTGGCCGAAGCCCGCATTATTCACCACCACGTCGAGCCGGCCGAATGCGTCGACGGCGGCTTGCACCGCGTGGCGGGCCGCCGCCGGATCCGTCACGTCTAGCGCAACGGCTCGAACCTGTTCGCCATAGCGCGTCAGCAACTCCGCCAACTGACGCGGATCGCGCGCTGTCGCCACGACGCGCTCGCCGGCGCGCAACGCTGCTTCGACAATTTCACGCCCAAGCCCGCGGGCACTTCCCGTAACCAACCAGACCTTCGACATCGTGTGCTCCTTTAAATTTAAATGAGCAAGCAATCACTCATTAATCGGACAAAAAAACAGAAAAATTTAGTCCTGTGCAATCGCGTGCCAGAACGCTTCAAAGCCGGCCTTGCGATAACGGTCGGCATTGGCCGGTTCGCGAGCGATGAAATCCATGGTGGTTTCGGCCAACGCCCCCATGATCGCCGACAGGAAAGCCGGCGGATGATCACGCAAGGCGCCGCTCGCCACGCTTGCCTGAATCATTGCATTGATGTCCGCGAAGGACTCCATTCCCGTTGCACGCGTGCAATCGCTCAACCGCTCCGACACAGTCAGTTGCGCCATGGCGCGGCGCTTTTGCGGCTGGGCCACGCCCCAGTCGACAAACTTGTTCCACACATGCTGCATGCGATCGTGCACGCTGGCTTGCTTCGGGTAAGTCGTCATCATCACGTCGCGCAGGTCCGCCTTGATGTCAAGGTAGAGCTCGTTCAGCAACTCATCCTTGTTGTCGAAGTAGGTGAACAGCGTGCCTTCCGCCACGCCCGCGAGTTTCGCAATGCGCGCAGTGGGCGCGCCCAAGCCCTGCTCGGCAACGATCTCAGTCGCGGCGGCAAGGATGGCGTTGCGTTTGTCTTCGCTTTTCGGACGGGCCATACGGGTTGTTCTGGCTACAAACAATAAATGAGTGATTGCTCAATCATATCCAGGACAGCTCGGCGGCTCAAGTTATTTTTGTTGCTCGCTTCTGACCAGACCTCCATTGCTTTAATGGGGTACGTCTGAAATGAAATGTTAATGAAAGATTAATGTTTTCATCACATGCCTAAATAAGCTTAAAAACCATGCAAGAAGACCCGTTCTTCGTGCATCGCATGCAAATTTAGTAGAGAAATACCCGCAATTACTTCAGCCCGTGAGAATCCGATCCGATAACCGGTAAATGGGATACCCATTTGTTGCCCGACGTTCGACGCGCTCTCGTGAGGCGTCTTATGGCAGGCACAAAGGAGAAACCGCGCGGGGCTGCCGGCATTGCCGGCAGTCAGATAGACGCTCCCATGCCCGGACCTGAGAGTCCATTACGAACACTTCAACGTTTCGTTATTGGAGAAAAAACGTGTCATTAAAAAACCTCACCATCAAGACCAAACTCATTGGCGGCTTCGGCATGCTGTCGCTGATTGTCGTCGCGGTTTCCGGCCTTTCTCTGAAAGCGCTAAGCGATTCGACCGATGGATTTACCAACTTTGTACGTGGCATCAACGCACGCGCCGACATGGTCGTGCAGGTTCGAACCGCCGTCGACCGCAGGGCGATCGCGGCACGCAACCTTGTACTTGTCACCACCCCTCAGGACCTCGAAATAGAAAAAGCCGATGTGACCCGCGCGCACGAAGACGTGGCAGCCGACCTGAAAAAACTCAACGACATGACCGCGAGCGCGGTCGATACGTCGGATAAAGCACGCAGCCTGGTCGCGGAGATCAACCGGGTCGAAGCGGATTATGGGCCGGTAGCCCTGAACATCGTCAATCTCGCGCTCGCCAACAAGAAAGACGAGGCGATCGCGGAGATGGACGTTCATTGCCGACCGCTGCTCGCCAAGCTGATTCGCGCGACCGAGGCATACGCCGACTACACACGTTCACGCCAGGAACAACTGGTCAACGAATACACGGCGCACTACGAAAGCCAGCGCAACGTGCTGATCGCGATCTGCCTCATCGCGCTGGGGCTCGCCGTCGGCTCGTGCGTGATGATTACACGCGCCGTGACCGGACCGCTGCGTTTTGCGATCGATGTCGCGCGCACCGTATCGGAAGGCGATCTGCGCACGCAGATCACCGTCGACGGCCGCGACGAAACCAGCAAGCTGCTGAGCGCCCTGCGCGAGATGAACGAACGGCTGACGGCGATCGTCGGACGCGTGCGTGACAGCAGCACCAGCATCGCCGGCGCGGCGCGCCAGATTGCGGCGGGCAATATGGATCTGAGTCAGCGTACCGAGCAGCAGGCCGCGTCGTTGCAGGAAACCGCTTCGAGCATGGAGGAACTCACCTCCACCGTTAAGCAGAATGCCGACAACGCGCAGCAAGGCAGCATGCTGGCGGCGAATGCGTCTTCGGTGGCGCAAAAGGGTAGCGAGGTGGTCGGTCAGGTGGTCAGCACGATGCACGAGATCAGCGACAGCTCGACCAAGATCGCCGACATCACAGGCATCATCGAAGGCATTGCTTTCCAGACCAACATCCTCGCGCTGAACGCGGCCGTCGAAGCCGCGCGGGCGGGCGAACAAGGGCGCGGCTTCGCGGTGGTCGCAAGCGAAGTCCGAAGCCTGGCGCAACGCTCATCGAGCGCGGCAAAGGAGATCAAGGATCTGATCGCTACATCGGTGGACCGGATCCGCGATGGCTCCGCGCTTGCCGGCGAAGCAGGCAAGACGATGGCCGAAGTGACTCAGGCGGTCACGCGCGTGACCGACATCATGTCGGAGATTGCGGCGGCATCCGTTGAACAGAGCCGTGGGATCGAACAGGTCAATCTCGCGATTACCCAGATGGACAACGTCACGCAGCAGAATGCAGCGCTGGTGGAAGAGGCCGCGGCGGCTTCGCGCTCGATGGAAGACCAGGGGCAGCAATTGAATGAAGCCGTGGCGTTTTTTCAGGTGAAGGACGCGCCGCATGCGACAGCGGCCGCAGCGGCTGCGCCGGTTCGGCGGGAAGCGCCGCGGCGCGAGGTTGCGGTTGCCCCCAAGCGCGTTGTGCGGGCTGCGTCAGTTGCACCGATTGCCCCGGTTGCCGCGCTTGCTGCTGTGGGTGCGGATGACGGGTGGGATAAGTTCTGATTCGTGAAAGTGCTGCGCTTCCCGCATGACAGGCACGCGGGAAGCGCAGTTCATCATGACGTGGCGCGTCGTCTTCGCGCCGGCCGGTCAAGCGCTTTTTTCTGCAGCGACAGGAAACGGCAGCGACTGAATCCGCCTGCCGGTGGCGGCGAAGATCGCGTTCGCCACCGCCGGCCCGACCGGAGCGACACCCGGCTCGCCGACACCCGTCGGTGCTTCGCCCGATTGCACGATATGCACCTCGACCTTCGGCATCTCGGCGAACCGGAGCACCTGATAGCCGTCGAAGTTGTTCTGCTCGACCTTGCCGTCCTTCAGCGTAATCGCACTGTGTAACGCCGCGCCTAAGCCGAAGCCGATGCCGCCTTCCATCTGTGCCGCGATAACGTCCGGATTGATCGGCGTGCCGCAATCCACCGCACAGACGACGCGCTCCACCTTCACATTACCGTCCTTGTCGACGGAAACCTCCGCGACTTGCGCGACGAACGTCTTGAACGCCTCGGCCACCGCGATGCCGCGCCCGCGGCCTTTCGGCAGCGGTTTGGCCGGGTCCCAGCCCGCCTTCTGCGCGGCGAGTTCGAGCACGCCCCGCATGCGCGGTTCGTGCGCGAGCAGGTCGCGGCGGAAGGCGAACGGGTCCTTGCCTGCGGCGTGCGCAGCTTCGTCGATGAACGCCTCGACCGCGAATGCCGTGTGCGAACTGCCGACTACCCGCCACCACAACACGGGCACGCCGGTCTGCGTAGTTGTCAGTTCGACCGAGAGGTTCGGAATCGCGTAGGCAACGTTAGCGGCCCCTTCGACAGACGTCGAGTCGATCCCGTTCTTGACCATCACGCTGGCGAACGGCGTGCCGGCGAGAATAGACTGACCGACAATCCGGTGCCGCCAGCCCACCAGCTTGCCGTCTGCGGTGAGGCCCGCATCGAGCTTGTGGAAGTACATCGGCCGATAGAGACCGCCGTGGATGTCATCCTCACGGGTCCATTGCAGTTTGACCGGCGTGCCGTTCGCACCCAGCGCCTTCGCGATCGACACGGCCTCGACGATATAGTCCGAGCGCGTGTTCGCGCGCCGCCCGAAGCTGCCGCCCGCATACAGCGTGTGAATCTTCACCTGCTGCGGATCGAGCCCAGCCGTGCGCGCGGCGTTGCCCTGGTCGACGGTCTGAAACTGGTCGCCGGCCCAGATCTCGCAACTGTCGGCGGTGAGCTTGACGACCGCGTCGAGCGGCTCCATCGGTGCGTGAGCGAGGTACGGGAACGTATACGTGGCCGAGATTTTCTTCGCCGCGCCCGCGATTGCCTGGGTTGCATCGCCGTCCTTTCGGGCGGAGGCACCGGGCTGCTCGGCGAGCTTCCGGTATTCGGCCATGATCGCGTCCGAGCTGCGCTTTTCGGCCGCCGAATCGTCCCATTCGATCTTCAGCGCGTCGCGGCCCTGCTTCGCCGCCCAGAAGCCCTTGGCGACCACCGCGACGCCACCCGGCACCTGTACGACCGAGACGACACCGGGCACCGCTTTCGCGGCTGACGCATCGAATGACTTGACCGTCGCACCGAAGAGCGGCGGACGCTGCAGCAGCGCCACCAGCATGCCGGGGAACGTCACGTCGAGCGTGAACTGCGCGGTGCCGTTGGTTTTCGCTGGCACATCGACGCGCGGCACCTGCTGGCCGATCAAACGAAAATCTTTCGGCGACTTGAGCGCAACCGTATCCGGCACCGGCAAGCGGGCCGCGGCCGACGCAAGCGAGCCGTAGGTCGCGGTCCGGTTGGTGGCCGCGTGATGAACGCTGCCGTCGCGCGTCGTCAGCTCGGACGCAGGCACCTGCCACTGCGCGGCGGCGGCGGAGACCAACATCGCGCGCGCTTTCGCGCCGGCTTCGCGCAATTGCATCCACGAGTTGGCCATCGCCGAGCTGCCGCCCGTACCCTGGATCGTGCCGAACGCCAGATTCGCATAGCGCTTCGCGTCGGCGGGCGCGCTTTCGACACGCACGTCCTGCCAGTTCGCATCCAGCTCTTCCGCGACGATCGTCGCGATGCCGGTGTACGCGCCCTGGCCCATCTCGACGTGCTTCGCGATGACCGTGACGCTGTTGTCCGGCGCGACGCGCAGGAACGCATTGGGCGCGAACGTCGCGTCGGGCATGGAGGCGGCGAGCGCGCGGCGGCCCGTGCCCGCCCATTCGAAGCCGATGGTAAGACCGACTGCCGCGACGGCGCCGGCTGCTTTCAGGAAGGTCCGGCGCGACGGGCGTACCGCATCCTTGAGATCGAGATCGGTCGTCATGGTCAGGCCTTCAGGGTGGCAGCGGCTTCGTGGATGGCCGCGCGGATGCGGGTGTAGGTCGCACAGCGGCAAATGTTGCCGTTCATCGCGGCGTCGATGTCGGCGTCGGTGGGCGTGGCATTATGTTCGAGCAAGGCTGTCGCGGACATGATCTGCCCGGACTGACAGTATCCGCACTGCGGTACCTGCAGCTTGACCCATGCGGCCTGGATCGCTTTGGCGGGCCGGCTTTCGATGCCTTCGATGGTCGTGATGCGCTTGCCGGCAATCGCCGCGATCGGCAGCACGCACGAACGGGTGGCCTCGCCTTCCAGATGAACCGTGCAGGCGCCGCATTGCGCCATGCCGCAGCCGAACTTGGTGCCGTGCAGGCCCGCGTCCTCGCGGATTGCCCAAAGGAGCGGCGTGGTGGGATCGGCATCGACCGTAACGTTCTTGCCGTTGAGGACAAACGATGTAGACATGGAACCTCTCCGTGGGGAAAGCCCGGACTTGGCGCCGGGTGTACGCGGCAGTGTGTACCGGGTGCCGGCTGTTGTGCTTACACAATCCTGCAAATTTATTGAACAATGCTGCAAATCCAACAGGCAAGCCGCGCCTGCCCGGCAGCGGTTGGGTATGCTCGATTCCGTCCACGGATTTCCATGCGCATGAAACAGCACTCCTCCCGGCTCGATCCTTCGGCGGCGCGTGAAGCGGCGCGCTGCGAACTCGCCGCGCTCATCAGCCGCTTCGCGCCCACCGACGGCACCCACCAGACGGCGATTCCGTCGCTGACGTTCTATCGCTACTCACAGCCCGTGGATCTCGGCTGCGGCGTGACGAACTCCGCATTCGTGTTCGCGGCGCAGGGCGCCAAGCGGGTCATGGTCGCGGGGCAGGCGACGTCTACGATCATCTGCATTGCCTCGTGACGTCGGTCGATCTGCCGGTGATGTCGCAGGTGACGCGGGCGTCGCCCGACGCGCCTTATCTGTGTGTGAAATTCGCACTCGATCCACAGCGCATCGTCGAGCTGGCGACGCAATTGCGTCTGCCCGAACCGGATGCCGCGTCGGCAGGCGAAGGCATCGCCGTGGGGTCGTTGTCGGCACCGGTTTTCGATGCGGCATTGCGGCTAGTACGATTGCTCGATACTCCGGGTGACATTCCCGTACTCGCACCGCTCATCGAAAAGGAACTGCTCTACCGGCTGATGACGAGCGAGCAGGGAAAACGGCTGCGGCACGTCGCGGTGAACGGGAGCCAGACCTACCGGATCGCGCGGGCGATCGAGTGGATCCAGACGCACTACACCGAGCTTTTGCGAATGGAGACGCTGGCGCAGGCGGTGAACATGAGCGTGTCGTCGCTCCATCATCACTTCAAGAACGTCACGACGCTGACTCCGCTGCAGTATCAGAAGCAGTTGCGGCTACACGAAGCCCGCAGATTGCTGCTCCGGCAGACTGGCGATGTCGGGTCGGTGGCAATCCGGGTCGGGTATGACAGCCCCTCGCAGTTCAGTCGCGAATATAGCCGGCACTTCGGCGCGCCGCCGCTACGCGACATTGCGCAATTGAGGCGTTTGGATGGGGTGGAGTTTCGGGAGTAGAGGTGGAAATAAAAACCCCGCGAGCCTTTCGGCTGCGGGGTTTCTGGACTTTCCTGGACAAGCTTGGATGTGATCTTGGTGGAGAGGAGGAGGATCGAACTCCCGACCTTCGCATTGCGAACGCGACGCTCTCCCAGCTGAGCTACCCCCCCAACGTGCAAACAATTCTAGCACAGGCATTTTGCGTTTTGCCAAGCCCCCGCAGCGGTAAAACCCGGCGGCAAAACGCGTGGCAAAGCATCACCTGGACGGCGCGCCAGCCAGCACCCAATCCACTACTGCACGGATATCCGCATCGCTCATCGATTGATGCGCTGGCATCGGAATCATGCCCCACACGCCGGAGCCGCCATCCCTCACCTTGCGCGCCAATTTCGCCGGCGCTTGCGCATCGCCCTTGTACTTTGCAGCGATCTGCTGGAACGACGGCCCGACCAGTTTGCGGTCCACCGCGTGACATCCCATGCAGGCATTCGAGTTCGCAACGATCTGACCGCGCGGCGCATCGGCCGCATGCGCTGAAGACGCAAACGCACCACCCAACGCGCTAGCCATCAACACTGCGGCAATGAAAGTGGCGCCCCGCTTCATGGCGTGGTCGCTGCCGGATTACCCGGATGCACTGAGTTCGAGTTGCTGACCGGCGCCGGCGCCTGCTGCTCGAGCGGACGCGAACTCACCGAAGAGTCAGGAATCGCACCGACGGTCGGCGCATTCGCGTCCGGCTGCGCGGCGACTGCCGGCGTGCTGGCCGCAGCGGCCGCCGCAGCCGCTTCCTGCGGCTGGATGTACTGGAACACCTTCACAACCTGGACCACGCCTGGCACGCGGCTCGCAACGTCGGCGCCGCGATTGCCTTCGTCCATGGTGACGAGGCCCATCAGATACACCGAGCCGCGCTCGGCCACGACCTTGAAGTTGTTCGCCGAAATGTTCTTCTCGGCGATCAGCGCAGTCTTGACGCGCGTTTCCAGGTACGTGTCATTGGTGCGCGACGAGAACGAGCTGGCCGGCATGATCGCCAGTTCGTTGACGATCGTGTTGACGTTATTCAAGCCACGCACGATGGTCTCCGCCCGCTGCTTCGACACGTCCCCAGCCACCTCGCCCGTCAGCAGCACACGGCGATTGAACACCGTCACGTTGACGTGCGCGTTGTCGGGCAGGTTCTGGCTTATCTGCGACAGCGCCTTTACCTGCAATTCACGATCCTCGGTCTGCGCGCCGAGCGTGCGCCGGTCGGTCGCCACCAGCGCGCCGCCGCCCGCCGCGCCGGCGACCGCCAGAAAGCAACCCTGCAACGTCGCGGACAATCCCGCCGCGAACCCGACCACCAGCACGGTTCTCACCAGTGTCTTCTTGACGCGGAATACGCTCATCAACTAGCTCTCCTTCGGAATCAATCTCAGTCTTCGCCCAGCAACATGGCATCGATGCCGTCGCACAGACAATGGATGGTCAGCAAATGCACTTCCTGAATACGCGCGGTGCGATCGGACGGCACACAAATATGGATATCGGTATCGCCCAGCACTTCCTGCATGCGGCCGCCGCTCTTGCCAGTCAGCGCCACCACGATCATTTCACGCTCGTGCGCGGCCTCGATCGCAGCCAGCACATTGGCGGAACTACCGGACGTGGTGATTGCCAGCAGCACATCGCCAGGCTGGCCGAGCGCCCACACCTGCTTCGAAAAAATCTGCTCGAATGAATAGTCGTTAGCGATGGCGGTAAGCACCGACGTATCCGTACTCAGCGCGATCGCGGGCAAGCCCGGGCGCTCGCGCTCGAAGCGGCCGATCAGTTCGGCGGCGAATTGTTGCGCGCCGGCCGCCGAGCCGCCGTTGCCGCACGCAAGAATGCGGCTACCGTTGGCCAACGCGGCGAACAGCGTGTCGATCGCGGCGGCAATCGGCATCGACAGGGTTTCGAGGGCTTCGAGTTTGACTGCCGCGCTGTCGCGGAAGTGTTGTTGAATGCGTTCGACTGACATCGAGTCTCTGTTTTCTACCGCGAATGGACCGCAATGCGCGGTCGTGTTGTGAAGTCGTGCTGTGAAGTCGTCTTGCGAGCCGTACCGGCCAGGCCCGTACGCGAGCGCAAGTTTATCGCACTCACGTGCGTTCTCCGCGCACTGCGTCAGACTTCGTCCGCGCGAAAAGCATCGCGCAGCCATACGAGCCGGCCGGCTTCGAACGCAATCACGTCGAAACGGCAGGCTGGCTCATCATGCGAATGCCTGCAGCGGGTAGCCAGATAATGCCGCGCAGCACGCACGATCCGCTGCTTCTTCTGCCACCCGATGCTTGCGGCCGCACCGCCGTAATGCCGCTGCGCACGCGCGCGAACTTCGACGAACACCAGCACACCGTCACGATCGCGCATCACCAGATCGATCTCACCGCCCCGGCACAGCACATTGCGCGCGACGAAGCGCAAACGCTGCCGTTGCAAAAACTCCATCGCACGCGCTTCGAAAGCCGCGCCGACGAGTTTGGACCCGGCCGGTCTCGAAAAGTTGTGCGGCCGGATTGGGTGGCACAATGACGGCCTCGTTCCGTCTGTCTGCGTTTTCTGCCTCATGACTCCTCTCTCCGAACTCGCGCAAGGGCAGCAGTACCCTGCCGCCGCGCTTTATGTGGTGGCCACGCCGATTGGCAACATCGCCGACGTGACGCTGCGTGCGTTGCATGTGCTCGGACTGGTGGATCGCATCGCCGCCGAAGACACCCGCAACACGGGCCAGTTACTCGCGCGCTACGGCATCTCGAAACCGCTCGTCGCGGTTCATCAGCACAACGAGCGGGCCGCGGCGCTACGCCTGATCGAACATCTGCAAGCGGGCGAACGGGTGGCATATGTATCCGATGCGGGCACGCCGGGCATCTCGGACCCCGGCGCGAAACTCGTCGACGCGGTGCGCGAGGCCGGTTTCCCGGTGATTCCGCTGCCTGGTGCAAGCGCGCTCGCCACCGCCTTGAGCGCGGCCGGCGACTGGGTCGCAACGTTCTCGTTCCTTGGCTTCCTGCCGCCGAAGGCCAAAGCCCGCGCCGCCGCACTGCAACCGCTCGCAAAGCATCCTCATGCCATGGTGTTCTACGAGGCGCCGCATCGGATCGTCGAAACGGTGCAGGCATTGGCCGACGCATTCGGCGGCGAACGCAAGCTGCTGATAGCACGCGAATTGACGAAGTTACATGAAGCGCTGCACCGCGGCACCCTGGCCGAAGGGCCAGCGTGGCTCGCCGCCGATCCGAACCGGCAACGCGGTGAGTTCGTTCTGGTGGTGGAAGGCGCACAGCCGGAAGCCGTCGGCGAACACGATCACGACGCGCTGCTGGGCATCCTGCTAGAAGAATTGACGGTGAGCAGCGCGGCAAAGGTCGCGGCGACCCTCACCGGCGCGTCGCGCAACGCGCTCTACACGCGCGCGTTGGCGCTGAAGAAAGACGAGGAATAAGGCGCGAGAAGGAATGTCCGCTGGCAAATCGGACTCGCGGCGCGAACCCTGATCGCAGGGATCCAAGGGCGGCATGCATCCACCTGCTGTTGACGAACAATAGAAAAGGGCCGCGCGATGCGGCCCTTCGTCTTTCGGCTGACACGGCATGCGTTGCCGCCGTGCAGCCAGGCATTACGACTGCGCTTGCGGCGCGCCCGCAGCCACTAAATTACTTCTCCGCGTTCGGCCCGGAGTTCGACGCCAGCGTTTCATTCATCTCAGCGCGAGCTTCCTGTCGCGTCAATCCTTCGATCTTGACGCGCGCCGTACCGGCGTGGCGCATATCGAGCGCGTTTGCGGCGGCCATCGACAGGTCGATCACCCGGCCGCGCGCATACGGGCCACGGTCGTTGATACGAACGACGACCGAGCGCGAAGTGGCCGGATTGGTCACGCGAACATACGAGCCGAGCGGCAACGTACGATGCGCGGCCGTAAGCGCGTGCATATCGTAGCGTTCGCCGTTGGCGGTGCGGCGGCCATGGAAGCCACGGCCGTACCATGAGGCGCGCCCGGTTTGCTCAAAGTCCGAAATGTCCGAACCTTCGTCCGTTAGCGGCTTGGCATCGGCCAACGACGGGCTTTTGGCGGCGGCATCGGAGGCCGGCGCGCTGCCAAAAGCTTGTGGGCCGAAGGAGGCTGCTTGCACTTTCTTCGTGCTCAGCGGAGCGCCGCTGTCAGCCGTGGTGTTCGCGCCCGGAGGCGTAGCACAACCGGCCAGCACAAAAAAGGCAAAAATAGTCCCCAGACCACGGGATAACCGAGTTTTCATAAGACGTGCAATCAAATTGTCGAGCCGCATCACGCGAAAAGTTGAGCGTGTTGCCTGCGACTCCGGCGGCAATGGACGACAACGCGCCGCGCGGAAAAGCGCAGTACGTCAAAGCCCGGATGCGGCTCATACAGCCGCTACCGCACGGTTAATTTTCACGTCTGGCGCAACCTGTCCCCGGCAGCCTGACCAGACCCCACATGCCGCCATCGAACGTGGCAAACACGTTCTTGCGCGCGTCACTCAGCGCACAGGAACAGCGGCGTAGGCCCCACCCAGCGTCACGGCATTCAAGTCCGTTGCAGGCGCGCGGCGCCTGGCTGGGTAAGACGTGTGCATCGAAAGCATCGATACTTGACGGCTGCAAAAGCTGCTGCAGCCAATACTTGAGTGGCAATCCGCGTACCCATTTTTGATGGGGACGCATCGCCTTGTGGCATGCACAATTCCTTGTGCATGGACCGCATTATACCCAAAACAAATTTTTGGGATGACAAGCGACTGAAAACCTTGAAGAATTTTCACTCGTGCTGCAAAAATGGGCACCCGAAAGCCTGCTGTGGCGGGGCTTCAGCGCCCTCGGCGAGTATCGACGAGACGCCGGTACAATCAACGTTTTCCCAGCGGCGCCGCCACCCATGAAAGTCACCTTGATCCCCGTCACGCCATTCCAGCAGAACAGCTCGCTGCTCGTTTGCGAGGCAACCGGACGCGCGGCCGTCGTCGATCCGGGCGGCGACCTGGATGTCATCCAGGGTGAGATCGCGCGTCAGAACGTGACGGTCGAAAAAGTGTTCCTCACGCATGGCCACATCGACCACTGCGCCGGCGCCAAGACGCTCGCCACGCATTACGGCGTGCCGATCGAAGGCCCACATCCCGACGAAAGCTTCTGGCTCGACAAGCTGCCGGATCAAAGCACGCGCTTCGGCTTTCCCGCTGCCGAGGCGTTCGAACCGGACCGCTGGCTGCAAGACGGCGAGAGCGTGCAATTCGGCAACGAAATCCTCGAGGTCTATCACTGCCCCGGCCACACACCGGGCCACGTGGTGTTCTTCAGCCGCGCACATCGACTCGCGCTGGTGGGCGACGTGCTGTTCGCCGGTTCGATCGGCCGCACGGATTTTCCGCGCGGCAATCACGCCGACCTGATCCGCGCGATCCGCGAAAAGCTCTGGCCGCTCGGCGACGACGTCACCTTCGTACCGGGCCACGGCCCCACCTCCACGTTCGGCGCCGAGCGCCGCACCAATCCGTACGTGGCCGACGGAGTCGTGGCATGAGCGGCGAAATCTATGTGAGCACGGATGTCGAAGCGGACGGCCCAATTCCCGGCCCGCATTCGATGCTCAGTTTCGCCTCCGCCGCGTACACGGAGGACAAGCAGCTGATCGCCACCTTCTCGGCGAATCTGGAGCTGCTCGAGGGCGCCACGCCGCATCCGGTGCAGGAAGCATGGTGGAAGACGCAGCCGGAAGCGTGGGAGGCCTGCCGCAAGGATTTGCAGGATCCGCAGGCCGCCCTCACAGCCTACGTCGAATGGGTCGAAGCGTTGCCGGGCAAACCGGTGTTCGTGGCGATGCCGGCGGGTTTCGACTTCACCTATATGTTCTGGTACATGATGCGCTTTGTCGGCCGCTGCCCGTTTTCGTGGTCGGCGCTCGACATCAAGACGCTGGCCTTCGCGCTGACCGGCCTGCCGTACCGCAAGAACATCAAGCCGCGCTTCCCGAAGCACTGGTTCGATGAACACCCGCATACGCATGTCGCGTTGGACGATGCGATCGAACAGGGCGCCCTGTTCTGCAACATGCTCAAGGATCTGCGCGCAATTCAGGCAGCCATGCCGGCGGCGAGTCAAGAAGGGGACGGCACAGGACAAAACCCCGCTGAGGAACCGGCAAATTAGGTAATCTCCCTCCTCGAAGCCGTTTTACATTGCGTTTCGTTTTCGAGACCTCTACCATGCGTTGATAGGGCGACGCCAACGGAGGCGCAGTTGACACTCGATACGTTCTCACAAAAAATCCTGCGCCTGCTGCAGCTCGACGCACGCCGGTCCGTGCAAGAGATTTCTGACCAGGTCGGCCTCTCGAGCACTCCATGTTGGCGCCGTATCAAGGACATGGAGCAATCTGGAGTGATCCAGCGCTACACGGCCTTGCTCGACCGCGAAAAGCTGGGTCTGCACGTCTGCGCCCTCGCCCATATCCATCTCACGCGCCATACCGAAGGCGGGGTCGAGCAGTTCGAACGGGAAATCGCCACCTGCCCGGAAGTCACCGAGTGCTACAGCACGACCGGCGAATCCGACTACATCCTCAAGATCGTCGCGCCGGACATTAAGGCCTACGACAGCTTTCTGCACGAGCGCATCTTCAAGATTCCCGCCGTTGCTCAGGTGCGCACGAGCGTCGTGCTACGCGAAATCAAATTCGATACGCAACTGCCACTGTGAAGCGGTAAAGCGGCGGTTCAGGCATTCCGAACGGTTTTTCGATTCGCGCGATGCCGCTCAGGCGTTGCCGTGCGGTTCCGCGGCCTTGACCCGGGTTGTGGCCTGATCCAGCCTTGCTTCCGCCGAGGCGTCGCTCCTGTCCGTTAATAGGTCCAACCGTTGTCGCACCTCCAGCTTGCGGGCACCCAGACTGCGCCTGAGCGCGTCCAGATCGACGCCGGCAAGGGCAGGTGCATCCCGCTGGGCAGCGCGCGAATCCGACGCCGGCAAAACCACTTCGACATCGAGCCCCGTGCTCAAGTAGTGCAGATTGACCGACTCGGCCTTCGCGCCGCCCGCGGCCAGCGCCGCCTTGACTTCGGCGACGATTCGCTCCCGCGCCGGCAGATTGACAGGCGGGCGGGCGATCGCGTCATTCTCAGGGTCGACATGGATCAGCGCGTCGAGCACACGGTTGTCGGTCAGCAAGCGCAAGCGCGCTGATTCGGCGATGTAGTGCCCTTCCGAGACCGAGATAAGCGGGTCCACCAGAATATGCGCGTCGACAAGCGCGAAGTCGCCCATCTTGCGGGTACGCATTTCGTGCACGTCGCGCACGCCGGGCGTCGCGAGCAACAGCGCGCGCATGTCGGCGGAGGCGGCTTCGTCGAGCGCCCGGTCGGACAGATCCTGCAACGCGTCCCAGCCGAACGTCCAGCCCATGCGAGCCACCATAAAGCCGACAATTGCCGCGGCGATCGGATCGAGCAGGCGCACGCCCGCAAGACTCCCGACAATGCCGAGCGCGACGACCAGTGACGAAGCGGCGTCCGAGCGGGCGTGCCACGCGTTCGCAATCAACATGGCTGAACGCACGCGTTGCGCTTCGCGCAGCATGTAGCGAAACAGGCTCTCTTTGGAAATCAGCACCAGCACCGCGACCGCGAGCGCGCTCATATGCACGGCGGGAATGCTTTGCAAATCGGCGAGACGTGTCCCGGCGCGCCACAACATACCTACGCCGACCACAATGAGCAGCGCGCCCAAAAACAATGACGCAACCGTTTCATAGCGGCTGTGTCCGTAATTGTGATCCGCGTCAGGCTTGGCGCCACTGTGCCGATTGGCGATTAGCACGACAAAATCGGAAATCAAATCCGCTAACGAATGGATACCGTCGGCCACCAGCGCCTGGGAATGGGCAAACACCCCGATGACGATTTGCAGCGCCATCAGCACCGTATTGAGCGCAATACTGACAAAAGTACTTTTACGCGCGACGCGATGTTTCTCGGCGGACTGAACGGCGGCGGTGGAGGGCATCTTTGAATCGAATGAAAAAGTTCAATGCCTGCATTCTACCCGCGGCACCTCGATATGCGCTGGGGAGAGACAAAAAAATCCTTTTAAATCAGTTGCTTATCTAAACGAAAAGCATTCGCGTTCCAGTTTCGTGGAGTACCTGCGACAAAGAACCACAACAATTTTCAGGGCGAAAAAAAACCGCGCCCTGAACGGTACGCGGTTTTTTCTGGCAAACAGCAGACGCTATAAGCGTGGCTGATTGACGGTACTGGTATTACTTCTGGATCAAAAACTTCTCGCGATCCAGACCTGCAATCCAGCGCGGCGGCTTGCCACGGCCCGACCACGTGCTGCCGCTATCCGGATCGCGATACTTCGGCGCGACACCAGCGCGCGGACGACCGGCTTTAGCAGCCTTGGCACCACGGCCACCGCCGAGTTCAGCCAGAGTAATGCCGTAATCGGCCATTTTCTGCTTGATCTCATTCAGCACTTCAGCGTATTCACGTGACTTTGCTTCTTCGATCTGCTTTTCGAGCTTCTCGCGCTGGGCGAGTAGTTCCTTGTATGACGACATAGGTTCCCTTGTGGTTTGGATAAATGACTGCCAGTCTTAAGCCAGCTTGCCCTTTGAAGGTGATCATGCCTCGGAATTTGATGGCGAGATTAACACAAAATAGAAAGACTGCAAAAGGACCGTCGAGAAATTAATCCGAATTCGTTTCAAAAAATTTCAAGCGGCGGCGATGTTACGCGGTCCCTTTCAAATAGCTAATTTTCGCATTTTGCTGAAAACAGCTGCCTCGCATCAGTAATGGCTGAATTAACTATCAAAAAATGAAATTTAAGATAAAGAAATCACACCAACATTTCATGCCATGAAAGCTTTTACATGAAACATCGGAACATATTGCTGCGTCCACGCTGCACTGTTATTGCAGCATGAGTGTTTTCCCCAAAACAGCAATCAAGGCTTAATTAGCGTGGCGCTGGATGCAATCTTCGAGCGCCGCATGCAAGGTTTCGGTACTGCGTTTCGCATCGTCGAAGGCAAAACGGGTGCGCACGCCGTCCCGCTTGAGATCAGCGCCATATCGGTCGATGCCGAGCAACTGAAGTCCCCGGGTGCCTGACGAACGAGCGGTGAAGTGCTCAATCAGCGCATTTTCTTCGTCAAAATCGAGTGGCGGCAGAGGATCGAGTTCGGCGCCGGCCAGCCAGCCCATCGCGCCAAAACCGCCGATGTAGCGCAGCCGTTCGAGCCGCATCGCCCAGAAAGTGAAATCGCCGAGAAGCAGGTACTGCTCCGCGTCCGCGTGATAGCGCAGATAGCGCTGCACGACTTCGGGAGTCGAGTCGACCGGCTCGAACGTACCGAGCAAAGTGACGCGCTCTCCGCTCAGCACGTCGTCCTCAGGCGCGTCGACGACCAGAAAGCCGGCGCGCGGATCGGCGTGCAGATTGTGCGTATGCTCGGCGAGCCGGCTTACGAGAATTGTCGGGCGGTGTTGCGGGTCCGGCGCGAACGGCAGCACTGAAGGATAAGGAAAACCTGCCGGCTGACGTGCGTGGGTGGCGAGCGTACCGATAGCCGCCTTATGCAGCAGATGTAGCGGAGCGTGAGCGGGAATGTTCACGTGCGCGGTCCTCGATTAGATAAGTGTTGGATCAATTCGCTTCGAGCCTCCAAGCATAAGGTAGCGAGCTTCGTTAGAATCGGAAATTCGCTTACAAGGCGCTTTCTCACGCGTCGCTTCCACGAGATTTCAGTGTCCGACCGTTCGTCCGAATTCGCCTCCCTTCCCGCCGCTCATCGCGATCTCTCCGACACCGCACGCCAGCGCGCCCGGATTGCCACAATGGCGGTGTTCTTCATTGCCGGCATGATGTACGCGTCGTGGGGGGTGCATGTGCCGACCGTGCGCGACCGCTTCCATCTGAATCCGGCGATGCTCTCGTTCGCGCTGCTGGCCGTGGCCGGCGGCTCGATCGCCGCGATGGCGGCGAACGCTCCGTGGATCGCCCGGGTCGGGACACGCCGCGCCTGTCTGACCGGCGGCTGTGTGATGACCGCGTGTGCGGCGCTGATCCTGATCGTACCGGCTTACTGGATGCTGCTGATCGTGCTGGCCGTGTTCGGCGCCGGCATGGCCACGCTCGACGTCGCAATGAACGCGGAAGCCAGCGCTGTCGAGAAGGCGCTCGGCAAGCCGATCATGTCGGCGCTGCACGGCATGTTCAGCCTCGGTGGGATGTTTGGCGCGGCAGCAGGCGGCGCCTTGCTGGCGCGCGGCATGGCGCCGGCTGTCCACCTCGCGCTGGCTGCCGCCGTCAGCACACTGGTGCTGATCGCAGCGTGCCCATCCGTGCTGCCACATGTACCGCACGCCGATCATCCCGACGCAGCCACGCCGCGCGCCAATCGCTGGCGATCGCCAGCCTTGTGGGCGCTCGGTGCGATTGCGCTGGTCGCGTTAATCGCAGAAGGCGCGATGTACGACTGGGCCACCGTGTACATGCGCGACGTCGTGCTGTCTACGCCGGCTCTCGCGAGCGCGGCGTACGCGGCGTTTTCCGGCGGCATGGCCGCGGCGCGTTTCGCCGGTGACGCCGTGCGTGCCCGCTTCGGCGCACCGCAACTGGTGATGGCGAGCGCGTCGCTTGCCTGCGCCGGGATGGTCGGCGCGCTATTGCTGCCACATCCGGTTGCCGCGCTGATCGGCTTCACGCTAATGGGTCTTGGGCTCGCGAACATGATGCCGGTGCTGTTCGCCGCGGCGGCGAGCGTCAAAGGCATTCACGCGGCCGAAGGACTCGCGCATGTTGCCGGATTGGCCTACTTCGGGCTGCTGTTCGGGCCGGTCATGATCGGTGCGGTGACCCAGGTAACCAGTCTGCCGATCGGGTTGTCCGTGGTAGCCGTGTGTTCGGCGCTGATTGCGATCACTGGTCCAAAGGTGTTGCGGCGTTTGAAGATCTGACGCAGACGTGCCTCGGGACTACATCGGCCGAGCTCGCGCCATATGAAAACGCGCGACCTTGCGTTACGTTACGCGAGGCCTGCACACTGACGTGTTCCCCACCACATCGGCGGCCTCAACGCGCTTTCCGCCCCTCTCCAACTCAACCAAATCATTGATTTGTATGAGTTTATTCGACAATCTAGTCGTCCAAGCGCGAATGGCATAAGCCTTGCAGTTAGCTCCCCAGTAGTTTCCAAATTACGGGGGAGCAGACCATGAATCGCAATTTCAAACTGTCGGCGATCGCCATGTGCGTGACGTCGATGATTTTACTGACCGGGTGCGGAACCTCGACGCTCAACCCGGGCCTCTCGGGCGGAGGGGCAGGCGCCGGAGCAGGCGGCGGTGGCGGGACACCGACACCTACCCCGACACCCACGCCTACTCCGACTCCGACTCCGACTCCCACGCCCACCCCAACCCCGACGCCATCGAGCGCCAATCCTATCGGAGTCGTCGTCCAGAACACCGGCAATGTAGTCAGCACGACCGGCCAGACCGTCTCCGCGATCGGCAACCAGATCGGCCTCACGCCGATCCCCGGCGCGAACCCGGCCACCACGACCGCGCTCGGCAACGTTGTCTCGAATCTCGGTGCAGGCGTCACGGCGGTCGGCGCGGGCACGGCGAACGGCCTCGGCCAGCTCGGCAACGCCAAGGACCCGCTTGGCACGACGCTGGCGAGCAGCGGCAATCTGGTTTATGACGCGGGCCAGGCTGTCAACAGCGCCGGCCAGCTCGTGACGAGTCTCGGCACCGGCCCCACCGCGCCGCTCAGTCCGTTGACCACACCGCTCGGCGCCACGGTCTCGACGCTCGGCAATACAGTCAGCGGCCTCGGCACGCAACTGACCTCGCAGTTGACGAACGGCCCGATCCAGCAAGTGACGCAAACCGTCAGCACCGCGATCACGCCGATCACCACCACGCTGGCGCAGACGACCCAAACCGTCGGCGATACGACGGGTCTCGGCGCGCCGCTGAACGGTCTGCTATCGACCATCGGTCATGGCCTCGACAGCGCGGGCAGCCAGGTGAGCAGCGCGACGAACAATCCGATCGGTCAGAACCTCGGCAATGTCGTGAGCAAGCTCGGCGACACCGTCACGTCCGCCGGCGGCCTGCTGACGGCAGGTGGTTCGAGCAGCGGCAACCCGCTCGGCGGTCTCACCGGAATTCTGAATCCGGGCGGCAGCGGCGGCACGGGCGGCAATCCGCTCGCGCCTTTGACGAGCATTCTCACCGCGCTGCCCGGCACCTTGAGCGGCGGCCTGACCGGCGGCAGCGGCTCGAGCAGTCCGCTTGCGCCGCTGACCAACATCCTCAGCACGGTGACCGGCAGTCTCGGTAGTCTCGGCGGCGCCGGCGGCAGTTCGGGCAGCCCGCTTGCACCGCTAACCAACGTTCTCAGCACAGTGACCGGCAGTCTCGGCGGACTCTCCGGCGGCACCGGCGGCTCGGGCAGTCCGCTCGCACCGCTAACCGGCGTGGTCAGCTCGGTCACCGGCGTCCTGAGCGGCGCGGCCGGCAGCAGCGGCAACCCGCTCGCGCCGGTGACGTCGGCGGTCTCGTCGCTGACAGGCGCGCTTGGATCGGCGGCAGGTTCGGGCGGCTCCAGCGGCACCGGTGGAAGCGGGGGCGCCAGCAATCCGCTGGCACCGATCACCGGTCTGCTGAACACCGTCACCGGCGCATTGACCGGTACGGCGGGCTCGGCGGGCGGCACGACAGGGGGTGGTTTGCTCGGCGGTCTGGGCGCTCTGGCGCCGAAGAAGTGACGAATAACGACAGCAAATAACGACGCGGCAAAACAAGCGTTGAAGGGGGGCAGCGAGCCGGGTCAACCGGCTCGCTGTTTTTTTATCGCTGTTTTTTATCGCTGTATCACACCTCGTGGTACGTCGCGTAATCGCGTGAGAAGTCGTTACCTTGCAGAAAATTGGTGTAGGTCATCGTCACCGTTGCATCCAGCCCTTCTACGTAATGCCACCAGCCGATCGGCAAAAAGAGTAATTCGCCGGGTTCGAGCGTGCAGTCGATCAAATGAGCATTGCGCATCGACGGGAAACGCTCGTAATCGATCGCACTGCCGTCCACCTGCGAATAGCAATGCAGCATATTCACCATATGCGGCGTATCGGATAACGGAACCAGCTTGATCCGTTTTCGGCCAATCACCTGCGCCATGAAGTTATTGGTCAGATCATGATGAAACGGCGTCTTCGTTCCAGCCGGCCCCATCCAGAAGAAGCCGGTATCGGGCGACCCGGCATCGAGATATTCGCCGATAACCGGCACATCGGACCATAACGCCGCCAGTGCCGCGCGATTGTGCGAGGTGTTATTGGCGGTCATGTAGAAATCGTTAGTCGGGCCGCTGCGCTCGACGAGATCGGCATAATCGGCGAAACGCATCATGCGCTTGAGCTTCGGCTGATTGATTTCATAATCCGCGTCCGACTCGCGCCCGAACTGCACTTCGACTTCGCAATCCCCACAGCGCTCGCGAAAGTAATCGAAGCTCCACTGCGTGCGCGCCGGCCAGAAATCGAAAGCGCCGGTGATGATCACCGGCCGGTTCTGAAAGTAGTACTGCTCAAAGAATTCGTTGCGCGATAAGCGCTCGCGCCGTTCGATCTCGCCGCTTCCGGCACGCATGCGATTGAGCGCGCCGTACACCGACAATATCCATTCGCGTTTGCGCAAACGATTGCGCAAACGCGCGGCACCCTCGAAGTAAGGACTCGCAAGCGCAGTCTCGATTTCGTGTGCGGCTTCGGCCGGATCGAAACCATGCCCGACCAGCGCACCGTGCACAGCAGGCGGCGGCGCATCGAGCAGCAGATTCTCAGTAATCCAGCGGCGCCAGCTATTATCGATCGAATGGATCGCAGTGGTCACGGCATTCTCCCAAACAATGTTCCCATACCCGCCAGCTTCGCAGCCCGCACTCCAAAAGAAAAGGCACGCGAGCCATGCGGCGCGCGTGCCTTTTAACTGCTTGACCGAAGACCCACAAAGCTGTCTCCGGTCATGCGGTTCTTACATCTTGACGACGTCGAGCAGCGTCTTCTTGCCTGCCTTGTAGTTGTACAGCGAGATCACGCCGTGTTGAAGGTCGCCCTTCGAGTCGAACGTGGTTTCGCCGATCACACCCTTGTAGTCGGTCGACGGCATCGCTGCCAGGATCTTCGCCGGATCGGTCGAGTTCGCACGCTTCATAGCGTCGACGATGATGTACACAGCGTCATACGTGAACGGAGCGTAGATCTGGATCGGCTGACCGAAACGCTTCTGATACTTGGCGAGGAACGCCGGGCCGCCAGCCATCTTCTCGAGCGCCATACCGGCTTCCGAGCAGACGATGTTGTCGGTTGCGTCGCCAGCCAGGTCCGACAGCTTGTCGGTACACACGCCGTCGCCAGCCAGAACCTTCGCGCGCAGGCCGAGTTGCTTGGCTTGCTTGGCGAACGGGCCGCCGGTTGCATCCATACCGCCGTACATGATCGCGTCCGGATTTTCGCCCTTGATCTTCGTCAGAATCGCGCGGAAGTCGACAGCCTTGTCGTTCGTCGCGTCATGCGACATCACGTTCAGGCCCAGCGACTTGGCGGTCTTTTCGAATTCGTTGGCGAGACCCTGGCCGTAAGCGGTCGAGTCGTCGACGATCGCGACGCTCTTCATCTTCATGGTCTTGGCGGCGTAGTTAGCCAGTGCCGGACCTTGTTGCGCATCGGTCGCCACGACGCGGTACGTCGTCTTGAAGCCCTGTTGCGTGTAGGCCGGGTTCGTCGCCGACGGCGAGATCTGCACGATGCCCGCATCGCTATAGATCTTCGAAGCCGGGATCGAGGTGCCCGAGTTCAGGTGGCCGACCACTGCGACGACCTTATCGTCAACCAGCTTTTGCGCGACTTGTGTAGCCGTACGCGGGTCAGCTGCGTCGTCTTGTGCATCCAGTTGCAGCGTGATCTTCTGGCCGCCGATCGTCAGGCCTTTGGCGTTGATTTCCTCAACTGCCAGACGCGCGCCGTTTTCGTTGTCTTTACCCAGGTGAGCGATGCCGCCGGTCAACGGTGCAACGTGGCCGATCTTGACGACCTCGTCCGCCACCGCGCCGGTTGCCAACGACGCAAACAACATGGCCGCGGCGCTGATCGGCAACAGCTTTTGAATCTTGATGTTCATGTAAGTCTCCAGTTTCGGTCCCAAAAACAACGTAATCGCCCTGTGCCCCCGCTTCCCTACACGTGTCGCTCAGTCCCGTGGACGACCACGCCGGTTGCATCGTTCATGCACTTGGCCAGCACGTTCACCGGACTGTTTGTGACAGGCGGCAAACCGTACTTGCGCGCAAGTGTAGGCCAACAAATTAAATTGTGGGACTTTTTTGAGGAAGTGGGATGAACACTAATAGCGTTTATCCACCAGGAGCCGATTCAAATCGGAAGGATAGGCTGGAAAGCACCAGCCCATGCGGGTTTCCGCCAGGTGAGCCGTTCGTCTAACAACACGCCCTAAAGCTTTTGGCGTGTTGAACCGTTAATGTTTCGAATAGGCTTTGTGCTTAAAAACGAGGCGCTCCGCAGTGTGCTGGGAGACGCCAGTGAACTAGTTTGAATCAAGCTTCGAAGGCCGCGATCCGCGTGGCCGCGCCCTGCCATTCCTCTGCGAGCCGCCGGACCCGTTCCGTGACCCTGAGACCTTCCCGCCGCTTCCGGCCCAGCGGCGCACCTCGGCCTGACCATAGAGACAGATAGTCGCTTTTCTCCGCACGGCTCGCGATTTGCCGTAGTTCCTGCGTCAAGGCGTTTTGCACCGGATAAGGCGCGACCTTATTCATCGACTCGCTCAAGCGCAGCATCAACGGATTGCATGTGAGCGCGGGAAAATGAATTATCAAGAATGTTTCAATCGCCTTACGAGATCAGCAGCGCACTATGGCGCTGCAAGCGTCACCGGGCCACACTCGGGCTCGCTGCAAGGCGTTTCTTTTGATGGCAAACTGACCGGCCCGCTTCAGGCATTCACGCCTCTGGCATTCATTCAGACCGACCTCACGCATCAACGCACTGGTAAATGGAGAGCAACATGAGCACGACTTCCCGCTGGATCGACATTCCCGCCGGCAACGATAGTTTCGGCGGCTATCTGGCGCTGCCCAAAGGCGGCAAGGGACCGGCCGTCATCATCATCCAGGAAATCTTCGGCGTGAACAGCCATATTCGCTCGGTCGCGGATCAATACGCGCAAGACGGCTACATCGCGCTCGCACCGGATGTGTTCTGGCGCGTCCAGCCGCGCGTCGAATTGACCTACGACGGCGCGGATCGCACGAAGGGCATCGAGCTGATGCAGAAGACCAACGTCGAGCAGGCCGTGGCCGACATCGGCGCAGCGGCTGCGGCCTTGCGCGCCATGCCGGAAGTGACCGGCAAGATTGCGGCGATCGGCTTCTGCTTCGGTGGCCAGCTCGCGTATCTGGCGGCCGCGCAAGGTTCGCTCGACGGCGCGGTTGCGTACTACGGCGGCGGCATCCAGAACAAGCTCGAAGAGGCAGCGAAGATCAAGGTGCCGATGCAATTCCACTACGGCGAACTCGATGCGCATATTCCGCTGTCGGCCGTCGGCCAGATTCAGGAACGCTTCGCCGGGCGCACCGACGCGGAATTCAACATCTATCCGAACGCCGATCATGGCTTCAACTGCTCGGACCGCGCGTCATATAACCAGCACGCCGCAGCGCTCGCGCATGGCCGCACGCTGACTTTCCTCGGCGAGCGCCTGTAATTCACGGCAGGGTCGGAATGCCCGCTTGTAGTCCGAGGCTGCAACCGGCAAACTCGACATTCAAAATAGAGAGGGCCCTAGCGTCGTGCAATCAGACTATCTCGCCCATGACGCCATCGGCCTCGCCGAACTGGTTCGAAGCCGCGAAGCAAGCGCTCGCGAATTGCTGGACATCGCGATCTCCCGCACGGAGGCCGTCAATCCCGCGATCAATGCGATTGTTCTGAAGGACTATGACGCCGCGCGTCAGCGTGCCTCGCGCGATGACGCGAGCAGAACAGAACGCGCGAATCATCCGGACCGTGAAAGCGCGCAGGCAGCGCTCGCGGGCGTGCCCTTTCTGATCAAGGATCTGGGTGCGGCGGTGGCCGGCTTGCGCATGTCGATGGGCAGCCGCCACTATCGCCACTTCATCCCCACCGAGGACGCCCCGGTCGTCGCACTGGCGAAGGCGGCGGGCCTCAATATTTTCGCCAAGACCAGCACGTCCGAACTCGGCCAGATGCCTTATACGGAGCCCGAACTGTTCGGCCCGTGCCGTAATCCATGGAGTCTCGATCACACGCCCGGTGGCTCGAGCGGCGGCGCGGCCGCGGCGGTCGCCGCGGGCATCGTGCCGCTTGCGCACGCGTCGGACGGCGGCGGCTCGATCCGCATTCCCGCGTCATGTTGCGGATTGTTCGGTCTCAAGCCTTCCCGCGGACGGGTGCCGCGCGCGGCACCGACCGCGCCGGTCGGCGAACTCGGTGTCGATCATGCGGTATCGCGCAGCGTGCGCGACAGCGCATTACTGCTCGACCTGCTGGCGGGCAACGCCGATAGACCGCTCGGCGCGCCGGGCACTTTCCTTGGCGCAAGCCGCGAGCCGTGCAAGCCGCTGAACATTGCCTACGTCACCGATTCGATGCTGGCGCCTTCGCTCTCCACCGACTCGCGCGCCGCGCTCGAAGACGCCGCGCAACTCGCCAGTTCGCTGGGACACAACATCGAGCCGGTATCGCTCGGGATCGATTTCGCGGCAGTCCGCCATGCGTTCCTGATGCTCTGGTCGGTGACGGCGGAAGAAATGGTGCTGAACGCCGACCGCATCACGGGCCGCAAACCGCTGCGCGGCGAATTCGAGATCTCGACATGGGCCATGGCGCATGTCGGCCGCAAACTTGGCGAACGTGGCCTGCCGAGCGCACTGGAAGAACAACGCCGTATCACTGAACGCCTTACCGATTTGCTGAACCGCTACGACGTGCTTCTGTGTGCGACGCTTGCGGGCGCGCCGATCAAGATCGGCGAAATGCACCCTACCTCCGCGGAACGCATGCAGATGCGCGCCGTCACGGCCATGCCGCTCGAACCGCTGATGAAGAAGCTGTTGACCGAAGCGTCGAACAAGGCGTTCGCGTGGGCGGGATGCACGGAGCTGTTCAATCTGAGCGGACAACCGGCGATGTCGGTGCCGCTCTACTGGAACGCGCGCGGGTTGCCTATCGGCGTGCAGTTCGCCGCACGCAACGGCGGTGAAGCAACGCTGTTGCGGCTAGCCGCGCAGCTCGAAACGGCTCGGCCATGGTTCGACAGGCGGCCGCCGCTGATGCAGGCACGCAGCTAGACGAGGAGGCGGCTCGCGGCGTATCGGCCCAGTCGGGCCGCTTCATTCGCCTGACCGCAAAGGTCGGCAGATCGCTTACCAACGAAAAAGGCGTCTGCCGCGCAGAGCGGCAGACGCCTCGATGATCGGACCGTAGCCCGGCGCTGTCATGTTGCAGCGCATTGGCCGCGCCACTGCATGTGCGCGCGGCTGAAACGAAATCAGGCCTTCTTGTTATATGCGCTGCACCAACCCTTGCTCGCGACCTGCTTGCCCGCGAACATCGGGCAGCCCGCGTACGGGTCGGTCGGCTTGCCTTGATAGAAGCTGCAGTTGCCGCAATCCTGGCCGGCTGCATACTTTGCGAACTTCGCCTTATCGACTTTGCTTGCGTCCGCCTTGTAGCCGAGCGCCTGAGCGGTCGGATCGGTTTCGGCAACCTTCGGTGCGTCGGCGAAGGCCTGGCGCGACAACGCGAGAGTCGATGCCACGCCAATGCTGGTGATCAAAAACGTACGACGGGAAGATTTCATGGGGGACTCACTCCATTTATATTGAACTGATCGCCGTTCTGGTGACAGCGGTCCCCAAGGATAGCAATGAAGCCGTTACGCGTGACGACCCAAATGATAGAGATAAGCGAATCGGTACGACACCGCGCCCGAAAATCGAGCGCGGGGTGCCGGTTAATCGCATGAGCGTGAGAATCTGAGTGAAAACCCGAAGTGCGACGATTAGGCGCGCCCGCTCAATTCGCAAACGCGTTGCGCAATTGCCAGCGAGGCGGTCAATCCCGGTGACTCGATACCGAACAGATTGACGAGCCCGCGCACGCCATGAGCGGCCGGCCCCTGAATCACGAAATCGGCGGCGGGCTCGCCTGGGCCGGAAAGCTTCGGACGAATTCCCGCATAAGCGGGCTGCAGCGCATGGTCGGGAAGCGCGGGCCAGTACGCGCGAATCGCCGCGTAAAAGGCATCCGCGCGATGCGGGTCGACGTCGTAATTGATCGCATCGACCCATTCGACGTCCGGACCGAAGCGCGCCTGGCCGCCCAGATCGATAGTCAGATGCACGCCGAGCCCGGCTTCGTTCGGCAATGGATAAATCAGCCTGCTGAACGGTGCGCGCCCCGAGATGCTGAAGTAGTTGCCGCGCGCGAGATAAAGCGGCGGCACATGGCGCGCATCGAGGCCGCGAATCGTGCGGGCCAGCGCGTTCGCCTGCAAACCGGCGCTGTTGATCACGCAGGCAGCGCTGATCGTGGTCGGCGCACTGCCGCCCACCTTGATGATGAAGCGGCCGTTGCTCGCCTCGATCGCCTCGACCGGCGCGTGGAACGCACACACCGCGCCGTCGCGCTCGGCGTCGCCCTGTAGCGCCAGCATCAACTGATGACTATCGACGATGCCTGTCTGCGGCGAAAACACGGCCTCCACACATTCGAGCGCGGGTTCGAGCGCTTGCGCCTGATCGCCGTTGATCCGCATCAGGTCCAGCACGCCGTTCTCGCGCCCTTTCGCCATGATGCTTTCGAGCTGAGGAATCTGATTGCGCGAGGTGGCCACCAGCAGCTTGCCGCAGCGCGAATGCGGCACGTTGTGCTCGGCGCAGTATTCGTAGAGCATCTCGCGGCCGCGCACACAGAGCGCCGCTTTTAGCGAGCCGCGTGGGTAGTAGATCCCCGCGTGAATCACTTCGCTATTGCGTGAACTGGTGCCCACACCGATCGCCTCGGCCGCTTCCAGTACGATCACTTCGCGCCCGCGCGCCGCGAGGGCACGCGCCACGGCGAGGCCAATCACGCCTGCGCCGATCACTACACATTCGATCTGATCCATGTCCCTTGACGCGGCCAACCTTGCCGCGCGCTGCCTCGTTCACCCGATAACCATGAAGACAGGGTGCGGCTATCGAGAACCGCACACCGCTCGCTGTCGAACGCTCCTGGCCTTCCGCAACCGTCTGGAAAAATTGCACGACGCTGCACAGACACAAATGCCCGCAGTCGGAACTGCGGGCATTCGGTCTCGAACAGGTCTAAAACGCATGCTTCGGACAGGATCAGTGTACGCCGCCGACGGCAGCCGCGCTCGACTCTTCATGCGGGCCGGATGCACGACGGCGGCGCGAACAGCATGTGCCACGACGCAATCGCACCTCGTAATTAGCAACAATTGCCGAAGCATTCATCTTATTTTCGGTATGGATACCCGATTTGCAACCTCAATAAACCCCGTTGAAGGGGGTTTTCACACAAAAACGGCGCAAAAAACTTCAAAAACCGATCGGTTTTCGGCGATTTCCGTAATCCAGCCTGATATCGCCGGCTTCAATTGCATCGCGCCCGTCAATGCGCGCCGCGCCGAAGCCATTCAGAATCGCCCGCCGCATTTCACGGGGCGATGCCAGCTTCAGCGCATCGAGCGCGGCGTCGCCGAGGGTTTCCGGAAAGCGCAGCCCCCAGTTATGCGCCGAGCGAATCTCGTGATAGATCGATTGGGCGATACGGCGCGCGCCGTCGTGATCCGGCGGCGGAATCTCGTACACGTTCATCCGGTTCAGAATCGGCTCGGGGATCGAGCGCTCGTCGTTCGCCGTTGCAATCCAGATCACGTGGCCGGCATTAATGGGGATCTCGGCGAATTCGTCGATAAAAGCCTGTGCCGTGTCGTGTTCCAGCAGCGCGTAAAGCGCGCCGAGCGGATCGTATTGCGAATCGCCGGTGGCCTTGTCGATTTCGTCGACCGTGATTACGGGGTTCGCGTAACTGCCGTTCACGAGCGCATCGAACACCTTGCCCGGCTTGGCGTTCTTCCATTGCGACGAGGCACCCGACAAAATCCACCCGGCGGTCAACGAACTCATCCCAACATACTGGTAGGCGGTACCGAGCAGGCGCGCCAACTGCTTGGCAAAGTGAGTCTTGCCGATGCCCGGGTCGCCCAGCAGCAGGATCGGCATGAGTTCGAGACGGTCCTCGGTCTCGAGACACAAGGCGACCTGCTTGCGGATGTCGTCGAGTGGCGCTGAAAAATTGGGCAGCGCGTCGATCAGATCGTCGATCGAGGGCATCCGGTTCGGCTTGACGCAGAAGCGCAGATTGCCGGTTTTCAGCATCTTTTCGTATGTGGCGCGCAGTGCCTCGTTCGCGCCTTCACCGAGATCGTTCAGTGCGTGCTCGACCTGATCGAGGTCGTACACCTGGCTGAAAGATGCTACGGCGATTTCCTGTTTGACCATGGCTGTTGTCATCGCTCACCCCGTCTGGCTGGCCTTGCTGCTACGGCGCCTGATGGGCGCCGTTCCAGGTTCAGTGTAGCGATGACATATTCGTGTGCAAGCCAGCAGTCGTGCGGCTCTGCTGCTAACAACGGCTTGTTTTCGGTGATACCTTGCCCCACCTGAAATACTGTATTGCTGAACCCGGCCCTGTTTGAAATGTCAGAAAGGCGTTCAGCGCATCAGGCGTAAGATGGCCTTCTGTCTAACCTGCCGGATGCAGTGACCGGAGATTTTGTTTATGTGGAAAACCAGTATCGCCGCGGTGCTGACCGCCGCGCTGTTCGGCACCTCACTGCTTGCCAACGCGCAAGGGTCGGCGCAGCAGGTCGTGCAATGGCAGCTGCAGGTCATGCGCGACGGCCAGCAGATCGATTCGTTCGACGGCACTACGACCGTCGGCCAGGCGCGCACGGACACGCATCACAAGGTGGTGCAGCACAACGTCGGCTGTAAAGACCAGCCTGGCGGCAGCATCGATCTGGCGCGCACGCTGACGGTCTCGCCGCTGCGGGCGGATGCGAGCGCGGTCACGTTGTCGATCGACGCGCAGGAAACGTTCGAGGAAGACACGCCGCAGCAGACCGACACCGGCTGCAAGCTGCCGCCGCAACCGCGTCAGGTGAGCGCTAGCCATCCCGGTCTGACAGTGCCGGCCGGCCAATGGGCCACCTGGACGATCGTCGACAAGGATCCGAAGCTGGTCTATCGCGTGCGTGCGAGCCTTGCAAACAGTCCTGATTAGACCCGAGCCTACGCTGGAGCAGTCGCACCAGCGCAGGTCCAGGCAACCTCGAGCAAACTCAAGCGAACAACCGAAGCCTCAACAGAACACGTGGACAACGCGGCATGCGAAACCCAGAAGAATTGATCCGCGAGAGCGCAGCGCCCAAGGATTTCATTGCGGTGAGCTGGAATCTGCACAAAGGCCGCACACCGCTCGGTTTTCAGGCCTGGCAGGCCATGCAGCGCTGGGTTCAGTCGACCCGCGCGGACGCGTATTTTTTACAGGAAGCGATGGCGCGACGCATGCCCTCGCCGATGCTGGCGAGCAGTTTCGGCTCGCCGCTCGCCGATCCATTAAGCGATGTCTGGCATTGCCAGGCCACTGAGATCGCACGCGCGGCCGAACTCGAAATTGCGCTTGGACCGAACGTGTTCAAGCCGTCATGGCGGCATGGCAATGCGATTCTGTCGCCGCATCCGCTCGACCTCGGCGGACGCTGGGATATCTCCGCGCACCGCTTCGAAAGGCGCGGGCTGCTGGTGGCGCGAGCCACCTTCGGCGGTCATTCGGTCACGCTGCTGTGCGCGCATCTCGCGCTCACGCGCTCGGCGCGCTTGCGGCAGATGAACTGGATCGCGCACTGGATCGCGAAAGAAGCACCGGACGGTCCGCTGGTGCTGGCCGGCGACTTCAACGACTGGCGCAACGACTCTGTGCCGCTCTTCGCCGAACACGGTCTGCAGGAAGTGGCCACATTGCTCGGCGAATCCGCTCGCACGTTCCCGGCCTTCTCGCCAGCGCTCGCGCTCGACAAGATGTTCGTGCGTGGAATGCAACCGGTCGAATGGATCCAGCCGACGCAGGAAACCGCGTGGCTCTCGGATCACCTGCCGTACATGGCGCGCTTGCGGGTGGAGTGAACCCCGCTCCGAACTAGCCCCTGCGCGGCGTCCAGTTCAGCGCCGCGGCAATCTCCTCGCCCGGCTGCAGCACGCAACCGCCCACGTGCTCCCGCATGCCGACCGCGTTGAAACAATCGGTGGTGTTGGTCACCGGTTCCACGCACAGTTGCGTATCGTTGGCGGGCGCGAATACCACCATATGATCGAAGGGCGCATCGGCGGTCATCGTCAATTGACGGTGTTCGTCGGGCCACGCAATCGTCGCCTCGCGCGACCAGTTGGCGAAGTTGTTGTCGAGCGCGAACGCCTCCGGCGACATGCCGTGACGCAGCGCCTCGACCGCCGGGTGCGGACCGAGATGCGTGGGCAGCACGTCCGCGTCCGCGTGCCACATGCCTTGCACAATGGCGTAGACACGTGTCTGCGCAGTGCGCGGATAGTACGGATGATGGCCCATGCCGAACGGCATCGGCCGCTCACTCAGATTCTGCGCGGACATCGAGATACGCAGCGCGCCGCCGATCAACTCGATGCGTTGCCGCGCGCGATAACGGAACGGCCAGTCACCGGGCCGCTGCGAATCCGGCTCGTGTTCGAAGTGCAACTCCACCGAGCGCTCCGTGCGGGCCCCTACCTGCCAGGGACTCCGCCACGCATTGCCGTGCAGCGCGTGCGCAAAACGCTTGTCATTGCCGCTCAGATCGACCGTGACGCCGCCGAACTGAAAGCGCGCGTCGCGAATCCGGTTGCAGTAGGGAAAAAGCGGGAAGCTCGCCATGCGCAGCGGATCGCGTTCGTCGAACGCTCCCTGCGTGGCTGGCCGCAGCCAGTGCAGCAGGCCTGCGGACGTCGACTCGTAATAAGCTGCCAGCGCGCCGCCGATTTCAGGCGCGACCACCACGCGTGTGGCGCCTGAAGTCAGCGTGACAAGCGTCGGCGCGATCGCGGGGTCGTCGAGCCACGTGAGTTCGGTGAGTTCATGGCCGAAGGGCCGGACCGGATTCAAGGAAACGTCGCGCATGGTCAGAAAAGGCCGGGCCTCAGGCGGATGGCGGCATGAACGCCCATCAATGTCTCCTATGGCATGCCGCGCACAGCGCGCAGCCGGCGAACCATCAAGGTTCGCGCGACCGAGAATCGCACGCCAAAGCACATCGGTCAATATTATTAGTAATAAATTTGTCTAATTTGACCCGTCCACGTGCTGCTAGAAGCTCCCAAATGGCGGGTTAGCGCGCGTTGCTGCGTGCATATTATTAGTGGTACCGTCGCACCACGAATGCCACCGGCATGCCCCTGTTTTTGCGCCGCTGCAACGCGGCCCGCACAATGAAAAAATCGACTCAACGCCGTCCGACCATGACCGACATCGCCAAGCTCACCGGCGTGTCGCAATCCACGGTCTCGCTGGTCCTGAACAACGCGACCGGCGCAAAATTCTCCGAGACCACCCGCAACAAGGTGCTGAAGGCCGCGCACGACCTGGGCTACCGGCTTTCGCTGCGCGAGCCGGTGTCGGCTTCGAACGACGAACGCAACCTGATCGTCTATCTGGCCGACGAGATTTCCACCAGCCCCCACCCGGTCGTCAACATCGACGGCGCGCGCGATGTGGCCTATGCAAACGGCAAGATGCTGGCCGTCTACTCGACGCACGGCAACGCCGACATCGAAAAGCAGGTGCTCGACGCCACACTGTCGAACCCGCACGTATTCGGTGTGATCTACGCGACCGTCTACACCCGCAAGGTCACGCTGCCCGCGGCGCTCTCGCAGGTGCCCACCGTATTGCTTAACTGCTATACGAGCGAAAGCGCGGTGTCGTCGGTGGTGCCCGCCGAGGTCGCGGGCGGCCATCTGGCGACCGACTATCTGCTGCAGGCGGGACATCGGCGGATCGGCTATATCAACGGCGAGCCGTGGCAGGACGCCTCGAAAGACCGCCTCAAAGGCTATCGCACCGCGCTCGCCACCGCCGATCTGCCGTTCGCGCCGGAACTGGTGCGCGACGGCGACTGGAGTTCGGGGCTCGGCTTCGAAATGACCCTCTCCCTGATGCGCGAAGCCCATCCGCCGACCGCCATCTTCTGCGCCAACGACCTAACCGCGCTGGGTGCAATCGAGGCTTTGAAGCAACTCGGCCTGCGCGTGCCCGAAGACATTTCCGTACTCGGCTATGACGACCAGGAAATTGCCCGTCACACGCATCCGCCGCTGTCGACGGTGGTGCTGCCGAACTATGAACTGGGACGCTGGGCCGTCGAAACCTTGCTGCAGGAAGAACACAACCGCGCGGCCGGCGCACCGGTGCGGCACCGGCTGGTGAAACTCGACGGACCGCTCATCGAGCGCGGCTCGGTCAGGGTAATTACCGAGGCAAAAAAGCCGGCAATTAATATTATTAGTGATTGACCGATAATAATTCTCGATGAAATAATCGGCACGTGCGGTCGGGGTGAAGCAACCCCGCCGCCAGGAGAAACACTAAAAGCAAATACATCTCGTCGGTACTGGAGGAAGACAATGGCGTCGCTCAACACGCAGTCGCGCAAGCACGTGCGCAAGCAACAGATTCGTCCGCTGGCAGGTTCGCTGCTGGCTCTGGCAATCGGGTTCGGCGTCGCCACTGCGCACGCCGACGACGCGTTGCCGAAGTTGCCCAACAAGACCCCGCTGAAAGTCGGCTTCGCGCAGACCGAAAGCAACAATCCGTGGCGTCTCGCGGAGACCAAGAGCTTCAAGGACGTCGCCGCGAAGTGCGGCTGGCAACTGGTCATGACCGACGCCAACGGTTCGAACGCGAAACAGGTCTCGGACATCCAGAACATGATCGCGCAGCACGTCGATCTGCTGGTGTTCCCGCCGCGCGAAGAAAAACCGCTCGCACCGGTCGTGCTGCAGGCCAAGAAGGCCGGCATTCCGGTAATCCTGGTCGACCGCGACGTCGACCAGTCGGTCGCCAAGGCGGGCCGCGACTACATCACCTTCATCGGCTCCGACTTCATTGATCAGGGCCATCGCGCCGCCAACTGGCTGGTCAAGGCGACTGGAGGCAAGGCGAAGATCATCGAACTCGAAGGCACCACCGGCGCGTCGGCTGCGAACGATCGCAAGAAGGGCTTCGACGAAGTCATCGCGAAGAACCCGGGCATGACGATCATCGCCTCGCAAAGCGGCGACTTCGCGCGCGACAAGGGGCGTCAGGTCATGGAAACGCTGTTGCAGGCACATCCCGACGTGACCGCCGTCTACGCGCATAACGACGAAATGGCGCTCGGCGCGATCGCCGCGATCAAGGCGGCCGGCAAGCAGCCGGGCAAGGACATCCAGATCGTCACGATCGACGGCACCAAGGGCGGTATGGACGCAATCGCCGCCGGCGAACTCGGCGCAAGCGTGCAATCGAGCCCGTTCTTCGGCCCGCTCGCCTGCGACGTCGCCCAGCGTTACGCGAAGGGCGAAAAGATCCCGACCTGGGTCAAGGTGTCGGACCGCTTCTACGACAAGAGCAACGTGCAGCAGAACATGCAGTACGGCTATTGATACGCGGCTATTGATCGACAGGCGCGCCGTCGTACACGCGGTTATGCAGCTTGAGGACTATGCCTGAACGGCGTGGCCCACGCGCTCCATACCGCGCGGCAAGCCTCTTCAGGGCAGTGCCCGCAGGACGTCCCCGCTCCGAATCAGTCTCCTCGGGGAGCGGGTGGCGAGAAGGGTTCGGAGCGACGCGCTCGTGGCAGCACGGGCCGTCGCTTCGCTTTTCATGAGCCGCCGCTTTACTTTGGTGCGGCGTAATATGGTTCGGCGAGACCGTCGGCAGAGCGCCCGAACGAATGGTCACACCGGCTCACACGTGCGTCCCACGCTGCAAGCTCAGCCGGCACGTGAAGCAGCACACGCATCAGGAGGACATCCGTGACGGAATCCGGCACGCAGACGCCACACGCCCCCCCCACCCGCACGCCGTTACTGGAGATGCAGGATATCGGCATCAGCTTCGGCGGCGTACCCGCGCTGCGCAGCGCCAATCTGAGCGTGGCGGCCGGCGAAGTGCACGCGCTGATCGGCCAGAACGGCGCCGGCAAATCGACCATGATCAAGATCCTGACCGGCGCTTATCGGCGCGGCTCGGGCAGCGTGCGCTTCGAAGGCCGCGAAGTCGATTTCCGCACGCCAAAACAGGCGCGCGAAGCGGGCATCAGCACCATCTATCAGGAGATCAACCTGGTGCCGTTCCGCTCCGTGGCGGAGAACATTTTCCTCGGCCGTGAGCCGCGCCGTTTTGGTCTGATCGACTGGCGCGCGGTGCAGACACGCGCCGCCGCCCTGCTCGAATCGTTCGGCTTGCAGATCGATGTGAAGAAACCGGTCGGCCGCTATTCGACCGCGATCCAGCAGATGGTGGCGCTGGCGCGCGCCGTCTCGTCGGATGCGAAGATGGTCATCATGGACGAGTCCACCTCGTCGCTCGATGAACGCGAAGTGGAACTGCTCTTCACCGTGGTGCGCAAGCTGCGCGACGACGGCCGCGCGGTGATCTTCGTCTCGCACCGGCTCGATGAACTGTACGCGCTGTGCGACCGCGTCACCGTGATGCGCGACGGCCAGACGGTCGCGCAAAGCACGATGGCGGAGATGGACAAGCTGCAACTCGTCACGACGATGCTCGGCCGCACCCTCGCCGCCGTCGTGCAGGAAGATGCCGCCGCGCGCGAAGCGAATCTCGCGCGGCGCGGCAAGCAGGCGATCGCCGCGCTGCATCTGGGCACGCATCCCAAGGTGAGCGATGTGTCGCTCGAAGTGCATGCGGGCGAGGCGGTCGGTCTCGCGGGCCTGCTCGGCTCGGGCCGCACCGAAACCATGCGCCTGATGTTCGGCGCCGATCCGCTTGAACAAGGCTCGTTGTCGATCGGCGGCGAGGCGGTGACGTTGAAGTCGCCACAGGATGCCATCGCGCGCGGCCTCGCATACCTCACCGAGGACCGCAAGGCCGAAGGCATCGTCCCCGAACTCTCGGTGCGCGACAACCTCACGCTCGTCTGCTTGCGCGCGCTGGCGAAGAACGGCGTGGTGGACGTGAAGAAACAGCAGGCGATTGTCGAGCGTTTCATTGCGTCGCTCGGCATCAAGCTGCGCTCGGCCGATCAGCCGATTCGCGAATTGTCCGGAGGTAATCAGCAGAAGGTCCTGCTCGCCCGCTGGCTCGCCGCTGAGCCTTCGCTGCTGCTGCTCGACGAGCCGACGCGCGGCATCGACGTCGGCGCGAAAGCCGACGTCGCGAAGATCGTGCGCGAACTGCGCGATGCGGGCCTTGCCGTGCTGCTGTCCGCTTCCGAACTCGAGGAACTGACCGCCGTGGCCGACCGCGCGGTGGTGATCCGCGACGGCCGCACGGTCGCCGAACTGAACGGTGCGGACATGAGCGAGACCGCGATCATGGACGCCATCGCCTACGGCAGCGACGGCCAGTCGCAACTGGTCGAAGCCGCGCAAACGGCAAACGCCGCCCATATCGAAGACGCGTTGGAGGGCGACCGTCATGGCGCTTAAGTTGCACACCGAGTCGTTGCATACGCAGCCCACCCAAGCCACGCAGCCGATGCCGCTGCCGGATAACGCCGCGCCGCGCGCCACAGCGGCCTCGGCAGTGAAGAAATGGCGCCGCCTCGCCATGCAACGCGAAGTGATCGTGCTGCTCACGATGGTGCTGTTCAACCTGATCTTCACCCCGCACTTCTGGTCGCTGCAAACCTTCAACGTCAACCTGACGCAGGTGGTGACGATCGTGATCGTCGGCATCGGCATGACGCTCGTGGTGGCGACCGGCGGCATCGACCTATCGGTGGGCGCGTCGATGGCGATCTCGGGCGCGCTCGCACCGATGCTGTTCCTGAACATTCCCGGACCGGGCGGCATTGCGCTCGCGTTCGTGCTGCCGGTGCTGGCGGCGGCCGCCTGTGGCGTCTTCAACGGCTTGCTGGTGACGAGGCTATCGGTCCAGCCGATTGTCGCGACGCTCGTGCTGTTCATCGCCGGACGCGGCATCGCCCAGGTCGTCACCGACGGCAGCCTGCAGGCGTTCAATACGCCCGCCTTCCAGTGGATCGCCTTGGGCAAGGTCGCCGGCGTGCCGTTTCAGGTGCTGCTGATGCTCGCGCTGGTCGTGCTGTTCGCATGGATCGTGCGCAAAACGCTGTTCGGCCAGTATCTGCTGATCACTGGCGGCAACGAAAAGGCCGCCTACCTGTGCGGGGTGCCGACCGCCACCGTGAAACTCATCGCCTACACGCTATGCGCCGCGCTTGCGGGGCTGGCCGGACTGATCTCGATCTCGGTGAACTCGTCGTCAGATGCGAATGTGGTGGGACTCGGCGTCGAACTCGACGCGATCGCCGCAGTGGCGGTCGGCGGCACGGCGCTGACGGGTGGCAAGGCGTACATCGGCGGCACGCTGATCGGCGCGCTGATCATCCAGATGCTGCGCTATACGCTGCTCGCGCACGGCATTCCCGACGCGGCGGCGCTAGTGGTGAAAGCCGGCATCATCATCGCGGCGGTTTATGTGCAGCGGCGCTCACGGTAAGACACTCCCGGATTCGATGCGATGAAAAAGAACCTCCCCATCCTGATCGCCCTCGTCGCGCTCGTCGTGCTCGGCCTCGTGCGTTACGACCATTTCGCTTCGGCCTACAACATCACCTCGTTCTGGCGCTACAACTCGATGTTCGCGCTGATCTCGATCGGCATGGCCTTCGTCATCATCACGGGCGGGATCGATTTGTCGGTCGGCACGGTGGCCGCTCTGGCCAGTGTCGTCGCCGCGTTGACCAGCGTGTACGGCGGCTGGGTCGCCGTTCTGGCCGGTTGTGCGGCGGGTATGGCCGTCGGCCTGCTTAACGGTCTGATCATCACGCGACTGAAAATCCTGCCCTTCATCGTGACGCTTGCCACCAGTCTCGGCGCGCACGGGGTCGCGCTGCTGCTCGGCAAGAACGATGCGGTGTCGATTGCCGCCGACTCGAACTTCGGCAACTTCGGTCAAGGCGATCTGTTCGGCCTGCCGATCCCGGGGATCGTCGCGGTGGTGGCGGCCGTGGCCGGCTGGCTCGCGCTGCGCAGCACGCGCTTCGGGCGGCATTCGCTGGCCATCGGCGGCAGCGACGAAGCGGCGCGGCTGATGGGCCTGAACGTCGACCGCACGCTGGTGATGGCTTACGCGGTCAGCGGCCTGCTCGCCGGCATGGCCGGCGTCATCCTCGCCGCGCAGTTCGGCGCGGGACAGCCGAACGAAGGCGTCGGCTGGGAGTTGTTCGCGATCTCGGCGGTGGTGCTCGGCGGCACCTTGCTCACCGGTGGCGAAGGCTCGATTGCGATGACGATCGCCGGTGTGCTGCTGCTCGGACTGGTGTTCAATCTGCTGAATTTCGAGAATGGGCTTGGGTTCATCAGCCTCTCGGCGTACTGGCAATCGGTGATTCGCGGCGTTTTCCTGCTGCTGGTGATCGTGCTGCAGGCGAGGGTCCTGAAGCAGCGCGGCAAGAAACGTGTGACGGCCCCGGCCTGACCGGCGACGCGCCGCGCGCGGTGCTTTGCCAGTTTTATCAGCAGGGTCAATGCTGCGGTGCACGGCAGGTTTCGGTATCATCCTGAAAATGTTGCCCGCGCGGGGCGCCTATCCGGCGCATGCCGGACAGCCGGTGGCAGCCGCCCAGCGCGGTTTGCGCCCGTCGCCGTACCCCTGCTGAAGCGCGGATATCACCACGCCAACGTACTTCGCGGCGCCAATCGTGACAACTGCCGGCGCCGCCGCTTCCAGCTCCGGTAATCCGCTTCACCGCGCTAAACCGCCGCGCCGCAGCCCTCTGGCAGCGAGCGCGGTAAAATAGCAGATTGCGCGTGATTCCCGAGCTCGGGTTAGCGCAGCATTGCCCTTGCCGTGCCGGCCGGCTCTAACGACTGGCCGCCTTTTTCGCACTATCCAAGAAGCCATGAGCAACCTGAATTCACAAACCGTCCTGAGCGTCCATCACTGGACCGATACGCTTTTCAGCTTCACCTGCACGCGCGATCCGTCGTTCCGTTTCGAAAACGGCCAGTTCACGATGGTGGGCCTCGAAGTGGACGGCAAGCCGCTGATCCGCGCCTACAGCCTCGCGAGCGCGAACTATGAAGAGCACCTCGAATTCCTGAGCATCAAGGTGCAGGACGGCCCGCTCACGTCGCGTTTGCAGCATTTGAAGGTCGGCGACGAAGTCCTGATCGGCAAGAAGCCGGTGGGCACGCTGATGGCCGACAACCTGCTGCCGGGCAAGACGCTGTGGCTGCTGTCCACCGGCACCGGCCTCGCGCCGTTCATGTCCATCATCAAGGATCCGGACATTTACGACCGCTATGAGCGCGTGGTCCTGACCCATACCTGCCGTTTCGTCGACGAACTGGCGTACAAGGAATACATCACGGACCACCTGCCGGCGCACGAGCATCTGGGCGAACTGGTGCAGGAAAAGCTGCTGTACTACCCGACCGTGACGCGCGAAGCGTTCCAGAACCGCGGCCGCATCACCGAACTGATCGAAACCGAAAAACTGTTCGCCGACCTCGGCGTGCCGGGCTTCTCGCTCGAAAACGACCGCGTGATGCTGTGCGGCAGCCCGCACATGCTGCGCGACACGCGCAAGCTGCTCGACGACCTGGGCTTCCAGGAAGGCAGCAACAATGCGCCGGGTCACTACGTGGTCGAAAAGGCGTTCGTGGGTTAAGCGGACACCTGGATTGAGCGGCCAGCGCCGCGCATCAGCAAAAAGGAGCCTCCGGGCTCCTTTTTTGTTGCACGGTTACAAATTAGTGCCATTGTTTTAACATTTGGCGTCGGTATTATTCCTACAGATCGACCGTTGCAGAACATCAACCATTGCGTGAAATATACGCGCTAACCCTTGGTGTACCTGCATTTTTTCTTTTTTTAAGATATCATCGCGGCGCACGATCGGTCGGTTTGCACACCATCCGTGGCATGACCTGCATGTTACTGAATGTAAATTTCGTTACGCCACAGCGTAGCAATTTGTCCGTCGCGCACAACGCTTCAAAGACATCACTGGAGGCCAGAGACTCGCATGCGTTCTTTTGTCTTCGCGCCGATGCGCACCCGCTTCGCCGGCCACACTGCTTCCTGAGAGGGAAAGTCATGGATACGTCGGTTGTCGTCCCGGTTGTTGCCCCGGTTATCGTCCCGTTTGGCACTCACATTACGCCCTCACTCGCTCACGCCGCGCCGCAATCCGCTGCTGAGCGCGAACTCGCGCTGCTGCGCGCGCGCGTGCGCGAACTGTCGGCCGAACTCGTTCAGGCCCAGGAAGCGGCTTGCCGCCATGTCGCGCGCGAACTGCACGACGGCGTGGGCGCCGAGCTCACCGCGACGCGTTTCGCCCTTGCCAGCGTCGAAACCTGGCTGCCCGCCGATGCGCCGCAGCAATGCGCCGCGGCGCTGGCCGTCGCGAATCGTTCGCTAGACGCCGTATGCGCCGCCAGCCGCCAGGCAGTCGCGGAACTGCATGCGCCGTCGCTCGAAGCGGGGATTGCCGGCTCGCTGTCGCAATGGACTCGCGACTTCGCCGCACGCACTAACCTGCGCACGAGTTTCGTCTGCGCCGCCGACGCACGGCTCGCGCGCCTGCCCACCGACGCTGCGCTGGCCGTGTTCCGGGTCGCCCAGGAAGCATTGAACAACATCGCGAAGCATGCGCGCGCCGAATCCGCCGACGTGCGGATCGAAACCGGCCGCCGTCACCTGACGCTGATCGTCAGCGACGACGGCATCGGCGTGACGCGCAACGCGCGCGACCGTCGCGGCCACTTCGGCCTGAGCGGCATGCAGGCGCGCTGCGCGGCTTTCGACGGCACGCTGCGCATCAGCGCCCGGCGGGTGGCGTCGCGCCGCAACGACAGCGGTGAAACGTCGCGCGGCACGCTGGTACGCGCACGCTTTGCGTGGGATGCGATGCTGGCGAGCGCACCGGGCGCTACGCGTCGCGCGCTGCAATCGTGAGCACGCCATCATGAGCCTGCGCATTCTGCTCGCCGACGACCATGCGGTGGTTCGCCAGGGCGTCCGCCAGTTGCTGATCGACCGCGGCATCGCGCGCGAAGTCACCGAGGCGCAAAGCGGCGCCGAGGCGCTCGACGCCGTCGCCCAGCACGGCTACGACGTCGTGCTGCTCGACATTTCGCTGCCCGACATGAACGGCGTCGAAGTGCTCAAACGCCTGAAACGCAAGGCGCCGCGCGTCGCCGTGCTGATGTTCTCGATGTACCGCGAGGACCAGTACGCCGTGCGCGCGTTGAAAGCGGGCGCCGCCGGCTACCTGTCGAAAACCGTCGATGCCGCGCAGATGATCGGCGCAATCCAGCAGGTCGCGGCGGGCCGCAAGTACGTCAGCCCGGCCATGGCCGAAGCGCTGGCGGACTATGTCTCTTTCGACGGCGAACAATTGCCCCACGAAAAGCTCTCGGACCGCGAATACCAGACGCTATGCATGCTGGCGTCCGGCAAGCGGCTGACGGACATCGCCACGACGTTATCGCTGTCGGTGAAGACAGTCAGCGTGTACCGCACGCGGCTCCTCGAGAAGATGAAGCTGCGCAATAATGCCGAGTTGACCTTCTATGTGATGAGCAATCGTCTCGTCGATCTGAATCCGGCGATGGCCGGCTGAGGCTTTTCTTCGGCGCTCGCTGCAGAGCATGCGAGCGCTACGGGCAGAACGACGAGAGAGCTATTCCCATCCTGATTGGCGGCGCAGCGGGCGAAAATCTTTCCCCGCGCGGCTTCTTCAGACAAATGCCTCGCCCGGCACCCGTTCCTCAAGTATTTTCCGCCCGCCGCATCGCCGCCAGAAACACCGTCCCAAAATGGTGCGTGAGCGCGCATCCGCTAAAATCGAGGGTTTTCCGACATTCGGCGCGCAAGATGCGTGCACTACTGGAGACCCACCGCCAATGTCCCTGTTTCGCAAGAAGAACGTCGAGCACATGATCGCCGCGAGCGTTCAGAACGCCGGCCTGAAAAAAGCGCTTGGCGCGCTCGATCTGACTTTCCTTGGCGTCGGCGCGATTATCGGCACCGGCATTTTCGTGCTGACCGGCACGGGCGCCGTTCAGGCCGGCCCGGCGCTGATGGTGTCGTTCCTGATCGCGGCGGTTGCCTGCGGTTTCGCTGCGCTCGCCTATGCCGAGTTTGCGTCGACCATACCGGTCGCGGGTTCTATCTATACGTATTCATACGCGACGCTCGGCGAACTGGCTGCGTGGATCATCGGCTGGGACCTGATGCTCGAATACGGGCTGGCGACGTCGGCGGTATCGGTCGGCTGGTCGGGTTATCTGCAATCGCTGCTGTCGGGTTTCGGCGTGAGCCTGCCCGTTGCGCTGACCGCGGCGCCAGGCGCGTTGCCGGGGCACGAGACACTGTTCAACCTGCCGGCTTTCCTCGTGATGATGGCGATTACGGCGTTGCTGTCGATTGGCGTGCGTGAGTCTGCGCGAATCAACAACATCATGGTGGCGATCAAGGTGACTGTGGTGCTGCTGGTGATCGGCGTGGGCGTTTTCCACGTGACGCCGGCGAACTGGCATCCGTTCATGCCGAACGGCTGGAACGGCGTGTTCGGCGCGGCGGCGGTGATGTTCTTTGCGTTTATCGGGTTCGATTCCGTGTCGTCCGCGGCGGAAGAAGTGAAGAATCCGAAGCGTGATTTGCCGATCGGGATTATTGCTTCGCTGGGTGTGTGCGCGGTGCTGTACGTCGCTGTGGCGGCTGTGGTGACCGGCATTGTGCCGTCGGCGCAATTCGCGAATATTTCGCATCCGGTGTCGTATGCGTTGCAGGTAGTGGGCGAGAAGTGGGTCGCGGGATTTATCGACCTTGGCGCCGTGCTGGGCATGCTGACGGTGATTCTGGTGATGGCCTATGGCCAGACGCGGGTCATTTTCGCGATGTCACGGGATGGCTTGTTGCCTGCGAAGCTTTCGAAGGTGCATCCGAAGTTTGCTACGCCGTTCTTTACGACTTGGCTGGTGGGGATTTTCTTTGGGTTGATTGGCGCGCTGGTGCCGTTGAATGTGCTGGCTGAGTTGATCAACATCGGCACGTTGGCCGCGTTTTCGATGGTGTCTATTGCGGTTCTGGTTTTGCGTAAGACGCATCCGGAGTTGCCGCGGGCGTTCCGGTGTCCGGGTGTGCCGGTTGTGCCGGTGTTGGCGGTCGCTTCCTGCCTGTTCTTGATGGTTAATCTTCAGGCGGTGACCTGGATCGCGTTTGTGGTTTGGTTGCTCATTGGGATGGTGATTTATTTTGGGTATTCGCGGCGGCATTCCAAGCTGGCTAAGTGAAGATTGAGTTGTTTGCCTGGGGGGCTGGCGGTTTTTTTTTGGGGCGTTGCCGGGTAGTTGGTTGTTGGTGGTGCGCTTTTGGGCTTTTGCTTGCTGTGCTCGTGGTCTGGTCTGGTGTTGGTCTTTTGGCCTTTCCTTGATTTGTTAGTGGTCTATTAGCGTTGCCCCTGTGCGGGGC
>ERZ1023397.16-NODE-16-length-161852-cov-12.276612_pt1 | contig 161852 bp, 145 predicted proteins | sample MGYA00521260_ERZ1023397 | MGnify/ENA primary metagenome ERZ1023397 (study PRJEB32759, sample SAMN07749898) | skin metagenome | biome: transportation; feature: city; material: polyester macromolecule | host: Homo sapiens | place: Hong Kong:TKO line | collected... | reverse complement strand
AGCGGCTCAAACCGCTAACTCTTAAGCGGGTCCCCCGCACAGCCACGGTAGTGGTACATCTGGAATCTGTGTCCTCGCACATTCGGCGCTGGTGACAAGGGCGTCATACCTCCCGCGGCGCTGCGCGCGCCGATACCCGGTTCATAAAACCGCCCGCCGGATTTTTGCTTTCGCGGTTTGGTCCTTTCCCCGACTCGTCGTTGTATCGCTGCCACCGGGCTGCGGTCTCACTCTCCCGTTTGTCCCCGTCCCAGACTCGCCGTTGCCTCGCTGCTGGAAGCACAACCGCGGGAGCAATCGCGATCGCGAAATCGATGCACCGACATTCATTTGAAATGGGATTGGCCAACCAGAGCGGGGGCGCCTCGCCGAGGCGAAGCCGACGGCTCCCGCTGCGCGGAGCAAACCCGCTGGTTTCCCAGGCAGACCCGTCCGCGACGCACGCAGTGCGGAGTGGGAGCTGATGAGCCCTTTGTCAACGGCGCGGAGTGTGCGGGGGCACGGATTCCAGATGCACCACTACCGCGGCTGTGCGGGGGACCCGCTTAAGAATTAGCGGTGTGAGCCGCTTTCTTTTGCCTACTTTTCTTTGCGGCAGGCAAAGAAAAGTAGGTGCCGCCCCGCACAGGGGCAACGCTAATAGACCACGAACAAATCAAGGAAAGGCCAAAAGACTAGAAGGGCAGAAGGGCAACGCTAAACACACCACGAACACAGCAAGGCACCGCCCAAAATCCAGATCAACAACAAAACCGCCGAGCAGGCCCCTCCTCTAAGTCTGCGCTTCAAACGCAGCCGCAGCCCGCCCTAACCTGTCATTAACAGCAATCCACTCAATCGTATCCGGCAACTTCTCGATCAAAATCCGCGTCACGTCCGCGCGATCCAGCGCTCTAAGCAACCCATACAACTCACGCGCATAAACATGCGGATCCTCAGGCGCAGCAATGAAATGCACTCCCTCAGCATGAGCCCACTCGCCCGCGCGAGAAACCCGCGCCACAAGAGCCACGCGTTCGTCGCCCCGACGCGCCGCGAGCAAAGCCTGCAAGGCATCAAAAGGCAACAACGCCAACGGCGTGCGCGGCGCATAGTGCGCCTTCAACGTACCCGATGCACGTGGAGCCGTCGCATCCGACCCATCCGGCAAACGGGGCGCCTCGCCGAGCACGTCGGCGATATCCTGCGGCGTGACCCGCCCAGGCCGCAACAGCGCCGGAAACCCGCGCGACAAATCGAGAATCGTCGACTCAATCCCGACCTCCGACGCACCACCGTCCAGCACGTGAATCGCACCGCCAAACTCGTCGCGCACATGTTGCGCCGTGGTCGGGCTCACATGACCAAAACGATTCGCCGACGGCGCAGCCACCCCACCATGCCCGCCGCGCAACGCGCTAAACGCCTCGAGCAACGCCTGAGCAACCGGATGCGACGGGCAACGCAAGCCCACTGAATCCTGCCCGCCGCTCACCGCCGCATTGATTCGCGCCGCCCGCTTCAGGATCAACGTGAGCGGCCCCGGCCAGAACACGTCGATCAAACGCTGCGCCTCAGCCGGCAAATGCTCGACCCAATAGCTCGGGTCGCCCTGCGGCGCCAGATGCACGATCACCGGATGATTCGCCGGCCTGCCCTTCGCCGCGTAAATACGCGCAACCGCATCCGGATTCTCGGCGTCGCCGCCAAGTCCGTAGACCGTCTCCGTCGGGAACGCGACGAGGCCGCCCGCATCGAGCAGCGCGGCAGCGTGCTCGATCTGCGCGGCACTCACCGGCAAGACGCTCGCGGCGCCAGCTTCGGCAGGTTTGCTTTGATCCGGCATGGCGTTCGCGTCAGCTCGTGACGATATGCAGGAGCCGCGCGCAATCGCGCGCCGCCGTGCGGGCTTCTTCAAGCGTCGCGGACGTGAAGTTCACGTGACCCATCTTGCGCCCGCAACGCGCTTCTTCCTTGCCGTACAGATGCAGACGCGCCGCCGGCATCGCGGCAACTTCGTGCCACGGCGGCGTGACCGATGCGCCCTTCGGGCCGTCCGGGAACCAGACGTCGCCGAGAATGTTCAGCATCACGGCCGGCGAATGCTGGCGCGTGTCGCCCAGCGGCATACCCGTCATTGCCCGAACCTGCTGTTCGAACTGGCTGGTCGCGCACGCATCGACCGTGTAGTGGCCGGAGTTGTGCGGACGCGGCGCCATTTCGTTGGCGACGAGCGATCCGTCTTCCAGAATGAAGAACTCGACGCACAGCACGCCGACATAGCCGAGCTTGTCCGCGATTTGCAGCGCAGCCTGTTGCGCCTGCTCGACTAGCGTCGGGTTTGCATCCGGCGCGGGCACGATGGTGTGCGACAGCACGCCGTCACGATGCGTATTCTGCGCCAGCGGATATACGACCGACGCGCCGCTCGCCGCGCGCGCGATCAGCGCGGACACTTCGAACTTCAACGGCAAGCGTTTTTCCAACACGCACGGCACGCCCGCGAGCGACGCATGCGCCTCGCGCACTTCCTCGGCGTTGCGCACACGGATCTGGCCTTTGCCGTCGTAGCCCATCCGAGCGGTCTTGAGAATGCCGGGCAGCACCGCTTCGAGCTTCGCATCGTCAAGCGCGGCGAGCGCGTCCGACGATTCGATCACCACGTGCGGCGCCACCGTCACGCCCGACGACGCGATAAAGCGCTTCTCGGCGATCCGGTCCTGCGCCACGGCGACGCAGCGGCCGGCCGGGCTCACAAACGTGGTTTTGGCGAGGAAATCGAGACTCGTGGCCGGCACGTTTTCGAACTCAGTCGACACCGCCGCGCACAGCCGCGCGAGTTCGGTGAGCGACGCTTCGTCGTCGTAAGACGCACGGATATGGCGATCGGCCACGGTGCCCGCGGGACTGCTTTCGTCCGGGTCGAGCACGGCGACGCGATAGCCCATCGCCTGAGCGGCAAAGCAGAACATGCGGCCAAGCTGGCCGCCACCGACCATGCCAAGCCATGCGCCGGGCAGAATCGGTGAAACCGGTGTGTTGTCTGGATTCATCTTAGTGGTCGGTCGCGGCCGGATGCGCTGCAAAACGTGCAATAGCGGCATCCGGCCGAGGGTCAGACAGAGGGACGTCTAAAAGCAATCAGCCTTGGCGCTCACAGCGCCGGCAGCACCATGGCGTGGGCCGCTTCGTTCTGGCGCACGCGGAACGCCGCCAGCTTCTCCACATAGTCGCTGCTCGTGCCGCTCAGAATCGACACCGCGAACAGAGCCGCATTCGCCGCGCCCGCCTCGCCGATTGCAAACGTGGCAACCGGCACGCCCTTGGGCATCTGCACGATGGAGTGCAACGAATCGACACCCTTCAGATACTTGCTCGCCACCGGCACGCCGAGTACCGGCACCGTGGTCTTGGCGGCCAGCATGCCCGGCAGATGCGCCGCGCCGCCCGCTCCCGCGATGATCGCGCGAATGCCGCGCTCGCGTGCGCGCTCGGCGTACTCAAACATCTCGTCGGGCATGCGGTGCGCGGACACCACCTTGGCTTCGTACGGCACGCCGAATTCCTGCAGAATCGCGACGGCGTTCTTCATTACTTCCCAGTCGGAACTGGAACCCATCAGGACGCCGACAACGGGCGCGTCATGCATATGGGCAGTCTGGACTTCACTCATCTTACGGCTTCCTTGTTTCTCAAGCTGTGCGGGTCGAACAGGTGCGCGTAATCAAGCGAGCTTGTGTCCGGTCAGGCGTTCGAGCGCTTCCTGATATTTCTCGCCCGTCTTCGTGACCACGTCGTCCGGCAGCTTCGGTGCGGGCGGCTCTTTCTTCCACGGTTGGGTTTCGAGCCAGTCGCGCACGAACTGTTTGTCGAACGACGGCGGGTTGGTGCCGACCTGATACTGGTCGGCCGGCCAGAAACGCGACGAATCGGCGGTCAGCGCTTCATCCATCAGATACAGCTGGCCGTGGTTGTCCAGACCGAATTCGAACTTCGTATCCGCGATGATGATGCCGCGCGTGGCGGCATAATCCGCAGCTTCCTTATACAGCTTGATCGAGATGTCGCGGATCGTGGCCGACAGTTCGGTGCCGATGCGGCGCTCCATCTCGTTGTACGTGATGTTCTCGTCGTGATGGCCCATTTCGGCCTTGGCTGCCGGCGTGAAAATCGGCTCAGGCAGCTTTTGTGCGTTCTGCAGACCGGGCGGCAGTTCAACACCGCATACCGAACCGGTTGCCTGGTAGTCTTTCCAGCCGCTGCCGGCCAGATAGCCGCGCACCACCGCCTCGACGAGGATCGGCTCGAGGCGCTTCACCACCACCGCGCGGCCCTTGACCTGCTCGACCTCGTCAGCCGCCACCACGGATTCGGGCGCCACGCCCGTGAGGTGATTCGGCACCACGTGCTTGAGCTTCTCGAACCAGAAGTTCGCCATTTCGTTGAGCACGCGGCCCTTGTTCGGAATCGGCTCGCCCATGATGACGTCGAACGCCGACAGACGGTCGGTCGTGACGATCAGCAACTGGTCGTTGCCCACCGCATAGTTGTCGCGGACTTTTCCGCGGCCGAGCAGCGGCAGCGAATGGAGCGTGGATTCGTAAAGGGTAGACATCGTCGTGGTTCGCTAAAAGTGGGGCAAAAATGGGACCGGAACAAAAGGGAAACGCCGTTCCCCGGATGATGCGGGAACGGCGATCGAACGACAACCTGGCCAATCGGCCAGGTGCAGAGCCTGTTTATAGCTTAGCGGACAACTTGCGCGAGCTCGCCCGATTTGTACTTCTCCGCGATTTTATCAAGCGAAACCGGCTTGATCTTGCCAGCCTGGCCTTCGCAGCCAAATTGGGTGAAGCGCTCGAGACAGATCTTCATCGCGGCTTCGCGCGCCGGCTTCAGGTAGTCGCGCGGATCGAACTTGCCCGGGTTGGTCGCCATGTAGCGACGGATCGCGCCGGTGATCGCCAGACGCAGGTCGGTGTCGATATTGACCTTGCGCACGCCGTGCTTGATGCCTTCCTGAATTTCCTCGACCGGCACGCCGTAGGTTTCCTTCATGTCGCCGCCGAATTCGCGGATTTCCGCGAGCAGTTCCTGCGGCACCGACGACGAACCGTGCATCACCAGGTGCGTGTTCGGAATGCGCTGATGAATTTCCTTGATGCGCTGGATCGACAGAATGTCGCCCGTGGGCTTCTTGCTGAACTTGTACGCGCCGTGCGACGTGCCGATCGCGATCGCCAGGGCGTCGCATTGCGTCTGCTTGACGAAGTCGGCAGCCTGCTCCGGGTCGGTCAGCAGCTGTTCGCGGGTCATCGTGCCTTCCGCGCCGTGGCCGTCTTCCTTATCGCCCTTCATGGTTTCCAGCGAACCGAGTACGCCGAGTTCCGCTTCCACCGTGATGCCGATCGAATGCGCCGCTTCAACCACTTTGCGCGAGACTTCGACGTTGTATTCGTACGAGGCGACCGTCTTGCCGTCGGCTTCGAGCGAACCGTCCATCATCACGCTGGTGAACCCGCTGCGGATCGCCGCCATACAGACCGCCGGCGACTGGCCGTGATCCTGGTGCATCACGACCGGAATATGCGGATACGACTCGACGGCGGCTTCGATCAGGTGACGCAGGAACGGCTCACCCGCGTACTTACGCGCGCCGGCCGACGCCTGCATGATGACCGGCGCATTGACCTTGTCGGCCGCGGCCATGATGGCCTGCACCTGCTCCAGATTGTTCACGTTGAATGCCGGGATGCCATAGCCGTTTTCGGCGGCATGGTCCAGCAGTTGACGCATTGATACGAGAGGCATGCTGTAACTCCTTAGATTGAAACGAATTCTGTGCCGTCGGCATCTTGTATGGCGATTTTATCGCGAAGCAAGCTGCATACCCGTCACACATTCCCTAAAGCGCACTGCCTGCGGACCTTTACCGCATGCGCAATTGGAGTCTGTGCGCCGCCTCTCGCGGGGCATGACATCCTGCTTCGCTCATCAAAACTTCGTTGACCAGAGTTGGCGCTTTAGCTCCTACTCCAGTCCCACCCAGTCCGTGCCGATCGAGCGGTACGCCACGAATCAATACGGCTCGCCGACGCGCACGATCTTCAGCGTATTCGTGCCGCCTGCCTGACCCATCGGCTCGCCGACGGTCAGCACCACCATATCGCCGCGCGACGCGTAGCCCTTGCTGACCACGGTTTCCAGCGCCTGCTGCAAGGCCGTGTCGCGATCGGTGCTGGTGTCCAGATGCAGCGACGTGACATTGCGATAAATCGCCATTGCCCGCTCGCTGCCGACACGCGGCGTGAGCGCGAAAATCGGCACATGCGTCCAGTGACGCGACATCCACAGCGCGGTCGATCCCGACTCGGTCAACGCGACAATCGCCTTCGCACCGAGATGGAACGCCGTGAACAGCGCGCCCATGGCGATCGACTGGTCGATCCGCGTGAACGTGCGGTCGAGGAAATCCTTGTCCAGCTCCGACTGTTCCGACTTCTCGGCTTCGAGGCAGATCGCCGCCATCGTCTCGATGGTCTGCACCGGGTACTTGCCCGCTGCGGATTCGGCCGACAGCATTACCGCGTCGGTGCCGTCGAGCACCGCGTTGGCAACGTCCGACACTTCCGCGCGGGTCGGCACCGGCGCGTAGATCATCGATTCCATCATCTGGGTCGCGGTGATCACGAACTTGTTCGATTCACGCGCCATACGAATCATGCGCTTTTGCAGCGCGGGAACTGCGGCATTCCCCACTTCCACGGCCAAGTCGCCGCGCGCCACCATGATGCCGTCCGACGCGTCGAGGATGCCTTGCAGCGCCGGAATCGCTTCCGCGCGCTCGATCTTCGCGATCATCTTCGGCTTGATGCCGTAGGGCGCGCCCGCGATGTTCGCGAGCTGACGGGCCATTTCCATGTCGGTGGCGTTCTTGGGGAACGATACCGCGACATAATCCACGCCGAGCGACATCGCCGTGCGGATGTCTTCCATATCTTTGGCCGTCAGGGCCGGTGCCGTCAGGCCGCCGCCCTGGCGGTTGATACCCTTGTTGTTCGACAGATCGCCGCCGACCTTCACGGTGGTGTGGATCTCGCTGCCGAGCACGCGCACGACGTCGAGCACGATCAGACCGTCGTTCAGCAACAGCACGTCGCCCGGTTTCAGATCGCGCGGCAGATCCTTGTAGTCGAGACCGACGCGCTCGTCGTTGCCGAGTTCGCACTCGGCGTCGAGGATGAACGAATTGCCGGGAACGAGCGTGGTCTTGCCGTTTTCGAATTTGCCGACCCGAATCTTCGGGCCTTGCAGGTCAGCCATGATGGCAACTTCACGGCCGGCCTGGCGGGCCGCCTCGCGCACGAATTCGGCGCGCTGGCGGTGGTCGTCGGCGGTGCCGTGCGAGAAATTGAGCCGCACCACGTCCAACCCTGCCCGAATCATTTGCAGCAGGATTTCCGGCGTACTGGAAGCCGGTCCGATGGTAGCGACAATCTTGGTAGCGCGATGCATGAGTCTCCTCGTCTGGATGGGATCGCTGGAATGAGCGCTGCGAGTCGGATGCGGAGGCTGCGCACCGAAGGGTGCTACGGGGGGCTGCGCGCCGGTTGAAACCAGCGTCGCTTTATGGGGTGAAGCGGTGTTCGACACCAGCACGGGGGGTGCCGGTGGGGGTGCGGGTGCGACCTCTGCGTCCGGGAGTTCTGCCGCTGAGTGAGCGGATTGTCCGGTGGACAACTCCGCTGCCTCGCCGGCAGTGGTCAACTCCGCGAGCGCGAGGGGCGACCCGGATTCTTCCTGCTGGGTGGTCACCGCTGCCGGGGCGGTGGAGCGCGCTTCGCGCTCCCCTGCCGTTGCTGCTGCGGTATTGCGCGGCTTGCCGCCGCGCGCTTTTGCAGACTTCGCCGAGGGGGAGCGCGTCGCCACGTTAAGCCCGCGATTCCAGAACAGCGACCGCCGGCAGCGTCTTGCCCTCGAGGAACTCGAGGAAGGCGCCGCCGCCCGTCGAGATATAGCTGACCTTGTCGTGAATGCCGTACTTGGCAATCGCCGCCAGCGTATCGCCGCCGCCGGCAATCGAGAACGCCGACGATTTGGCGATGGCGTCAGCCAAGGTCCTCGTGCCGTTGCCGAACTGGTCGAATTCGAACACGCCAACCGGGCCGTTCCACACGATCGTGCCGGCTTTTTCCAGTTGTGCGGCGAGCACTTTGGCGGTTTCCGGTCCGATGTCGAGGATCAGATCGTCGTCCTGCACGTCGGCGACGGCCTTCACTTCGGCTTTGGCGGTCGGCGAGAATTCTTTGGCGGTGACCACGTCGGTCGGAATCGGCACCGAGGCGCCGCGGGCTTTCGCCGCGTCGATAATGGCTTTGGCTTCGTTGACCAGATCGGCTTCGGCGAGCGACTTGCCGATCTTCAGGCCGGCCGCCAGCATGAACGTATTGGCGATGCCGCCGCCGACGATCAACTGATCGACCTTGTCGGCGAGCGACTTCAGAATGGTCAGCTTGGTGGACACCTTCGAGCCGGCGACGATCGCCACCAGCGGACGCTTCGGCGCGCCCAGCGCCTTGCCGAGCGCTTCGAGCTCAGCGGCCAGCAGCGGGCCGGCACAGGCGACCGGCGCGTATTTGGCGATGCCGTGCGTGGTGGCTTCGGCGCGGTGGGCGGTGCCGAATGCATCGTTCACGTAGATGTCGCAAAGCTTCGCCATTTTTTGCGCGAGCTCGTCGGAATCCTTCTTTTCGCCCTTGTTGACGCGGCAGTTTTCCAGCAACACGACCTGACCCGGCGCCACGTTCACGCCGTTTTCGACCCAGTTCGCAACCAGCGGCACGTCACGGCCGAGCAACTCGGCGAGACGCTTCGCGACCGGCGCCAGCGAGTCTTCCGGCTTGAAGTCGCCTTCGGTCGGACGGCCCAGGTGCGACGTGACCATGACAGCGGCGCCAGCGTCCAGCGCGGCCTTGATCGCCGGCACGGAGGCGCGGATGCGGGTGTCTTCGGTGATGTTGCCTTGATCGTCCTGCGGCACGTTCAGATCGGCGCGGATGAACACGCGTTTGCCGGATAGCTTGCCTTCGGCGATCAGATCGGAGAGACGCAATACCTTGTTCATGGGCGTGTATGTGCGAGTTGATGAGAAGGCGGTGGTGGACGACGCGCCAGCAACCTGGCGCGGCAAACACCAGCGCTTCGGCACGGCAGCGGCTCCACTGAATCGGGTGCCGGCGACAAGGCCGCGGCTGTCGCGCCATGCAGCGGCGCGGTTATCCCGGAAACGAGCATTTTAACTGATACCCACTGCCTTCTGACCCGCGACGAGGCGAATGTCCCGTATTTGGAGGATGCGGTGCGTATGCCGCAACGCAGCATTTCCACTCCGGTCAATTACACAAAGAGGCGCAAGAGCGTGAATACAACCATTCCCACGACAATCGTACCGAGCATGGTGCGCCGCCACAAAAACCACACGAGACCGGACAGCGTCGCGTAAAACTCATGGTTCGACGGCGCGAACGAGAGCCCCTCCGGCGTCGCCAGCACATCGGGCAACACCACGGCGGCGAGCGCCGCGGCCGGCGCATAGCGCAGCATCCGCTGCACACGCTCCGGCAACACCGTGCGCTCGCCGCCGATTAGAAACATGGCGCGTGTCACGGCGGTGACGAAAGTCATGCCGATAATGGCCAGCCAGATCTGCGTGGATGTCATGGGGAATCTCCGGCGCTGTTGCGGATGCGGCGCAAGTCGGCACGCTCGACCATCAGGTCGGCGGCACTGCCCGCGATAATCGCCGCGATCACGGCCAGCGGCAGCGCGAGCCGGTACGGCAGGTCGAAAGCGAGCAGCGAAACGAGGCCGGCGATGCTGACGGCGACCAGCGTGGAACGGTTGGCGATCGCCGACACCATGATGGGCAGCAGCGCCAGCGTGCCCGCGAGCGCGAGGCCCCAGTTGTCCGGAATCAGGCTCGCCAGCAGGATGCCGACGATCGACGACACCTGCCACGACAGCCAGCTGCACGCCGCCATGCCCCAGAAGTACGCCTCCTTGCCCGGTACATAACCCGTCTGAAAGCTCTTCTTCTGGAACAGCAGATAGATCACGTCGCCGTTGAAGTAGCCCAGCACGATGCGCCGCCACATCGGCAGATACGAGAAATGCGGCGCGAGCCCGGCGCTGAAGATCACGAAACGCGTATTGACCATGGCGGCGGTCAGCAATACCGTCCACATTGGCAGCTTGGCGGCCAGCAACGGCAACACGGCCAATTGCGAGGAACCGGCGTAGCACAGCAGCGACATGGTGAGCGCCTGCGGCACGGTGAGCACGGACTTGCTCATCGCAATGCCAGTCACGAGGCCCCAGGAGAATATCGCCATGAGCGTGGGCGAATAGTCGCGCGCGCCCTGACGGAAGGCGCGGCGATCGATATCTGACAGGCGAGCGAGCATGAAGGCGAAGCGCGGGCGCGAGGCAGCGCCGCAACGAAGGGAAGTCGGCGCCAGGTCGTCAAGCACCCGCTGGCGCATCCGGATTTGAATTATGCGTGCGCCGAATTATAGCGCCCGACGTGCGGCCAAATGCCCGTTTCGTGTGCAAAAGAAGCTAAAATGACGCTCTTTCACCGCACCCGCTGGAGAATCTTATGTCAATGGCCGACCGCGACGGCAAGATCTGGATGGATGGCAAGCTCATCGACTGGCGCGACGCCAAGATCCACGTGCTGACCCACACGCTGCATTACGGCATGGGCGTTTTCGAAGGCGTCCGCGCCTACAAGACGGCAGACGGCGGCACGGCGATTTTCCGCCTCCAGGAACACACCAAGCGCCTGCTGAACTCGGCCAAGATCTTCCAGATGGATGTGCCGTTCGACCACGAAACGCTGGCAGCCGCGCAGCGCGAAGTGGTCCGCGAAAACAAGCTGGAATCCTGCTACCTGCGCCCGATCATCTGGGTCGGCTCGGAAAAGCTCGGCGTGTCGGCCAAGGGCAACACGATCCACGTGGCGATCGCCGCCTGGCCGTGGGGCGCTTACCTCGGTGAAGACGGGATCGCCAAGGGCATCCGCGTGAAGACCTCGTCGTTCACGCGCCATCACGTGAATGTGTCCATGGTCCGCGCCAAGGCGTCGGGCTGGTACGTGAACTCGATCCTCGCCAACCAGGAAGCGATTGCCGACGGTTACGACGAAGCGTTGCTGCTGGACGTGGACGGCTACGTGTCGGAAGGCTCCGGCGAGAACTTCTTCCTCGTGAACAACGGCAAGCTGTACACGCCGGATCTGTCGTCGTGCCTCGACGGCATCACGCGCGACACGGTCATCACGCTGGCGCGCGACGCGGGCATCCAGGTGATCGAAAAGCGCATCACGCGCGACGAGGTCTACACCTGCGACGAAGCGTTCTTCACTGGCACAGCCGCCGAAGTCACGCCGATCCGCGAACTCGACAACCGCACGATCGGTTCGGGTGCACGCGGCCCGATCACGGAGAAGCTGCAAGCGGGCTTCTTCGATATCGTGAACGGCAAGAGCGACAAGTACGCGCACTGGCTGACCAAGATCTAACGCGCGCTGCGCCGGCCCTTTGGCCCCGGGCCTTTTTGCCGGCGCAACGTACGCACCCTGCATACAACGAGAAAGTCCTCATGAGCGAAATCAAGGAAATGCCGCTGGTCGAACTGTCGGCAAAAGACCTGCCGGCGTATTGCCCGAATCCCGCGATGCCGCGCTGGAGCGCGCATCCGCGTGTCTTTATCGACGTCACGCACGGCGAAGCCAAATGCCCGTATTGCAGCACGCGCTACAAGCTGCGCGACGGCGAAGTGGTCAAGGGTCACTAAACCCGAGCACTGGGCCAGACCACTGAGCGCGACACGCTTGCCGCCGCTGCGGCGCGTCCGGCTTTGCCGGGCTCGCGCCCCGCGGCGCGCGGCTTATTCCCATTTACCCCTCCGAACGCCACGCGCATGACGCGCGCGGCGCTTCGTTTCGACACCGGACACTCACTCTGATGCGTCGCGCGTTGGTTATCGCACCGAACTGGATCGGTGACGCATTGATGGCGCAGCCGCTGTTTGCGCGCCTCGTGAAATTGCATCCGCGCATCGTGATCGACGCAGTCGCGCCCACGTGGGTCGCGCCCGTACTCGAACGGATGCCCGAGATCCGCGACGTCTACGCAACCGACCTCGCGCACGGCAAGCTGCAAATGCTGCGCCGCTGGCAACTGGCGAGCGATTTGCGCGATGTCGGCTACGACGCGGCCTATGTCCTGCCGAATTCGCTCAAATCGGCGCTGATTCCCTGGATGGCGGGCATTCCGCTGCGCATCGGCTACACCGGCGAAAGCCGCTACGGCTTGCTGAACGTGCGCCACGCGAATCCGCGCAAGGACGAGCGCCCGCCCATGGTCGGCCACTACGCCGCCCTCGCCTACGCGCCAGGCGCCAAGATCCCCGACGACTTGCCCATGCCGCGGCTCGACGCGGACCTGAACGAAGCGTCGCGGGTTTCGGCGCGCTTCAATCTGGATACGCGCGTGCCGCTGCTGGTGTTCTGTCCGGGCGCCGAGTACGGTCCGGCCAAGCGCTGGCCGCCCGAGCATTTCGCGGCGCTCGCGCAGATCGTCGGCCAGTCGTTCCCGTACACGCAGATCATCGCGCTAGGCTCGCCCAAAGACGCGCCGCTTGCCCAGGCCATCGCCGACAAAGCGCCGAACGTGCGTAACCTGTGCGGCCAGACCGCGCTGGGCGAGGCTTGCGCACTGATTTCGCGGGCCAGCGCCGTCGTCACCAACGATTCCGGTCTGATGCACGTAGCCGCCGCGCTGCGCCGGCCGCTGGTGGCCGTGTACGGTTCGACCGATCCGCGCCACACGCCGCCCTTGTCCGAGCTTGCGAAGGTACAATGGCTCCATCTCGAATGCAGCCCCTGTTTCCAGCGCGAATGCCCGCTTGGGCATCTGAACTGCCTTAAGCAGTTGAGCGCGGAGCAGGTATTCGGCGATTTGCGCGGCATGTTGCTTGCGCAACGCTGAACCAGACTGATTCGGCTGATACTTGCACGCAACACCGCACGCCCCCGAGCGCGTTGCGTCATGTTCGCGCCTTGCGGCGCGGGCATTCTCGCGCTTGGGTGCGATTGTCCGGTGCTCCGGACTGTCCCGCTGACCGCTGCCCCGCAACCGCGCGCCGCGCACAAGAGACTGACGAGCCATGCCACGTTTTGCCCATATCTTCGAAGCCGCCGCCGACACGCTGAACGCCTATTACCAGGCCGTCGCGGAGATGAACATCGACAGTTTGATGGGCCTGTGGATCGACGAGGAGTTCGTGAGCTGCATTTGCGCCGACGGCTCGCATCTGCACGGCATCGACAGCATTCGGGCCGGCTTGCAAATCCAGCTCGAAGCCGCACCCGTGGCAATTGAACCGCTCGATATTCGCGTCTACGACAGCCTCGGCACCGTCGTCTACGCCATTGCCGAGGCGCATCGCCCGGCCGATCCGAAAGCAACGCCCACCATGGTGTTCACCACTTACGTGATGGTCCATGAGCGCGGCGAATGGCGAATTGCGCACATTCACGCGAGCCCGATGCCGAATGAGGCCGCCAGTCAGTTCGCCACCAAGATGCGACATGGCCAGGGGTCGCTGCACTGACGCCCGGCGGGCATTTTTTCGCCTGTTTCACCGGTTTCACCTTTTGGCTTCGACGCTGGCATGAGTACGCCTCGCAGAAAGTCCCTCACGGGGACAACACACGATCAATCCACCGCTAACGGCGCAGCGCGCGCCGTAGCCGCCGTCGAGCGCGGCATCGAGGGCACTGTCGATCTGCTCTACCGCGCGCCGCTCTGGCTGCCGAACCGGCATGTGCAGACCATTATCCCGTCGCTGTTCGGGCGGCGTCCGGCGATCGCGTTCCGGCGCGAACGCTGGGATACGCCGGATGGCGATTTCATCGACCTCGATTGGGTCGTGCATGACGGCCAACCGGCCTCTGCGCTAAGCCCTCCCTCCGTGCCTCGCGCACCGGCAGACGACGCGCCGCTACTCGTGCTATTTCACGGCCTGGAAGGCAGTTCCGCCTCGCACTACGCCGCCACCTTGATGGCGGCCGCGCGCGAGTACGGCTGGCACGGCGTCGTGCCGCACTTTCGCAGTTGCAGTGGATCGCTGAACCTGTTGCCGCGCTTCTATCATCTTGCCGACAGCAACGAAGTCGACTGGATCCTGCGCCGTCTGCGCGGCACGCATCGCGGGCCGATCGTGGCGGCGGGCGTGTCGCTCGGCGGCAATGTGCTGCTGCGCTGGCTCGGCGAACGGCGCGAAGATGCGGTGCCGGTGCTCTCGGCCGCCGCGGCAATTTCAACGCCGATCGACGTGCACGCGGGCGGCCGCGCGTTGTCGCAGGGCTTCAATATGGTCTACACGCGCAGTTTTTTGAAGACACTGAAGCAGAAAGCCGAGCAGAAACTGCTGCAGTTTCCGGGGTTGTTCGACCGCGATGCGATGCTGGCAAGCCGCACGATGTACGACTTCGACAACGTGGTGACGGCGCCGCTGCACGGCTTTCGCGATACCAACCACTACTGGAGCACCGCGACCACGCGGCCGCTGCTACACGGCATCGCCGTGCCGACCCTGGTGCTGAACGCGCGCAACGACCCGTTCCTGCCGGCCGAAGCGTTGCCGGCGCAGCATGAGGTATCGGCATCGGTGGAACTCGATCAACCCCGGCATGGCGGCCACGCCGGCTTTATGACCGGGCCGTTCCCGGGCCGCATCGACTGGTTGTCGCGGCGCGTGCTCGGTTATCTGGAGCGCTACGTCGATCATGGATGACATCGTCAAGCAGGCCTTGGCCAAATGGCCCAATGTGCCGAGTTGCACCGGCTGGCTGATGCTGGACCGGCGCGGCAACTGGCGCATGCGGGATGAAGCTGCGCAGGCCAGCGGTGCGCCCGGCACGCCGATCCGGCATGAAGCCTTGCTTGGATTTATCAACCGGAATTACGCCGCCGATGAACACGGACAGTGGTTTTTTCAGAATGGTCCGCAACGGGTCTATGTCGAGCTGGGTTACACGCCGTGGGTGGTGAGGTTGTCAGCCGATGCCGCCGGGCAGCTTTCCCTGACCGACCAGGCCGGTGGGACTTTCGAGCCAACGGCCGTATTTGTCGACGATGAAGGCGGGATTCTGTTCGTCGATGGCTCGACGCCGCCGCGGGTAGCGGTTTTGCACGATCACGACCTCGAGATTTTCTCCGATCACGCAAGCCTGGGCGATGACTCGATGAGCGGCGTGTTTCGCTGGAACCACGGCATCAAGTTACCTTTGCAGAGCGTGCAGCGAAACGAGGTAGCCGCGCGATTCGGGTTTGTCGAGAGTCCGGCAGCAAACGCCTAGCTTTTCTCGTCAAGCCGCTCCTCTTTATAGCGGCTCTCCATCTCATGTAACCGGGCATCGACGGTCGCGAGATCGTAGTAGCCGATGTCCTTCATATCCCGCGCTTCCTTCAGTTGCCGGATGGCCGACGGCCAGGCCCCTTCGAGGGCGAACTTCTCGGCCAGCGCCCGACGCCGCGTCAACGTATCGCCAGTGCCGGCACTGGCCTGGGCGAGATACAACCACCAGGCCGGCTGATCGGGTTGCGCGCGCGTTTCCTTCAAAGCCAGCGCCTGCGCGTCGGCAAAGCGCTTCAAAGTCAGCAAGGTCTGGATATGCATGTCGATTGCGGCGTTCGACTGCGGCCAGCGCCGTTGCGCAAACTCGGCAAGACGCGCTGCCTCGTCGTCATGCCCGGCGCGGCGCGCGATATCGGCCGCGAGCACGTCGAGACTCGGCGAACTGCGCATGAGCTCACCTTCACCGCCCTCGCCACGCTCACCGCGCTCACCGGTGGCAAACGCCGAGCGCGATGCAGCCAGCGACGCCGCCGCGTCGTCGTAACGTTCGAGCAGCATCTGCCCATAGGCAATCCCGTACCAGTTCGCGGCGACGTTCACCGCGGTACGGTCCTCGATCTCGGAGCGCAGGCGCGAAATCTCATCGGCGTATTCACTGCGCGAGCGGTCCTGCAGCAGGCGCGCCCGTGCCCGTACAAAACCGTATTCGGGCGTCTGATGCGGCTGCCGGTATGGCGCGCGACGCGCACGGTCCTCCATGTCGGCAATCCGTTCGCCAGTCAGCGGATGAGTGCGCGCGTAGGCCGGGATGCCCGTGTCGCTCATGGCCGCGCGATCGAGGCGGCCGAAAAACGTCGTCATCGCGTAGGGATCGTAACCGGCGCCGGCCAGCAGCAGAAAGCCGACGCGGTCCGCTTCATGCTCGGCGGAGCGCGAAAAGCGCAACTGGTTGTCGACCGCATAGGCCTGGCCGCCGATCGCAATTGCGCTGCCCAGGTCGCCGCTGTGCGCGAGTACGCCCGCCACAATGCCGAATAGCAGGCCGGCAAGTGCAGCATAGGAACTGCGTTCGCCGGTGGTGATCATCCGCGAAATGTGCCGCTGCAAAACGTGCCCCATCTCGTGACCGAGCACGGAGGCGAGTTCGGACTCGGTTTGCGTCGTCACGATCAGACCGGTGTTCACGCCGATAAACCCACCTGGCAGCGAGAAGGCGTTGATCTGCGGGTCGCGGATCGCGAACAGCTCGAAGTCCGGCCGGTAGCCGCCGATGTACAGCGCGCTCGCCGCCGCGGAAAGTTTTGCTGCGACCGAGTTCAGATAGTCGCGCACCAGCCAGTCGTCGAGATAGTCGGGGTCGCGGCGCACCTCGCGCATCACGCGCTCGCCGAGCTTGCGCTCGGCTTGTGGCGTCAATGAGCCGGAGCCGCCGTTGCCGAGGTCGGGCAGTTGCTGCGTGACGATCGGCGCGCGCCAGCCCGTGGCCGCACCGCTATTGCCGGAGAAGCGGCTCTGCGCGCCGCCATACACGCCGAAGACGCCTTGCGCGATGTCGGGCGGCACGGTCGGGGCGTCGAAAGTCTCGACCGGACCGCTTACCAACGGCGGTTCCGCGGACTGCGTGCTGAGCGCGAGGCTCGTATCCGAAGCGGTGCGCGATTGCGCGAACGCGCCCGGCGGAGCCGCAAGCGCGACGGACAACAACACAGCGAGAAACGATTTCGAACGCATCGCGAAGTCGGTATGACGAAGTCGAAAAGCGACACCCGCCGCTCGGACTAATATAGCGGGCACAGGGTAATTGTAATCATCCCGGGCCGCCCGACCGCACTGCTATGATAGGCGCCCTCTGAAGGAGCCCAACCATGCCTGAACTCACTCATTTCGACGCCGCCGGCCAGGCGCATATGGTGGACGTCGGCGGCAAGCAGGAGACCAAACGCATCGCCGTCGCGCGTGGCTCGATCCGCATGCTGCCGGAGACCTTTGCGCTGATCCGCGACGGCAACGCCAAGAAGGGCGACGTGATCGGCATCGCACGCATCGCCGCGATTCAAGGCTCGAAGCGCACTGCCGATCTGATCCCGCTATGTCATCCGCTCGCGCTCACGCGAGTCAAGGTGGACTTCGATCTCGATGAAAAACTGCCCGGTGTGCATTGCACGGTGCAGGTGGAGACGCTGGGACGCACGGGTGTGGAGATGGAAGCGCTGACCGCCGTGCAGGTGGGGCTGCTGACCGTGTACGACATGTGCAAGGCGGTGGATCGCGGCATGACGATCACCGATGTGAAGGTGCTGGAAAAGCACGGCGGGAAGTCGGGGGACTGGGTGGCGGGTTGACGACGGCCAAGGTCATCGCCCCGCTGCACCTCTTAAGCTGCGGCTACAGCACGGCTGCGCAGCGCGCAGCCGGCCTGAATCATCGTCAATCGTCGTCGCTGTCGTCGTCCTGATTGACGTCGCTCGGCGGCATGCCGTAGCGCTTGACCAGTTCCGCCTTGAAACCGGTCAGCGTCTTCTGCTCGTCGCACAGCTCGTACAGATAGGCCAATTGCGACGGCCAGTCCTTCAATTCCTGAGCAAAAATTTTCAGGCGCTCGACCGTGTCGTATGCGCCCGCCGTATCGCCGCTCAGAGCCTGGAGCACCGCATACCGGCGCAGCACGGTTTCACCCGGCAGCAACGCGATCGCCTGTTTATGCATGGCGAGCTTGTGTTGCAGATTCATCGAATTCATCGGCTCGAGGGTCGCCATGCCGTACTCGCCCCACGCCTGGAACAGGAACGACGGATCCGCCCGATACTGCTCGGCAGGACGCGAGCCGTAATACAGCACCTCGGCACGGGCGTAGTCGCGATACACCGGATACAGCGCAGCGATGCCGCCGAACACGATGACGGCGAACGCACCGAACGACAGGCGCGCCGGCACGAGACGCAGCGACCGCGTTTCGAGCAAGCCGAACACGAACATCGCCGGCAGGAGGAAGAACATGTACTGCTGCGGATATTCGACCAGCGCATGCATGACCAGCACGCCGATCAGCGCGATGCCAAATACACGAGCGGCGTTTTGCGGCGCGCGAACCACGCGCACGAGCCACGTGATCAGGCCGAACAGCACGATGGCGAGACCGATCAAACCGGTTTTCGCGAGCAGGTCGATGAAGATATCGTGCGAATTATTGGCAATCTCGACACCGCCCAGCGATTTCACATACTCGAACTGGTAACTCGGAAACTCGCCCCAGCCGACCCCCAGCAGCGGATGCGTCCTGAACATCGTCCAACCGTATTTCCACAGCGCAAGGCGCGGCGCGATCTGGCCGGCGTCCTTGAACCGATCCGCCGCGGACTGCGCGAGTTCCAGGTGATAGTGGACATTGGCCCAGCGAACCAGCGCATTGACGACAAAGAACAGCACCGCCAACGCGATCGGAATCAGCCATTCGCGATTGCTGCGGCGCAGAAGCGGCTGACTACGCGTTTGCGCGAAAGCCATCCAGAAACCCGCGATCACGATCACGCCCATCTGCAGCCACGGGCCGCGCGAAACGGTCAGCGCGAGGCCGACGGAAAAAACCGTCGACACGAGCAGCCAGATGCTGATGGCAAGGCGGCGTGTCTGCACGAGGAACAGCGCGCCCGCCATCGCGAACGAGATATAGGTGGCGAGATGGTTCGCCTGCGCCATGTTGCCGAACGGCCGACGCTCGACGAGCACGTTATAGGCGACAACCAGCGGCGACACACGCGCCTCGAGGTGAAACAACTGGATCACCTGGCAGAACACCGCAAACAGGCCGCCAACAATCAACGCCCCGGCAACCCAGCGCAGCGCCGTTTCGTTCAGCTTGACGCGCGTGAAGCCGTAGCCGGCGTGCGTCGCCATCAACGCGGCGAGCAGGTACCCGCCGCCAAGCCAGTTCATCGACGGCTGCGAGACCGGCAGCAGCACCGACTGCGCCACCAGCACCAGCCCGAACAGCAACGGCACGAGCGCGACCATCGGCGACGCGAACGTGACGCGCGGCCTGGCCGTCGAGACCAGCAGCACCACACCCGCACCCATCAATAGATACAGCGCGAGCGCCGTGAATTCAGCGTAGAAGGTCGGAATCGGATACGTATGGCCGACGACTGCATAAGGCAGCACCAACGCAAGAGACAACAGAATGAGAGACAGGTAGCGCGCAAATGGGGTGGGCATCGAATAACCGGAGGGCGTCAGCAACCGGCGCACTATACAAAAAAATCCTCCTGCTGTGCGCCGGCTGGGCTGAAATATCCCGGAAATCAGTGTTTTACGTTCGGATAACAACTCCCCGATCGTCCACCCGCCTGCTTACGAACGGCACTCCGGTGGTGCAAGATTCGACGGCAGCGATGGCGCATCGACTGGTGAGGGCCCGGCGCCAGGAGCCGGTAACGAAGAGGCCGTTTTGCCGCCGCTGAAACACTCCCAGGTGACGGCGCCCACCTGCACGACACCCTTGCTCAGGGCGACCCGCGCAGTCGGCGCCTCGGCGTTATCGGGCACCGAGGGCACAAGCGTCAGCGTGTTCGAACCGGCGGGCGCGACGCGCGTCGAGAATGCGACGGTGATCTGGCCGGTCTCGTCATCGACATGAATGGATTCGACATTACGGGTGGCAGGCGGCGACGCGTAGCCCCCACCGAACGCATTGCCGCTGGCTGCGTTTTCGGACACCGCAAGCCGCGCGGATGAGGCGAGCGAGAGACCCTCGCCCACTCTGCTGCGGGCCAGGTAGTCCTGATACGCCGGAATCGCATAAGCCGCGATGACGCCGACGATCGCAAGCACGATCATCAACTCGATCAGCGTGAAACCGACGCTGAAGCAGCGGCACGCGCGAACGAGCGGCACAACCCAGCGCGCCCGTTCGAATGCGCGCCGCGGGGACAGCGTGGACTGTGAATAAGGGGAGTACGGCAAAGTAACGATCATCGGCAAGCTCCTGAAACGAAAAACGCCTGCCCCTCGAATCGGGGACAGGCGTTTCAATCGTAGCCAGCAGAGCCTGTTCCACACAGTCAGCCAGATGGCTAACGCTGCGCTAGCGTCGCGTCATGGCTTGCGGGTCAGGCGGCCGCGCCCTTCGCGTTGCGGCGCTTGAGCAGGTAGCCAAGGATCACGACGAACAGCGCGCCGGCAATGCTCATGCCGTATTCGGCCGCTGGCGTATCGAGGATCGGCCAACGGTCGCCGGCCGGGTCATTGATGATCAGGCCGCCCGCGATCCAGCCGAGCAGCGCCGCGCCGAGCGTGATAACGATCGGAAAGCGGTCGAGCAGTTTCAGCACGAGCTGGCTGCCCCACACGATCAACGGAATACTCACCAGCAGCCCGAAAATCACCAGCGCGAGACGATGCTCGGGATCGGCCGCCTCCGCCGCGCCAGCAATCGCGATCACGTTGTCGAGGCTCATCACCGCATCCGCGACGATGATGGTCTTGATCGCCGAGATGAGCTTGTCGGCCGGCTTCACGTTCTCATGGGCGTCATGCGCGGGCGCCATCAGACGTACGCCGATCCACAACAGCAGCAGCCCGCCCGCGAACTTCAGCAACGGCACGTCGAGCAGTACCACGGCAAACGCGATCAGCGCGACGCGCAGCACAATCGCGCCGGCCGTGCCCCACAACACGCCCTTGGTCCGCTGCGCGGGCGGGAGATTGCGGCAAGCGAGCGCGATCACCACGGCGTTATCGCCACCCAGCAGGATGTCGATGACGATGATCTGGATGACTGCGCCCCAATGGAGGGTGGCGAAGAACTCGAGCATGAAAGGAAGAATAAGAAGGAATCGGACACGCAGCCAACAAAAAAGCGGGGGAGTTTTTGACTCCCCCGCTTTTCAGACTGCACGCTTACGAAAGGATCTCGTAAGCGTATCAAAAAACGCGCTGTACGAGCCGCGAATTTTGATTTACAGCATCGCCTTCAGAAGACGCGCCATTTCCGACGGGTTCTTCGTGACCTTGATGCCGCATGCGTCCATGATTTCCAGCTTGGCTTCAGCCGTGTCCGCACCGCCCGAGATCAGCGCGCCGGCGTGGCCCATGCGCTTGCCCGGAGGCGCCGTGACACCGGCGATAAAGCCAACCACCGGCTTCTTCATGTTGTCCTTGATCCACTCAGCGGCGTTCGCTTCGTCCGGACCGCCGATCTCGCCGATCATGATGACGGCGTCCGTTTCCGGATCGTCGTTGAACATCTTCATCACGTCGATGTGCTTCAGACCGTTGATCGGGTCGCCGCCGATACCGACTGCCGACGATTGGCCGAGGCCGATCGCCGTCAATTGGCCAACTGCTTCATACGTCAGCGTGCCCGAACGCGACACGACGCCGATGCGGCCCTTGCGGTGAATGTGACCCGGCATGATGCCGATCTTCAGTTCGTCCGGCGTGATCGTGCCCGGGCAGTTCGGTCCGAGCAGCAGCGTCTTGCTGTTCTTCGCGCGCATGCGTGCCTTGAGCTCGATCATGTCACGGACAGGAATGCCTTCCGTGATGCAGATTGCGAGATCCAGGTCGGCTTCGACGGCTTCCCAGATGGCAGCAGCAGCGCCTGCCGGCGGAACGTAAATCACCGACACGGTCGCGCCCGTTTCAGCCTTGGCTTCAGCGACGCTAGCGTAGATAGGAATGCCTTCGAAATCTTCGCCGGCCTTCTTCGGGTTCACGCCTGCAACGTACGCTTCGCGGCCGTTTGCATATTCACGGCAAGCACGCGTGTGGAACTGACCGGTCTTGCCGGTAATGCCCTGCGTGATGACCTTGGTGTCTTTGTTAATCAGAATCGACATGTATTGACCTCTGTTCGTTTGGCGTCGCGGTGGTGCGTGGCGCGGCGGGATGTTCTTCGCCCGCGCCGCTCATGCATCACACACGCGCCGCCATTCGTAATCCTGGTAAACGCGCTTGGGGTTTGGCTTACGCCTTGCCCGCAGCGGCCGCGACGACCTTCTGAGCCGCTTCTTCCATGCTGTCTGCCGCAATGATCGGCAGGCCGGATTCAGCCAGCATCTTCTTGCCCAGGTCTTCGTTCGTGCCCTTCATGCGGACCACGAGCGGCACCTTCAGCGACACGGCCTTCGACGCCGCGATCACGCCTTCCGCGATCACGTCGCAGCGCATGATGCCACCGAAAATATTGACCAGAATCGCGGTCAGGTTCGGGTTCTTCAGCATGATCTTGAACGCTTCCGTGACCTTCTCGGTCGTGGCGCCACCGCCCACGTCCAGGAAGTTCGCCGGTTCGCCGCCGAACAGCTTGATGGTGTCCATCGTTGCCATTGCGAGGCCTGCGCCGTTCACGAGGCAGCCGATGTTGCCGTCGAGCGAGATGTAGGCGAGGTCGAACTTCGACGCTTCGACTTCAGCCGGATCTTCTTCGTCCAGATCGCGATACGCGACGATTTCCGGGTGACGGAACAGTGCGTTCGAATCGAAGTTGAACTTGGCGTCCAGCGCGATGACCTTGCCGTCGCCGGTCAGGATCAGCGGGTTGATTTCGGCCAGCGATGCGTCCGTTTCCCAGAATGCCTTGTACAGGCCTTGCAGGATCGCACGTGCTTGCGGCAGCGAAGCGGCGGGCACGCCGATCTTCGTGGCGAGCTCGTCGGCTTCGGCGTCTTTCAGACCGGTCGACGGGTCGACGGCGATCTTGTGGATCAGTTCAGGCGTCTTTTCCGCGACCTCTTCGACGTCCATGCCGCCTTCGCTCGATGCCATCACGACGATCTTCTGCGACACGCGATCGATCACCAGGCCGACATACAGTTCCTTCTTGATGTCAGCGCCTTCTTCGATCAGCAGGCGATTCACCTTCTGGCCTTCCGGACCGGTCTGGTGCGTGACAAGTTGCATGCCGAGGATCTGTTCCGAATACTCGCGAACCTGATCCAGCGACTTGGCGACCTTCACGCCGCCGCCCTTGCCACGGCCACCCGCGTGGATCTGAGCCTTCACGACCCATACCGGGCCGCCGAGCTCTTGCGCGGCCTTGACCGCATCATCCACCGAGAAGACCGGCTTGCCGCGCGGTACCGCGACGCCGAATTTCCGCAGGATTTCCTTACCCTGGTACTCGTGAATCTTCATGCGTGATTCCCTTCAGTCTGAGAGTTGGATTGAACATCGTTTCCGCTGCCGTCGTTCATGCCGGACGCGTTGCCGCCCTCGCCTGTCTGGCGGGCTGCCCCGGCGCCTGACGATGCCGCGCGATCCGCTGTATACGGAGCGCGGCCATACCAGCGCGGATAAAACTGTTGCACCGCCTCGCCGTCGAAACGCAGCGCGTGGCAGCGTCCCAGCTGGAATGGCGGTTTATCGTTGGAATGCTCGTCTTTGCTTTGCGACGAGCCGTTCCCTGAACCCGTCTCCGCGCCCGGCGTGCCTTCATTGGTGTTCCACACGTCGCCGGCGAATGCCTGGATTGCAGCGGTCGGCAGGAGTGCGCACAACTCGGTGAGATGCGTGCAACCAGCCGTGCCGGCCAGCAAACGGGCGGCATCGCGACGGAAGTTGTTGAACAGATTGAGCCCGATGAGGGCACGGTAGGCGGGATTGCTGGCTTGGCACAACCCTGGATAGGGCACCCAGTCGGACGACGCTTCGGCGTCGACGACATTGAGCTTGCGATCGATGGTGATGCGAAGCCAGAGTTCATGGATCGGCTGACCATTGGGCCGGACGCCCGACGCAAGCACCACATCACGCGGTTTTTCGTCGGTCAAGCACGCTTCCACATCCCACAGGCCATCGGCTCGCTCATAGGCTTCCGCTCTGATTGCGCGACGGTGGCGCAACTGACGGGACACTGGCGGGGAGAGCGGCATGCGGGAAGGAAAGGCCGGATTGGAAAACCCCCGGATTTTAGCATACTGGGTATTTGGGACAGCGCGGAACGCGCAGGGCCGCACCGCGGGCCGGGGCGCGCGGCGGATGCTATCTCAAAGTGGGGCTACTCGCCGCTCCACTCCTCGTCGAGCCCTTTGAGAATTTTGCCGATGGTTGCCCCCGAAAACCCGCGCGACGCCAGAAAGCGCGCCTGCCTCGCCCGCTCGGCGGCGGTTTCCGGAAGCCGGTCGAATTTCTTCCGCCAGACGGCCTGAGCGCGAGCCAGTTCGGTTTCGCGCAACTGCGCACTCGCTTCTTCGACCAGCGTTTGATCCACTGCGTGCTGCTTCAATTCGCCGACGATCCGGCTCGCGCCCAGGCGCGACGAGCGCCGATGGATCAGGCTTTCCGCAAAGCGCGAATCGGATAGCCAGTTTTCGGCTTCCAGTGAATCGAGCAAGGTATCGAGCGAATCGGTTTCTTCGACGAACGGCTTGAGCTTGCGCGCGAGTTCGGTGCGGCTGTATTCACGCCGGGACAGATAGCCGAGCGCACGTCCTTTTAGCGAACGGGCTGGGCGTTGAGATTTTTTTGCATCGTCCTGGCCTGGCTTCGCCTCGCCGGGTGTGCGGCGCGAGCGGGTGTAGGTGGTTTCGGACGGGTCCGCTGCAGCTTGAGCGGAGGAATCGGGCCGCGACTGGCGGCCCTCTGCGCGATCGTGGGCGTCGAATGACTCGAAAGGATCGAACGGATCACGCGCATCATCGTCACCGACACGCGGGCCGTCCGCGTTGCGTCCAGCGTTAGCAGCATTGGACAGCGGCCGGCCCTTGCGTATCACGTGCGGGTTACTCTTCTTCGTCTGCGACTTCAGCGCCTGCGCCGGTCACCGCTTCCGCCATGGCATTCACGCCCAGCGATTCGCGGATACGGTTCTCGATCTCACGGGCAATGTCCGGATTCTCACGCAGGAATTCACGTGCATTGTCCTTGCCCTGACCAATACGTTCGCCGTTGTAGCTGTACCAGGCACCGGCCTTGTCGACGATTTTTGCCTGCACGCCGAGGTCGATGATTTCGCCCTGACGGGAAATGCCTTCGCCGTACAGAATGTCGAAAATCGCTTCACGGAACGGCGGCGCAACCTTGTTCTTCACCACCTTCACGCGCGTTTCGTTACCGATCACTTCGTCGTTCTTCTTGATCGAACCGATCCGGCGAATGTCGAGGCGCACCGACGCGTAAAACTTCAGCGCGTTACCACCCGTGGTGGTTTCCGGATTGCCGAACATCACACCGATCTTCATACGGATCTGATTGATGAAGATCACGAGGCAGTTCGTGCGCTTGATCGTACCGGTGAGCTTGCGCAGCGCTTGCGACATCAGACGCGCTTGCAGACCCGGCAGCGAGTCGCCCATTTCGCCTTCGATTTCGGCCTTCGGCACGAGTGCCGCGACCGAGTCGATCACGATCATGTCGATCGAGCCCGAGCGCACGAGTGCGTCGGCAATCTCGAGTGCCTGTTCGCCGGTATCCGGCTGCGAAACCAGCAGGTCGCTGACGTTCACGCCGAGCTTGCCCGCGTACTGGATATCCAGCGCGTGTTCCGCGTCGATAAACGCTGCCGTGCCGCCGAGCTTCTGCATTTCGGCGACGACTTGCAGCGTCAGCGTGGTTTTACCGGACGATTCCGGGCCATAAATTTCGACCACACGGCCACGCGGCAAACCGCCGACGCCCAACGCGATGTCGAGGCCGAGCGATCCGGTTGAGACCACCTGGATATCTTCGACCGCCTCACCTGCGCCGAGCCGCATGACCGACCCTTTGCCGAACTGCTTTTCGATCTGCGCGAGTGCGGCAGCCAGTGCCTTGCTCTTTTCAGCAGTCAGTCCAGCCGAGCCTTTCTTGCTTTCTTCCATGAATCGTCCTTTGCTATGATGAACGGCGTCTGAGGCAGATGTGCCGCCCTTTTTAGCGGACCGCACACGAAACCCAGACACTGTATAAAAAAACAGTAGTTTTGGCAAGCGCGATTCTCATGCGAACGCGCATTTTTACCGTCGCGCTGCCCAACTACCCACAATAATTTTCGGAGACCGCTGTGCGCCGGGGAAACACCCCACGGTGCCGGCAAGGCCAGGTTGGCGCACCATGCGAATTCTGATTGCCGAAGACGACAGCATACTCGCGGACGGTCTGGTTCGATCACTCCGCCAATCGGCCTATGCCGTCGATCATGTGAAGAGCGGCGTCGAGGCCGACACCGCCCTGTCCATGCAAACTTTCGACCTGCTGATCCTCGATCTGGGCCTGCCGCGCATGTCGGGGCTCGAGGTGCTGCGCCGCCTGCGCGCCCGCAATTCGAACCTGCCGGTGCTCATTCTCACTGCCGCTGACAGCGTCGACGAACGCGTCAAGGGCCTCGATCTCGGCGCCGACGATTACATGGCCAAGCCCTTCGCCCTGAACGAGCTCGAGGCGCGCGTGCGCGCGCTGACCCGACGCGGCGCGGGCGGCGGCCCGACCGTAGTGCGGCACGGTTCGCTGTCGTTCGATCAGGTGGGCCGGATCGCCTACGTCAACGAACTGGTGATCGACCTGTCGGCGCGTGAACTAGGTCTGCTCGAAGTGCTGCTGCAAAGGATCGGGCGGCTGGTATCGAAGGAACAACTGGTCGACCATCTGTGCGAATGGGGCGAGGAAGTCAGCAATAACGCAATCGAAGTCTACGTGCACCGGTTGCGCAAGAAGATCGAGCCGAGCGGCGTGCGCATCATCACCGTGCGCGGCCTCGGGTATTGCCTCGAGAAAGCCGCCCAGCCTTCTAACGTCAGCGCCGGCGCGCTCGCGCCGCCCGGTTCCGCCGAGCCCGAACCACCGGCATCGCCGCCGTCGGCCGCGATGCCGGCGAGTCATCACTACAAATAGAGAGCCCCCATGTCCGCACGCGCAGACCGCGCCACGGCGCACGCGGCGGACCTCGACGAAGCGCGCGACGAGCGCTACGCCAATCCGTTCGCCCCGCCCGACGAGACCGAAGCCGCCGCTGAAGCGCGCCCACGTTCGCTGTTCGGCGAAATTCTCGACTGGATGCTGGCGCCGCTCCTGCTGCTTTGGCCAATGAGCCTCGCGATCACTTACCTGGTCGCCAAGTCGATCGCCAACGGTCCGTTCGACCGCGCGCTCGAAACCGACGCCTACGTGCTAGCTCGCCAGATTCATCCGATCAATGGCGTGGCGGAGCTGTCGCTGCCCGATTCCACCCGCGACTTTCTGCGCGCCGACAATGTCGACAGCGTGTTCTATCAGGTGCTCGGCACGCGCGGCGAACTGGTGGGCGGCGAGCGCGACATGCCGCTGCCGCACGAGGAAGACCGGCCGCCGCCGGGCCTCGTCGAATTCCGTGACGACGTGCTGCGCGGCAACGATATCCGCGTCGCCTATACGACCGTCGAGTTTCCGCAGACACCCGGCGCGCAGCCGGTGCTGGTACAGGTCGCCGAAACACTCGACAAGCGCAGCCAGCTTGCCAACGACATCATCAAAGGCGTGATCCTGCCGCAATTCGTGATCCTGCCGCTGGCGATCCTGCTGGTGTGGTTCGGCCTGTCGCGCGGACTCGCGCCGCTGCATGCCCTGCAGGCGCATATTCGCGCGCGCCGCCCGGACGATCTGTCGCCGCTTGAAGCGCGCCGCGCGCCGCCGGAAATCGAGCCGCTGGTGACGTCGTTCAACGATCTGCTGACGCGTCTCGAACAAAACATGGAGTTGCAAAAGCGCTTTATCGCCGACGCCGCGCATCAGATGAAAACGCCGCTGGCCGGCCTGCGCACCCAGGCTGAACTGGCGCTGCGCCAGGACGCCTCCGCGGAAGTCCACCGCTCGCTCGAACAGATCGCCACCAGTTCGGAGCATGCGGCGCGCCTCGTCACCCAGTTGCTGGCACTCGCGCGCGCGGAAAACCGCATGTCGGGCCAGATTTTCACACCCGTCGAGGTGACGGAAGTCGCGCGCAGCGCGGTGCGCGACTGGGTCCAGGCCGCGCTCGCCAAGCAGATGGACCTCGGCTACGAGGCGCCCGAAGAGCCGGTCGAAGTGGATGGCAATCCGGTCATGCTGCGCGAAATGCTGTCGAACCTGATCGACAACGCGATCCGCTACACACCGGCCGGCGGCCGGATCACCGTGCGGGTGCGGCACGACGCGACGGCGCGGCGCGTGCATCTGGAAGTGGAAGACACCGGACTCGGCATTCCGCTGGCCGAGCGCCCGCGGGTGGTCGAGCGCTTTTACCGGATTCTCGGTCGCGAGGGCGACGGCAGCGGCCTCGGGCTTGCGATCGTACGCGAGATCACAACCATGCACGGCGGCGAGATGACGATCGACGACAACGTCTACCAAACCTCCCCGCGGCTTGCCGGAACGCTTGTCCGTGTCAGCTTGCACGTGCTCGAACGGGCACAGGACTTACCCTAAGGAGGCCAAAAGCACCCATCAGGACCGCCATCATATGAGATGGCGTTATCAGATTTTGCAAGAACTTAGACAGCAATTAATGAATTTTTGCAGAATTTTATAGCGTGCAGCCGATACTGACATGTGCCCCTTCCACGTCAGTAGGCCGTAAGTTTCCACTCCAATAATCCGTTTCACGGGAACGCCTTAACCGGCGGACCACGTGTACATATCAATATTGGAGACGACATATGGCTACCGTTGGCGGACAACTCTCCCAGGCGCCGATGACGCACGAAGAGAAACGGGTGATCTTCGCATCGTCGCTGGGTACGGTTTTCGAGTGGTACGACTTCTATCTGGCCGGTTCACTCGCCATCTTCATCAGCAAGAGCTTCTTCTCCGGCGTCAATCCGACTGCCGCTTTCATCTTCACGCTCCTCAGCTTCGCCGCAGGCTTCGCAGTTAGGCCGTTCGGCGCGATCGTATTCGGCCGCCTTGGAGATATGGTCGGGCGTAAATACACGTTCCTCGTCACGATCGTGATAATGGGTCTGTCGACCTTCCTGGTCGGCTTTTTGCCCGGCTATGCGTCGCTTGGCATTGCGTCGCCGGTGATCTTCATTGCGATGCGGATGCTGCAAGGCCTCGCACTCGGCGGCGAATACGGCGGTGCGGCCACCTACGTCGCGGAACATGCGCCAGCGGGACGCCGCGGCTTCTACACCGCATGGATCCAGACGACTGCCACGCTCGGCCTGTTCCTCTCGCTGCTGGTGATTCTCGGCGTGCGCACCGCCCTGGGCGAAGACACGTTCGCCGCATGGGGCTGGCGCATTCCGTTCATCGCGTCGATCATCCTGCTCGGCGTGTCGGTGTGGATTCGCCTGCAACTGCATGAATCGCCGGTGTTCGAGCGCATCAAGGCCGAAGGCAAAACCTCGAAGGCGCCGCTGACCGAAGCATTTGGCCAGTGGAAGAATCTGAAGATCGTGATCCTCGCGCTGATCGGCCTGACCGCCGGCCAGGCCGTGGTCTGGTACACGGGTCAGTTCTACACGCTGTTCTTCCTGACGCAGACGCTGAAGGTCGACGGCGCGACGGCGAACATCCTGATTGCGATCGCGCTGCTGATCGGCACGCCGTTCTTCCTGTTCTTCGGCTCGCTGTCGGACCGCATCGGCCGCAAGCCGATCATCATGGCCGGCCTCCTGCTGGCAGCCTGCACGTACTTCCCGCTGTTCAAGGCGCTGACTCACTACACCAACCCGGCGCTCGAAACGGCCACGGCGAAGTCGCCGATCGTCGTGATCGCGAACCCGGACGAGTGTTCGTTCCAGTTCAACCCGGTCGGCACGGCGAAGTTCACGAGTTCCTGCGACATCGCCAAGAGCGCGCTTTCGAAAGCCGGCTTGAACTACGAGAACGTTGCGGCGCCGGCTGGCACGCTGGCGGAGATCAAGGTCGGCGATACGGTGATCAACACGTATGACGGCAAGGCCGCCGACGCCAAGGACCAGGGCAAGGCGTTCGACAAGACGCTCGCGACCACGCTGAAGACCGCCGGCTATCCGCCGAAGGCCGATCCGTCGCAGATCAACTGGCCGATGAGCGTGGTGATCCTGACGATCATGATGATCTACGTGACGATGGTCTACGGGCCGATTGCGGCAATGCTGGTGGAGATGTTCCCGACGCGCATCCGCTACACCTCGATGTCGCTGCCGTATCACATCGGCAATGGCTGGTTCGGCGGCTTCCTGCCGGCGACCGCCTTCGCGATCGTGGCGGCCAAGGGCAACATCTACTCGGGGCTGTGGTATCCGATTGTGGTCGCGCTCATCACGCTCGTGATCGGCATGCTGTTCGTCAAGGAGACCAAGGACTCGGATATTTACGCCAAGGACTGAAACGCTTGATGGATGGGGCAACTTGAAAAAGTTGCGCGCCGGGGGTTGACAGCCTCCGGCCCTATCCTCATAATTTCGCTTCTTTCGGCGAATTAGCTCAGTTGGTTAGAGCGACGGAATCATAATCCGCAGGTCCGGGGTTCGAGTCCCTGATTCGCCACCAGTTGCAAGAAAAAGCCGCTGATCCACAAGGTCAGCGGCTTTTTTGTTTTGGTCTTCCGTTCGGTCTTCCAAATCGCAACTTCAAGGAGGTTTCTTGATGACATTCCGCACCGCCGCACGTGCCGTAGCTACCGCCGCCGTCGCGCTTCTCGCCGCCGCAGCACCGCTCGCCGCCAACGCCCAAACGCCGACCAGCAGTCAGTGGCGTGCCAGTCCGGCCACACTGTCGACGCTGCTGCAGGACGGCTACAAAATCGTCGCCGTCGTGAACGGCGCCCATGTCGATGGCGGCTCGGCCGATACGATTTTCGTCCAGCGCGATCAGAGCGCCTTCAAGTGCATCGACCCGCAGCAACCGGACGCGAAGTCGAAAACCCCGGCCATGCCGCCGGCCTGCTTCGAGCTGGCCCCGCCGTCCGGCGCGAACGCAGGGTCCGAGGCCAAATAAACACCTGGCCAAATGGCCATAAAAAAAGGAGTCAGCCGAAGCTGACTCCATCAAATGCCACTCCTCGCTTAATCAGCGCGACATCGCCGCTGCCTTAACTCGCCACCCCCATCGCCGGATCGCTGATACTGTCCTTGCCGGTTTCGACACGGCCCGCAAAACGCCGCGTGAAACCGCCCGCAGCGGCCAGCGTGAAGTCGTACCAGCCGCCCGAGGCGCTCACCGACCAGTACGGCTCGACCTGCATTCCCGCGGGCACGGCGTAGGTCCACGGACCATCGCTGCGATACGCGTTCGAGGTCACGGTCACGTTGGCCGTTGCATTGCCCGTATTCATGATTGTCAGATAGACCGCGTTGTTGACGACGTCATAGCAGACCCGCACCTCCGGATTCGGCCCGGTTGCAACTGTCGTCACGCTGCCTTGAAACGACCGATGAAAACCATTCGGCCCGAGCACCCACAGGCTGTAATTGCCCTTATCGTCGGCGAGCGCGGCCCATGAGTCCGACAGCTCCTTGCCTGCTTCAACGGTATAGCGGCGCGGCGGCCGGTCGAGGTGCAACTGGTCGTACACATGGAACACCGCGCCCGCCGTGCCGGTATTGCTGAAAATCAGCCAGATCAAACCGTCCTGCACATCGGCATTGGCGCTCACGTGCAGCAGATACGGCAGCGCGCGCGACGGCCGCGACATCAGCACCTGTTGCGGCATCTGCTGGCTCGCCGCCGGCGGCACAGGCACCGCCCCCAAGGCGCTCTGCTGTGTGTTCTGCGCATCGGCCTGAGCTTTGGTCGGCGCGGGCAGCGCCGCCACCGGCGCATCGTTCGGATTACGAAAGTTGAATGCCGAGGTCAGATCGCCGCACACCGCGCGCCGCCACGGGCTGATATTGGTCTCGGTCACGCCGAACCGCTGCTCCAGAAAACGCAGCACCGACGTATGGTCGAACACCTGCGAATTCACCCAGCCGCCCGTGCTCCAAGGCGACACCACGAACATCGGCACACGCGGGCCCGGTCCAAAACATTGTCCGTCCGGCACGATCGGCGACGAATCGCCAGGCGGGTTGGCCTTCGTGAAATATTCGTACTGCGCGTTGACCGTCGATTTGCCGGCGAACGTGCCGTCGGCATTTTTGCTCGGCGCATCGGGCGGCGGCATGTGATCGAAGAAGCAATCGTTCTCGTCGTAATTGACGAACAGCACGGTCTTGCTCCACACATCCGGGTTGGCCGTCAGCGTGTCGAGCAGCAGTTGCAGGTAGTAGGCGCCCTGCCCCGGCGTCGACGTGCCCGGATGCTCACAGTAGGCCTGCGGCGAAACGATCCAGCTCACCTGCGGCATCTGGCCGGCCGCGATATCGTCTTTCAGCGACTGCAGAAAGCCGCCGTCGGGCATCGTATTGCCAATGCCCTTGTACAACGGCGCCACGGCCTCCAGCGACTGCGTGTACGGCAACAACGGCGAGCCCGGCAGCGTCTCGTTCACCTTGCGGTAAGTCGCAAAGCCGGCGAGCGAGTTGTCCGTGTAGTTGTCCGGCATGTTCTGGTAGACCTTCCAGCTCACACCCGCCGCCTGCAGACGTTCGGGATAAGTCGTCCACGTGAGGCCGGTCGCCGACGCGCCGAGGCCGTCCCAGCCGTCGTTGTTGACGACCGGGTTGGAGCCCGCGCTCGCGCCGTTGGTGCCGGTCCACAGAAAGATCCGGTTCGAATTGGTGCCGCCATGCAGCGAGCAGTGATAGGCGTCGCAGATCGTGAACGCATTCGCCAGCGCGACATGGAACGGCAAATCGGCCTGCTTCAGATAGCCCATCGACACATCGCCTTTCGCTTTCGGCCACTGTGTCATACGGCCGTTGTCCCACGCCTGATGCGCGTCGGTCCACGAATGCGGGCCGCCGGCCAGCAGCGCGTTGCCCTTGGTGCTGTCGAGGTAAAACGGCAGCACGGTGCGCGTGCCGTCGTTCTGCTGGAACACGGTCGTGCCGCCCGGCTGCGGAATCGTGAAGCGGTCGCTAAAGCCGCGCACGCCCGGCAGCGTGCCGAAGTAATGATCGAACGAGCGGTTCTCCTGCATGAAGATGACGACGTGCTGGACGTCGTTGATGGTGCCGGTCGTATTGTTCGCGGGAATCGCAAGCGCGCGGCGGATCGCAGGCGGAAACAGGCCGAGCGCGGCAGCGCCCGCGGCGCTGCGCAGGAAGGTACGGCGGTCCAATGAGGTCATGTTTGGCGTGTTGGGATCGTCAGAATCTGTGCGCTTGCCGGGCCGTCGCAGCCAGCGGCTCGACAGGCAGGCGGCAAAGCGCACGCGGCAAACAGCACGTCAGGGCGCGCAGACAAGTTGCGTGTTCTGCAACGGCTGCGCGGCGCCCGCGCCCGATGCGGCGCACGCACCGGAGGCCGGCGCCGCGACGATCGGCACCGGCGCGCTTGCACCGCCCGCGCCGGCCGCCGCGTTGTTCGCGGCGGTGCCGGAGCCGCCCGCACCATTGCTGGTGCTGCTGCTCGATCCGTCGCCGCAGCCCGTCATCGATACGCACAGCGCGCAGAGGGCAGCGGCCGTCAGCAGGCCACGCGTACGACGCAGCCTGCTGCGGATTTGCGCTTGCCGCGCTTCGCCCATCGCCTTCATCTCAGGCGCTTTCGCAAAGGAAACCATCGGGTTCATCGCTGGACTCCGGTCAGTGGGTAAGCGTGGACAACGGCTGGCCCGAACCGAAGATCGACTGCAACTCGGTTTCGGTGACGACACGGGTCCACAGCGCGAGGTCGCCGAACGCCTGTACATCCGGCGGCGTCGCCGCGCATTTGCCGACGGTGTACGGCGGCGTGTCGTTACAGGCATTCATGTAGTAGCGGCCGGTGCCGTCTTCGTTCAGGCCGAACACACCGAGGCCCGGCAGCTTGGCGATGTTGACGCTCAGCGCCTGGCCCAGCACCTTCTGCTCGCCGAGCACCGGATCGAAGATGTAGGCGTTGATCTTCTTCGCTGTGGTGTCGATAGCCAGCGCGAGATAGGTCCACTTGTTGGCGCTGACGTTCAGGCTGTTAATGTCGTTACGCGTGCTGCCGTCGCCGAGATTGAAGCGGATGTTGCAGCTCGTGCTCGAGCCCGGGAACAGGCCGATCGCGATGCCGGCATTGCCGCCCGAGTAGTAGTTCTTGTTCGAGAACACCGGCGTGCCGTTACCCGTGAGATTCGCGCACGAGGTGTAGAACCAGAAGCCGATGGTGAATTGCGCGTGGGTCGTAACGTCGTTGGTCTGCGTGAGCTTGTAGCCATCGAAGCCATTGCTGTCGACCGTATGCGTGTCGATCTGCAAACCCTTGCCGCCGAACGGATCGGTGACCAGCGTGCCGCTATCGGCATCCGCAGCCCACGGCCCCATCGTGCTGGCGTTCAGGCGATCGACCGGCGGCAGCGCACCGAACGGGTAGTAGCTCGACAGACCGTTGGTCAGCGTCGTTGCGAGCGGCGGCGGCGGAGGTGGGGGCGGCGGGGGTTGCACGTACACAACCTGGGTGATCGTCGCGAGCGGCGCGCTGCCGGCCACCACCGTGTAGTTGAACGGGTAGACGCCGGTCGTCGTCAGGCCGAGTTGGCTGTCGGTATAGGTCGCCGTGCCGGCGGGCAGGCTCGCAATCAAGGTGCCGTTGCGCAGCACGCTGATCGCGCCGGTCGCGGGCGCGGTCCACGTCAGCACAAGGCTCGCGTTGTCGCTACCAGTGGTGCCGAGCAGTTGCGATACGGGCGTGGCGCCGATGAACTGGCCGCCGTCGAGCGCATAGGTCGTGGGATCGGGCAGCGCGCCCTTGTAGGCGAGCAGCGTCGGCGTGATGTCGGCGATGCTGGCGCGCGTGTAGAGCGCGGCCATCGTGGTCGGCGCCGTGGTGTTACCGAGGCGCGCATTCGGCGCCTGGTTCAGCGCGATGAAGCTGGTCGACTCGGCCGGCAGCGGTAAGCCGTCGGTGCCGCCGGCCGCGTTCAGACCGTGACTGCTGGTCACGACGATCAGCCAGTTCTCGTTGCTGCGTTTGGCGGTTTCAGCGACCAGCGTGCCGAGCGCGGCATCCAGTTGCGCCAGGGTGCTCGCATAGTTCGCCGACGACAACCCGTCGTTCAGCGCGGCGTCCTGCGCCGAGTGGTATTGCGCGAACACCAGCGAGTAGCCGTTGTCGATCAGGTTCACGCCGTTCTGCGTGACGCAGGCGTCGACCGACGCGCAGTTCACGAGCGTGTCGAGATTGCCGGCATTCTGATCCGGCGTCAGCAAGGCCGCGAGACCGCTCGAATCGACGGCCGCGCCCACCGTGCCGGCGCCCGCGGTCTTGAGCATCTGAAACACCGTGCTGCTATGCGAGGCCTGATTGGGCGCGTCGGAGTTGATCTGGTGACGGTCGGCCCACGTGCCGGTCAGCACGGTCGCCCAGCCCGGCGTATCGAGATTGGGTTGCTGCGACAGCGTGCCGTTGACACCGCCGCTGTACGCGGGCGCCACGTTCAGCTTCGCCAGATTGGGCAGCTTGCCGCCGGCGATCCCCGCGCTCAACGCGCCGTACGTCACGCCGTCGAGTTCGACCAGCAGTATCTTTTTGGCTGCCGGCCCGGCGGACGCCGCCGGTGTGCTGGCCGGCGTACCCGCGCTGGCTTGCGTGTTGCCCGCGCCGTTGCCGGAACCACCGGCGCCGGTTTGCGATGTGCCGCCGCAGCCACTCAGCGCAGCCGTTGCGCCGAGCGCGCCGAGCAGCGCCAGACCGCAGGCTAATTGCACGACGGTGTGCCGTCTCATGTTTGTCCCCTCTCGATGCCGATATGCGCCGGACCATCCGGCGAGTCGTTGCAACGATAGGGACCGCGGGCGACGCGGCTATGTCGTTTTGCGCAAGCTGGCCGATACCGGCATCAGCATTTTTTAGGGACCGCTAAGGGGCGGTTAAGCGGCCACGCCGACGTTGGCCATGAAGGCGGTGATGAGACGTGACCCCGCGCGCGCCTCGAGGTAATACAGATACTCCTGGAGGACCGGCGCGTCGGCGTCCAGCGGCAGTTGACGCAGATCGGGATGCGCCGGCGCTTCGCCAAGCGGCATCAGCGTGCAGCCCATGTTGTGGCGGATCGCTTCGTAGATCGCCTCACGGCTGCCGATTTCGATCAGCCTCGCCGGCACCACGCCGATACGCTTGAGCGCGCCCTCGGTGGCTTCGCGAGTCCGCGAGCCAGGCTCGCGCAGCAGCAGCGTATGGGCGGCAACGTCGGCAAGCTTGACCACTTTCTGTGCGGCCAGCGGATGCCTGCAATGCGCGACGACGACGAGCGGATCGTCGGCAATCGTACGGCGTGCGAAACGCGGATCGTCGACCCGTTGCGACGACACCGCAAGATCGACGCGGAAATCGAGCAACGCATCGAGGATCTGCTGAGAATTGCCGATCTCGACACAAATCTTGACCGCCGGATACTGCCGATGAAACGCCGCGATGGCAGGCAGAATGTAGTAAGGCCCGGTCGCGCCGACCCGCAGATTGCCGGCGGCCAGTTCGCGTTCATTGCGCAGCGTGAAGTCGATATCGCTTTCGGTTTGCTGCATGCGATCGATCAGCGGCATCAATGCGGCGCCGGCGTCGGTCAGATCGAAACGGCTGCCGCGCCGGTGGAACAGCTCGACACCGTATTGTTTTTCCAGTTGCTGGATGCGCGCCGTGATGGTCGGCTGACTGACTTCGAGCCGCTTGGCGGCGGCGGTGACACTGCCCTGCCGGACGGTTTCGTAAAAGGCAACCAGAAGCGGAGCAAGCATGGAAGGCCAAAGGCAAAACTTCCAACTTATTACCGCAACGTGACAATTTCGTTACGAACGGCTTTTGATTTTGTAATGAGTTGCAAGCGCCGCCGCGAACGCGCGGACGTAATACCGTGCGCGCGGCGTTAGCGGTCCACGAGGCTGCTGAGATTGCCGCGCACCCGTTGCAGCAGCGCGATGAGTTGCTTGGCTTCTTCGTCGGTAAAACCGTTCAGCGCTTCGAGCGCGACTTTATCGCCCACCTTGCGTGCTTTGCCGAGCGTGCGCTCGGCCTTCGGCGTCATGCTCACCTGACGCTCGCGACGGTCATTCGGATTGGCCGTGCGCTCGATCCAGCCGCCCTCTTCCATGCGGTCCAGCAGCCGCCCCGCCGAAATCGGCGCGACTTCGAGCAGGTCCGCGAGCCGCGCCTGGTTGACGTCGCCGTAGTGGGCGAGGTTGGCCAGCACACGGCACTGCGCGCGTGTCAGATCGACCGACGACTTCGCGAGATCGTCGAAACGCTTGCCTGTCAGGCGTCCGACGTCGGAAATCAGAAAGCCGAAGCGTTCTTCGAGTTGGATGGTCATGTGCGGATTATACGAAGGCTTTGGTTTGTCATCGTCGGAATGCGTGGCGAACGGGTACGCCACAGAAATAACGCGGAAACAAAGCGGGCGCAATTCAGGCTCCGCATAATTCCTGGTGGGCACCTGTGCCGACGGCCGATATACTAAGCATGCTTACTATATCGACGATCCCCTCCCCCATGCCCTCCGATTCCACGCCGACGAGCGCCGCCGCCCCGCTCAACCGGCCGATGATCACGGTCTCGATCATGCTCGCGACGCTGATCCAGACGCTCGACAGCACGATCGCCAACGTCGCGCTGCCGCACATGCAGGGCACGCTGTCCGCGTCGCAGGACGAGATCACGTGGGTGCTGACCTCGTATATCGTCGCGGCCGCGATCGCCACGCCGCTGACGGGCTGGCTGTCCGACCGGTTGAGCGTCAAGCGGCTGCTGCTCTTCGCGATCGGCGGCTTCACGGTCGCCTCGGCGCTGTGCGGATTGTCGGAATCGCTGACGCAGATTGTGGCGTCGCGGTTGCTCCAGGGGATTTTCGGGGCCTCGCTGGTGCCGCTGTCGCAGTCGATCCTGCTTGACATCAATCCACGTGAAAAGCAGGGTCAGGCGATGGCGGTGTGGGGCATGGGCGTGATGGTCGGACCGATTCTCGGACCGACGCTCGGCGGCTGGCTCACCGACAGCTACAACTGGCGCTGGGTGTTTTTCATCAACGTGCCGATCGGCGCGTTCGCGCTATTCGGCGTGGCCACCTTCCTGCCGGCGCGCGAACCGAAGCACGACGCGAAGTTCGACGCGTTCGGCTTTGCCACCCTGGGTCTCGCGATCGGTGCGCTGCAAGCGCTGCTCGACCGCGGCGAACAACTCGACTGGTTCGGCTCGAATGAGATCGTTATCGAAGCGTTGGTCGCGGCGATCAGCTTCGCGTTCTTCCTTGTGCATACGGCCACGGTCGGCAAAAAATCGTTCTTCAAATACGAGTTACTGAAGGACCCCAACTTCGCGACCGGCACGTTCTTCATCTTCGTGATCGGCGCCGTGATGTACGCGACGCGTGCGTTGCTGCCGCCGATGTTGCAGAACCTGATGAACTACCCGGTCGCAACCACGGGGCTTGTGACCGCGCCGAGCGGCGCGGGAACCATGGTTGCGATGCTGTTCGCCGGGCGGCTACTGAAGCGGATCGACGCGCGGCTGTTGCTGCTCGCCGGTTTCCTGATCTCCGCCTTCGCGCTGTGGCAGATGATGCATTACACGATCGTGCTGTCGGCCTCGGACATCGTCTGGCCTGGTGTGATTCAAGGCTTTGGCCTCGGCCTCGTATTCGTGCCGCTGAGCGCGTTGACCTTCTCGACGCTGACACCTGAACTGCGCGCGGATGGCACCGCGACGTACAGCCTGATGCGCAATATCGGCAGCAGTATCGGCATTTCGATCGTGCAGACGCTGATGACGCGCAACACGCAGGTCTCGCATGCGGACCTCGCCGCGAATATCACGCCGTTCAATCCGGCGATCCAGCCGATGCTCAATAGTGGATCGAACTACGACCTGGCGGTGTTGAACGCGTCGATCACGCAGCAGGCGTCGATGATCGCTTATCTGAACGACTTCAAACTGATGTTCATGGCTACGCTGCTGGTAATTCCGCTGCTGCTGTTGATCCGGCCGGCGCGCCACGCACCGGATACGTCGGTCGCGCACGCGGCGATGGATTGAACGCGAGGATCGAGTCAACGGATGCAGCGGCGCATTCGCGCCACGCTTAACCGATTCGCGTCGCGCTTACCCTTCGATTCTTCCGCGCGTCACGCCCAGCAATCCCGCCATCGCCTCGCGCGCCGCGTTCGCATCACGGTCGCGGATTGCTTCGAACACCGCCGTGTGTTCGGCCAGCGACGCATTGAACACGTCCGCACGTTTCGCATTCAGGCGAAGCTGCGCTTCCAGCGTGCGCTCGATCAGCGTGCCGAGCGGAATCAGCAATTCGTTGCTGCATGCCGTCAGCACGCTCAGATGAAACTGCAGATCGGCACGCACCCATTCGTCGACATTACGCGCCGCGACCATCGACGCATGGGCCGCCGCCAGCGCATTAAAGGTGTTGTCCGTATGCGAGGCCGCGGCCAGACCCGCCGCGTACGGTTCGATCATCTCGCGCATTTCCTGCAACTTGAGAGCGAAGGCCATCGGCTCGGCAACGCGCGAGTACCAGTCGAGCACATCGGCATCCAGCAGATTCCACGCGTGTTTCGGCCGCACGCGCGTGCCGACTCGCGGACGCGATTCGATCAATCCTTTCGACGTAAGCGTGCGCAGCGCCTCGCGCAGCACCGTGCGGCTCACGCCGAAGGTGTCCATCAACTCCGCCTCGCGCGGCAGGATCGAGTCGGGCGCGTAGTCGCCGCGCAATATCGCGGTCGCCAGCAGATGGGCGACGCGCCCATGCAGATCGTGCTGAATAGCTTTCTCCCCTCAGCCTCTCGGCGTTTTTGATATCGGACCTGAGCCCGCGATGGACCGCGATTATCCGGCATCCTGCCACTATTTGGCCAATAGTACTATTAATAGTACTTAAGCGCGCTTTTGTTGTAGCATGTGAATCCTCGAAATATTCCGCACACGCGGACGCCCAGACCGCAAGGAGACGCACACCATGAAAATCACCAAGCTCGAAACCTTCATCGTTCCGCCGCGCTGGTGCTTCCTGAAGATCGAGACCGACGAAGGCATCGTCGGCTGGGGCGAGCCGGTGGTCGAAGGCCGCGCGCACACGGTGGCGGCCGCCGTCGAGGAACTGTCCGACTATCTGATCGGCAAAGACCCGCTGCTAATCGAAGACCATTGGCAGGTGATGTATCGCGCGGGCTTCTACCGCGGCGGCCCAATCACCATGAGCGCGATCGCCGGTGTCGACCAGGCGTTGTGGGATATCAAGGGCAAGCATCATGGCGTGCCGATTCACGCGCTGCTGGGCGGCCAGGTGCGCGACAAGATCAAGGTGTATTCGTGGATCGGCGGCGATCGTCCGAGCGACGTCGCGAACAACGCGCGCGCCGTGGTCGAACGCGGCTTCAAGGCGGTGAAGATGAATGGCTCGGAAGAGCTGCAGATCATCGACACCTTCGACAAGGTGCAAGGCGTGATCAACAACGTCGCCGCGGTGCGCGAAGCAGTCGGGCCGAACATCGGCATCGGCGTCGACTTCCACGGCCGCGTGCATAAGCCGATGGCGAAGGTGCTGGCCAAGGAACTCGACCCGTACAAACTGCTCTTCATCGAAGAGCCGGTGCTGTCGGAAAACGCGGAAGCCCTGCGCGACATCGTCAATCAGACCAACACGCCGATCGCTTTGGGCGAACGCCTGTATTCGCGCTGGGACTTCAAGCACATCCTGTCGGGCGGCTACGTCGACATCATTCAGCCGGACGCGTCGCACGCGGGTGGCATTACCGAGTGCCGCAAGATCGCGTCGATGGCCGAGGCTTACGACGTCGCGCTCGCGCTGCACTGCCCGCTCGGTCCGATCGCATTGGCCACCTGCCTGCAGATCGACGCCGTGAGCTACAACGCGTTCATCCAGGAACAGAGCCTGGGCATTCACTACAACCAGGGCAACGACCTGCTCGACTACATCAGGAACCCCGAAGTCTTCAAATACGAAGACGGGTTCGTGTCGATTCCGCAGGGCCCGGGCCTCGGCATCGAGGTGAACGAAGAGAAGGTGCGCGAGATGGCGAAGGTCGGCCACCGTTGGCGCAACCCGGTGTGGCGCCACGAGGACGGCAGCGTCGCGGAATGGTGATGGTGTAGTTGAACGCCGCCTGCGGGCGGCGTTTTCTTTGGCTCACCCGCCGCGCCGCCAGCAAAATCAATAAGAGGACACCCTCCGTGGAGACAACCCACCTTAGAACGCATGCCACCGGCAAGCGCCACCGTCTGCTTGCGATGCTGTTCGTCACCGTCGTCATCACGTATCTCGACCGCAGCAATCTGTCGATCGCCGCGACCGCAATCGCTAAAGATCTGCAACTCGATCCGGCCCATATGGGGCTGGTTTTCTCCGCATTCGGCTGGTCATACGCATTGCTGCAGATTCCCGGCGGCATGCTGGTCGACCGCACGCGGCCGCGGCTGCTGCTCGCGCTCGTCATCGGGCTGTGGTCGCTGGCGACGATTCTGCAAGGCTTCGCCGGCACGTTCGCGATCCTGCTGTCGTTGCGTGTGCTGCTCGGCGCACTGGAGGCGCCGGCCTATCCGACGCTGAATCGTGTCGTCACCACCTGGTTTCCCGACAGCGAACGGGCTCGCGCAATTGCCACCTACACGTCCGGTCAATATGTCGGGCTCGCGTTTCTCACACCGGCGCTCGTTCTTACCCAGCAGCATTTCGGCTGGCAGGGGGTATTTTTTCTGACCGGCGCGCTTGGTGTCGCGTGGGGTCTGGTCTGGTATGCGTTGTATCGCGAGCCGTCGGAAGCATCGGATGTGAATGAGGCTGAACTCGAGGCGATCCGCGCAGGTGGGGGGCTCGTCGAACTGGGCGACACGCGCCGCGCCCGCGCGCGTTATACGGCCGCCGACTGGCGCGCGGTACTCGGCAACCGCAAACTGTGGGGCGTGTATATCGGCCAGATCGCGGTGACCTCGACGCTGTGGTTTTTCCTGACGTGGTTTCCTACCTATCTCGTCAAATACCGGCACATGGATTTCCTGAAGGCCGGTTTCATGGCGGCCGTGCCGTTTCTCGCCGCATTCGTCGGCATTCTGAGTTCGGGACTGCTGTCGGACGGGATGATCAGGCGTGGCGTGTCGGCCACCGTCGCCCGCAAGGTGCCGATCGTGACGGGCTTGCTGCTGTCCACCGCGATCGTCGGTGCAAACTATGTCGAGACGCCGTCGATGGTGATCCTCTTCATGGCGATCGCTTTCTTCGGCAGCGGCTTTTCGTCGATCACGTGGGTTCTGGTGTCGTCGATGGCGAAGAAGGAGTTGCTCGGCCTCACCGGCGGCATGTTCAACCTGATGGGCAATCTGTCGTCGATCTGCGTGCCGATCGTGATCGGTCTCATTGTCCGAAACGACGACTTCAAGCCCGCGCTGGTGTTCATGAGCGCGGTCGGCCTGCTCGGCGCGCTGTCGTATCTGTTTCTGGTCGGCCGCATCGAACGGATTCGCTGAAGACCAGCCAGGCGCCTTTCAGAACGCTTTCCCGGCGCCTCGCGCGTCACATCACGCGGCGTTACGTGGCGTGACGCGCGCGCCGTCGCAGTTACGTAACATCGCGGACCGAAACGCTCTGAAACCGCGTTTTCCGACTGTTCGCACGCTCCCGCCCACCTTGGGCAAAGCCTTATCCACAAAGGTTCTCACGTCGTATGTCCGGCAGCGGACATACGCATGGCCCACTCCTTGCTCAAATGTGCTCAAACAACACATGCAGCGGGGAACATCATGGGCGAATTCCTTCCAGACTATCTGATCCGAGAACAGGCTGCCGTTGGCGCGCTGGTAGTGTTCGGCGTGCTTCGCCTCGTCGGTGCAATGCTCGCCTATGAGCGCGGCTGGCGTATCTCCGTGGTCGAAAAATGCTTTATCGCCGCCGCGGTGCTGTACTGCCTGCCGCAACTCTTCGATCTGCTGACGCAGATGTACGGCTCGCGTGCCGCCGGCGCGGAACTGGAAGGGAAGGCGGCGGGTTGCGCGATCGCGCTGTTCTGCGCGCCGATTGTCGGACACCGGCTCGGCCTCGAATAATCGTGCTGATCGAACGGATGCTCGCGATGCGGCCGGGAAAGCGGCCTGCAAGGCCCACCAGGCCCGCAAAACCCATCTACCGCGTCGGCGACGTTCTGACGCTCAAGTCCGGTGGACGCCGGATGACCGCGACCTGGAGCGGGCCGGTACTGTTCGCGCCGGGTAACTGGCTGATCTGCCAGTGGTTCGGCGACGACGGCGAACTGCAACAGGAGATGTTTCCGGAAGAAACGCTGGAGCGGGTGCATAACGCACTCGCCGCCTGAAAGGGCAGCAGGACAGCACCAGGCAGTAACGGATCAGCCGGCCACCGCCGGGCGACCGTGTGTATTGCGCCGCACGCTCTTGCTGTGCGGCGCTTTTTTTGACCTCAGCCCAATGCGGCAAAGGCCGGCACGCTGTGCGCCAACGCGGCCGCTGCGACGAACACGCCGATCATCGCCAACGCTTCCAGATACAGCACGTTGACGAAGGTATGCGCGTCCATCGTCGAGGCTGTGCGGCGCAGGCGCGGCAGCGCCAGGAAACGGTTGAGGCCGCCGAGCACCAGCGCAAGTCCGACCAGCGTCAGCTTCAGCGTGAGCACGTGGCCCCACGTGCTCATCTCGATCGCCTGGAACGAGCCGCCCGAACCGCGCACGCCATTGAAGATGCCGGTAAGCAGCACCAGTCCGACCGCCACAATCGATACGTTCGACACCTGCGTCGCCGTGCGGATCAACATCCCGCGGGCGGTCGAAGTGCCGAGCGCGGGCAATACCGAGAGCCCCGCCGCCATGGCCAGGCCGCCCCACACGCTCGTGACCAGCACATGCAGCGTCTGCATGGCGATCGGCGCCGACAGCGGACCGGCATCGGCCGCGTGCCCGAGCGACGCCTTGCCCGCCGCGATCACGATCACCGCGAACCACAGCAGCGCATTGCGCAACATGCCCGTATGACCGGCCATGGCGGTGCCCAGCAATAGCAGCGCGCCGGCGAACGCCACGCTCCAGCCATAGCCGACGTGGGTTTGCGTCAGGACGGTCGGCACCACGCCGATGGCCGACGGCAGCGCGACGCCGCTCATCGACGCCGCCTGATACAGCAGCCAGCCGAGATCCGCGAGCACCAGCACGACGGTGGCCGTCAGCATCGACCGTTGCGCGCGCAACCAGGCGGGGCGCGCAGGGTTGATCTTGGCCTGAGCGTCTTTAGCGAGCCACGCGCCGAGCAACGCCGAACCGACGGCAAACGCAAACGCGACATTCATGAGCGCGGCCATGGCGACCTGCCCGATCCACAGTCCGTCCATGCTCATTTGACGATGAACGCGAAGTTGCCTTGCGTGCGGTGGCCGTCCGTGGCAACCGCGGTCCATTGCACTGCGTAGCGGCCGGCCGTCAGTTGCGGCAGCGCCAGGTGCATCACCTTTGCATCACTTTTGTCGACTTGCGACGCAGCCGGCGCGGCGGGCTTGCCGCTCGCGTCGCTCAGTTCGATCCGGCTGAAAGCCGGCTCGAGCGGCTCGGTGAAATGGATCGTCACTTCAGTGGGGGCGGTCACTTCCGCGTTCGCCGCCGGCTCGCTCGAGATCAGATGCGCGTGAGCGAAAGCCGTCGACGTCACGACCAGCGCGGCGGCGCCGACCATCGACGCACGCAGCGCCAGGCGGGAAAAATTGAATAGCTTCATGTAAGGCCGATAGCTTGTGAAAAGTAAAACGGTGGACGTTGGGCTTAAGGGCACGGACGCCGGACAGAGGCCGGCGAGCCCGGAAGTGTACGCTTCGATGGCCGGCGCGCGCGTCGGTTCAACCTGCTTTGTCAGGCCAACCGACCTGAACCGGGCGGGCGCCCGACCTCGTCCGGACAAAATCGAGACGGCCGGCCACTTACCACCTGACGGCGCCAGCGCGCGTCAAACTGTCGCATGGTTATCACACCAGGAACCTTCTCTAATGTGGCAAATAGTCACCATCACCCTTCGATGATAGAATGCTGCGTCGCCGCAGCGCCGGCTGCCCTTCACACCGAGCCGCTCGAAGTTCGGTCAGGTCCCCGATTTTGATGGAGTTACGCGTGTCTTCAAGACGCATTTTCCGCCCGCTGCTTGCCCTTCTGCTGATCGGCTCCGCGGGTGTCTATAGCGCTGCGAAAGCGCAGACTCAACCGAAGGCCCCCGATACGATGGAAGCGCGCGTGCAGGGCTGCACGGCCTGTCACGGCTCGCACGGCCAAGGTACCGACAACGATTACTTCCCGCGCCTGGCGGGCAAGCCGGCCGACTATCTGTACAACCAGTTGCAGAACTTCCGCGAAGGGCGCCGCAAGTATCCGCCCATGAACTACCTCGTCACGTATCTCTCTGACGACTACCTTCATCAGATCGCCACGTACTTCTCGCAGCAACGCCCGCCGTACCCGGCGCCGGCCAAGCCGACCGTGTCGGCGGCCATCGTTGCGCGCGGCCAGCAGATCGTGCTGCACGGCGACGCATCGAAACAGATTCCGGCCTGCGCGGCTTGCCACGGCAAGGCGTTGACCGGCATGGAGCCCGCGATTCCGGGTCTGGTCGGTCTGCATGCGGACTACATCAGCGCGCAGTTGGGTGCTTGGCGTTCGGGTTCGCGTCATGCCATCGCCCCTGATTGCATGCACACCATCGCCACCCGTCTGACCGATGACGACGTGAACGCCGTCGCGGCATGGCTTTCCACGCAAACGGCCCCACAAAACCCCGTGCCGGCTCCGGCCCGCTCGATGAAGACTCCGCTTGCCTGCGGCAGCGAACCGCAATAAGGCACCGGGAGAGACACTCAAATGAAACGCAAGTCTTTGTTCGCCCTCTCGGCTGTCGTCGTCGTTGCGGCTGCCGCACTCGTTCCCGTCCTCTGGTCGGGCGGCGACAACCTGCATAACGGCTCGGCGATGGCGGCAACGCCCGCCGACCAGGCCGCGCTGATCAAGAAGGGCGAGTACCTCGCCCGCGCCGGCGACTGTATCGCCTGCCACACGGTGCGCGGCGGCAAGCAATTCGCCGGCGGCCTGCCCATGGCTACGCCGTTCGGCACGATGTTCACGCCGAACATCACGCCTGACGACCAGTACGGTATCGGCAAGTGGACGCAGGACGACTTCTACCGCGCGATGCACACGGGCCGTTCGAAAGACGGCAGCCTGCTGTATCCGGGCTTCCCGTTCACGAGCTACACGAAAGTCACGCGCGCCGACTCGGACGCGATCTACGCGTACCTGCGCTCGGTTACGCCGGTCAATGTGCCGAGCCGTCCGCATGAACTGAAATTCCCGTTCAACCAGCGCAACATGCTGATCGGCTGGCGCACGCTGTTCTTCCGCGAAGGCGAGTACAAGGCTGATCCGACCAAGTCGGTCGAATGGAATCGCGGCGCGTACCTGATCGAAGGCCTCGGCCACTGCGGCATGTGCCACACGTCGATCAACGCCATGGGCGGCCCGGTCAGCTCGGCGGCATTCGCCGGCGGCCTGATCCCGCTGCAGAACTGGTATGCCCCGTCGTTGACGTCGAACAAGGAAGCCGGTCTCGGCGACTGGGACACGAAAGACATCGCCGATCTGCTGAAGACCGGCGTGTCGAATCGCGGCGCGGTGTTCGGTCCGATGGCTGAAGTGGTTCACAACAGCCTGCAGTACATGTCGGACGAAGACATCAATGCGATGGCTACGTACCTGAAGACCATTCCGCAGAAGAGCGAGGCGCCGGAACCCCTGCAACTCGAAACGTCGGAAAAGTTCGGTGGCGAACTGTTGAAGCAAGGTCAGAAGATCTACGCTGACAACTGTGCGAAGTGTCACGCGGACAACGGCCTCGGCATGCCGCCGGCCTTCCCGCCGCTGGCGAACAACCAGTCGATCCAGATGCCGTCGGCGGTCAATCCGATCCGCATGGTGCTGAACGGCGGTTACCCGCCGAGCACCGATGCCAATCCGCATCCGTACGGCATGCCGCCGTTTGCCCAGGCACTGTCGAACACGGAAGTGGCCGCCGTCGTGACCTACATTCGTATGTCGTGGGGCAACCACGGTACGGCTGTGTCGCCGCAGCAAGTGTCCGATCTGCGCTCGGCGCCGCTCGACTAAGCAGCGTGTGATGCACCTGGGGCGCGGCCTGCGAATCACGCGGCCGCGCCCTTCGTTTTTTCAGGACCGGTATCATGTGGGATAAACCCTTATGAACCGCGCAGGAGGAAAGAGCCGTGCATGTCGGTGAGCGTTTCAACAGCATTACCCATCTCGTCGGCGCCGTGCTGTCGGTGGTGGGGCTGGCTACGCTCGTGACAATGGGCGCGCTCGCCGGCGACGCGTACAAGGTGGTGAGTTTCAGTGTCTACGGTGCAATGCTGTTCGTGCTGTATGCTATCTCGACGCTTTACCACAGCGTGCGCAATCCGCGGGTCAAAGCGGTTCTGCAGAAATGCGACCATTCGGCGATCTACCTGCTGATCGCCGGCAGTTACACCCCATTCACACTTGTTACGTTGCGTGGACCGTGGGGCTGGTCGCTATTCGGCGTAAGCTGGGGGCTTGCCGCTCTCGGCATCGTGCAGGAACTGACGCTCGGACGACGCACCCGCAGCGTTTCGATGGTGCTGTATGTATTGATGGGATGGCTCGCGCTCGTTGCCGTCCGCCCGCTGGTTGAAGCTTTACCGGCAGCGGGTACCGCCTGGCTCGTGGCCGGCGGGGTCATCTATAGTGCCGGTATCTACTTCTTCATCAACGACGAGCGCATCCGGCACGGACATGGTATCTGGCACCTGTTCGTACTGGCGGGCAGTCTGTGTCAATTCGTCAGTGTCGCGCGCTACGTCGCATGACATCCCACGGCGGCGAAATGCAACTTAAGGCCAGTCAACGTGTCTGCATAGCGCGTTGAAGCATTCGGCACGCGTATCGCGCGTGCCGCCGATTTCTCTGCGACCGGAACCGGGCTTTGGCCTCGAACACGCCATGCGGGCGTGTTCATGCCGCGCCTGTACCCGCTTGGGTCCACGTGGTGCCGTCTGGTGCCGTTCGCGAAACTGCATTGCAAAGAGCATTTATGTCTTTTGATTCCCTCGGCTTGTCCGAACCGCTGGTCCGCGCTGTCCACGAACTCGGCTACACCACCCCGACTCCGATCCAGACGCAAGCGATCCCCGCCGTGCTCAACGGCGGCGACCTGCTGGCCGGCGCACAGACCGGCACCGGCAAGACCGCCGGCTTCACGCTGCCGATCCTGCAGCGTCTGAACACCATGCCCGCCGTCACCTCGGCCTCGGGCAAGCGCGTCGTGCGCGCACTGATCCTCACGCCGACGCGCGAGCTGGCCGCCCAGGTCGAAGAAAGCGTGCGTGCATACGGCAAGTATCTGAAGCTGAAGTCGACCGTGATGTTCGGCGGCGTCGGCATCAATCCGCAGATCGGCGCGCTGCGCAGCGGCGTGGACATCGTCGTCGCAACGCCTGGCCGTTTGCTCGACCACATGCAGCAGAAGACCATCGATCTGTCGCATCTCGAGATTCTCGTGCTCGACGAAGCCGACCGCATGCTCGACATGGGCTTCATCCACGACATCAAGCGCGTGCTTGCGAAGTTGCCGCCGAAGCGGCAGAACCTGCTGTTCTCGGCTACCTTCTCCGACGAGATCAAGACGCTCGCCGACAATCTGCTCGACTCGCCGGCGCTGATCGAAGTCGCGCGCCGCAACACGACGGCCGAGACGGTTGCGCAGAAGATTCACCCGGTCGACCGCGACAAGAAGCGTGAGTTGCTCACGCACCTCATCAAGCAACACAACTGGTTCCAGGTGCTGGTGTTCACGCGTACCAAGCACGGCGCGAACCGCCTCGCCGAACAGTTGACGAAAGACAACATCAGTGCGCTGGCGATTCACGGCAACAAGAGTCAGTCGGCCCGTACTCGTGCGCTCGCCGAGTTCAAGGACGGCACGCTGCAAGTGCTGGTCGCAACCGACATCGCGGCGCGCGGCATCGACATCGATCAACTGCCGCACGTGGTCAACTACGATCTGCCGAATGTGCCGGAAGATTACGTGCACCGCATCGGCCGCACGGGCCGCGCCGGCGCGACGGGCGAGGCGATCTCGCTCGTGTGTGTCGACGAACTGCAACTGCTGAAGGACATCGAGAAGCTGATCAAGCGTCCGGTGCCGCAGGAAGTGATCGCCGGTTTCGAACCGGATCCGACCGCGAAGCCGGAGCCGATTTTGCGCCGTGGCCAGGGTGGCGGCGGCGGTGGTGGTCGTTCGCCGCGTCAGAGCCAGGGTGCGCCGAAGCGCGATGGCGGTAGGGGTGATGGTGTCAGGCGCGATGGCGCGTCGGCTGCCAAGCCGGCGCCACGCGCGGGCCAGCGTCCGGCGAATGGTCAGCAGCAACCGAAGCCGCAAGCTGCGAAGCCGGCAGGCAACGGCGGCCAGCCACGCCGCGACGGCCAGCGCCACGACGCTCAGCCGCGTGCAGCGGCGCACGAAGGGGGCGCCGCGCAACACGCGCCGCGCAAGCCGCAAGGTGCAAAACCGCAAGGCGGCAACCCGGGTGCACTGCTCGGCGGCGCCAAGCCGCGCAACGACGCACCGCGCGGCGGTCAGCCGACGCGCAGCGGCCAACGCGGCCGTTAAGTTTCAGGCAATGCCTGCTCGCTAGCCCCGGTCCCCGACTAACGGCTAGCCGCAGCGGCAGCTTGCTTCAGGTGCTCGATCTGGCGTTCCCATCGATCGAGCACCGCCTCCCCTTCCCCTTGCAGTTCAAACGTAATGCCGCTTGTCAGGCGCGCATAACGCACGCTTTGCGCCTCCCCCGTGTCGATCGAGCCGCTGAGGTACACGAGGCCGCTGTCGTCGCCTGCCACGCCCGCTAGCGGCGTCAAGCGCAACTGCACCTGATAGAACGCTTCGTCGCAAACGAACGTCAGGGCTGCCCGTCCGCTTTGCGCGATCACGCGCGCCGCCCGCGCCTGTGGCCACAACGCGATGCAGAGCGAACGTGAATCAGGCGCGTACAACTCGCCGACGCCCAGCAGCGACGTGCGCACGTGGCCGTTCGCATCGACGGTGAGCAGCGCCGCGGTGAACCCCGTCTTGCTCGCCAGTGACGAGCCGTCGAACAGCGCGCGGACCGCGTCAGGCCATTCGTCGAACACATGCTGTTCGAGCGGGCGTTCGGGTGAAGGAAAATCGCTCATCGTATCGATCCGGTCTGAAACGGGTTACGGGGGTCGCGCGGGTTGCCAGCGCCGCGGACATTGGTGGCGCCGCTGGCGTTGCCACGATCAATCATGCCTCGAAAAACGAATGGCCCGCGCGAGCGGGCCATTCCTCTTCATCCATACGTCGCAAGCTCAGCCGAAGAACATCAACGGAAAAACACGTGCTGCGTGATCTTGGCCAGCGGGTAATGCACACCCGGCTGAATTCTGGCCGGAATATCGAGCGGCTTGAGCAGCATTTTCACGCACATGTCCGCCGACAGATTGCGCCGCACCAGTGCGTTGATGCGCGCCGCGCGTTCGCGGTTATAGGCCGAATCATGCACCCGCTCCGGATATCGAATCGCAAAAACGTGACGCAACGCGATCTCCGAGTCTTCGTTCTTGATTTCCATCACACGACGCATCAACGCGCCAAGAACCGCAAGACGCCCGTTTCCTTCGATCTTGTTGTACTTCTTGAAGTACTTGAAAAAGTGCTTGTAGTGACGGACCTCGTCGGTACGGATGTTGTCGGTGATCTGCTTGAGCACCGGCTCGTCCGAACATTCGCCGATCGCGCGATACAGCGTGGCGGTGCCCGTTTCCACCACACAGCGCGCAACCATTTCAAGCGCGCGGGTCTTCTCGAAATCTTCGACCGAGCAGGTCAGCGAATACTCTTCCATGAAATTGCGGAACGCGGTGTCCCAGTCGAACTCCGGCCAGACGTACGCGATATACGTCTTGAGCGCCCGGCCGTGCTGCATTTCTTCCGGTTCCCATTCCTGGTTGAGCCACGCCGAAACTTCCGGGTCGCCGTCGAAGAAGGTGCTCAGATTGCTGGTGTAAAGATCGGTACCACTTTCAATAAACGAAGCGGCGCACAACAGAAGCAGCAGGTCTTCGTTAGCTACCGCTTTCTGGCGATCTATGCGGGTCAGGTCGATATCCTCGATCCGCCAGGGCATCACATGGTTCAGCTCAGTGTGCATTGTGTCTTTGCTCCGAAAGCTGTATCGACTCGTGGAGCCCGCCCGGAACCGCCCGCTTGCAAGGACGGTCCGCCGTGTCAGATACAGCGCCTTGAATTAGAGTTAACCCCTTGTATCTTGCATCTTAGCCGGTGTTTAGCAACTCTGCAGATAACCCAGCACAGACCATGCCGGGCTCCCGCAGTTCCAGATTCACGGTAGTCGAATCCTTCGGTTGATTACAAGCGGGGCCCGCAAGGCGAAAAAAAGCCAGCTCGAAGAGCTGGCTTTGAGTTGACGCGGGTGCATGTCTGGCACGGCGACGCTTGCGGCAAGGCTCGCTGCGCAGCACAACGGCCGCCGGCCGAAGCGTCATGGCGTCATGCGAGCTTGACGCGTTCGAGCTGCCGGACGCGCCGCATACGCCACGCAACCACGACCAGCGACAAGCCCGACAGCACTGCGGCAATCAGCACGTAGTAACTTGGCGCAAGCTTGTCGCCAGTCAAGTGAATGAAGGTCTCGACAATCGTCGGCGCAAAGCCGCCGAAAATCGTCACGCCAATGCTGTAACCGATTGAAAGACCGGTGGAGCGCACCTGGGTCGGGAAGATCTCCGACATCAGCGCGGGCATCGGCCCGGAATAGGCCGCCTTGAAGATTCCGGCGGTGCCTTGCAGCAGAAGCAGCCAGCCGAGCGTCGGATGCGATTGCAGCAATGCAAACATCGGGTAGATCAGCACGCCCATCAGGATCGACGTCGTCAGCATGATACGAATCCGGCCGATGCGGTCGGACAATGCGCCCATCACCGGCGAGAGCAGGAACTGCAAGCCGCCGTTGAGCACCACCACGCCGAACGATGCCGCAGCCGGCATATGCAATTGCTTGACCGCGTACATCGGCATGTAGAGTTGCAGCACGTACACGCCGACCGTGGACTGCGCCACGATACCCACGGCCAGCAACAGGTTCACCCATTGATTGCTGAACGAAGCGTCCTTTTCCCGGGGCAGCGCCTGACGCTTGCCGGCGGCCTGGCGCGCCGCCTCACCCGCTTCACGTTCTTTACGCAACGCGAGAAACTCCGGCGTCTCGTCGAGATGCGAACGGATGTAATAGCCCACCGGCCCGACCAGCAGACCGAACACGAACGGCAGGCGCCAGCCCCAGCTATTGAGTTGCTCGGGCGGCATCCACGCGGTCAACAGCGATCCAAAGGCCGCCGCGGTGATTGCCGCGAGACCCTGGCTTGCGAACTGCCAACTCGCGTAGTAGCCGCGACGCGACGCGCTATGCTCGACCATGAAGGCCGTCGCGCTGCCGAACTCGCCACCCACTGCGAAACCTTGCACGAGCCGCGCCAGCAGAATCAACACGGGCGCCGCGAGACCGATCGACGCATACGGCGGCATCACGGCCATCGTGAAGGTGCCGACCATCATCAGCGCGATCGCGAGCGTGAGCGCCGCCTTGCGGCCCTTGCGGTCGCCGTACATGCCCAGCACGATGGCGCCCAACGGCCGCATCAGGAACGAGATGCCGAAGGTTGCAATGGCGAGCAGCGTCGAGAGCCACTCGTCGTGCATCGGAAAGAACTGTTTCGCGATGATCGTCGCAAAGTAGCCATAGACCAGAAAGTCGAACCACTCGAGCGCATTGCCGACCGACGACGAAAACACGATACGCCGCACCATCGCTTTCGAAAGCGGCGCGGACGTGGAATGGGGGGAAGCTGTCGCGGGTTGCGACGCGGGGGTGTTCATGATGTCTCCTGCCCTGCCTGATATTTGACGCGCTGCAAGCGCTCGTGGCGCTCGATGCCCGGCTGTCGCGCGCAGTCCCTTGCGGTTGCGCGTGACGCCCTGCTTTAATTGCCTGATCGGTCCGCCTCACGACAATGCGACATGCATCGTCAACGGCAGCAATGAGACGCGGCCGCCGCCCACGCGGCGCCGCGCTTCGCTTAAGTCGTTCAGAAGCCGGCTGCCAGCCCGTCGCGACGGCTATCGCTCGCCGCCACGTAGCCGCGCTCCGGGTCGTTACGGTCGAGCTTCCAGATGTACTGGCCCGAGCCGAAGTCCATGTACGGATCGTCGACCGACTTGATCGTGTGGCCCAGCTTCTGCAACGCCTCGGCGGTCTTCGGATTGAGCGTCGATTCGATATCGATCGTGAAGTCCCGGTTGACCTTCCAGCGCGGTGCGTCGCAGGCGGCCTGCGGCTGCTGACCGTAGTCGAGCATCCGCACGATCGATTGCAGATGGCCTTGCGGCTGCATATCGCCGCCCATCACGCCGAAACTCATCACCGCCTCCTGCTTGCCGTCCACCTGCTGGGTGAGGAACGACGGGATGATGGTGTGGAACGGCCGCTTGCCGCCTTCCACCACGTTCGGCGACTTCGGGTCCATCGAGAAGCCGCAGCCGCGGTTCTGCATCGCGATGCCGCTGTCCGGCACCACGATGCCCGAGCCGAAGCCCATGTAGTTCGACTGAATGAAGCTGACCATCATGCCGCGCTCGTCCGCCACCGACATGTAGATCGTGCCGCCGGCCTTCGGCATGCCGAAGTCGAACTGCGTGGCCCGCTTGTGGTCGATCAGCTTCGCGCGCGACGTGAGGTACGCGTCGTCGAGCATCTGCTCCGGGGTGACGTCCATCGAACGCGGATCGGCCACGTAACGGTAGACGTCGGCGAACGCCAGCTTCATCGCTTCGATCTGCAAATGCTGCGACTCGATGTTGTCGACAGCCAGTTCCTTCACGTCGAACTTTTCGAGGATGCCCAGCGCGATCAGCGCCGCGATGCCCTGGCCGTTCGGCGGAATCTCATGCACGGTGTAGCCGCGATAATCCTTGCCGATCGGCTCGACCCAATCCGCCTTGTAGTTGCGCAGATCGTCGAGGGTCAACGCACCGCCGCCTTCACGCGCAAACGCCGCGATCTGTTCGGCGATCTCGCCTTCGTAGTACGCGCGCGGGCCTTGTTCAGCCAGCTTGCGCAGCGTCTTCGCGTGACCGGGAAAGCGCACCAGTTCGCTCACTTCCGGCGCGCGGCCGCGCGGCATGAAGGTTTGCGCGAAGCCCGGCAGGTCCTTCAGTTCCGGCACCGCCGCCGCCCATTTATAAGCGACGATGCTCGCCACCGCATGACCGCGCTCGGCGATTTCGATCGCCGGCTCCATCAGATCGGCGAACGGCAGCGAACCGAATTTCTGATGCAGCGCTTCCCAGCCGGCAATCACGCCGGGCACCGTCACTGCGTCCCAACCGCGCTTGGGTTGCTTCGCGAGACCATCTTCTTCGCCGTACTTGCGCTTGAAGTAATCGACATTCCACGCCGCCGGCGAGACGCCCGACGCATTCAGGCCATGCAGTTTCTTGCCGTCCCACACCAGCGCGAACGCGTCGCCGCCAAGGCCGCAAGACACCGGCTCAACCACCGTGATGGCCGCGGCCGCCGCGATCGCCGCGTCGACGGCATTGCCGCCTTTCCACAGCATCCGCAGCCCGGCTTGCGCGGCGAGCGGATGCGAAGTGGAAACGATGTTGCGCGCGAATACGGGCAGACGCGGCGTCGGATAGGGGTTTTGCCAGTTGAAGCCAGTCATGTCGAACACTCTCGAAAGCGTGGCCCGGCGTGTTCTTGAACGCCGGAAGCCATGGGAAACGGGTAAGACTCAGGTAACACGCGAAACCTTGGATTGCAGCGCGATCCGGCACAAAAAACAAATTCATTTATCAAATGAATAAATGCGCAAATGATCTGAATAGCTCGCTGCCGGGTCGCTGAGGATCCGAACCATGACGCACGAGTTGGCAGACAAGACGTGCGATGGTCTTACAATACGCTCACCCTCGTTCACGCATGACCCGTTTTCCGGCTCGACTTTTCGCGCTGTTGGCGGGGCATGCCGATAAAAACCCACGACCCGAGACACATGACCCGAGACCCCCGCCTGACTCTCAACGCCCGGCAACAGGAACTGCTGGAGTGGGTGCAACGCGACGGCTTCGTGACCGTGGACGACCTCGCGGCCCACTTCGACGTGACGCCGCAGACGATCCGCCGCGACGTCAACTGGCTCGCCGACATGAACCTGCTGCGCCGTTATCACGGCGGCGCCAGTCTGCCGACCAGCTCCGAGAACGTCTCGTACACGGCGCGTCAACGGATGTTCCATGAAGAGAAGCGGCGCATCGCGGCGCTAGTGGCCACTCACATTCCCGACCAGGCGTCCCTCTTCATCAATCTCGGCACCACCACCGAGGAAGTCGCACGAGCGCTCAACCGGCATCGCGGCCTGCGCGTGATCACCAACAATCTGAACGTCGCCAGCATGATGAGCGGCTATCCGGATTGCGAAGTGCTGGTGACGGGCGGGATCGTGCGGCCATGGGACAAGGGCATCGTCGGCGAACTGGCGATCGACTTTATCCGGCAGTTCAAGGTGGACTTCGCGATCATCGGCACATCGAGCATTGAAACGGACGGCACGCTGCGCGATTTCGACACCCGCGAAGTGCGCGTGGCCGAGGCGATCATCCAGCACGCGCGCACCGTGTTTCTCGCCGCCGACAACTCCAAATTCGGCCGTCCGGCACTTGTCCGCCAGGGTCATCTCGACCAGATCGACGCGCTCTTCACCGACGCGGCGCCACCCGCCGAGATGAACGAAACGCTCGCCGCCGCCAACTGCCAGGTGTATGTCGCCGAGTGATCCAGGTGTCTTCGGCCATGTTGCAGTGCACGCAAAACTTCGAGTGAAATCAAGGATCTGGCCGCTGCCCCAAACCGCCTGTGAAGGTCCCAATTGTCAAAGGGAAAATTTACTGGGGCCCCTTTGGTGTTTGTCTAGCGGTTGACTACACTCCAGTTCCCCAGCGTCCGTTCCGCGCTACGCGGCGCGCTGGCAGTGACCCTGTGTGTATGAGCCGTACCTCCCGCCTGATCCTCTAGCGGACTTCACTGGCATCGTGCCAGTCGCCGGCAAGGCCGTCCGCGTTAGCTTGACATGGAGAGAACGATGCTGAGTCCGCATGAATTCGCCACGTTGTTGCTCGTCAAGGACGCCCCCAATCAAGTCGACATGGAGCGAGATGAGCTCGATGCCCTGCTGGAACGCCAGTTGGTGCAGCTCGAACGGCTCGCATCGGGCAACGAACAATGGCGCGTGACTGAAAGCGGCGACAGCGCACTTCGTGCCATTAAACGTTTTTCGTAATACGCTGGCTTTTGAAGCGGCCGCCTGAACGGCCGCTTTATTGTGCCTAATTCATTTACGCTGTAAATTGTCGCGACGGATCTTCAGCCCTCGCGCATGCCCAAAACGCTCTCCTCCGACGACATCCAGCAATTTCGCGAAGCCATGCGGCGTGTCGCTGAAAATGCGTTCGCCACCCGCGGCGCAGAAGGCGTGACGATGCGCGAACTGGCAAAGGAGTTGGGTTGCAGCGCGATGACGCCCTACCGCTATTTCCGCGACAAGGATGAAATTCTCGCGATGGTCCGCGCCGCGGCGTTCAACCGCTTTGCGGCGCGGCTCGAAGCCGTGGCGAAACAGGCCCCCTCGACCGACCGCTACGCACTCAGCGACGCCTACGTGGCATTTGCCTTCGACGAGCCGCACGCCTACCGTCTGATGTTCGATCTCGCGCAGCGGGACGAGGCCTACCCGGAACTCGCCGCCGCTTCGCAACGCGCCTGGCAGATGCTCGGGGCGCACTTCGAGAAGCTGGTTGCCGCGGGCATTCTGGAAGGCGATCCCTACCTGATCGGCTACGCCTACTGGGCGAGCTTGCACGGCTTCACCATGCTCGCGCTCGCCAATCAGTTGCCGCTGCCTCAGGCGCAACAGCCCGCCACAAGCAGCGCGCCGACACGCGAAGACGTGTTCGCGCAAATCCGCCGGATGTTGTGGCGCGGAGCTCAGCCTCAGCGCGGCTAGCCCGCACGCAAGGTCGGATCGCCCGCCGCGCGCCAACTCAACGCCCTGGCCCGCTGATCGATGAAAAAGCTCACCCACTGATTACGCACCTGCGGATCGGTACTCGTCCCTTGTGCCGTATAGCGCTGCGCAAGCGACGTCTGGAACGCGCAGTAATCCTCTTTCGACAACTTGCCGCGCCGGTTCGCCACGTACGCATCGAACAGCGTCGTGTAGACGTTCTGCGCATCGTTGCCGTAGTCGACCGTTTGGGGACCGCACATCTGTTGCAACGACGCGAACGAAGGCGCGCCCATCGTCCCGTTCAAGCTCGGCGAACTGATGCATCCCGTCAGGAGTGCAACGCCACCGATCATCCAAAGTCCACGCATGAATTCACCTCGAAATGGCTCCTTTCGAGAGTATCGTCCGTGGCCGCGCGTTACGCCACCACCTTCACCAGGCACTAGAGGAATACCTAAGAAAACCGAACTTTACTTTTTCGAATATGTTCATTAAAGTTCGCAAACGAACACTATCGGTTCGATAGTTTTTCCAAACCATTTCCGGATACGACGCAGGGGACACAGCAAGGTGACGCAAGGCTCGAGATACGATTTGCTCGTCGTGGGCGGCGGGATCAACGGCGCAGGCATCGCACGCGATGCGGCGGGCCGCGGCCTGTCGGTGCTGCTCTGCGAACAGGACGATCTGGCCGCCCATACGTCGTCGGCCAGCACCAAGCTGATCCACGGCGGCCTGCGCTACCTCGAATACCGCGAGTTCGGGCTGGTGCGCAAAGCGCTGCAGGAGCGCGAAACGCTGCTGCGCGCCGCGCCGCACATCATGTGGCCGCTGCGCTTCGTGATGCCGCACATGCCGGATCTGCGTCCGGCCTGGCTGATCCGCGCCGGCCTGTTCCTTTACGATCACCTGGCGAGGCGCGAACTGCTGCCTGGTTCGCGCGGCATCGTCATGCGCGATCATCCTGCCGGTGCGCCGCTGGTCGATTCGATCAAGCGCGGTTTCGTGTATTCGGATGGGTGGGTGAACGACGCGCGTCTGGTCGTGCTGAACGCGCTGGATGCGCAGGAACGGGGCGCCAAGATTCTCACGCGCACCAAACTGCTGAGCGCGGTGCGCGCCGGTGGCGAATGGCGCGCGCAACTCAAGCGTGCGGACGGCACGATCCTCGACGTGCGCGCGGCCTCGATCGCGAATGCGGCCGGACCGTGGGTCGGCGAGTTGCTGCACGGCGCGCTCGGCCGCGAGGCGACCCACAGCGTGCGTCTCGTGAAAGGCAGCCATATCGTCACGCGCCGCCTGTTCGAGCACGATCACGCGTATATCTTCCAGAATCCGGACAAGCGGATCATCTTTGCGATTCCGTACGAACACGATTACACGCTGATCGGCACGACCGACCTCGAATATCGCGGCGACCCGTCGCAAGTCGCGATCAACGCCGAAGAAACACAGTACCTGTGCGATTCGATCAACCGCTACTTCAAGCAGAAGATCTCGCCGCAAGACGTGCGCTGGACCTACTCGGGCGTGCGTCCGCTGCTTGAGGAAGAAGGCGCCGACAACCCCTCGGCGGTCACGCGCGATTACTCGCTCGAACTCGACGCACCCGCGGGCGAAGCACCGCTTCTATCCGTGTTCGGCGGCAAGATCACGACGTTCCGCAAGCTGGCGGAAGAAGCCGTCGACAAACTCGCGCACGCGCTGCATAACGGCGCGCCTTCGTGGACGGCCGGTGTGCCGTTGCCCGGCGGCGATATCCCGGAAGCCAACTTCGAGCGCTTTCTCACCGGCTTCAAACAGCAGAATCCATGGCTGCCGGCCGATCTGGCCCACCGCCTCGCGCGTGCGTACGGCACGCGCGTCACGCATGTCATCGGCAACGCACGCTCGGTAGCGGACCTCGGCCGTGCGTTCGCGCCCGGTCTCCATGAAGCCGAGCTCGCCTATTTGCGCGATGTCGAATGGGCGCGTAGCGCACAGGATGTGCTCTGGCGCCGCTCGAAACTCGGCCTGCACGTCGAGCCCGGCACGCTCGATTCGATCACACACGACATCGACGCGTGGCTCGCCCGCGAGCCCTTCCGACAGAGTGCCTGATCGGGTCACTTACCCGCATCAACCGAATCGATTTTCACCCCTCGGCTACTGAGAAAGCCGGGACGCACATACTCAAACTGTTGCAGCCCGCTTAAAACAATAAGCCGTTCCCGTCGCCGGTCAGCAGTCCGGCGATTCATAAAACGCATGGAGAAGAGACAATGCAGGATCAGTACATCCTCGCGCTTGACCAAGGCACCACCAGCTCGCGCGCGATGCTGTTCGACCGGCTCGGCAATGTCGTGTCGACCGCTCAGAAAGAATTTCAGCAAATCTATCCGCGTCCGGGCTGGGTCGAGCATGACCCGCAGGAAATCTGGTCGACCCAGGCCGGCGTCGCCGCCGAAGCCGTCACGCGTGCCGGCATGAACGGCACGTCGATCGCCGCGATCGGCATTACCAATCAGCGTGAAACCACCATTGTGTGGGATCGCGAGACCGGCCATCCGATCTATAACGCGATTGTCTGGCAGGATCGCCGCACCGCCGACTTCTGCGATCAACTCAAAGAGCAGGGTCTCGAAGAAAAAGTCCGCGCGAAAACCGGCCTGCCGATCGATTCGTATTTCTCGGCGACCAAGATCCGCTGGATTCTCGACAACGTCGAAGGCGCACGCGAAAAGGCCAAACAAGGCCGGCTCGCCTTCGGCACCGTGGATAGCTGGCTGGTGTGGAATTTCACCAAGGGCGGCCTGCACGTCACCGACGTGACCAACGCGTCGCGCACGATGCTGTTCAACATCCACACGCTGAAGTGGGACGACGAACTGCTCGAAGCGCTCGACATTCCGCGCAACATGCTGCCGGAAGTGCGTGCGTCGTCGGAAGTGTACGGGCCGACCAAGACCACCGTATTCGCCTCCAAGATTCCGCTCGCGGGCATCGCCGGCGACCAGCACGCGGCCCTGTTCGGCCAGATGTGCACGGAATCGGGCATGGTGAAGAACACCTACGGTACGGGTTGTTTCCTCGTGATGAACACCGGCGACAAGCCGATCGAATCGAAGAACAATCTCGTCACCACGATTGCCTGGCAGATCGGCGATCAGATCAACTACGCGCTCGAAGGCAGCATCTTCATCGGCGGCGCGGTGGTGCAATGGCTGCGCGACGGCCTGGGCATCATCAAGAACGCCGCTGAAATCGAAACGATGGCGCGCAGCGTGCCGCATTGCGATGGCGTGTATCTGGTGCCCGCCTTTGCCGGTCTCGGTGCGCCGCACTGGAACGCCCGGGCACGCGGCACGCTGTTCGGCGTGACGCGTGGCACGAGTTCGGCGCATATCGCCCGCGCCGCACTCGATTCGATCGCCTATCAATCGCTCGACGTGCTCAAGGCGATGGAAGCCGATTCCGGCATCCGCATCGGCGAATTGCGGGTGGACGGCGGCGCTTGCGCGAACAATCTGCTGATGCAATTCCAGGCGGACATTCTTGGTGTCGACGCAGTACGGCCGAAGGTATCGGAAACCACCGCATTGGGCGCGGCGTATCTGGCCGGTCTCGCGGTGGGCTACTGGAAAGACGTGAACGAGCTGCAAAGCCAATGGGCGCTCGACCGCCGCTTCACACCTGCCCTGCCGCATGCCGAGGTCAAGGAATGCCTCGACGGCTGGCAGCGCGCGATTCGCGCGGCGAAGGCCTGGGCCGATACGCCCTGATCCGGAATTCACCCAAGACCTCTTGACATAACGAAGCCGCCTGTCCCGCGGCTTCCCTGATAACTATATTTCGGATAACCAACCATGTCTCCTTACATTGCGGAATTTATCGGTACCGCGCTGCTGGTGCTGCTCGGCAACGGCGCGGTCGCCAATGTGCTGCTTGCCCGCACCAAAGGCAAAGGCGCGGATCTGATCGTGATCGTGATGGGCTGGGCGATGGCCGTGTTCATCGCCGTATACGTCACGGCGTCGTATAGCGGTGCGCATCTGAATCCCGTCGTGACGGTCAGCCTTGCGCTGGCGGGCAAGTTCGCATGGGCCAAAGTGCCGGGCTACGTCGCCGCGCAGATGCTCGGCGGTATGGCGGGCGCCCTGCTCGTATGGATTGCGTATCGTCAGCACTTTGCGAAAGAAGGCGATGCCGATGTGAAACTCGGCGTGTTCTGCACGGCGCCCGCCATTCGCAGCGTGCCGCATAACCTGCTCACCGAAATGATCGCGACTTTCGTGCTGATCCTCGGCGTGCTGTACCTGGCTTCGCCGCAAGTGGGTCTGGGCGCGCTCGACGCGCTACCGGTCGGCTTGCTGGTGCTCGGCATCGGTATTTCGCTCGGCGGCCCGACCGGCTATGCGATGAGCCCCGCGCGCGACCTCTCACCGCGTCTGATGCACGCGCTGCTGCCGATTCCGGGCAAGCGCGACAGCGACTGGCGTTATTCGTGGATTCCGGTGTGCGGTCCGCTGCTGGGCGGCGCGCTGGCAACGGGGTTGTATCTGTACCTGCACGCGCATTGATCTTGCGGGGTACGTCGGGCGCATGCAAAAGCGCGTCCGATGCACCCCGGGAGCGCGCTCAAGACGCAATTAAGCACCGACGGAAGGCGATGGCGCCGCGCACCCGGCGCCAAAGCACGTATCATGATGCTTTCAATCTCCGCGCATGAGCTTGCAACTGCCCTGCTCGCGTGCCTCTCGCTGCCCGTCTTAAAGCATGATCGACCACCTCATTTGTGACTGCGACGGCGTACTCGTCGACAGCGAAATCATCGCTGACCGTGTAATGCTTGAAACGCTGTCCGCCACTTTCCCCGGCCTTGATTTCGAGCCCGTCGTCAAGACGGCGTTCGGCCAGCAGACCTCGCGCTTTCTCGAAGGGATCGAGAAATCGTTCGACATCACACTGCCGCCGGACTTCCTCGATACGATCGAACACAACGTCGAACTCGCGCTCGCCGCATCGCTCAGCCCAATCAACGGCGTGCGCGACGCGTTGCAGCGCGTGACGCTGCCGGCCGCGGTCGTCTCGAACAGCCGTCTCGCACGCGTCAACGCATCGGTGCGGCGCGCGGGCTTGCAGCAGATTTTCGGTGACCGGATCTTTAGCGCCGAACAGGTCGCGCGGCCGAAGCCGTTTCCCGACGTCTATCTGTTCGCCGCAGAAACGCTAGGCGTGGAGCCTTCGCGATGCGTGGTCGTGGAAGACAGCGTGGCCGGCCTGAATGCGGCACGCGCGGCGGGCATGAAAACAATTGCCTTCGTGGGGGCGAGCCATATCCCGGACGGTTATGCGGATGCGCTGCGCAAGATGGGCATGACGCGCATCATGAAGCATATGGATGAGCTGCCCGCGCTGGTTGAAGCCGGCGCACGCGGCGAGTTTGGCGACGTGCAGTCTTAACCGGCTTAACGGGCTTAACGGGCGTAACCACAAAAAAAGCCGGCTGCAATCGCCGGCTTTAAGCATCAAACTGCTGACTAACCCCACGGTTTTCCAAACGTGGGGTTATTTTTTGCGGAATCAAACCTCGTCGGCCACGCATTCGCGCGCTGCCGCCAGCGCCTGACGGAATTCCACCAGTTCCGCGATCGTCAGCATCGGCAGATTGTGTTGCGCCGCGAAGCGCTCCACGTCCGCGCCGCGCGTCATCGTGCCGTCCGCATTCATCAGTTCGCACAGCACGCCGGCCGGCCTCAGACCCGCGAGAATGGCCAGATCGACCGTACCTTCGGTGTGGCCACGGCGTGCCAGTACGCCGCCCGGCTGCGCGCGCAGCGGGAACACGTGGCCCGGGCGCACGATATCGGCAGGCTTTGCCGTATCGCTGATGGCCGCGCGGATCGTCGTCACGCGATCGAGTGCGGACACGCCGGTGGTCACGCCGTCGCGTGCTTCGATCGAGACCGTAAACGCGGTGCCGTGGCGGCTTTCGTTATGGACGGCCATGGGCGGCAGTTCAAGCGCACGAATTTTTTCGTCGGGCAGGCACAGGCAGACGATGCCGCTGCATTCGCGGATCAGCAAAGCCATGGTTTCGACGGAAAGTCGTTCAGCCGAGACAATCAGATCGGCTTCGTTCTCGCGGTCGTGATCGTCTTGCAAAACGACGGCACGGCCATCGCGCATGGCTTGCAGGGCAGCGGCGATACGTGGCGGAACGGGCTCGGTGGCGAGCAGGGGGAGGTCGAGAATCGCGTTATCCGCAATCACCGACGGAGCAGGAAAAGTAGCAAAAGACATAGTTGAAACGCTCATCGCAAAAGTTGGGCGAAAAACGTTTCAGGGCATTGCAAACAGACAAAGACGCGCCGTTGAACGCCGCGCAAAGCGACGCTCATGCACCGCTCCAACCTCTGGCGGCGACACGGAAACGAACATGACTATCTGCACATCTTCTTCCATCCGGACTCTAACCGTCGGCTCTGGCTTCTCACCAGATCTGCTGACCCCATGTCGATCAGAGTTAGCGCTTTGGCGCTTACTCTGGTCCCATGCAACGTAGTTGCACAGCGCCAAATACATAGACGACACGGGCGCTCGCGGGCTCACCGGTTCACGCTTTCGCGCTGCCGGCATACCGCCGGTGGGGAATTTCACCCCGCCCTGAAGACGCACTGATTGCCGGATCAACCGGCTCGCAAAGGATACAGCAGTCGCGCGAGACCTGCAGCGCAACCCCTACTGATTAGACGGACATCTCTGCTTGACAGCCGGTCCGCCTGAAAACACTGTTCTTCAAACCGGCTCGGCCTGCCGCGTCAAATCGTGCGGCGCCGGGACATCCCAGCGCGGCGGCGTTTCCGCCTTCAGCGTCACGCGAAACGCGCGCGCCTCGGTGTCGCCGGGGTTGCGCAGGCTGTGCGGCTGGTCGGCATCGAACACGATCGCGTCGCCCGTAGCCAGTAATTGACGCTGGTCGTGCACGCTGACTTCCAGCGTGCCTTCGCTCACCACCAGATTGACCGTGGTGCCCGGCGCGCGGCGCGTGCCGGCCTCGGTATGCAAGGGCGCGATACGCAACTCATGAAACTCGGCGGCGGTCGGTTCGGCGTCGGGATAAAGCGGCCGAGCCGAGTACCGCCCATTCGAACTGACCAGACGCGACGAACGCTCCGCCGGCAAATGCTCGAAGCCGTTGGTCGCATGGCGACGCAGAAAAGCCGCCACCGATACCTTCAAGGCCGAGGCCACCTTGCACAGCACCTTGATCGACGGCACGCTGCGCGCCGACTCGATCTGCGCGAGCATTGCTCGCGAGACGCCCGAAGCGCGGGCCAGGGCGTCAAGCGAAAGTTGGCGCTCGGCGCGCAAACGGGCGAGATTCACGCCGACCAGATGTTCGAGAGCATCGAAAGGTTCCGCGGCACGCGGCGACGCATGAGTGTCGGCCGTGGGGTCCCGAACCAGCGCAAGCGGGGAATGCATGATTGCCTCCAGAAGCGCCGCCGTACGGCGGGCAAGCGGTTAGTGGAAGCAAGATAGCATCGCGCCCCGCCGCGCCCAACGAAGTTATCTTCACACTGTTATCAGCATTGCGGAGGACGATTCTCGCAAAGCTTGTGCGAATTTTTCATATGGGCTCCTCGGGTTCGGCTGCGCCCGAAGAGCCCATGTGCGGCACCCGGGTCCAGCGCCAGACATCAGGCACCCCACCGTCACGCCCGTTGCGCCACGGCCGCCGTCGGCGCATCCATGCGCGCCGCGAACCACGTGAGCAGCAACGCCACCACACTGACACCCGCTGCGACCCACGGCAGCGTATCGAGCGCATAACCGTGACTGATCACCAGACCGCCAAGCCACGCGCCGCCCGCGTTGCCCACGTTGAACGCACCAATGTTCAAGGTCGAAGCCAGATTCGGCGCCGCGGCGGCCTTCTCGACCACACGCATCTGCAACGGCGGCACCGTGGCGAACGCAGCAATGCCCCATACGAAAATGGTGATCGCCGCGGCCACCTGCGAATGACTGGTACGCGCGAAGATCGCCATCACGATCGCGAGCGCCACCAGAATGCCCATCAACGAAGGCATCAGCGCGCGGTCCGCGAGTTTGCCGCCCACGGTATTGCCAACCGTCAGGCCAATGCCGAACAGCACCAGAATCAGCGTCACGCCACGCGGCGAGAAACCGCTCACCTGCTCGAGAATTGGCGCGATATAGGTGAACACGACGAACACGCCGCCGAAGCCGAGCACCGTCATCGCGAGCGCGGTCCAGACTTGCGGGTCCTTCAGCACGCGCACTTCATGCCCCAAACCGACCGGACCGGAATCGTGACGATTCGGCACCAGCAGCGACACCCCCGCGAGCGACAGCACCCCAAACGCACTGACGATCCAGAACGCCGCACGCCAGCCGAATTGCTGACCGACGAACGTCCCGAATGGCACGCCGAGCACATTGGCGAGCGTCAAGCCGGTGAACATCAGCGCAATCGCGCTTGCCCGCTTTTCGGCCGGCACGAGCGAAGCCGCCACCACCGCGCCGATCCCGAAGAACGAGCCATGCGCGAACGATGTCACCACGCGCGCGATCATCAGCACGGAATAGCTGGACGCGATCGCGCACAGCGTGTTGCCGACAATGAACACGCCCATCAGCAACTGCAACGCGAGCTTGCGCGGCATCTTGCTGGTGGCCACCGCGAGCAGCGGCGCACCGACCGCGACGCCGAGCGCATAGCCGCTCACCAGCAACCCGGCCGACGGAATCGACACGGCCAGATCGCGCGCAACCTCGGGCAACAGGCCCATGATCACGAACTCGGTCGTGCCGATCGCAAAAGCGCTGATCGCTAGCGCCAATAATGGAATGGGCATTTTTCTACTCCAGGTTCTAAAGTTAAGCGTGTTTACTACGGTCGACGTGCTGCAGCGCGGTCACAAATTCGATGACCACACCCGGCGCGAGCGCGACGAACAATTGCAATTCGGCTTGCTGCGGACCCATCTGCGGTACTTCGGCTAGCTGATAAGGCGTGTCTGTCGCATGCAGGCGCTGCAACAACGCCTGCCATTCGTCAGCGCTCTCCAGCCGGAAAGCGATATGGTCGATACGCGGCGCGACTCTGCCCACCTGAGCAGCCACGGTCGCGTCGATCAGATGAATCAGTGGACGGCCGTTCGCGTACAACCAGTAGCCATCGATCGAAAACGGCGGGCGCGCACCCTGGGTCAGCCCAACGACGTCGACGAAGAAACGTCGGGCGGCGTCAAGATCGGCGGTGACGATCGTTGCGTGATCGAGTTGCATGGTGTGGGTTGCACGCAGCACAAAGGGTTTACGAGGACTGCATTGTGAGCGCGGCACGTCGATTTGATAATTGGCGTAGCATTTGAAGCATTTTCAAATTCTGTTGAAAGGTCGCGATGGATAGCCTCGGTGACATCCGCCTGTTCGTCGAAGCGGCGCAACAAGGCAGCCTCTCGGCCGCGGGCCGCAAGATGGGCCTGACGCCGGCCGCCGCCAGCGCGCGGCTGGCCAAGCTCGAAGCCGGTTTGAAGGCCAGGCTGTTCGAGCGCACCACCCGCCAGCTCAGGCTGACCGACGAGGGGCGCCTGTACCTGAACTGCTGCCGCCAGGCGCTGCAATCGCTCGACGATGCCGAGGCCGCACTGCAGGCCGGCCAGGGCGTGGTGCGCGGCAAGGTCCGGGTCTCGGCAACCTCGGACTTCGGCCGCAATCTGCTGATGCACTGGCTCGACGAGTTCAACGCGCTCTACCCGGAAGTCACCTTCGCGCTGACGCTGTCGGATTCGCTATCGAATCTGGTGCAGGAAGACATCGATCTGGCGATCCGCTTCGGCGTGCCGCAGGACAGCTCGCTGGTCGCCCGCAAGCTGGCGCCGAACCGGCGGGTGCTGTGCGCGTCGCCGGACTACATCGCGCGCAAGGGCGAGCCGAAAGATCCGCACGATCTGGCGAATTTCGATTGCATCGTTCTTGGCACCGCTTCAGGCCCCGTCAACGAATGGCGCTTCACGCGCGGCGATGAAGTGCAGAACTACACCGTGCCGTTCGAGACCTCCCGGGAAACCAACGACGGCGCCGTGGCCCGCGAATGGGCACGGCGCGGCTACGGGATCGTCATCAAGTCGATGTGGGACGTGGAAGCGGACTTACGCAGCGACTGCCTGAAAATCCTGCTACCCGAATGGCGCTATCCGGACGCGCCGTTGCACGCGCTCTACCACCGCAACCGGTTCATGGCGCCGCGCGTGCGCGTGTTGCTGGATTTCCTGAGCGAGCGCTTCGCGCAAGTATCGGACGAACTGGAAGCCCTGCTGGGCTTGCCGCCGGAGCAGTCGCGGGCAACCGCAGCGGCAGAAAGCGCGGCCGATGAAGGGCTATAATGATGAGCTACGTTGCGAACGTGTCGAATCTGTCGAATGGGTCATGAGCGTGGACCGGAATTGACTTTCGCGGGTTCAAGGCCAGCTCGAGCGGACTCGAACACCATCCCGCGGGCCGCCCGCACGCTACCCGCACGTTCGCCCCCTCTACACCTTTTAAACGACGCCCCCAGGTTAACCACTGCGACCGGCGAAAATCGATGATCAAGAAAGTTTATGTAAAAACCTTTGGCTGCCAGATGAATGAGTACGACTCCGACAAGATGGTCGACGTACTCGGCGCGGCTGAAGGACTCGTCAAGACCGACACGCCGGAAGACGCGGACGTCATTCTGTTCAACACGTGCTCGGTGCGCGAAAAAGCGCAGGAAAAAGTTTTCTCCGATCTCGGCCGCGTGCGCGAGCTGAAGGAAGCGAATCCGGATCTGATCATCGGCGTGGGCGGCTGCGTGGCAAGCCAGGAAGGCGCGTCGATCGTATCGCGCGCGCCCTATGTCGATCTGGTGTTCGGTCCGCAAACGCTGCACCGTCTGCCGCAAATGATCGACAAACGCCGCGAGAGCGGCCGCGCGCAGGTCGACATCTCGTTCCCGGAAATCGAAAAGTTCGATCACCTGCCGCCGGCGCGCGTCGACGGTCCGAGCGCGTTCGTGTCGATCATGGAAGGTTGCAGCAAGTACTGCAGCTACTGCGTCGTGCCTTATACGCGTGGCGAAGAAGTGTCGCGCCCGCTGGACGACGTGCTGACCGAAATCGCCGGTCTCGCCGACCAGGGTGTGCGTGAAGTCACGCTGCTCGGCCAGAACGTGAATGCGTACCGCGCGGGCATCACGCTCGGCTCGACCGAAATCGCCGACTTCGCCCAGTTGATCGAATATGTCGCGGATATCCCGGGCATCGAAAGGATTCGCTATACCACGTCGCACCCGAAGGAATTCACGCAGCGCCTGATCGACACCTACGCCAAGGTGCCGAAGCTTGTCAGCCATCTGCATCTGCCGGTGCAGCACGGCTCCGACCGCATCCTGATGGCAATGAAGCGTGGCTACACGGTGCTCGAATACAAGTCGGTGATCCGCAAGCTGCGCGCGATCCGCCCGGACCTGTCGTTGTCGACCGACATGATTGTCGGCTTCCCCGGCGAGACCGAAGAAGACTTCGACAAGATGATGGCGCTGGTTCACGAGATGAAATACGACACCAGCTTCTCGTTCATCTACAGCCCGCGTCCCGGCACGCCCGCCGCGAATCTGCACGACGACACGCCGCGTGAAGTGAAACTCAAACGTCTGCAACATCTGCAGGCTACGATCGAAGAAAACGTGCAGCGCATCAGCGATTCGATGGTCGGCAAGGTCGAGCGGATTCTGGTCGAACGCCCGGCACGCAAGGACCCGAACGAACTCGCGGGGCGCACGGAAAACAATCGCGTGGTGAATTTCCCCGCACCGGTCGCCTCGCATGCGCGGCTGATCGGCCAGATGGTGGACGTGAAAATCGTCCATGCGTACCCACATTCGTTACGCGGCGAACTCGTGCTGGTGCACGACGACGCACCCGCGACCACTCACTGAGCGACGCCCGCCCGGCGTCGCGAACCCGACAGGATCGATCCACCGCCTTGAAGACCACTCAGCAGCATCTGGAATTCACCGCACCGCGCGACGACAACGCGCGGCTCGCCAACCTCTGCGGACCGCTCGACGAAAATCTGCGGCAGATCGAGCAGGCGCTCGACGTGACGCTGCAACGCCGTGGCCATCGCATCACGATTCGCGGGCGCGGCGCGAAACTCGCGCTCACCGCGCTCGAAAACTTCTACAACAACGCGCGCGAGCCGCTGTCGGTCGACGACATCCAGCTCGCGCTCGTCGAAGTGCGCCATCCGGCGCGCCATCGCGCGAACGGCAACGGCCAGGGTGCGGAAACGGTCGACGCGAGCTTCCCCGGCAACCCGGATCATCCGTTCGATCAACCCGCCGACACCGGCGAAGACGACCTCGAAGAACTCGGCCCGAAGCTGTACACGCGGCGCGCCGACCTGCGCGGCCGCACGCCAGCGCAACGCGAGTATCTGAAGCAGATCATTTCGCACGACGTGACGTTCGGCGTTGGCCCGGCGGGTACGGGCAAGACGTATCTCGCCGTGGCTTGCGCGGTGGACGCGCTGGAACGCGATCAGGTCAAACGCATCGTGCTGACGCGTCCGGCCGTCGAAGCGGGCGAGCGCCTCGGCTTCCTGCCGGGCGATCTGGCGCAGAAGGTCGATCCGTATCTGCGGCCGCTGTACGACGCGCTGTACGACCTGCTCGGCTTCGATAAAACCGCCAAGATGTTCGAGCGGCAGATGATCGAAATCGCGCCGCTCGCCTATATGCGCGGCCGCACGCTGAATCACGCGTTCATCATCCTCGACGAGGCGCAGAACACCACGCCCGAGCAGATGAAGATGTTCCTCACGCGGATCGGCTTCGGCTCGAAAGCGGTGGTGACCGGCGACACGACTCAGGTCGACTTGCCGCGCGGCGCGAAGAGCGGGCTGATCGAAGCGCAGCAGGTGCTGTCGGATGTGCGTGGCATTGCGCTCACGCGTTTCACGAGCGCCGACGTGGTGCGGCATCCGCTGGTCGCGCGAATTGTGGAGGCGTACGATGCGCATTCGCAGAAAAGCGCCGGTCCGGCGGATTCGCGCTGATTCGCGCTAATTTGCGCTGATATGCAGCAAAATTCACTCGATATGCCGCAGCAACCCAAGCAACAAGAGCAACAAGTCGTCAAAACCGCATGAGCCGCGCACCGAAACTGACGTTGAATCTGCAATTCCCCGCCGCCAAGGCCTGGCCGGAACACAAGGCGCTGCTGCCGCGCGCCACCGTGGCCGGCTGGATCAAGGCGGCGCTCTTCGCGGACGGCGAGCTGACCGTGCGTTTCGTCGACGCCGAAGAAGGCCGCACGCTTAACCGCACCTATCGCGGCAAAGACTATTCGACCAACGTGCTGACGTTCGCCTACGCTGAATCGGAAGACGATCCGGTAACCGGCGACCTGATCCTGTGCTGTCCCGTGGTGGAGAAAGAAGCCGCCGAACAGGGCAAACCGCTGCTTGCGCACTACGCGCATCTGCTGGTGCACGGCACTCTCCATGCGCAAGGTTACGACCACGAGGTCGAGGAGGAGGCCGAGGAAATGGAAGCGATCGAAACTGAAATCCTCGGCAAGCTCGGTTTCCCGGATCCTTATCAATAGTCTTTGCCATCACCGTTAAAAACTACCGTGAGCACGTCCTCCCCTGAAGCCGATCTTCGCAACACGCCCTGCCCGGACTATCCGCCCGCGCTAGGCGAATCGCGGCTGTTGACGGACGAGGAATTGCGCGCGTCGCTCGAATGCACGTTGCGCGATTGGGACCGCAAGAGCGATCTGTGGCTGTTCGGCTATGGGTCGCTGATCTGGAATCCCGGTTTGCCCACCGTCGAAGCCACCCGTTCGAGAGTGCACGGCTATCACCGCGGACTGTATCTGTGGTCGCGCGTGAATCGCGGCACGCCCGAACAGCCGGGCCTCGTACTCGCGCTCGACCGCGGCGGCTCGTGCTCCGGCATCGCCTTTCGGCTCGCCGCCGAGGGCGCGATGCCGCATCTGGAGGCCTTGTGGCGCCGCGAAATGCCGATGGGGTCGTACCGCCCGGCGTGGCTGCCCTGCGTGCTCGCCGACGGCCGGCGCGTCGATGCGCTCGCGTTCGTGATGCGCCGCGATGTGCCGACCTACACCGGCAAGCTGCGCGACGAGGTCGTCAAAGCCGTGTTCGGCTGCGCCAGCGGCCGTTACGGCACCACACTCGACTATGTCAGCCGCACCGTCCACGCGCTGCGCGAAAGCGGCATGCCCGACCGCGCGCTCGAGGCGTTGCTCGAGCGCTGCCGCGAAGAAAGCCGCGAGGCCGGGCAGGCGTAACGCGGACGCGAAGTAAGCGCGGGTAACCACGCTTTTTTGCTCGAAAACGCTTTTTCGCCGGTAATCAGTTAGGATTGACCCACGCCTCTGCCGCGCGCGGCTGGAGGCTTTCACTACCGCTTCACTCATCGCCCGGCCAGGCGGGACACGGTCCTGCCATGTGCCTGGTGTATCCTTAATGCTCTGCAACAGCGCGCCCAGTCTCGCCGGGCGCACTACCATGAACGACACGTATCCCAGTCGACGCCAAACCGACAAAACGCAAGAAAAACGCTCACTCCTCGAGCGTCTGACCGACTTCATCTCGCCTGAGCCCGACTCGCGCGCGGAACTCCTGGAGATCCTCCAGGACGCCCACGAGCGCAACCTGATCGACGCCGACTCGCTGTCGATGATCGAGGGCGTGTTCCAGGTGTCCGAACTCAGCGCCCGCGACATCATGGTGCCCCGCGCACAAATGGACGCGATCAACATCGCGGACAATCCCGCCGAATTCATCCCCTACGTGCTGGAAAAAGCGCACTCGCGCTATCCGGTCTACGAGGGCAATCGCGACAACATCATCGGTGTGCTGCTCGCGAAAGACCTGCTGCGCTATTACGCCGAAGAAGAATTCGACGTGCGCGGCATGCTGCGCCCCGCCGTCTTCATCCCGGAGTCGAAGCGCCTGAACGTGCTGCTGCACGACTTTCGCGTGAATCGCAACCACCTCGCGGTGGTGGTCGACGAATACGGCGGCGTGGCCGGCCTGATCACGATTGAAGACGTGCTGGAACAGATCGTCGGCGATATCGAAGACGAATACGATTTCGACGAGGAAAGCGGCAACATCATTGCCTCGCCGGACGGCCGTTTCCGCGTGCGCGCGCTCACCGAAATCGAGCAGTTCAACGAGGCTTTCGGCACGCATTACTCAGACGATGAAGTCGATACGATCGGCGGTCTGGTCACGCATCATTTCGGACGGGTACCGCATCGCGGCGAGAAAGTCCGGCTCGACGATCTGATCTTCGAGATTCTGCGCGGCGATGCCCGCCAGATTCACATGCTGCTGGTGCGCCGCGACCCGCTCGCCGGCCAGCGTGAGCGCGAAGCCCAGCACGTGCAGACCTGATCCGCTTTGGATTCGCTTCCGAGTCGCTTTCTCTCTTTGCTTCCTCAACTCCTCACGCCGACCGCGCAACAATGGCCGACCCGATTACATCCCGTTCGCGCCGCGGCGTGAGTGCTCCTGCCGCCCCCGCCACCCGGGAAACCCGCGGCCGCGCACTGCCCCGCTGGCATTACCTCGTCGCGTTGGCCGCCGGTGCGGCCAATACGCTGTCGTTCGCCCCGACGCCGCACGGCGGCTGGCTCGAACTCGTGATCTTCGTGTTCTTTTTTGCGTGGCTGACTCGCACCACCGGCTGGAAAAGCGCCGCGCTGACAGGTGGCGCTTTCGGCTTTGGCAACTACGTCACCGGTGTGTGGTGGCTGTATGTCAGCATGCACGACTACGGCGGCATGGCCGCACCGCTCGCAGGCGCGGCGGTCGCGCTGTTCTCGCTGTATCTCGCCGTGTACCCGGCTCTGGCCGCAGGCATCTGGTCGTTCTGTGCCGGCCATGCACGCAACAGCGCGGTCGGCGCCGATCAACCGTTCTCGCCGACCTGGCACGGCGCGCTGGCGTTTGCGAGCGCGTGGGCGATCGGCGAATGGTTGCGCGGCACGGTGTTCACCGGCTTTCCGTGGCTCGCGAGCGGTTACGCACAGGTAGATGGCCCGTTCGCCGGCTTTGCGCCGGTGGCGGGTGTGTACGGCGTCGGCTGGATGCTCGCGCTGGTAGCCGCGTTGATCGTGCAGGCGCTGTTGCCGCCGCTGGCCTCGCGCGGGAAAGCCAAGGCTAACGACAGCAGAAGCGCCGGCAATGCGGCAAAGCCTGGTATCGCACGGGTCGCGGTGCCGGCGGCCGTCGCGCTTGCGCTGATCGCGGCCGGCCTCCTCCTGCCGCTCGTGCAATGGACGCTGCCGGCCAACGCGCCGCTAACGGTGCGCCTGCTCCAGGGCAACATCAAGCAGGAAATGAAGTTCGAAGAATCCGGAATGCGCGCGGCAATCGATCAGTATCAGCAGATGATTACGTCGAAGCCGGCCGACCTGGTCGTCACGCCGGAAACCGCCATTCCGGTGCTCGCGCAGCAACTGCCGCCGCAGTTCGCGTCGGCGGTGCGCAACTTCTCCGATACCACCGGCACCGCGATCGTGTTCGGCGCAATCGGCGGCACCATCACGCCGGAAGGTCAGGTAATCGACTATACGAACAGCCTGTTCGGCGTCACGCCGGGCACGCGCGACGTATATCGCTACGACAAACACCACCTCGTGCCGTTCGGCGAATTCGTGCCGTGGGGTTTCCGCTGGTTCGTGAATCTGATGCGCATTCCGCTTGGTGATTTCGCACGCGGCGCACCAGTGCAAAAACCCTTCATCGTGCACAACCAGCCGGTCGCCGTCGACATCTGCTACGAAGATATTTTCGGCGAGGAAATCGCACGGAGCATTCGCGAGAGCGCTACGCCGGCTGGCGTGCTGGTCAACTCGACCAATCTTGCCTGGTTCGGCGACACCATCGCACTGGACCAGCACCTGCAGATTGCACGCATGCGCTCGCTGGAAACCGGCCGGCCGATGCTGCGCGCCACCAACACCGGCATGACCGCCGCAATCGATGCCAACGGCCGGGTGATCGGGCGCCTGACGCCGTACACGATCGGCTCGCTCGACGTGACGGTACAAGGAACCTCGGGCAGCACGCCCTATGTGACGAGCGGCAACAATACCGTGCTGGCGATTTCGTTACTGCTGCTGGCGTTCGGATTTGCGTTCGGTCCGGCGATTACACGGCGTCAAAACGGCAAGCAATAAAGCGCGCTGCGGAAAACCGTGAGCGCGCTTTATCAAGAATCGGGTCTTACTGATTCGATGCGATCCGCTGCTGAATATGCTGCGCACGGGCGGGGCGATTCCAGACAACCTCACCGCCACGCGGCAACGAGTACCTCACTCAATTCGCCGGCGCCGTATCAATGAACGACTGGCGCAACGATAGCTTCTGGAAATGCTTATCCAGATTCGGATACCCTTCGCGCCAGTTCAACTCAGGCATGCGGAAATCGAGGTAGCCCAGCGCGCAACCCACCGCGATGTCCGCCAGCGTGTAGTGATTGCCCGTGCACCAGGGTTTGCTGCCGAGGCCCTGCGACATCGCGATCAGGCCTTCGTCGATCTTGCGTTGCTGCCGCGCGACCCAGGCTTCCACGCGCTGCTCGGGCGTGCGCTGCGTGCCTTCGAGCCGAATCAGCACCGCTGCGTCCAGGATGCCGTCGGCGAGCGCCTCCCAGCACCGCACCTCGACGCGCTCGCGACCCGACGGCGGAATCAGCTTGCCCACCGGCGACAGCGTATCCACGTATTCGCAGATCACCCGCGAGTCAAACACGGCTTCGCCGTCTTCCATCACGAGACACGGCACCTTGCCGAGCGGATTGAAGGTGTGAATCGTGGTCTCGGGCGCCCAGACGTTCTCGGGCACGAGTTCGTAGTCGATCTTCTTGTCGGCCAGAACGATCCGCGCTTTACGCACGAACGGGCTGGCGAGCGAACCGATGAGTTTCATCATGACCATCTGCCTTTTCTTGAATTCGGCGAAAGTATAAGTGGTCGGCGGCCTTCCCGAACACGGGGGGCCGCTTCGCAAGCCGCATGGATGCTCGCTGTGGATGGATTGCAACATTGCCGCAGCGCCCACGCGCCGTCTACCCGGCCGAATGGCCAACGTGGCCGGGACAACCACCTTCTCCCCGTCAGTATCCGCGCAAAATAAGTCTGCGCATTGGGCGCTACAATCGCGACATGAACCAGCCGACCGAACCCACCATCGCCGTCGACGTCTACCGCACGCGCCGCGAGCGCGTACTCGCCGCGCTGCGCGCAGCGGGTGGGGGCGTCGCCATCGTCCCCACCGCGCCGGAAAAACTGCGCAACCGGGACGCCGACTACCCCTACCGGCACGATAGCTACTTCTATTATCTGACGGGTTTCACCGAACCCGAGGCCTGGCTGGTGCTCGATGCAAGCGCGGCGCCGGGCGAGCCGGCGTCGATCCTGTTCTGCCGCGAAAAGAATGTCGAGCGCGAGACGTGGGAAGGCTTCCGTTTCGGCCCCGACGGCGCGCGCGAGGCGTTCGGCTTCGATGCCGCCTTCGCCGTGGGCGAACTCGATACGCGGCTGCCGCCGATTCTTGCCGATAAGCCGGCGCTGCACTACGCGCTTGGCACGTCGGCGGAACTGGACGAACAGGTACGTGGCTGGCTCGATACCGTGCGCGCCCAGGGCCGCAGCGGCGTCGCCACGCCCGCCGTCGCGCGAGACCTGATCCCCTTGCTCGACGACATGCGGCTCGTCAAGGATCATCACGAACTCGCCATCATGCGCCGCGCCGGACAGATTTCAGCGCAGGCGCATCGCCGTGCCATGGCCGCCTGCCACCCCGGCGTGCGCGAGTACGAACTCGAAGCCGAGCTGCTCTACACGTTCCGCAAGTTCGGCGCGCAGGCGCCGGCCTACACATCGATCGTCGCGGCGGGCGCCAACGCCTGCGTGCTGCACTACCCGGCCGGCAACGCGATTGCCCAGGACGGCGACCTGATCCTGATCGACGCCGCCTGCGAACTCGATGGCTATGCGTCCGACATTACGCGTACCTTCCCGGCGAGCGGCCGCTTTACGCCGGCGCAGCGCGAGCTGTACGACATCGTGCTGGCCGCGCAGCAGGCCGCCGTCGACGCCACACGCGCCGGCGCCACGTTCGACGATCCGCACCAGGCTGCTGTGCGCGTGCTGTCGCAAGGCTTGCTCGATACCGGCATCCTCGAGCGCACGAAATTCGCCTCGGTCGACGAAGTGATCGCCGAGCGCGCCTACGCGCCGTTCTATATGCACCGCACCGGCCACTGGCTCGGCATGGACGTGCACGATGTCGGCGACTACCGCGAACGCGGCGCGCCGCGCGACGAGGCAGGCGCATTGCCATGGCGCACGCTGCAGGCAGGGATGACGCTGACCATCGAGCCCGGCTTGTACATTCGTCCGGCCGAAGGCGTGCCCGAGCGCTACTGGAATATCGGTATCCGCATCGAAGACGACGCGATCGTCACGCCCACCGGCTGCGAGTTGATTACGCGCGATGTGCCGGTGGCCGCCGACGAGATCGAAGCGCTGATGCAGGAAGCCCGCGCGGCCCAGCCAACTCGGCAGTAATTCAGGAAGTAAGCGAAGGAAGCAACCCGCAATGAACGACGTTTCCCAGTCGACGGTGATTCTGAAACCCGCCGAGGCCGACCGCGCCTTCGATTTCGACGTGACGATCGTCGGCGCCGGGCCGGTCGGGCTCGCGCTGGCCGGCTGGCTGGCACGCCGCAGCGCGACTCGGGCGCTGAAAATCGCGTTGATCGACGCGCGCGAGCCGGAAGATTCGATTGCCGATCCACGCGCGATCGCCGTCTCGCAGGGCAGCCGGATGATTCTCGAGCCGCTGCGCTGGCCTGCCGAGGCCACCGCGATCCACCGCATCCACGTATCGCAGCGCGGCCATTTCGGCCGCACATTGATCGACCATAGCGAGCACGGTTTGCCGGCGCTCGGCTACGTGCTGCGTTATGGCGCGATCGTGCACGGTCTCGCCGAAGCAGTTCACGCGAGCGCGGTGCACTGGTTCCGTTCCACCGCCGCCTCGGCGCCGACTCAGGAACTCGACGGCGTCACGCTGCCGATCGAAAGCGCGGGCGTCACACGCAATCTGCGCACGCGAATTCTGGTGAATGCCGAGGGCGGCCTGTTCGGCGATCAGAAAACCGCCGGAAGCGCGGGCAACAGCGCCGGCGGCGGGTCGCGCGATTATGGACAAACGGCGCTGGTCGGCACGGTCACGGTGTCGGCACCGCAACCGCATGTGGCGTGGGAGCGTTTCACGTCGCAAGGGCCCATCGCGCTGCTGCCAATGGGCGGCGTGCGCGGCGCGAATTACGCACTGGTCTGGTGTTGCGCCCCCGACGAAGCCGCACGGCGCGCCCAGCTTCCGGACGCCGAATTCCTGCGCGAACTCGGCGCCGCCTTCGGCAGCCGCATGGGTAGCTTTACGCAAATCAAGGGGCGCGCGTCGTTTCCGCTGGGGCTGAACGCCGCCGATACGCTCGTGAAGGGTCATGTCGTCGCCATCGGCAACGCGGCGCAGACGCTGCATCCGGTGGCGGGTCAGGGCCTGAATCTGGGCTTGCGCGACGCGCACGCTCTGGCCGACGCCCTGTCGGCGGAAGGCCCCACGCCGCTCGCTCTCGCCACCTTCGCACAACGCCGCGCGCTCGACCGGCGCCTGACAATCGGCGCGACCGACACCCTCGCCCGCCTTTTCACCGTCGACTTCCCGCCGCTCGCCGCCTTGCGAGGTCTCGCCCTCACCGCGCTGGAATTCGTACCGCCGGTGAAAACCGCGCTGGCGCGGCAAATGATGTTCGGGCAGCGCCGCTGAGCTTACTCCCCGCTTGCGCCCCACCGCCGTTGCAGCCTTTTTAGGCAGCGCCGACGGCTCCGCGCGAGCGGTGTCGATTCTATGAACCAGAGCACTTTCATAGAAGATTTAACAAGTTACGAGGGATTCAAGTCGGGTGCCGGCTATCCGTTAACGCTAAAATAGCGGTTTTCCCTCGCATTTCGCGAACGCTCCGATTGACAGATTCTGAAAAGAAACTGAAGCAATCGGCCGCAGGCGCGTCCAACTCATGCCCACTCTCGGCTCCCACAATCTGCGTAATAACCTGTTCGTCGCCCCCATGGCCGGCGTGACCGACCGTCCGTTCCGGCAATTGTGCAAACGGCTGGGCGCAGGCTATGCGGTGTCGGAAATGGTCGCCTCGAATGCGCAGTTGTGGAAAAGCGAAAAGACCATGCGCCGTGCCAATCACACGGGCGAGGTCGAACCGATTGCCGTGCAGATCGCCGGCGCCGATCCGGCCATGATGGCTGAAGCCGCGCGCTACAACGTGGCGAACGGCGCGCAGATCATCGACATCAACATGGGCTGCCCGGCCAAGAAGGTGTGTAACGTGGCCGCGGGTTCCGCATTGCTGCAGAACGAACCGCTGGTGCAGCGCATTGTCGAGGCCGTGGTGGGCGCGGTGGGCGTCGGGCCCGACGCGGTGCCCGTCACCTTGAAGATCCGCACCGGCTGGGATCGCGACAATAAAAACGCCTTGACGATCGCCCGTCTGGCCGAAGCCGCCGGCATTTCCATGCTGACCGTGCACGGCCGCACGCGCGCCGATCTGTATCACGGCGACGCCGAATACGAGACCATCGCTGCCGTCAAAGCGGCGGTCCGCATTCCGGTGGTCGCCAATGGCGACATTACGTCGCCGCAAAAAGCCCGCGAGGTGCTCGCCGCCACCGGCGCCGACGCCATCATGATCGGCCGCGCCGCGCAGGGTCGGCCGTGGCTGTTCCGCGAGATCGAGTATTTCCTGCAGACGGGTGAATTGCTGCCGCCGCCGCGCATCGACGAAATCCAGCAGGTGATGAACGAACATCTCGAAGATCACTACGCGTTCTACGGCGAATTTACGGGCGTGCGCACTGCGCGTAAGCATATCGGCTGGTACACTCGCGGCCTTTCTGGCGCCAATGTGTTCCGGCACCGCATGAATACGCTGGACACCACGCGCGAACAACTCCTCGCCGTCAACGAATTCTTCGACGCCCAAAAGGCGATCTCCGACCGCCTCGTCTACGTCGACGAGACGCTCAGCAAGAACGACGGCGAGCCGGACCATACCGACCGACTAGCAGCATGAGCAAGAACAATATCGAACAATCTGTCCGCGACAGCCTGGGGATGTATTTCCAGGATCTCGACGGTTCCAATCCGCATGACGTCTACGACATGGTTATTTCATGCGTGGAAAAACCCTTGCTCGAAGTGGTGCTCGAGCAGGCCGGCGGCAATCAGTCGCTGGCCGCCGAGTATCTCGGCATCAACCGCAATACGCTGCGCAAGAAACTGCAACAGCACGGTCTGTTGTAGTTCGTTGTAGTTTCAGGCGCCCTGCCACGTTTCCCTTCGGCTTTTCGTCTTCATCATGATCAAGCAAGCGCTCATCTCCGTTTCCGACAAGTCCGGCATCGTCGACTTCGCCAAGTCGCTGTCGGACCTCGGCGTCAAGATCCTGTCGACCGGCGGCACCGCGAAACTGCTCGCGGACGCGGGTCTCTCCGTCACCGAGGTCGCCGACTACACGGGCTTCCCGGAAATGCTGGACGGGCGCGTGAAAACGCTGCATCCGAAGGTGCACGGCGGCATTCTGGCGCGCCGCGACCTGCCGGAACACATGGCAGCGCTTGAAAAGCACGACATCCCGACGATCGACCTGCTGGTCGTGAATCTGTATCCGTTCGTGCAGACCGTGTCGAAAGAAGAGTGCTCGCTGGAAGACGCGATCGAGAACATCGACATCGGCGGCCCGACCATGCTGCGCTCGGCCGCGAAGAATCATCGCGACGTGACCGTGGTGGTCGATCCGGCGGATTACGCGGTCGTGCTCGACGAAATGCGCACGAACAGCAACGCCGTTTCGTACAAGACGAACTTCCGCCTCGCCACCAAAGTGTTCGCGCACACCGCGCAGTACGACGGCGCGATCACGAACTACCTGACGAGCCTGACCGACGAACTGCAACACTCGTCGCGCAACACGTATCCGGCTACGTTCAACCTGGCGTTCAGCAAGGTGCAGGACCTGCGCTACGGCGAAAACCCGCACCAGAGCGCCGCGTTCTACCGCGACCTGGCGGTGCAGCCGGGCGCGCTGGCGAACTACGTCCAGTTGCAAGGCAAGGAACTGTCGTACAACAACATCGCCGATTCCGATGCTGCGTGGGAATGCGTGAAGACGTTCGACGTGCCGGCGTGCGTGATCGTCAAGCACGCGAATCCGTGCGGCGTGGCAGTCGGCGCGGACGCGAACGAAGCGTATGCAAAGGCGTTCCAGACCGATCCGACCTCGGCGTTCGGCGGCATCATCGCGTTCAACCGTGAGGTCGACGAGACGACCGCGCAGGCAGTGGCCAAGCAGTTTGTCGAAGTGCTGATCGCCCCGTCGTTCAGCGCGGCGGCCCGCCAGGTGTTCGCGGCCAAGCAGAACGTGCGTCTGCTGGAAATCGCCTTGGGCGAAGGCCATAACGCGTTCGATCTGAAGCGCGTCGGCGGCGGCCTGCTGGTGCAATCGCTCGATTCGAAGAACGTGCAGCCGCGCGAATTGCGCGTGGTCACGAAGCGTCACCCGACGCCGAAAGAAATGGACGACCTGCTGTTCGCATGGCGCGTCGCGAAGTACGTGAAGTCGAACGCGATCGTGTTCTGCGGCAACGGCATGACGCTCGGCGTCGGCGCGGGCCAGATGAGCCGCGTGGACTCGGCGCGTATCGCCAGCATCAAGGCGCAGAACGCCGGGCTGACGCTGACGGGTTCGGCCGTGGCGTCGGATGCGTTCTTCCCGTTCCGCGACGGTCTGGATGTGGTGGTCGCGGCAGGCGCAACCTGCGTGATTCAACCGGGCGGTTCGATGCGTGACGACGAAGTGGTCAGCGCGGCGGACGAGCACAACATCGCGATGGTGTTGACCGGCGTGCGGCACTTCCGGCATTGATTTTGGCTTCGCGGGCGGCGTGGGTGTTGCGCGGCGCTCGTCGAACCTCGCTGTCGATGAAACGGCCCGGCGGAGATTCCGCCGGGCCGTTCTGCTTTCTAGCTATGGGGCGTGCCCGGCCGCTCAATCCTCTTCCTTGCGGTCATAACCGCCGCTGACGTCTGCGTGCTGGCTGATGTAGGTGCTGAGCCCCTGCCCTCGCCGCGCAAGGCGCTTGAGCGTGGCGACATGTTTCGCGCCGACACTCGCCGATGTGTACCAATACGTGACGCCCGGCCTGAAGCGGACCGCGATGAAGTCGTCACCGATTTCATAGGCTACGACGCCTGAGTCGCCGCTGAGATTCCGATAACGCTCCATCCGCGTTGCCTCCTGTTGGCCCGGTTGCGCCTGTCCCGTTCGTAGCGCAGCAGTTTTTATTCCGCCGGCTTCGCGCCGCGCCGCCCGCCGCACGGCGCGTTCGTTGTAGTATCGCAAGCACCCAGTTTTTACCGCACGTGCGGCACCTCATGAGAATTCTCGGCATCGACCCCGGCTTGCGCGTGACCGGCTTCGGCGTGATCGATCAACACGGCCACCGGCTCAGCTACGTCGCGAGCGGCACGATTAAAACCGCCGACGCCGACCTGCCCTCGCGTCTCGGCACTATTTTCGAAGGCATTTCGACGCTGATCCGTCAGCATTCACCGGATCAATCGGCAATCGAAAAGGTGTTCGTCAACGTCAACCCGCAATCCACCCTGCTGCTTGGCCAGGCTCGCGGCGCGGCGATCTGTGGGCTGGTGGCGGGTGGCGTGCCGGTTGCCGAATATACGGCCTTGCAGTTGAAGCAGGCCGTGGTCGGATACGGCCGTGCGACCAAAGAGCAGATGCAGCAGATGGTGGTCCGGCTGCTCAACCTCTCCGGCGTGCCCGGCACCGATGCGGCCGACGCCCTCGGCATGGCGATTTGCCACGCACACGGGGGCTCGACGCTGAGTACGCTGGGTGGTATTGCACCGTCGCTCGCGAAGAAAGGCTTGCGTGTGCGGCGTGGACGGCTGGTGGGCTAGGCCCTCAGTTCCGGCTCGCCAGCGCCAGCCGGCAAGCCAGCCCGGCAAACACGGTTCCGAGCAGATACTGCGGCAGGCGCGACGGCCGGCGCCCGGCACTGAGCTTACGGCTCAGCTTGCTCGCCATCAGAATTACCGCGCCGTTCACACAGAAGCCGATCAGATTCAGCACGGTCGCAAGCACCATGATCTGCAACGCCACCGAACCCACTTCGGGCCGCACGAACTGCGGAAACAGCGCGAGGACGAACAGCGCGACTTTGGGGTTCAGCAGGTTGGTGAACAGACCCTGGCGGAATATCCGGCCAACCGGGTAACGGCTCATCGACGCATTCGGCGACAGCACGGTACCTTGCGTGCGGAATGTCTTCCAGGCGAGATACAGGAGGTAAGCGGCGCCGACGAAACGCACGACGTCATAGGCCATCGGCACGGCCAGAAACAGTTGCGACAGACCGAATGCGGCGGCCAGCGCATGACAGTAAGTGCCGACCAGGATACCCGCCAACGAGGCGAAACCGGCGGGACGTCCCTGGCTCACGCTGCGCGAAGCGATTAGCAGCATGTCGGGGCCGGGCGTGGCGGTCAACGCAAGACACGCACCGGCAAACAGCGCGAGAGTGGTGAGGCTTAGCATGGAAGCTCCTTCTGGTTGTGCCGGGCGAGAACCCGCCAAAAGGGATCTCAGTCTAGTGGGCCGTAACACGCTGGTCAACCGCGATCGCGGATAACGCGGCGCGCCACTGCACAGCAGGCCGGTACGCCACCGCGCTGCCAGACCCGCCGCGCATCCACTGCGCTACACTCGCCCTTTCTCTCGAGATTGAATCCGCCATGATCGGTCGCATTGCCGGCGTTCTGCTGGAAAAAAACCCGCCACATCTGCTCGTCGACTGCAACGGCGTGGGTTACGAAGTCGATGTGCCGATGAGCACGTTCTACAACCTGCCCTCGACCGGCGAGCGCGTCGTGCTGCTCACGCAAATGATCGTGCGTGAAGATGCGCATCTGCTCTATGGCTTCGGCACGGCCGAGGAGCGCTCGACCTTCCGCGAATTGCTGAAAATCACCGGCATCGGCGCACGCATGGCGCTCGCCGTGCTCTCCGGCATGAGCGTGCATGAGCTCGCGCAGACCGTCACCATGCAGGACGCTGCGCGCCTGACTCGCGTGCCGGGCATCGGCAAGAAAACAGCCGAGCGCCTGCTTCTCGAATTGAAGGGCAAGATCGGCGCCGATCTGGGCGCGATGGCTGGCACGGTGTCGGCGTCCGATCATGCCTCCGACATCCTGAACGCGCTGATCGCGTTGGGTTACTCCGAAAAAGAAGCGCTGGCGGCCGTCAAGAACGTGCCGGCGGGCACCGGCGTTTCCGAAGGGATCAAGCTCGCGCTGAAGGCGCTCTCCAAGGGTTAATAGCGCATGCCGTGACGGTGGCGCTGCGTGCGACATGAGAGCTTCGCACATGGCTGCGCGACGCGCACCCTGGCCGTTCGGCCGGGTTTCGCCACGGGCGGGGCGCGGTACAATAACCGCATGATCGAAACCGACAAACTCGCCGCCGAGCGCATCATCGCGGCCACGCCCGTCTCGCCGAATGAAGAAGCGTTCGAGCGCGCGCTGCGCCCGCGCCAGCTCGACGAGTATGTCGGGCAGGAAAAAGTGCGCGGTCAGCTGGAAATCTTCATTGAAGCCGCCAAGCGCCGCTCGGAGTCACTCGACCACGTGCTGCTGTTCGGGCCGCCGGGTCTCGGCAAAACCACGCTCGCGCACATCATCGCGCGGGAAATGGGTGTCAATCTGCGGCAAACGTCCGGCCCGGTGCTCGAACGCGCCGGCGACCTTGCCGCGTTGCTCACCAATCTGGAAGCCAACGACGTGCTGTTCATCGACGAAATCCACCGGCTCTCGCCGGTCGTCGAGGAAATTCTGTATCCGGCGTTGGAGGATTATCAGATCGACATCATGATTGGCGAAGGACCGGCCGCGCGCAGCGTGAAGCTGGATCTGCAGCCTTTCACGCTAGTCGGCGCCACCACGCGCGCTGGCATGCTGACCAATCCGTTGCGCGATCGCTTCGGCATCGTCGCACGGCTCGAGTTTTATAACGCCGAAGAACTGGCGCGCATCGTCACCCGTTCGGCGTCGCTGTTGAATGCGCAGATTCACCCGGATGGTGCGTTCGAAATCGCCAAGCGCGCGCGCGGCACGCCGCGGATCGCGAACCGGCTGTTGCGCCGTGTGCGCGATTTCGCCGAGGTGAAGGCGGACGGCAATATCACCGCGCAGGTGGCCGACGCCGCGCTCAGAATGCTCGACGTGGACGCGGTCGGTTTCGACCTGATGGACCGCAAGCTGCTCGAGGCGATCCTGCACAAGTTCGACGGCGGCCCGGTCGGCGTCGACAACCTCGCAGCGGCAATCGGCGAAGAGCGTGACACGATCGAAGACGTGCTCGAACCGTATCTGATCCAGCAAGGCTTCTTGCAGCGCACGCCGCGCGGGCGTGTCGCCACGCTGCTTACGTACCGGCATTTCGGCCTCGCCGCGCCGGACGCTTCGAGCCCCATCCCTGGCCTGTGGGATTCGGCAGCGACCTGAACGTCGCGCCTCTGGCCACCGGCAGCGCCCCCACGCCTGAGAGCTCGGGAAGCGCGCCGCTTAACGCCCCGGTTCCGGCACCCGCTTGAAGCTATCGTCGGCGCTGGGCGCATCGAGATGCGACACATCGGCCCACGCGACGACCGTTGCCTTGCTGCCGTCGTCGGCGTAGTCCACTACATTGATGCTCGCATTCAGCAGCGCGTAATCGCGCGGCGCTTCGAGTGGCAAACCACAGGCAAAACGGCGCACGCAGTCCAGCACGCCGCCATGCGCGACGACAGCGATTCGTCCGCCCGGATGCGCCGCCACCAAAGGTTCAACCGCATGCAGCACGCGATGATAAAACACGCGCTGCGATTCGCCCTCGGGCGGCGCGAAACCCGGATCGCGGGTTTGCCAATGCGCGTATTCATCGGGGAAACGGACTGCAATCTCGTCACTATCATGCCCCTGGAACGCGCCGTATGAACGCTCGCGTAAACCTTCACGCAACTGCAGTGGCAAGCCGAGCGCGTCGGCGATCGGCTGCGCAGTCTGCTGTGCACGTTGCAGATCGCTCGAATAAATGGCATCGAGCCGCGCGCCCTCTTTCACCTCATTCGCGATACGGCGCGCGAGGCGTTGTGCCTGTGCGAGGCCGGTCGTCGCGAGTGGGATGTCGATATGGCCTTGAATGCGCTTGATCTGGTTCCAGTCGGTCTCGCCGTGGCGAATGAACAGAATCTGCGTGGTCATGGAAAGAGTGGGCGCCAGTAGCCGATTTATGCCGAGCCGCTATTGTCGCAAAAAGCGGCTGGAGAAGTAGAGGCGTGCCGCCGCGTGCGCCAAGCGCGCGGTAGTTGAAATTCAGGCGTTGGTCTGCAGCCAGAACGTGACCGGCCCGTCGTTGACGAGCGACACCTGCATATCGGCGCCGAATTCGCCCGTCTCGACGATCGGGTGTTTGGCGCGGGCCGCTGAGACGAAGTAATCGAATAGCCGCTTGCCCTCGTCGGGCGGTGCGGCGGGCGTAAAGCTGGGACGCAGGCCGCTGTTGGTGTCCGCGGCCAGCGTGAACTGCGAAACGAGCAGCAGGCCACCTGCGCGCCCTGCGCCGTCGAGGTTCTGCACGGAGAGATTCATCTTGCCGGCCGCATCGCTGAAGACACGGTAGCCGAGCATCTTGGCGAGCAAACGGTCGGCGGCGGCTTCGGTGTCGCCGCGTTCGGCGCAGACGAGCGCGAGCAGGCCCGCCTCGATCGCGCCGGTCACGCGCTCGCCGACGCGCACTTCCGCGCGCCGCACGCGCTGAATCAGCGCGATCATGCGCCCGGCTCCGGATGCAATAACGCTTGCGTCACCATCGTGCTCATCGTGCTACGGCTGCACGGTCAAGCGGTCAGCGTGACGCGCGCAAAGCGGCGCTTGCCGACCTGCACGACGTACTCACCGGCTTCGACCTTCAAGCCCTTGTCGGACACGGTCGCGCCATCGATCTTCACGCCGCCCTGCTCGATGTTGCGCAGCGCCTCGCTGGTGGACGGCACGAGGTTCGCCTGCTTGAGCAACTGGCCAATCGCGAGCGGCGCGCCCGCGAGCGTCACCGCCGGAATGTCGTCCGGCACGCCGCCCTTCGCGCGATGATTGAAGTCTTCGAGCGCGCGCTCGGCGTCGGCTTGCGAGTGGAAGCGTGCGACGATTTCCTGGCCGAGCATTACCTTGAAATCGCGCGGATTGCGACCCGCTTCGATCTCTTTCCTGAAGCCGGCGATCTCATCCATCGGACGGAACGACAGCAGTTCGAAGTAACGCCACATCAGGACGTCGGAGATGCTCATCAGCTTGCCGAACATGTCCGTCGGCTTTTCGCTGATGCCGATATAGTTGTTCTTCGACTTCGACATCTTCTCGACGCCGTCGAGGCCCTCGAGCAAGGGCATCGTCAAGATGCACTGCTGCTCCTGACCATACTGCTTCTGCAGCTCACGGCCCACCAGCAGGTTGAACTTCTGGTCGGTGCCGCCCAGCTCCAGATCCGCATTGAGCGCGACCGAGTCGTAGCCTTGCATCAGCGGGTACAGGAATTCATGAATCGAGATCGGCACACCGCCCTGGAAGCGCTTGGTGAAATCTTCGCGCTCGAGAATACGCGCCACCGTGTAGCGCGACGCCAGCTTGATCATGCCGTCGGCGCCGAGCGGCATCGACCATTCGCTGTTGTAGCGGATTTCGGTCTTCTCGCGGTCGAGCACCAGCGCGGCCTGCTCGAAATACGTTTTCGCGTTCGATTCGATCTGCTCGCGCGTAAGCGGCGGGCGGGTGGCGTTGCGCCCCGACGGGTCACCAATCAGCGACGTGAAGTCGCCGATCAGGAAAATCACCGTATGACCGAGGTCCTGCAACTGGCGCATCTTGTTCAGCACGACCGTGTGGCCGACGTGGATGTCGGGCGCGGTCGGATCGAGGCCGAGCTTGATACGCAGCGGCTTGCCTGTCGCCGCGCTCCTGGCGAGCTTTTGCGCGAATTCGTCTTCGATCAGCAGTTCGTCGACGCCGCGCTTGGTAACGGCGAGCGCATGACGGACTTCGTCGGTGATCGGGAAGGCGGCAGCGGGATTAGGCTTGGTGGACTCGGTGGTCATGCTGGAAACGTGAAGTCGCGAAAAAAGAGATTGTCCCATAGATGCGCGCCGCCGCGCCCACTGACTCGGCCATAAGCCCCCTGCCGGCGCATGATTTCGGCGTGGCCGACCGCGCCATTGGCGTCGCGACGCTTTATATTCGGCCGCGCTTGCGTCGATAATCTGCTAAAACAGATCGCAATAAGTCATCGTGAGGAGCAGCAACGTGGCGCAAGACCCAGCAGATGGCGTCTACTTTGGATTGATGTCCGGCACGAGCATGGACGGTGTCGACGGTGTCGCTGTCCGGTTTGCCCAAGGCAAACCGCCGGTGGTGCTGGCCGAAGCGTTTGTCGGCTTCGCGGCAGGTTTGCGCGAGGCGCTATTCGCGCTTCAACACCCGGGCGACAACGAGATCGAACGCGAAGCGCTGGCCGCCAATGCACTCGCCACGCGATACACCGTTTGCTGCCACGAGTTGCTGCAAGCCAGCCGCGTGCCGGCCTCGGAAGTCCGGGCGATAGGCGTGCATGGTCAGACGGTGCGGCATAGGCCGGAAAAGGGTTACACGCGGCAGATCAACAATCCCGCGCTGCTGGCGGAAATGTTGCATATCGACGTGGTGGCCGACTTCCGCAGCCGCGACGTCGCGGCCGGCGGCCAGGGCGCGCCGCTCGTGCCCGCGTTTCACGCCACGGTGTTCGGCGCGAAAGACGAAACCCGCGTGGTCTGCAATCTCGGCGGGATCAGCAATATCACGATCCTGAACGCGACCGGCGGCGTGCGCGGCTTCGACTGCGGGCCGGCGAACGCGCTGCTCGACGAATGGGCGCAGCGCCATATCGGCAAGCCGTTCGATGAAAACGGCCATTTCGCCGCGAGCGGACAGGTCGACCGGACATTGCTGAATGCGCTGCTCGATGAGCCCTTTTTCTCGCAACAACCGCCGAAAAGCACGGGCCGCGACCTGTTCAACGCGCAATGGCTGGATGCCAAACTCCAGCCGTTCGCCACGCTCGCGCCCGCCGATGTTCAAGCCACGTTGGTCGCGCTGACCGCGGTAACGGTGGCTCGCGAAATCGAACGGCATGCATCGGATGTGAGGGCGGTCTACGTGTGCGGTGGCGGTGCGCGCAATCCGGAGATTATGAAAGCCCTGCAACAGGCGCTCGAAGACAGCGGCGTAAGCGGCGTGCCCGTTATGACGACCGACGCGCTCGGCGTTCCGCCGAGCCAGGTCGAGCCGCTGGCGTTCGCATGGCTCGCCATGCGCTGCGTGGCGCGCCTGCCGGGCAATTTGCCGGCCGTCACCGGCGCCGCAGCGGAACGTGTACTAGGCGCGATCTACCCACGCTAAGCCAGGTATCTGGGTTTTTAGCTCAGGCAATAAAAAACGGGGCCGAAAGCGGCCCCGTTCTCTTTACAACCTGTCGCCTAACCGGCCATCAAACCGAGAACGACGAACCGCAACCGCAGGTCGTGGTCGCGTTCGGGTTCTTGATGACAAACTGCGCGCCGTTGATGTCGTCCTTGTAATCAATCTCAGCGCCGACCAGATACTGGTAACTCATCGAATCGATCAGCAGCTGGACGCCGCTCTTGTTCATGACGGTGTCGTCTTCGTTGACGGCTTCGTCGAACGTAAAACCGTACTGAAAGCCCGAGCAGCCGCCGCCCTGCACGAAAACGCGCAGTTTGAGGTCCGCATTGCCTTCTTCTTCGATCAGTTGCTTGACCTTGTCAGCCGCTGCGTCGGTAAAAACGAAGGGGGCGGGCATCTCGGTCACGGGTGTATCGGTGACTGCGTTCATTCGAACTCTCCAAAAAGCTTCTAACCGCTATTGTAGGGCTGATCTCAATATCGTGCTGAAGCCCACAAAATCAATGGGTTCTTCCAGGAAACACGAGCGATCGGGGCGCCAGCCGCCGTCAGCCTGCCTGAGTGGCTTACCCCGCCGCCAAAGCGAAAAAAACGTTGCCGCCAACCGACGTGGAAAACCATAAAAAAAGCCGCCTTCGCGAAAGCGTTGGCGGCTTTTGCAGCGCTCCAGCCCGAAGGCCGGATCGCACCCGAAGCGATTAACGCTTCGAGAATTGCTTCCTGCGACGTGCCTTGTGGAAGCCGACCTTCTTACGTTCGACTTCACGAGCATCACGCGTAACGAAGCCAGCCTTCGACAGTTCCGGCTTCAGCGTTGCGTCGTAGTCCATCAGCGCGCGGGTGATGCCGTGGCGAACCGCACCGGCTTGACCCGTTTCACCGCCACCGTTCACGTTGACTTTGATGTCGAACGTGACGCCGTGGTTCGTGAGTTCCAGCGGCTGACGCACGATCATCAGCGACGTTTCGCGCGAGAAGTAATCGGCGATAGGCTTGCCGTTTACAATGATCTCGCCCTTGCCAGCCTTGATGAAGACGCGTGCGACGGCGCTCTTGCGGCGGCCCGTGCCGTAATTCCAGTTACCGATCATGTGGGCTCCCCTTAGATCTCGAGCGCTTTCGGCTGTTGTGCCGAATGCGGATGCGTTGCTTCAGCGTAGACCTTCAGCTTCTTGATCATCGCGTAGCCGAGCGGGCCCTTCGGCAGCATGCCCTTGACCGCTTTCTCGAGCGCACGGCCCGGGAAGCGTTCTTGCATCTTGCCGAACGTCGTTTCATAGATACCGCCCGGGTAGCCCGAGTGACGGTAGTACTTCTTGTCAGTAGCCTTGTTGCCCGTGACACGCAGCTTGCCGGCGTTGATAACGATGATGAAATCACCGGTGTCGACGTGCGGAGTGAATTCAGGCTTGTGCTTGCCGCGAAGACGGTGTGCCACTTCGCTGGCGACACGCCCGAGAACCTTATCCGTCGCGTCAATCACGTACCATTCGCGCGTAACCTCATGGGCTTTTGCGGAAAACGTCTTCATGATCGATCCAAAAAAATTGCTGCGCCCAATGTGTTTTTTCCTGCTTGTAGTGTGCGCATCGAGGCGCGTGCAGGCTCTCCCTGGTTCTTCCTCCGCGGGCGCGGATGCGGAAAAGCTCTGAATTATAAAGGAAAATCAAGGCGCAAGTCAAAAGTGGCGCCTGACGTGGCGCGACGGCCCGGCGTGAATGCCGATGGCCGCCCGTGAAAGTGAATTTTCTTCATCGAAAACGGTGTTCCACGTCACGAACTGCGCCTATTGCGACATCAAAACGCACAAATCGATAGCCCGAGTTTGCTAAGGTTGTCCGACTTTCACTCCGTAAGGATCTCCAATGCTCCGGATCGGTCTGGCGGACGACCATCCCGTGATCATGGACGCGCTCGAATCGGTCTTTGTCGAAGCGGGCGGATTCGGCGTCGTGTTCAAGGCGCGCACCGGCGCCCAGTTGATTGAGGCGCTGCGCGCCCACCCCTGCGACGCCGTGGTCACGGATTACTCCATGACCCAAGGCATGTCCGGCGGCGACGGCCTCGCGTTGATCGCGCAGTTGCTGCGCCAGTTTCCCACCGTGCGGGTCATCGTCTTCACCATGCTCGCCAATCCGGCGCTCTGCGAACAGCTCGCCGCGCTCGGCGTGCACGGGATCGTCAGCAAGAGCGACGACCGCGCCGAAGTGCTGGCCGCCATGCGCGCGCTATCAGCCGGCGGCGAGCCACCTATTCTATCGCCCGGCGTGCGGGCGTCGATCGGCGCGCGCAGGAGTCGCGCGCCGCAGCCGCTCAGCCAACGAGAAACCGACGTGGTCCGGTTGTTCGCTCAAGGCCACTCGCTCGACGAGATCGCGACCAGTCTGAATCGCGCCAAAACTACCGTGGCCACGCACAAACAGAACGCCATGCAGAAGCTAGGGCTCACGAGCAACGCGGACCTGGTGCGCTACGCCTACGAGCTCGGCATTGCCTGACACGCGAGACCCGGGCGCAACCAGGCGCACGGCGAGCCGGTTGCGGCGGGCTCTCGCGGCGGCGGCCTGGGTCATGATGCTGGCGGCGGCTCCCCGCCTCAGCGCCGCTGGCATTGCGTCCGGCGCTGAGGCGTCGGAGCGCGCCAATCCGGGGCTGCTGGCTCGGGCGCCCGACCGCCAGAGCGCGTCCTCCGCCGCGCTGCTGCGTCTCGGCAGCCAACTGGCGCCCACCCGATTCGCCGCGCCGCTGACGCTCACGTCCCGTCAATGGCTCGCCAGTCACCGCATGCTGACCGTGGGCGTGTGGGGCAACGACTACGCGCCGGTCCAGTTCCGCCCAGGCAACAACACGATGGCCGGCATTGCCGCGGACTACCTGCACCTGCTGGCCAATTCGCTCGACACGCCAATCCGCGTCCGCTGGTTCGCGAGCCAGGCGGCTGCGCTCGCGGCCCTCAAGTCGCATGATATCGACCTGCTCAGCGTGATCGGCTCGCCGGGCGCCCGGGCGTTCGACGACGTCGAGCGCGTGCCGTATCTGCGCATGCCGCTCGCGATCGTGCGTCGCGCCGGCCCCGCGCTGGACACAGACGGCGCGTGGCATGGACGCGCGGCCGTCGTCGAAGATCAGCGGGACGCCCTTGCGGTGCTGCGGCGCCATCAGCCCGCAGCGGCCCCACCGCTCGACGAACCATCGCTCTACCGGGCGCTCGCCGCCGTCTCGCTCGGCGAAGCGGACTATTACATCGGCGACCTGGTCTCCGCGACGTTTTGCGTGGAGCAAGGCATGTATCTCAACCTCCGCGTCGCGCGAGTCGACAGTGCGCAAACCGCGTTTTCCGTCGCCGTGGCGTCCGACCGGCCGGCCTTGAAAGACGCCGTCGAGACCTCCTTCGGCGCACTCCCCGCGTGGCTCGAAGCGAGCGTGCTGCGCCGCTGGGCGGCCGGCGCGGCGCAGGATATGCAGGACGGCCCGCTGCCGTTGAGTCCGGCCGAGCGCGCCTGGATCGCAGCGCACCCGGTCGTGCCGGTGGGTGTCGATACGGCCGACGCGCCGTACACCTTCGTGGATTCGGCCGGCGAATTCTCGGGCGTGCACGCGGAATTGCTCAAGCTGATCGGCCGGCGCACGGGGCTGCGCTTCAAGGTCGTCGCGCGGGACACCCTGCCGGCGCTGGAGGCGGATCTGCGCGCCGGACACACCGCGCTCGTCACGACGCTCATGCCCACACCCGCGCGCAACGCCTTCATGGCGTTTTCCGACCCCGTCATGCCGCTGATCTGGGCAATTGTCGCGCGCGAAGGCGACGCGTCCATCACGAGTCTGCCCAGTCTGCACGGCAAACGGCTCGCGCTGGTCACCGGACATGCGCTTGCGAGCATCGTGCTGGCCGTGCATCCATCGATCCGGCTCGTGTTCGTGCGCACCGCCGCCGACGCGCTCGATCTGGTCGCCCGGGGCGGCGCGGACGCCACGCTGCAAACCATGGGCGGCGCGAGTTATTCGATCGAGCGATTTTTCCCCAACCGGCTGCGCATCGCCGGCACCGCGTTCGACGACCCCGATCAGGTCCGGTTCGGTGTCTCGCCCGCGGCGCCCGAACTGCTCGGCATCCTCGACAAGGCGCTTGCCGCGATCACGCCGGCCGAGCGCGCCGCGATCGCATCACGCTGGCTCGCGCACATCAACTATCCGAGCAGCACGTGGGACAGTCTACGCCGCTCGGTATTCCGCTGGCTGCCGTGGGGACTCGCGGCGCTGGCGCTCGCGGTGGTGTGGAACAGCCTGCTGCAATACCAGATCCGCCGACGGCGCCAGGTGGAGCGCGAACTTCGAGCGGCGCGCGATGCTGCCGAACGGGCGAGCGCGGACAAGAGCGAATTTCTCGCGCTGATGAGCCACGAAATCCGCACGCCGATGAGCGCCGTGCTCGGCCTGCTGGAACAGGCGCAACGGCGCGCCGCAGCGGGCATCGCCGATCCCGCGCCGCTGGCGATCGCGCGCCGCTCGGCGCTTGGTCTGCTGGAACTGGTCGGCGATCTGCTCGACGTGCACAAGTCCGAGGCCGGCGAGCTGCGCGTCACGCCGCGCGCCATCGATCTGCGCGCCCTGCTCGCCGAGACCGCGACGCTTTTCGCCGCCGCCGCGCATGAGAAAGGCATCGAACTGCGCGCCGAGACGGCGCCCGATGTGCCGCACGGCGCCCGCTTCGATCCGCTCCGGCTTCGCCAGGTGATCGGCAACGTGCTGTCGAACGCGGTGAAGTTCACCGAGCGCGGCGAGGTCGTGCTGCACGCTTCGCTCGGGGTCGATCCGGATGGCAAGCCAATCTTGTGCGTCGACATCCGCGATACCGGCGAAGGTATCGCGCCCGACGAACTCGACCGTCTGTTCAAGCCGTTCAGACAGACTTCGGCGGCGGCGGTGCGCGGCGGGACGGGCCTCGGCCTCGTGGTCGTCAAGCGGCTGGTCACGCTGATGAACGGCAGCGTGGACGTTACCAGCGCAGCAGGCCGCGGTACCTGCGTCCTGCTGCGCCTGCCGTGCATCGCGTGCGATCCGCCGGCCGCGGCATCCGGCGACGGGTTCGAGTCCGGTTCGTCAGGCGCGCCGGCGAGGCTGCGCGCGGGCGCTTCGTTGCGCGTCCTCGCGGTCGACGATCATCCGTTGAACCTGCGCATTCTGGCGGACCAGTTGAGGGAACTGGGTTGCACGCCCGTCGAGGCCTGCGACGCAGACGCCGCGCTGGCCACACTCGACTCCGGCGTGGACCTGGTGTTCACCGACTGCAACATGCCGGGCATGTCGGGGCTTGAACTCACGCGTCTCATCCGCGCCGCCGAAAACGGCGCCGTGCGCCCTCGCCTGCCGATTCTTGGCTACACCGCCAACGCGCTGCCCAGGGCGCATGCCGATTGCCTTGCTGCGGGCATGGATCAGGTGCTGGTGAAGCCACTTGCGCTGGGGCAACTCGCGGCTGCGTTGGCGCGCTGGTTGCCGGCGCGCTTCGTGATGAGCGAGGCGCGCGAGCCTCCCGAATGCGAAGCGGCGCCGCAACCGGTCACACCTGAACTCGCCGCCAGCCTCGCGGAGGATCTCGCTGCGCTGAAGGCCTCGATCGATCGCGGTGCATGGCAAACCGCCGCCGACTATGCGCATCGGATGCGCGGCGTGATCACCTGTGCGTCGCCCGATGAAGCCGTCGATCACGCCTGCATCGTTCTGGAGATGCAGGCCTGCCGACGCGCGCCGGATGTCGCCACCGCATTGAACGCGCAGTACGCGCGACTCGAAGCGCTGCTGCAACCTCACGTCGCCGTCGTGAACGCAGGCCGTCTCTAAAAGAAACGGCCTGCACTTTCGAATCTATACGATGGTGGGCGCCCTCACGGCCGGGCAAAGTGTCATCGAACGGCACACCCCGCCGCTCTTAACCTGAAGTAGAAAGGTATCCTCATGAAAAAGACTTTGATCGCCGCTGTTATTCCTTTTGTCCTCCTGAGCACGACTGCTTTCGCCGGCACGCAGGACTGCGCGACGCGCGTCAGCGCCCTCAAGTCCGAGATCCAGACGGCCCAACAATACGGCAACACGCAAAAGGTCCGTGCGCTGCAAGGCGCGCTCGCCGAAGTGCAGGCGCATTGCACGGACGCAGGCCAGGTACAGCGCGCCGAGCGCAAGGTTCAGAATAAGCAGAACGACGTGCGCAAGGCGCAGGACGAAGTGCGCGACGCCGAAGCCAAGCTGCGCGAAGCACAGGCACGCAATGACGCCAAGAAGATCCAGAAGGCTCAGGAAAAAGTCAGCGACAAGCAGGACAAACTGCGCGAAAAAATGGACGACCTGCGCAGCGCGCAAGCCGATCTCGCCGCCCTGAAGGGCTAACCGCCAGAAGCGCCACAAGCGCCGCGTGCGGCGCTTCGGTACGGAGCAAACAGGGGCCGCGCCCCTGTTTTTTGTTTTTCGCGTCAGACGGATCATTTTGCGCAAGCGCCTACTCTCTTCCGCCTGGAGCCTGGCCTGGCTTGCCCCGGCTTTCGCCTTCGCCAATGAAGCCTTCGCCAATGAAACCTTCGCCAATGAAGCACGTTCGTCCAGCGCGGACGACGTCCCCGCCGACAGTGCACGCCTTGCCGATGCGCCCTTTCGGGCGGCGGTGCTGGGCGCCTTGAAGGGCGAGCCGGAGCCCGGCGCGGAAGCAGGGCCACCTGGAGACGAAGGCGCACTGCAGCGCGAGTTCACACGGTACGCCGTGGTGGTCAATGGACACTGGAGCGGCTTCGCATGGCTCGCGACGGGCGCGGACGGCAAACCGTGCGCCGAAGTGGCCGATTGGCTCGAGTGGGGCGTCATGCCGGCGGCCGAGTTCGCGGCTCAAGCGGACGCCGGCGACGCGCGTTGCGTGATGCCGCAGCGTTCACAACGTCCGCACGACGCCGACGCTGCGCCGCCGGACATCCCTGACGACGCTACACCCGAGGAACGCGAAGCGGCCGGGGAAGCCCTGGAGGAAGAGGCCGAGCCGGCGGCGCGCGTGCGATACGACGCGCATCAGCAGCAACTCAACGTGCGCATCACCGATTCGTTGATGAGCCGCGCGCGCGGTTACGTTCCGCCCGCGCGACTCGATAACGGCGTCGACGCCGTGCGGTTCGACTACCAGCTGAGCGCGTCACACACCGAAGGCGCGAACGCGCTCGACTACAACCGCCGCGCGTCCGCATTCGCCACGCTCAACGCTGGCGCGAACGTCGACGTGTGGCAGTTCCGTTCGAACCACGTCTACTCGAGTCCCACGATCGGCAAACCCGAATGGGAGCGCCTCGAAACCTACGTGCAGCGCGACGTGCGACGCGTGCGCGGCAAGTTGCTGCTGGGCGACGGCGCAACAGACAGTCTTCTGTTCGACAGCATTCCTTTCTCCGGCGCGCAGCTCGCCTCCGACGACAATCTCCTGCCCGACCATCTGAGCGCCGCGCCGCCCGTGGTGCGAGGCAACGCGCACGGCAGCGCCGAAGTGTTCATTCGCCAGCGCGGGCTGCTCTTCTATCACGCGGTGGTCGCGCCCGGCCCGTTTGCGTTCTACGACGTGCGGCCGCCTTCCAGTAGTGGCGACCTCAGCGTGACGGTGCGCGAGGCGGACGGCACCGAACACGTGTCGGTCGTGCCGTTTATCGCGATGCCGTTGCTCGTGCATCAGGACGCGATCAAGTACGCGTTCAGCGCCGGACGCTACCGTCGCGCGAGCATGAACGCGGCTTTCGACCAGCCGCCATTCGTGCAGGCCACGCTCGGCATCGGACTGCCGCACCGTCTGAGCGCATTCGGGGGCGCGCTGCAGGCGCGCGGCTACCGTAGCATGGCGGCCGGACTCGGCTGGGACCTGGGCGAAGCCGGCGCGCTTTCTTTCGACCTCGCGCGCTCGCAAGTCGACGCGCCATCCGCGACGATGCCCAGCGGCCTGCGCTTTCGCACGCGCTACGCGAAGTCGTTCGCGTCGACCGGAACCGGCATGAGCGTCGACTGGCGGCAATTCGGCGGCGGCCATTTCCGCACAATGGAAGACATGTTGCAGCGCGAAGCGGACGCCGCATTCTGGCGCGATCTGTTCGGCGACACGGATGGCGTGCCATTCAATGAATCCGTGCCGCGTCGGCAGATCCGCCTCAACGTTCAACAGAACGTCGGCGACACCGGCAACCTCTACGCCACCCTGAGCGCGAACAATTACGCCAGCAGCCATCCCGCGCGTGGGACGCTGCAACTGGGCGCGACCTGGTACGGCGACAAATTCGACGTCGATCTGCAGGCCGGCATCCGGCAGATTGGCGGCACGCGCAGCAAGTCGTTTCAGGCCACGCTCTCGATCCCGCTTTCGCTGGGCAGCAAAACGGGCAGCCTGCGCTACGGCCTTGCTGCCAGCCGCGACGACGACGGCGCGCTGGCCTGGAGCAATAGCCTGTCCGGCTCCGCGCTCCGTGACTACCGGTTCAATTACGCGCTGACCCAACAGCATTCCAGCGCTGTGGGCAGCGAAGGGACTGGCCACGTGTCCTATCAGGGCGACGGCGGGCGCCTCGATGCCGGCTACGGACAAGGCCGCGGCTACCGCAAAGTGGACATGGCGGTGGCGGGAAGCGTGGTGGGTTTTCACAGTCGCGACGACCGGGCGGCGCAAGGCATCGTGCTCGGTCAGTCGCTGGGCGACACGATTGCCGTGGTCGATGCGCCCGGTTACGCGGATGCCAGCGTGGACGGTCAATTGTCCACCCGTACCGACGCCCGCGGTCGCGCGATCATCTCTTATCTGACGCCATATCGGGTGAACCGGGTGGGTCTGGACAGCCTGACGGCCGGCGAAGACCTCGACTACGGCTCCCTGCTCCGGGAGGTCGCGCCAGTATCCGGCTCGGTGCTCTACGTACCGATTCATCCGCAGAAAATGCCTGGACTGGACTCCAGGTAAAGGGCATCGCCCGGCAATCCACGGACGAAAAAAAACCCGAACGAGTGGTTCGGGTTTAATCCACCAAAGGAGGAGGTGGAGGAGACAGCGGAGGTTGCAGAACTGCTGCAACCGATGGAACTGATTATATGAGGCACCCTTGTGCGACGCAAGAACATTTGCATTGTGAAATCGAATTTCACAATGCGGCAGTTCAGGCTGCTGATCAAATACCAGCAAATTCCCTTTAAAATCAAAAGCATATACGGCTGCAGCCAATTACGAAAGCGGACATCGACTAGAGTAAAACCCCTAAAGCAGTCCGGGCATTCCCGAATCGCCGAAACATGCCGCACCGCAACACGCAAGCAGCCATTGCGCATAAGTTCCGTCGAAAGTCCCTTCGGGCGGACACGCAAACACCGGGCTACAATGCCGTTTCGATATCAGCACAGCGCGGTGGAGCACAGCATGGAATGCAAAGTTAGCTGGATGGGGCAGGACGGAATGGCGTTCGCCGCCGAGACGGGCAGCGGCCATCTGGTCATGATGGACGGCGCGCCGGAAGGCGGCGGCCGCAACCTGGCGCCGCGTCCAATGGAAATGGTTCTGCTCGGCACGGGCGGATGCACCGCCTACGACGTCGTGATGATCCTGAAGAAAAGCCGCCAGGAAGTGGCGGGCTGCTCGGTAACACTGAAGGCCGAACGCGCCAGCGAAGATCCGAAGGTGTTCACCAGGATCCACTTCCACTTCACCGTGACCGGCAAGAATCTGAACCCGGCTACCGTGGAACGGGCGATCAATCTGTCGCATGACAAATACTGCTCGGCGTCGATCATGATCGCGAAGACCGCCGAACTGTCGCACTCGTTCGATATCGTCGCGAGCTGAACCCGGCTCGGCGGTGGCCTCGCCTCGGCGCAAGCAGCCGAGGCGCGCACAAAACAAAATGCCGGCGTCCGTTTGGGCGCCGGCATTTTTCATTAGGTGGCAAAGCAAGCCGATAAGCCGGATTCTGTGCACGCGCCGCGTCCGAAAACACGACGCGCGTAGCAGTCATTCCTCTAGGCACGCCATTACTGACGCGCTCAAGCTTCCTACCCGCAGACGTGACGGGGGCCCCGTCCTGCATCTCGAAGATGCTAGCCTGCCTACTTGGAATTGCTCCGGGTGGAGGTTACCGTGCCGGTCTGCCTTGCAGCAGCCGCGGTGCGCTCTTACCGCACCGTTTCACCCTTACCTGATCCCGGCTTGCGCCGGGCCATCGGCGGTTTGCTTTCTGTTGCCCTGTTCCGCGTGTCGCCACGGATGGCCGTTAGCCATCACCCTGCCCTATGGAGTCCGGACTTTCCTCGCCCTCTTTGGCCGAAACCGCAGAGGCCGCGACTGCCTGGCCTGCTTTGCTGGGGCGCATTTTAACACTGCGGCGGACCGGGAAGCGCTTTAACGCGCGCGCCGCCCCGTGCGAAAGACGGATGTGTCGTCGTAAAACGCCGGGGACTCGTTCTCTCCGCACCAACCTGGAATTCCCAGCACGGGCAGCGGTGCAAACATCCGGCTGGTCAATGCATCGGTGTTCAGGAGTGCCGCGCTGATAGACTCGTCGAGCCACGCGTCGCGTGCCGCAACGCCCCAGCCGAAGTACCCGGATGGAACATCGACGATCCACGCATGGCCCGTGCAGGCTTTAAACGGCGCGATCAGCTTTTCCAGCAGCGCGTGACCGAAGCAGCGCACTTCGCAGCGTGTGCCCCAGGCATCGCGATGAACCACCAGCAGCGTCTGCCAGTCGAATCCGCGCAATGCCGCGCTCAACGCCGGGTCGGCGCAGGCGAACAACAACGCGTTTTCGTCGAATAAGGTTAACGTGTCGCGCACGCCGCCACGGGTCGGACCGACGCCTAGCGCATCGATCGCCGCCGACTGTCGCGCATTCAGCGCCGCCTTGATGCGCGGAAACGCGAACCACATCGACCCGTTGAAGAAGTCATGCAGGTTATGGCGCGTAGGCACGCAGCCGGTCGACGCGATGTGCGCCTCGTAAGCCGCGCCGGGTGGCAGATCGTCCTGCGCAATGAACGTGAGCCGCTGGCCGCGGCCGGTACGCTGCTGCATGGCACGCGCATCCGCATTCATCTCGGCGAGCAAGGCCGCATAGCTTTGAAGCGCGGCCTGCTGCCAGCGCTCGCCGCGTGCCGCGAACTGCGCGAACCACGGTTTCGACCAGTCAATATCGGCGAATCCGAAGATCACGCGCGCCGCCTCTGGCTCCTGCATATAGCGCAAGCTCAGACGAGGCGCCAACCGATCGACTCGCCGCCACGCAGCGGTACCACGGGCGTGTCGCCAACCGGCAACTCGGCCGGCAGCGTCCATTCCTCACGACGCAGCGTGACCTTCTCTTCGCTACGCGGCAGACCATAAAAATCGGCGCCGAAGAAGCTGGCGAAGCCTTCAAGCTTGTCCAGCGCGCCGGCTTTGTCGAAGGCTTCCGTATAGAGCTCAAGCGCATGCAGCGCCGTGTAGCAACCTGCACAGCCGCACGCGTGCTCCTTCAAACCCTTCGGATGCGGCGCGCTATCGGTGCCGAGGAAGAAGCGCGGATTGCCCGAGGTCGCCGCCTCGACCAGCGCCACACGATGCGTCTCACGCTTCAACACCGGCAGGCAGTAGTAATGCGGACGGATGCCGCCCTGGAAGATCGCGTTGCGGTTGTACAGCAGGTGATGCGCGGTAATCGTCGCGCCCAGCAGCCCCGGCGCCACGCCGGCTTCACGGATGTAGTCGACAGCATCCTTCGTGGTGATGTGCTCGAACACTACTTTCAGCGCCGGAAACGCGCGACGCAGCGGCGTCATCACGCGGTCGATAAACACCTTCTCGCGGTCGAACAGGTCGATCGACGAATCCGTCACTTCGCCGTGCACCAGCAGCGGCATACCGGTTTCCTGCATCACTTCGAGCGTTTTGGCGCACTTCATGATGTCGGTGACGCCCGCGTCCGAGTTGGTCGTCGCGCCCGCCGGGTACAGCTTCACGCCATGCACGAAGCCGCTTTCACGCGCGCGGCGGATTTCATCGGGCGGCGTGTTGTCGGTCAGGTACAGCGTCATCAACGGTTCGAACTTCGCCCCGGCCGGGATCGCGGCGACGATGCGCTCGCGGTACGCCTGCGCCATCGCGGTCGTGGTGACCGGCGGCTTCAGGTTAGGCATGATGATCGCGCGGCCGAATTGGCGCGCGGTATCCGGCAGCACCGCAGCGAGCATCTCGCCGTCGCGAACGTGCAGGTGCCAGTCGTCCGGGCGGGCGAGCGTAACGGAGTCGATGGAGTCGACGGAATCGAGAGGAGCGTTGGAAGCGGTCATGGCGAGAAGGGGGCGAGATTCGGCGGCAAAAAACAGATCAGCATGCTCAAAGCGGTACAAATCACAGCAAATCGCAGCGCTGAGACCTAAACACACGTCAATTTTGCTATTTGGCGCTTCTGGCTCGGTGATATGCTTGGAAAATCATCATTGTAACGGCTCGCCCCGTTCACAGGCTTACCTGCAACATGTGCCAACTTCTCGGAATGAACTGCGCCGCGCCAACGGACGTCACGTTCTCGTTCACCGGCTTTGCGGCGCGCGGCGGCGTCACCGATCATCACGCGGACGGCTGGGGCATCGCCTTCTTCGAAGATAAAGCCTGCCGCCTGTTCATCGACCATCAATCGTCGGCAACCTCGCCGATCGCCGAAATGGTCAAGCGCTACCCGATCAAATCGAAGAACACGATCGCGCACATTCGCAAAGCGACGCAAGGGCACATCCTGCTCGAAAACTGCCATCCGTTCATGCGAGAACTGTGGGGGCGCCACTGGATCTTTGCGCACAACGGCGATCTGAAAGACTATTCGCCGGCGCTGACCGGCGTCTATCAACCGGTCGGCACGACCGATAGCGAACTGGCGTTCTGCGCGCTGCTGCAAGGCTTACGCAAGGCTTTTCCGGGCTGCCAACCGCCGCTGGAAGAACTGTTCGCGGCGCTCGAAATGCTCACGCGCGAGATCACGCAATTCGGCGTGTTCAATTTTCTGATGTCGAACGGGCAGGCGTTGTTCGCGCATTGCTCGACGCATCTCCATTACATCGTGCGCCGCTGGCCGTTTTCGACCGCGCACCTGGTCGACGCGGACGTGTCGATCGATTTCGCCAAATACACCACGCCGGAAGACCGCGTCGCCGTAATCGCGACCAAGCCGCTCACCGACAACGAAGTGTGGTCCGCCTTCAACCCGGGCGATCTATTGATGTTCCAGCACGGCGAAGTGATCGGCCGGGTCAACGTGCCGGTGCCGGCTTCGGTGCTGGAGAAGCTGCGCAATCCGGCGCTGGACGCGTCGGCTTCGGCAACCACGATCGCGGCTTCGGCCGGGGCAATGGCGATAGGCACGACCGAGCTTGACCTTGAAGCCGCGGACGACGCCGCCGCATTCGAGTCCTGATCCGAAGTCGATACAAAAAAGCCGCTTCTTCCGAAGCGGCTTTTTTTTCTGCCCAGACCACGCCAACTAACCGACTCGGCCCGGCAACAAGCTCAGTGCAGGATCTTGGCCAGAAAGTCTTTCGCGCGATCCGACTTCGGATTCGCGAAGAAATCTTCCTTCTTGTCGTCTTCCACGATCAAGCCCTTGTCCATGAAGATCACGCGGTGCGCGACCTTCCTCGCAAAGCCCATTTCGTGCGTGACGCACATCATCGTCATGCCTTCCTGCGCGAGTTCGACCATCACGTCGAGCACTTCGTTGATCATTTCCGGATCGAGTGCGGAAGTCGGTTCGTCGAACAGCATCGCGATCGGGTCCATCGACAATGCGCGCGCAATCGCCACACGCTGCTGCTGACCGCCGGACAACTGCCCCGGAAACTTATCCGCATGCGCGCGCAGACCGACGCGATCGAGCAGCTTCAGCCCCTTCGCCGTGGCTTCGTCGTTCGAGCGGCCAAGCACCTTGACCTGTGCGAGTGTCAGGTTCTGCACGATCGACAGATGCGGGAACAGCTCGAAGTGCTGGAACACCATGCCGACTTTCGCACGCAGCTTGGACAGATTGGTTTTCTTGTCGGTCAGCGATTGGCCGTTGATGACGATCTCGCCCTTCTGGAACGGCTCGAGGCCGTTGACGGTTTTGATCAGCGTGGACTTGCCCGAGCCCGACGGCCCGCACACCACCACCACTTCACCTTTTTTGACTTCCGTCGTGCAGTCGGTCAGCACTTGAAACTGACCGTACCACTTCGAAACATTCTTGATAGAGATCATCTTGCGACCTTTTTCTGAAGACCTTTGACGAGGCTCGACGCGATCACGCAGATCACGAAATAACACGCGCCCGCGAACAGTACCATTTCGACATTCGTGCCGTCACGATCGCCAATATTCGTGGCGGTGCGGAAGAAGTCGGCGAGGCTGATCACGTAGACGAGCGACGTATCCTGAAACAGCACGATACCTTGCGTAAGCAGCAGCGGCACCATCGCGCGGAACGCCTGCGGCAACACGATGAGGCGCATTGCCTGCGGGTAGCTCATGCCGAGCGCAAACGCGGCATTGACCTGTCCGCGCGGCACCGCCTGGATGCCGGCACGGATGATCTCCGAATAGTACGCGGCCTCGAACAGCGAGAAGGCGACCATTGCCGAAGCCAGCCGGATATCGATATCCGGCGACAAACCCAGCACGTTTTGCAGCACCTGCGGCACGATCAGGAAGAACCACAGAAGCACCATCACCAGCGGGATCGAACGGAAGATCGTGACGTAACCCTTCGCGAACCATTCGAACGGCTTGAACGGCGAGAGCCGCATGATCGCGAGAATCGTGCCCCAGATAATGCCGATCACGATCGCGATCAGCGTGATCTTGATGGTGACGATAGCGCCGGTCCATAGCGTAGGCAGTGCGCCCGGAATACCGCTCCAGTCGAAATGATGCATCACTTACCTCCGATATAGCCGGGCAACCGGGACTTGTGTTCGACCCAGCGCATCAGTTGCATCACGACCAGGTTGATCAGCACATAAGCCAGCGTGACCGCAATGAACGACTCATACGTCTGCGACGTGTAGTCGACCAGTTGCCGCGCCTGCGCGGACAGGTCCAGCAGACCGATGGTCGACGCCACCGCCGAGTTCTTGAAAATGTTCAGAAACTCGGACGTCAGCGGCGGCACGATGATCCGGTACGCCACCGGCAGCAGCACGTAGCGATACGTCTGCCACTGCGTGAACCCCATGGCCAGACCCGCGGCGCGCTGGCCCTTCGGCAACGCGTTGATGCCCGAGCGAACCTGCTCGCAGACGCGCGCGGCAGTGAACAGCCCGAGACAAAGGATCGACGACGAGAAGAACTGCGCGCCCGGCGGCAGTTGCTTGAACCAGTTGCCGATCGACACCGGCAGCAACTCCGGTATCACCAGATACCAGATGAAGAACTGCACGATGAGAGGGATGTTGCGAAAAATCGCGACATACAGCGTGCCGATGCCTGACGCCCATTTGTTCGGCACCGTGCGCAGCACACCGAAAAACGAGCCGACGATCAGCGCGATCACCCACGCCGACAGCGACACGGTAATCGTCACCCAGAAGCCGGACATCAGCCAGCCCAGATAAGTGGTCGGCTCGCCGGTGGAGACGGGACTCAGCAATATGCCCCAGTTCCAGTGATATGACATGACCAAGACTCCAGCAAAAAGAAACGGAAGAAGCGCGTGGCCCCTTCCGTTTCGTTCAGCGTTTCAAAAAAACGGCTAAGGTTTAATCGATTGCCTTGTCATTCGGGCTCTTGAAGAGCGCCTTCATGTCGTCGCTTTCCGGGAAGTTCAGGTTCAGGCCCTTCGGCGGAATCGGCGATTCGAACCACTTCTTGTAGATCTGATCGGCTTCGCCCGAAGTTTCGACCTTCGCGATCGCGTCGTCCACCACCTTCTTGAATTCCGGATCGTTCTTGCGGATCATGCAGCCGTAAGCTTCATGCGATTGCGGCGTGCCGACGATCACGAAATCGCCCGGATTGTTCGACTTCGCGCGCTCGCCCGCGAGCAGTGCGTCGTCCATCATGAACGCGGCAGCGCGGCCGGTGGAGAGCGTCAGGAACGACTCGCCGTGGTCCTTTGCGCTGATGATGTTCATGCCCATGCTCTTGTCCTGATTCATCTTGCGAAGCAGGCGCTCGGACGTCGTGCCGGCGGTTGTGACGACCGTCTTGCCCTTCAGATCGGCCCAGTCCTTGATGCCGGAGTCTTTCTTGGTCATCAGGCGCGTGCCGATCACGAAGATCGTGTTCGAGAAGGCAGCCTGTTGCTGGCGCTCAGCGTTATTCGTGGTCGAGCCGCATTCCATGTCGACGGTGCCGTTCTGCACCAGCGGAATCCGGTTTTGCGACGTGACGGGCGTCAGCTTGACCTTCAGGTTCGGCATGTTCAGCTTCTGCTTGACCGCCTCAACCACCTTCAGCGCGAATTCCTGCGAGTAGCCGATGACATTCTGCTTGTCGTCGTAATACGAAAACGGGATCGACGATTCGCGGTGGCCCAGCGAAATGACACCCGTGTCCTTGATTTTTTTCAGCGTACCAGCGTCTTGCGCGTGCGCGCCGACCGTGAACAGTCCGAGAGTCGCAAGCAGCAGCGCAGCTTTTTTAACCTTCATTTGGTGATCTCCTTGGCAAGAACCGGCGCCAGTTTAGCAAAGTAATTATTCTGAAAGTATTGCTATAAACCATGTTGTTGTGTGTCGCCCAAAGCCCTTGCGCGTCGGCGCCCGGCGCGGCGGCGCCCGGCGCGGCGGCGCCCGGCGCGTCGGGCATGCCGGGCACCCGTTACGCGGCTTGTCGCTCAAGGCGGCGCTTCCCGGACGGTCGCTCAACCTTTCCGGACAGACGAAGGCGGGCGGCATCGATACGATGCCGCCCGCCGGGTCGAACACGCGGTCTTTTGAACCGCGTTGAAGCAAGGACCGGTCAGGCCCGCGAGGTAGCGGACCCGCCGTTTCACGCAATCAGATCAGGGGTACAGGCCGCGCAGTTCGCGCGCTTCGAGAATCCGCTTACACGCAACGATAAACGCCGCGGTCCGCACGGACACCTTCTGTTCGCTCGACACTTGCCATACGGCGGCAAATGCTTCGCGCATCACGCGTTCGAGACGCTGGTTGATCTCGTCTTCAGTCCAGAAGAAGCTCGAGAAGTCTTGCACCCACTCGAAGTACGACACCGTGACGCCGCCGGCATTGGCCACCACGTCCGGAATCACGAGGATGCCGCGGTCGTGCAGAATGTCGTCCGCTGCCGTGGTGGTCGGGCCGTTGGCGCCTTCCACGACGATCTTCGTCTTGATCTTGCCGGCGTTCTTTTCGGTGATCTGGTTTTCCAGTGCGGCCGGAATCAGGATGTCCGATTCGACCGTCCAGAATTCTTCATTCGTGACGGCATCGGCTTCCGGGAAACCACCCACGCCGCCGTTCTTCGCCACGTAATCCGCCAACGCGACAGCGTCGATACCGGTCGACTTGTACAGCGAGCCGGTGTGATCCTGCACCGCCACCAGCTTCGAACCCGCTTCCTGGAACAGACGCGCGGCAATGCCGCCCACGTTGCCGAAGCCCTGCACGGCAATACGCGCGCCTTCAATGTCGACGCCGATGCGGCGCGCCGCTTCGGAAGCCACCACGAACACGCCACGGCCGGTCGCTTCACGACGGCCCAGCGAACCGCCCAGCGCGATTGGCTTGCCGGTCACGACGCCCGTCGCCGTTTGGCCCTGGTTCATGGAGTACGTGTCCATCATCCACGCCATGATCTGCTCGTTCGTGTTCACGTCCGGCGCGGGGATGTCGGTGTTCGGTCCGATGATGATGCCGATTTCGCTCGTGTAGCGGCGCGTCACGCGCTCCAGCTCACCACGCGACAAGGTGCGCGGGTCGACGCGAATACCGCCCTTCGCGCCGCCGTACGGCACGTTCACGGCCGCGTTCTTGACCGACATCCACGCCGACAGCGCCATCACTTCCGACAGCGTCACGTCCTGGTGATAGCGCACACCGCCCTTACCCGGACCGCGCGACACGTTATGCTGCACGCGATAGCCCTCGAAATGCGCCACCGTACCGTTATCGAGTTCGATCGGCACGTCGACGACCAGAATGCGCTTCGGGCGCTTCAGGGTTTCGAGCCAGCGGGACAGGGAGCCGAGGTACGGCGCGACGCGGTCGACCTGACGCAGGTAGTTGCCCCACGGGCCGAGGTCGTCTTTATTCAGGTAGGAAGGAACGGACTGCAACGTTGATGCGGATTGTGCGGCTTGTTGCTGGGATGACATGAACGCTCCGGCGTTGATCGAATAACAGCATTGTCGAAAAACGCCGTTTTGAAATCCAATGCCGTTTCCTTATCCAGTTATGTTTTTTTTGCATAACCATCAAGAAGCCGCAAATTCACGTCGTGGGGACGCAGGTTTTCAGGTAGCGCCCGTGCCCTGCGCCAACTCCTCCGATACCACGTCCCATAACTGCCGCACGAGTATCTGCCGCGCATCGTCGCCTTTCGCGGCCAGCTTGTCGCGATAGAGGCGAATCTCCATGGTCAGCGTGAGTTGCCCCTCGGGCGTGCCACGCGTGGCGCGATCAAGGCGAATCAGCTTGCCGTCGGCAACCGCGTCTTCCACCGCGCTGTAGGGCAGAAAGGCGATGCCGTGGCCGGCCAGCGCCATTGCCTTGAGCCCTTCGGCCATGTCGGTTTCGTACAGCCGGTCGAGATAGAGACGCTCGGGCGCATTGGCGAGGATCACCTCAGTCATCCGGCCCAGGTATGCGTTCGGTGTGTAGGTCAGATAGGGCGTCGGATTCTGCGCCGTGCCCGGCAGCGTGTGCCGCGGGCGGGCGGCGCGGCCTGGCGCCGAAAATGGACTGATCGGCTCGTTGCCGAGCGTGAGCATGTCGTAGCGTGCCGGATCGAGCGCGATGGGGTGGCTCGGATGGTGATACGCCATCATCAGATCGCAGCCGCCTTCCACCAGCGCCAACGCCGCATCGTGCACGTTCAGCGCCCGCAGCCGGGTGTGGATCGGGCCCATTTGAGCCTCGATGCGTTGCAGCCAGCGCGGAAAGTACGTGAGCGACAGCGTGTGCGGCACCGCGAACTCGATGGTCGCTTGCGGCGTCGCCGTGTGCCCGCGCAGCAGAGCACGCGCCTCGTGGAACTGCGAGAGCATGGCAAGCGCCTGCTCGTAGAAAACCTGACCCGCCGCCGTCAGCCGCGTCGGATACACCGAACGATCGATCAGTTCCGTGCCGAGCCACGCTTCCAGTGCCTGAATCCGTCGCGAAAACGCCGGCTGCGTGACGTGGCGCGATTCGGCCGAGCGGCTGAAACTACGCGTTTCCGCGAGCGAAACGAAGTCTTCGAGCCATTTCAGTTCCATGCGAAGCCTGCTGCCAGCGGAAGGGAAGAAGTCAGCATTCTAGCGGCGCGGCCGGGGCGCGGGGTTGCGCGCGGGGCGTGCACTGAACCCGCCGTTAGGGACTGCCCGGAATTCCCCGGCCAGAACGGTGAGAAAGGCGCCCCACGCTCCATTCCCGTCCCGATCCCGTCCCATCACCGCCGGGAAAGCCGCCAACTTCGGGCCGCGCGCCGCACAGTGGTAAAATTCGCGCTTCCCTCCGTTCCAGAACCGGTCATTGAGCGCCCCCCGAACGCTCAACGCCCCAATCAGCCACAACTCGCGCCTCCACCATGTCCGACACCCGCCCCGACACCCTGTTCGCGCTGAACGCGCTCTCCCCGCTCGACGGCCGTTACGCCTCGAAGACCGAAGCCCTGCGCGACTGGCTCTCGGAAGCCGCGTTCATGCGCAATCGCGTCACCGTCGAAATTCACTGGCTGATCGCGCTCTCGCACGCCGGTTTCGCCGAAGTGCCGCGCTTTTCCGAAGCGTCCGAACAATTCCTGCTGCAACTGGCCGAGCGCTTCACCGCTCACGACGCCGCGCGCATCAAGGAAATCGAACGCGTGACGAATCACGACGTGAAGGCTGTCGAATACTGGCTGAAGGAATCGGTCAAGGGTCAGGAAGAACTGGAACGCGCGAGCGAGTTCATCCATTTCGCCTGCACGTCGGAAGACATCAACAACACGTCACACGGCCTGATGCTGGCGGGCGCGCGCGAACACGTGATCCTGCCGGCGCTGCGCTCGGTGCACCAACGCCTCGTGGCGCTGGCGCATGCGCAAGCCGAACAGCCGATGCTGTCCCGCACGCACGGCCAGCCGGCCAGCCCCACCACGCTCGGCAAGGAAATCGCGAACGTCGCCGCGCGCCTGGAACGTGCGATCGAGCGCATCGCGAAGGTCGAACTGCTGGGCAAGATGAACGGCGCGGTCGGCAACTTCAATGCGCATCTGTCGGCGTATCCGGAATTCGACTGGGAAGCGTTCTCGCGCGAAGTAGTGGAAAAGCGTCTGAAGCTCACGTTCAATCCGTACACGATCCAGATCGAACCGCACGACTACATGGCTGAGCTGTTCGACGCCGTGTCGCGTGCCAACACGATCCTGCTGGACCTGGACCGCGACGTGTGGGGCTACATCTCGGTCGGTTACTTCAAGCAACGCACGAAGGCCGGCGAAATTGGTTCGTCCACGATGCCGCACAAGGTCAATCCGATCGATTTCGAAAACTCGGAAGGCAACCTCGGTCTCGCCAACGCCACGCTGCGCCACCTCGCCGACAAGCTGCCGATTTCGCGCTGGCAGCGCGACCTGACCGACTCGACGGTGCTGCGCAATATCGGTGTCGCGTTCGGCTACTCGCTGCTTGCGTACGACTCGCTGATCCGCGGTCTGGACAAACTTGAGGTGAATGCGCAGCGTCTGAACGAAGACCTCGACAACTGCTGGGAAGTGCTGGCGGAACCGGTGCAAACGGTGATGCGCCGTTACGGCATCGAGAACCCGTACGAGCAATTGAAGGAATTGACGCGCGGCAAGGGCATCACGCGTGAAGCGTTGCAAACGTTCGTGAGCGGCCTCGCGATTCCGCAAGATGCGAAGGACCGTTTGCTCGCCATGACGCCGGGTTCGTATATCGGCAAGGCCGTGGAGCTCGCCAAGCGGATCGCTTAAGGCTTAAGGCAGCACCCCGCCGCGCGCAAACTTACCGCGCAAGCAACGCCGTTCAGTCGAACACTGAACGGCGTTTTTCATTTGAGCCGCCGCAAGCGGCTTAAGACAACCAGTCCGGCACTTCGCGCAAGGCGAGGTGGGTATTCGGGTCGAGATGCTGCACGCGATAGCCGAACGCCTCGAAGAGCGTATCCAGTGAGCGGCACGTGTGAATCGTGATGTGGCCGTTGCGCGGCGCAATGTACCAATGGTCCATCGCACGCGGCGGCAGCGTGTCGATCGTCAATGTCGTAAACAGCATCACACCTTGCGGCCTGAGCTTGCTGAGCGCGTTCGCAACCGTCACGCGCGGCTCGGGCGTATGTTCCAGCACTTCGAACGCCGTCACCAGGTCGAAAGAGTCCGACGACGGTTCGGTACCAGCCTGCCCCATTGGATCCCAACTGTGCGCATCCACGCCACGTTCGCGCAACAACGCGGCCAGCTGCCCATTGCCGCCGCCGTAGTCGAGACACTTGAGCCGGTCGCCTCGCGCGGCTATATTCGCGATCGCCGGTGCATTGGCTGCGGGACGGGTCGCGATATAGTCGGGATCGACGTCTGCATAAGCGGCGTTATAAATGTGCCTCGCGAACGCATGCTTGCTCCATCGATCGAACGCATGCGTGAAAACCAGTCCGCAATCGTCGCAGCGGTGGTAGTAAATCGGTATCGCAGCAAGCGGCAAGAAATGGCCACGGCGTTCTTCGCAGTTCTTGTTGAAGTCGACCACGCCGCAAAGCGGCGCCCTGCCCCGGCAAACCTTGCAGCTTGAAATACTTGCGACCGGGTTCAGCCTGTCTCCCTCGATGTGCACCATGTTCACCGCCTTTGAGTTTCGATCCGTCAGAAAGACTGCGATTGGATCAAAGCGCGGACAACGAGAGAATCGGACACGTCCCAAAGCACAGCGCTTCATGCCTGAAATGTCGGCGCGCCGGCACAACCCACATGGCTCTCAAATTGAAACGACCCGGCCACTTGCGCGGCCGGGTCGTCAATAGGCAGCGTCGGCCGTGAAGCCTTAGCGCACTGCCAGTTGCCTCAATACCTCGTCGACGATCTGCTCCGGCGACAGTTCGATACTCACCGTGATTGCCTCGTCCGGACCCGGCTCCTCGAGCGTGTCGAGCTGGCTTTGCAGCAGGGAAGGATCGAAGAAGTGGCCGGTACGCGTCGTCAACCGTTCGCGCAGCACCTCGAACGAACCCTTCAGATAGACGAAGCAGACACCTTTGTCGCCGCTGCTACCGCCGCGCAGCACGTCGCGATACGAACGTTTCAGCGACGAGCACGTGAACACCGCCTTCTCACCCGCCCTCTGCTTCTCCTCGATCGCCGCACGGATGGTTTGCAACCACGGCCAACGGTCTTCGTCGGTAAGCGGAATGCCGTGGTGCATTTTCTCTTTGTTGGCGGCGCTGTGAAACGCGTCGCCGTCAGTGAACGCGCAGTGCAGGCGCTCCGCCAGCATTTCGCCAATCCTCGTTTTGCCGGCGCCCGATACGCCCATTGCGATCAGAATCATCAAAAACTCCTTACACGACCGTCGCGAGCGCGAAAGTCAAACCCAAACCCATCAATGAAATGATGGTTTCGAGGAGCGACCATGTCTTGAAGGTCTGCCCCACTGTCATACCGAAGTATTCCTTGATCAGCCAGAAACCGCCGTCGTTCACGTGCGAAAAAATCAGCGAACCCGAACCCGTGGCGAGCACCAGCAATTCCGGTGTGACCTGCACACCGCTAGCCGAAGCGATCGGTGCGACGATGCCGCAGGCGGTTGTCATCGCCACGGTCGCCGAGCCTGTAGCCAGACGAATCAGCGCGGCCACCAGCCAGCCGAACAGCAGCGGCGACAGATGCATGGCCGTCGCCACATTGACGATTTCCTTGGAGATGCCGCTGTCCATCAGCACACGCCCGAAACCGCCGCCCGCGCCCACGATCAGCGTGATGCCCGCGATCGGCGCCAGACATTCGCCGCAGAACTTCTGAATCTGCTCACGATTGAAGCCGCGGCTCGCGCCGAAGGTCCAGAAACTGACCAGCACGGCGATCAATAGCGCGACGTCCGAGTTGCCGACGAAACGCAGCAGGTCGTTCGCCAGAGTTTTCGGCTCGAACACGAGATCGGCCCAACTGCCGATCAGCATCAGAATCACCGGCAGCAGGATCGTGAACAGCGTGATGCCGAAGCCCGGCAGTTCGCGCGCTTCCTTTTGCTTGTTGGCCTCGCCTAGAAACTGCGCGGACAGCGGATTGTTCTCCGGCAGCTTGATGTAGCGGCTGATCAGCAGCGCAAACAACGGACCGGCGACGATTGCGGTGGGCACGCCCACGATCAGACCGTACGCAATCGTCTTGCCGATGTCGGCGTGATACGCCTGCACCGCCAGCATTGCAGCGGGGTGCGGCGGGATTAGACCGTGCACGACGGACAGACCGGCGACCATCGGCAAGCCGATCAGCAGCAACGATTTGTTGGTGCGTTTGGCGACGTTGAACGCAATCGGAATCAGCAGCACGAAACCGACTTCAAAAAACACCGGCAAGCCGACGATGATCGCCACGACCATCATCGCCCAGTGAATGTGCTTCTCGCCGAACTTGTCGATCAGCGTGGTCGCGATACGCTCCGCGCCGCCCGATTCGGCCATCATTTTGCCGAGCATTGTGCCGAGGCCGACCACGATCGCAATGTGGCCGAGCGTGTTGCCGTTGCCGGTTTCGAACGATTTGACGATCGTGCCGATCGGCATGCCGGATGCGAGACCCAGCAGCAGCGAAACGATGATCAGAACGAGGAACGGATAAACCTTGTAGCGGGTGATCAGCAGGATCAGAAGTGCGATGGCGATCACCGCGAAGACCAGCAGCGTGCTGCCGTGGACAGCTTCCATGAAGCTCCTCCTTTGCGTTATTGATGTTGGTGCGGAACACGGCTGGCACCTGTCTCACGGCGACCTGCAGCGGTGCCAGAAAACCCGGCAAGCCGCGCGGACGCTGAATTTTACTGTTTGTTGCAGCTAAACGCGTGCGAATCCGGCGCACATATCGAAAAGAGCCTCGCCGCGACAACCTGACAGGCTGCTTCGACGAGGCTCTTTTTCCTTGAGCCAGGCTACCGGACTAAAGTACCGACCGCTTCAATTCAATGGGCAGGTGCAGCCAACTGGCTGGCGGCACGCGCGAGACGCGTGACTTCGTCCCAGTTCTGCGCGGCGAGCGCGGCTTTCGGCGTCAACCACGAGCCGCCGACACACACCACGTTCGGCAGCGCCAGGAAGTTAGGGGCCGTTTCGGCGGTAATGCCGCCGGTCGGGCAGAACTTGAGTGCCGGGAACGGGCCATGAAATGCCTGCAGCATTGGCACGCCACCGGCCTGCTGCGCCGGGAAGAACTTGACGATCTCGTAGCCGAGTTCGAGCGCGGCGATGATGTCCGACGGCGTCATGACGCCCGGCAGCAGCGGCAAACCCGCATCCTGCGCGGCCTTGTGCATGTCTTTCGTGAGGCCGGGCGAAACGCCGAACTGCGCGCCGGCCTTCTTGGCCTGAGCGCAGTGCTCGGGCTTCGTGATCGTGCCGACGCCGACCACGATGTCTTCCGCCAGTTGGCTCGCGCGTTCGATCGCTTCCAGACCGGCCGCGGTGCGCAGCGTAATTTCCAGCACTTTTACGCCACCCGCGTGCAAAGCGCGCGACACGTGCTCACCCTGCTCGACCGAATCGAACGCGAGCACCGGAATCACCGGGCCAAGGCGCACGATCTCGCTTACTGTTTTCGACGTCATAGTCAGACTCCTTATTTCTGCAGCGTTTAGCTGGCTTGCGTGGTGCTTGTATGTGCGTTGCCGTGTGCTTTGGTGTGTGCCTGGGCCGGCTCACCATGGTGCGCCGCGCGCTCGCCGACCATCGGACCGAACACCGAGGCGCCGAGCTCCGCCGGCGCCGCCGCCGCGCGAAACACGCCGAACAGTTCACGGCCGAAACCGACTTCGTTTTCCGCCTGATGCTGCGGCACTGCTTCCGGTCGCGCCGCCCATTCGGCTGCATCGATCTCGATGTCGAGCACGCCGGCGTCAGCGTCGATCACCAGCATGTCACCCGTGCGGACCTTGCCGATCGGGCCTTGCAGCAACGCTTCCGGCGACAGATGGATCACCGCCGGCACCTTGCCCGAAGCGCCCGACATGCGGCCGTCGGTCACCAGCGCGACATGGAAACCCTGATCCTGCAACACACCGAGCAGCGGCGTCAAACGATGGAGCTCTGGCATGCCGTTTGCGCGCGCGCCCTGGAAGCGCACCACCGCGATGAAGTCGCGCTTCAGTTCGCCGTTGTCGAACGCGGCCTGTACCGCTTCCTGCGAATCGAACACGATAGCCGGCGCCTTCACCTTGCGATGCTGCGCCGCCACCGCGGAAATCTTGATCACGCCGCGGCCGAGCTTGCCCTGCATCAGGCGCAAGCCGCCGTCCGGCTGGAACGGCTCCTTGATGCCGCGCAGCACCGCCGTGTCTTCGCTCTTGTCCGCGCCCGGCACCCATTGCAGCTTGCCGTCGATCAGCTTCGGCTCTTCCGTGTAGTGCTTGAGCCCCTTGCCCGCGACGGTGTTCACGTCTTCATGCAGCAAACCGCCTTCAAGCAGATTGCGAACCAGGAACGCAACACCGCCGGCCGCGTGGAAGTGATTCACGTCGGCTTTGCCGTTCGGGTAAATCTTCGCGAGCAGCGGCACCGCTTGCGACAACGTATCGAAATCGTTCCAGTCGATCACGATGCCGGCCGCCCGCGCAATCGCCACCAGGTGCAGCGTATGGTTGGTCGATCCGCCCGTTGCCAGCAACGCGACGATGCCGTTGACGACCGCTTTCTCGTCGACCACATGGCCGATCGGCGTGTAGTTGCCGCGCTCCACCGTCAGATCGAGCACGCGGCGCGCGGCCTGCGCGGTCAGCGCGTCGCGCAACGCCGTATGCGGATGGACGAAGGCCGAGCCCGGCAGATGCAGGCCCATGACTTCCATCAGCATCTGATTGCTGTTTGCGGTGCCGTAGAACGTGCAGGTGCCCTGACTGTGATACGCCGCGGCTTCCGCTTCGAGCAGCGCGTCGCGGCCGCACTGGCCGGTGGCGAAGAGTTGGCGGGTCTTGGCTTTGTCGTCGTTCGACAGGCCACTGCCCATCGGGCCGGCCGGCACGAAAATCGTCGGCAGATGGCCGAATTGCAGCGCGCCGATCAGCAGACCCGGCACGATCTTGTCGCAAATGCCCAGGCATAGCGCCGCGTCGAACATGTTGTGCGTGAGGGCGACCGCCGTGCTCATCGCAATCACTTCGCGCGAGAACAACGACAGTTCCATGCCCGCGTTGCCCTGCGTGACGCCGTCGCACATGGCCGGCACGCCGCCCGCGAACTGCGCGACGCCGCCGTTTTCCCGCGCGGCCTCCTTGATGATGTCCGGGTAGTTTTTGTACGGCGCATGCGCGGACAGCATTTCGTTATACGACGACACGATGCCGATGTTCGGTTCGCGAACCTGCTTGATCACGAGCTTGTCGTTGCCTACGAGGCCGGCAAAACCGTGGGCCAGATTGGCGCAGGAGAGCGCGCCGCGCGCCGGAAATTTGCCTTGCGCGTGCTCGATGCGAGCCAGGTACGACTCGCGGGTGGGTTTGCTGCGCTCGATCACGCGTTGCGTGACCTTCAACAATTGCGAATGCGGGGAAACCATCGGAGCTCCTTCGTCGCTGGCTTGAGGCGCGCACGCACTATGCCAGGCAGGTATCGCGGGGATGTCGAATCAGTCGACGACGCAATCTTAGTAGAAAAACTACACGATCGCAACGATGATCCTTGCTGCGTCGCGGCATCTCGAAACAGCCTCACGTCCTTACTGGCTTTACCTTGGCGGCACAGGCAGCAAAACCTAGGGAATACACCTAGCGCCTAATATGTAGTTTTTGTACCTTCTTCTGCAATCAGATATAGTCCACGCATTCTTCAGCATAGTGCGAGTTTTCCGATGATGCTGTCTCAGGTGGAAGAGATGCGCGACCAGTTGCGTCCGTCCGAGCGCAAGCTGGCCGATTACGTGATCGAAGCGCCGCGCGAGGTGCTCGATCTTTCGATGACCGAGGTGGCCGCACGCGCGGGCGTCAGCCAGCCGACCATCGCGCGGTTCTGTCATGCACTCGGATTTTCGGGTTTCCGCGAGTTCAAGATCCGGCTCGCGCAGGGCATTGCCGCGGAAGTACCGGCCGTCTATCGCGACGTGCGGCCGGACGAGCCGGCGCCGGGCGTTGCCGCGAAGGTGCTGGACCGGACCATCGGTGCGCTGATCCAGGTACGCAACAATTTGTCGTCGGACAGCGTGGCGGCGGCGATCGAATTGCTGGCCCACGCACGGCGAATCGAGTTTTATGGCGCGGGGGGCTCGGGCATCGCCGCGCTGGACGTGCAGCACAAGTTCTTCCGCCTGGGAATGCCGAGCGTCGCGTATTCGGACCCGCATACGTTTTTGATGTCGGCCGCATTGCTTGGAGAGGGCGACGTAGTGGTGGCGATCTCGAACACGGGCCGCACACGCGACATCGTGGATGCGGTGAAGTCCGCGCTTGCAACCGGCGCCAAGGTGATTGCGATCACACACGGCAATTCGCCGTTGGCGCGACTGGCTACGGTTGGCCTGTTCGCCAACGTCGACGAAGACACGGATATTTTTTCGCCGATGACCTCGCGCGTCTCGCATCTCGCGATCGGCGATATTCTGGCGGTGGGGGTGGCACTGAGCCGGGGACCGGAGTTGGTGGAAAAAATGGCGCAAGCGAAGGAAGTGATCACCCGGCGGCGGATCGATCCGGGCGCTTAGTCGAGTTGCGTCACGCGCCAGTAGCCTGGTTTGCGCGGCAACCGGCGCAGCATCTGTCTGTCGTTCTCGAATCGGCGTGCAAAACAAGACGGGCTCCCTGATGGGAGCCCGTCTTGTTTTCTACTACAGCACAACGCGATAGTTAAGGCTGGCTGGCGAATCGCGGCCCACCCAGACCGCTTCCCGCCATCCTCACCGGCTTACCACTGGTACGACGCACCGACACCGTAGGTCGTGTCGGCCGCGCTGATACCCGCGCCTACCTTTACCTTCAGGTTCGCGTTGATACGCGCCGAAGCACCAATCGCCGCAGCCTGATAACCCTTGTAGCTGCCACCTGCCACACCGACCGCCAGGGTCTTGCCCGGATCGACTTCGGGAATCATCGTCAACGCAGTAGCTGCTGCCACGCCGCTGTAAGCATTGCGTGCCACCGCGCCCATGCCGGACTGGAACTGGCGCATGTTCACGGCGTCCGTCGGCGCCTTGCCGTCGGCGACATTCGTGATGCGTCGCTCGTTACCCGGCGAACCGACCGACACGGTGTTCGCCTGATCGGCCACCGAACCCGCGCCGAGCGCGACGGAGTTGTCCCCGCTGGCTTGCGAACCCGCACCCATCGCCATCGAGCCGCTGCCGCTTGCGTTCGCGCCGCTGCCCATGGCCATCGAATTATCACCGCTCGCCTGTGAACCCCCACCCATCGCCATCGAACCGCTGCCGGTCGCAGCGGCCGCCGGTGCGCCGCCGTTATCGATCGACATGCCGGCAGCGCCGGTGGTCTGATAGTTCTGCACAGTCTGATTCAGATCGGAGATCTGTTGATTGGTGTTCCACAATTGCGCGCCGGTCACGGCGTCCGTGCTGGTCGCCGACAGTTCGGCATCCTGCAGGTTGCTCAGCTTGACCTTCGACGCGCCGTCCACACCACCCAGCGTCACCTTGTCATGCGCGGCGGAGTCATACTGCACCGCGTTCGCGACCGAACCGCTAATCGTGCCGACCGTCGATTGCAGGCTCGCGATGTCCGAGGTGTTCTGACTGACGCGGCCGTCGATATTGCTGATCGCCGCGCCGACGTTGTTTACCGTCATACCGCCCACGCTGTAGGTCGGCGCCGAAATCGTGCCGTCCGCGTTGACGACCGAACCGCCACCCAGTGCGGAGGCCGTGCTGGTTGCATTCGCGTACAACTGCGAACCGTTCATTACGTCGCTGCTCGATGCATTGACCGCGCCCGCTGCCACGCCGGTCACAACGCGATTTCCAGCGGTGCCCGCCATGCTGATGCGCAGCCCATCGGTGCTCGCGCCGACGCGCAGATCACGCGACGTGCTGTCCTGCGTGACCATGCCGATGCTGCCGGTATTGATCTGCGCGGTCAGCGACGACAGATTGGTGTCCAACGCGTCCAGCGCGCCGCCGACGGTGGTCTGCGTGCCGCCCTGCATGTGGTACGTCGGGCTGATGATCGAGCCGTCCGCGTTCACCTGCGCGCCGCCGCCGAGTGCTGCCACGACCGGGCTCAACTGACCAAGATTCACGGCCGAACTGAGGGTCGTACCGGCTGCGACGCCGAGCAGTTCACGCGCACCCGCTGTGCCAGCGAAATCGACGTGAGTACCGTCCGTGTTCTTTGCAACAGTCAGATCGCGTGACGTCTGATCCTGTTGCACGAGACCCAATTCGCCGCTGTTGATCTGGTTCGTGATATTGGTCATCGAGCCTTCAACATTCGTGACACGCGATTCGATGCTCGTGATGTCGCCGGCGTTCTTCGCGATGTCGCTCGTGTTCTGCGCGATGTCACTCTCGTTTTGCGTGATTGCGGCGGCGTTCTGCGCGACATTCTGATTCGTCGTGTAAAGCTGCGAACCATTAACTGCATCGGTGCTGGATGCAGAAAGAGCACCGGCCTTCAGGTTCGTGATCGACGTACCCGTCACGCCGCCGCCCAAGGTCAATACATCCTTCGTGTTGTCGTCATACGCGACGAAGGCATTGGTCACATTGCCGCTTGCGTCAGTCGACAGACCCGCGGCCTTCAACTGCGCAACGTTGACTGCGTCGGTGTCGGCGATACCGGTTGCCACGCCCTTCAACTGGCGTGCGCCGGCGGTGCCGGCAAAGTCCACGGTCGTGCCGGCGGTCGCGTTCGCGACAGTAATTTTATGGCTCGTCGCATCCTGTTGCACGAGGCCTACCGATCCGCTGTTGATGTTATTGACTGTCGTATTGAGCGTCGTGATGGCGCTTGCATTCTCCGCGATATCGCTGGTGTTCTGTGCAATAGCGGAGGCGTTCTGCGCGACATTCTGGTTCGTCGTGTAGAGCTGCGAACCGTTCACGGCATCATTGCTCGACGCGGTGAGGCTACCGGCGGCTACACCTGTCACCACACGATTGCCAGCCGTGCCGGCCACGCTGATCTGTGTGCCGTCCGTCGCCGCACCTACGGTCAGGTTGCGCGAAGTCTGGTCCTGCTGCACGAGACCGAGTTCACCGCTGTTGATCTGATTCGTGATGTTCGTCACCGAGCCTTCGACAGTTGACACACGCGAATCGATATTCGTGATATCGCCGGCGTTCTTCGCGATGTCGCTCGTGTTTTGCGCGATCGCGGCAGTGTTCTGAGTAATGTTCTGGTTCGTCGTGTACAACTGCGAGCCGACGACGGCATCGGTGCTCGATGCAGACAACGCGCCGGCTTTCAGATTCGTGAGGGTCGTGCCAGCCGCGCCGCCGAGCGTTACCTTGTCCTTCGTGCTGTCGTCATATGCCACGAACGCGTTCGTCACGTTACCCGACGTGTCTGTCGTCAGACCCGCGCTCTTCAACTGCTTGACGTTCACCGCGTCCGTGTCCGCCGTCCCCGCCGCCACGTTCACGATCTGGCGCTGTGCCGTTCCAGTACCGACTGATACAGTATTTGCACGATTCGCCACCGAGTTGGCGCCCAGCGCCACCGCGTTGCCAGCCGTAACCGATGTATTACTGCCCAGCGCAACCGAGCTGGCCTGCGTTACGCTCGCACTCGCGCCCAGCGCAATACTGTTGATGCCGCCCGTTATGCTTGCGTTGGCTCCCAGCGCCATGGCGTACGTCGAAGTCGTGTCTACTGCAGCCGAAGTGCCAAGGGCAATGGCCGATCCAGATGCCGCTTGGGAGGAATTACCAACCGCAACGGCATTGCCGTCCGAGGCAGTGGCCCCAATGCCAACTGCCATGCTCAGGTCGGACGCTGATGCGCTCGCGCCCAATGCCACGGACCTGCCTTTCGCTGATGCACCGTCACCGACCGCTAAGGTCGACGCATACGACGTTGTCATCAGCGCACTCGCCCCACGCCCAATTGCGATGCTACCGCCACCGGTCGCTGTGCCGCCAGGACCGATCGCAATTGCTTCGCCGGTCACCACGGAGTCTGCACCGGTGGAGTTCACATGAAAATACTTGATGCCGCTGCCATTGCTAATGCTATTGACGGTGTTGCTCAGGTTCGTCACGTTCGTGTTCGTCGCGAACAGTTGTGAGCCGTTCACCGCATCCATGCTCGTTGCGCTCAGCGCGCCCGCGTTCACGTTCGTGATCGTCGTGCCTGCCACACCACCGCCCAGGCTGATCTTCGCCTTCGTGCTGTCGTCATATGCCACGAATGCGTTCGTCACGTTGCCCGACGTGTCTGTCGTCAGACCCGCATCCTTCAACTGCTTGAGGTTGACCGCCGCCGTATCCTGCTTACCCGCTGCCACATTAACGATCTGCCGCTCGCCGCCTACCGTGCCCACCGAAACCGTATTCGCAACGCTAGCCACCGAACCACGACCAAGCGCGACCGAATCGGTAGCACTAGCCGTCGCGGAGGTGCCCAAGGCAGTTGCGTTGTAACTCGCGTTCGAATTGGCTCCCACTGCTGTAGCGCTGGCCTGAGTAGCGCTCGCATACCCACCCACCGCGAGACCGCCCGTTGCCAATGACGTTGCCCCTCGACCAAGCGCAACCGAGTTGTAAAGGCTTTGCGAATCAGCGCCCAAAGCCACTGCACCGGTATAGCCGTTAGAACCCGCAGAAGCGTTCTGACCAATGGCAATCACTCCATATGCGGTAGTCCCGTCGGATGCCGTCTGCGCATTAGCACCGATTGCAATCCCACCGCCCCCACCGGCAGATGCATTGTCCGTTCCATTGCCAGCACCGCGCACTTTCACGTACGCGGAATTCATCGCGGTCGATCCGTCCGTCAGCTTGAACAGCTGCGCACCATTCACGGCGTCCGTGCTGGTTGCCGAAACAGCGCCAGCCATCAAATTCGTAATCTTCGTGCCAGATGCGCCGCCGCCGAGGCTAACTTTCGCCTTCGTGCTGTCGTCATACGCAACGAACGAATTCGTAGCGTTGCCGCTGGTGTCCGTCGTCAGGCCTGCTGCCTTCAACTGTGCAACGTTCACGGCGTCCGTGTTCTGCGTACCCGCCGCCACGTTCACAATTTGACGTTGTGCAGTCGTAGAACCGACCGAGACGGTGTTAGCGCGGTCGGCAACCGTATTGGCGCCCAAAGCAACCGAATTGATTCCGCTTACAACTGCGCCAGCGCCCAAAGCGACAGCGTTGGCAGCCTGAGCGATTGCCGTCGCACCGACTGCAATCGCTCCAAGCTGCGAGGCGGCCGCGGCTTCGCCGATGGCGACGGTCGAGTTTGCCGTCGCGGATGCGCGTCCCCCCAAACCGATCGCACCGATCCCGCTGACCGTCGTCGATGCGCCGAGAGCCACCGCGTTGGCAGCGGAAGCCGTGGCGCCTATCCCCAGGGCGACCTGATTGTAGTCTCCCGCTGCAGCACCGTTGATCGAAGTGCCTGTTCCCGCTCCACCAGCCGTTGCAGACGGCCCAATGGCAATAGAACTCGTCCCCGTCGCCTTTGTGCAAAAGGCAGAATTCGCACCGTCGATCGCGATATTGGTATCGATAGTACTGGTGGTGCAGCCGCCTATGGCTGTCCCCGTTGCAGCAAAAGCATCCGCAGCGCCTCCCGTCGCGAGCATCGCCAAAACTAGCGCTATCTTGCTCGAGCTTTTCTTGCCACGACTTCTCGCCCGTTCCGGCGCAGCGACATAGGTGCCAGTAGCTTCATTCCATACGCTTTTATACGACTTGTTCACGTTTTCATCCTTCCTGATAACAGGATCTGTGTTTGAAGAGGCGCGTACCAGGAAATCTGCATACGTCAGCCGGTAACAGAAGGATTGAAAAAGTGGTCGTTTCGATAAGGATTCTCGGACCATCCCATTAATCCTTCCGGGATGACGTCAATGTAGGATTTATCTGTCGGACGATGAATCAGATGACTCTTAAACCAGATTGGTCTGTAAGAGGAATCGCTTGGTGATAAACATGAGATTGATGAGGTAGCGCCGCACCGAGTATGGAGACTCAGAACTGTCAACGCCAGGCACAGCTGCCTCAAGCAACAATTGACGCGCCATTGGCCCTGCATGCGGATTCAGACAATTCTGAACGCATCGGTCAAACGCATTGCGAAATTCTTGGGATTAATAGTTGGCACAGAAACGCGCCAACCCGGAATCGCCGACGATCAAATAAAATCGCCAGGATAAATTGTCATGAAATGGACTTCGGCGCGACTAATACATGCCGCACGAAATAATTCATAACCCATCAAAAAAATAAATAAGAGATTTCTTATTCTTAAAACGGCTTGATCACCACCAACGCCACCGCCGCCAACATCCCCAGCACGGGTAGTTCGTTAAACATTCGATACCACTTGTCCGTGCGCTTGTTCTCACCGCGCTCGAACGTCCGCAGCAGCACGCCGCAATACGCGTGATAGATGATCAGCAGTACAACCACACCCACCTTCGCGTGGATCCAGCCTTGCCCGCGGCCAATGCCTACCGCGAGCCACAACCATAGTCCGCAAGCCAACGCCGGCACCGCGATGAATGTCATAAACCGGAACAATTTGCGCGCCATGGTCAACAGTCGCGCCGTCGCGGCGGGCTCCGTTTCCATCGCCAGATTGACGAAAATGCGCGGCAGGTAGAACAGGCCGGCAAACCAGGAGGCAATCAGAACGATGTGAAACGTCTTTACCCAAAGCATCAGCGATCCTTGTCCAAGCTTTTGCAACGTGTCGATGGCGTACCAAGTCGGCCGCCGGTCGGCACACTCCCGGAAAAATGCGCCCGTTAGCGGTAGCTCATGTCCGCCGCCAGTCCGCCGCCGGCCCGTTACCGCCTACTGCCGACCCTCACCGTGCCCAAGCACAACATACTTCAGCGACGTCAGCCCTTCCAGCCCCACGGGCCCACGCGCATGCAACTTGTCGTTGGAAATACCGATCTCCGCGCCCAGCCCGAATTCAAAGCCGTCAGCGAAACGCGTCGAGGCGTTCACCATGACACTCGCCGAATCCACTTCACGCAGGAACCGCATGGCACGATCATGATCTTCGGTGACGATCGCATCCGTATGATGCGAACTGTACTCGTTAATGTGCTCGATCGCCGCGTCGAGGTTGTCGACCACCTTGATCGCGAGCACCGGAGCGAGATACTCGGTGCGCCAGTCTTCTTCGGTGGCATCCACTAGCGGACCGATACCCGCGTCAGCAAGCACCGTGCGCGCCGCGGCATCCACTCGCAACTCGACCTCCTTGTCGCGATACAACTTGCCCAACGGCGGCAGCACTTCGGCGGCAATACCTCGCGCGATCAGCAGCGTTTCCATCGTATTGCAGGTGCCGTAACGATGCGTCTTGGCGTTGTCGCAAACGGTCAGCGCCTTCGCGATGTCGGCGCGATCGTCCACGTACACGTGGCAGATGCCGTCGAGGTGCTTGATCATCGGCACGCGCGCCTCGTTGATCAGCCGCTCGATCAGGCTCTTGCCGCCACGCGGCACGATCACGTCGACGTACTCGGTCATCGTAATCAGCTTGCCCACCGCAGCCCGATCCGACGTAGCCACCACTTGCACGGCGTCCTGCGGCAAACCCGCGGCCTCCAGGCCTTCGCCGATCAGCTTCGCCAGCGCGGTGTTGCATTCGAGCGCCTCCGAACCGCCGCGCAGAATCGTCGCGTTGCCCGACTTCAGGCACAACGCGGCGGCGTCGATCGTCACGTTCGGACGCGATTCATAAATGATGCCGATCACGCCGAGCGGCACGCGCATCTGACCGACCTGGATACCGCTTGGTCGGTATTTCAGATTGCTGATCTCGCCAATCGGATCGGCCAGCGCGGCGACTTGCCGCAAACCTTCGACCATCGTCTTCAACGCCTTGTCCGACAGCGTTAAGCGATCGATAAACGCAGCGTCGAGACCTTTGTCGCGAGCGCGAGCGACATCGCGCGCGTTGGCATCTTTCAACAACGCGGCGTCGCACTCGATCGCCTCGGCAACGGCCGCGAGCGCAGCATTCTTCGCCGCAGTCGACGCACGTGCCATCGCGCGCGAAGCGTGGCGGGCGCGACGACCGACGTCGGTCATGTACTGGTCGATATCCATGGTGATTCTCGTGATGCCGCGCACATCGAGGTGCAGCGGACAGGCAGAATTAGCAAAAAGATGAAACGATTGTAAGTCGGGTGGCGCAGCTTTGCTTGTCACGTGGGCGAGTGGCTGAGGTGAGATCCTTAGCTCCGCCGACGAGGATCGCCCAGATCAGACTGGCCTTCGCACCGGCGCAATTGCCGCCGAACGAGGTCGCGGCGGCGGCACAGGCGCCGCTTTGGACGGCGAAGCCACCGTCATCGCCAGCTCAAACAGACCATCCCACGGATCGGGCGGCGGATCGTTGCGATGATTGCCCGGCGTGCCGCCCGACAATCCCTTCACCTGCCGATCCAGCCGCGCTGCCAAAGCGAGCGCCTTTTCAAGCGCGCTTTCCGTGACGCGCGACAGCGCGGGCCCAATCAGCCGTTCGCGCGGACCCCAAACGCGGTTCTCACGCACCAGCATCGCAAGCGGCTTGCCGGCCGCAACGCCACGCTTGATCCGCAACAGCGTCCGCACTTCTTCAACAACCGCCCACAGCACCAGCACCGCAGCCTCGCCTTCGCCGCGCAAGCCGTCGAGCATGCGCGATAAGCGGCCGACGTCACCCGCCAGCATCGCTTCGTTCAGCTTGAAAACGTCGTAACGGGCGACATTCAGCACTGCGTCCTGAATCTGTTCAAAGCTCAACGAACCCGCCGGATACAGCAGCCCGAGCTTCTGGATTTCCTGATGCGCCGCCAGCAGATTGCCTTCAACACGCTCAGCAATGAACGCCAACGCGCGACGCCCCTCTTCACCGGCCACAACTCGCTGGCCCTGCGCCGCAAGCCGTTGGCCGACCCAATTCGGCAACTGCGCACGCTCCACCGGATCGATTTTCAGCGCTACGCCGGCATCGGACAGCGCGGTGAACCACGCGGACTTTTGCGTCGCCGCATCAAGCCGCGGTAGCGTGATCATGGTCAGCACGTCGTCATTCACGGCGGCGGCAAGCGCCTTCAGCGCATCCGCGCCTTCCTTGCCGGGCTTGCCCGACGGAATGCGCAACTCGACCAGTTGGCGGTCGCCGAACAGCGACATCGACTGACTCGCGCCCAGCAACGAACTCCAGTCGAAGCCGCGCTCGACGGTGAACACCGAACGATCGGTAAAACCGGCCGCGCGCGCCGTTGCGCGAATCCGGTCGCACGCTTCCTGCGCAAGCAGATGCTCGTCGCCGTACACAACGTACAGTCCGGCGAGTCCCTTGGCGAGATGCGCTTCGAGCGCGTCAAGTCGCAGTTGCATGGCTACCGATCGGGGTGGTTGATTAAGTACATAAGCTAACGCGTGACGCTCACAACGGCGGCGGCGGCAACGGCGCGCGCGGCGCAATCCCCGGCACCTGCTGATCCGGTGCCGGATGCAGCGAGCGCACCAGCGACAGACGGCGCGTGAGCTGGTCGATCGCGTCGTTCTCCATGTCCGCGAACAGAATATCGGCTTCGGCGGCCTTGGCCTGCGAGTACTGGTCGCTATAGGTCATTGCACGGTTCAGCGCGATTACGCTTGGCGGAATCAGCACCGTACCGTCCTTGCCGACCAGCGAGTAGGTCATCGAGAGATTAATCGCATACTCTTCGACGACACCGAGCGAATTCAGCGTGAGCGAATTGACGCCGCGCCCTTCGGTGATCTGCAAGGTTGCGTCGGCATTCGCGACGGAACTGACCACCACCGTGTCGCTGCCGCCCTGCACGATGCGGGTCAGCCGCGCGCCGGCCGCTGCCGAACCGCCTGATATATAGAGTCGTTTGAATGCGTAGTCCTGCTGGCCGCGCAGCTGGAAGCCGCAGGCGGACAACATCAGCACGCTGCACACCAGCGTCAATAACGATCTGCGAGTCACATTGGCTCCTGGTTCGCAGTAGATTCCGCAGCGAGAGACAAGCACTGCCGCAGGCGGCGGCGCTTGTCTGCTGTCATGTCCCGGTGGGCTGTCAAACTGTCAAAGGGCTTCAAACGACCACGTTCACCAGACGGCCCGGCACCACGACGATCTTCTTCGGCGCCTTGCCTTCGCTGAACTTCTCGACCGCTTCATGGGCGGCGGCGAGCTGTTCGATCGCTTCACGCGTCGCATCTTTCGCCACCGTGAGCGCGCCACGCACTTTGCCGTTCACCTGCAGCACGAGTTCGATTTCGGCCTGTTCCAGCGCCTGCTCGTCGACCTTCGGCCACGCTGCGTCGAGCAGCGAGCCAAATTCGTCGGCGTAACCGAGTTCCTGCCACAACTGGAAGGTCTGGTGCGGCACGACCGGATACAGCACGCGCAGCAGCACGCTGTACGTCTCGCGCAGCACCGCCGGTTGCGCGCTCTTCGCGCTGTCGAGCGCGTTAAGCATCTTCATCGCCGCCGACACCACCGTGTTGTATTGCAAACGCTGATAGTCGAAGTCGGCCTGCTTCAGCACGCTGTAGATCTCGCGACGCAATACCTTGTCGACTTCGCCGAGTTGCGCGGGATCGATCTTGCCACCGGCACGCAACGCGGCTTCGTTCGTGTGACCGAAACCCCATACGCGACGCAGGAAGCGGCTCGCGCCTTCCACGCCCGAACCCGACCATTCGAGCTGCTGCTCGGGCGGTGCGGCGAACATCACGAACAGACGCGCGGTGTCCGCGCCGTGCTGATCGATCAGCAATTGCGGATCGACGCCGTTGTTCTTCGACTTCGACATTTTTTCGACGCCGCCGAGCACCACCGGCTGGCCGTCCTCGTTCAACACGGCGCCAACCGGGCGGCCCTTGTCGTCGAACGAGACGGTGACGTCGGCCGGGTTGTACCAGGTCTTCTTACCCGCTTCGTTCTCGCGGTAATAGGTTTCATTGAGCACCATGCCCTGCGTGAGCAGGTTTCTGGCCGGCTCGCCGAATTTGATCAAACCGAGGTCGCGCATCACCTTCGCCCAGAAGCGCGAATACAAGAGATGCAGAATCGCGTGCTCGATGCCGCCGATGTACTGATCCATCGGCGCCCAGTAGTCGGTGCGCTCGTCGACCATGGTTTTCGCGTCCGGCGCCGCATAGCGGTAGAAGTACCAGGACGAATCGACGAAGGTGTCCATCGTGTCGGTTTCACGCTTCGCCGCGCCGCCGCAGGTCGGGCAGGTGCAGTTCACAAACGCTTCTGACTTCGCGAGCGGATTGCCCGTACCGTCCGGCACGAGGTCTTCGGGCAACACCACCGGCAGATCTTTTTCCGGCACCGGCACGTCGCCGCAGGTCGGGCAGTGAATGATCGGAATCGGCGTGCCCCAGTACCGTTGGCGCGACACGCCCCAGTCGCGCAGACGCCACGTGATCTGCTTGTCGCCGAGGCCAAGTTCCTTCAGGTCGGCCGCAATCGCATCGACCGCCTGGGTGTAGTTCAGGCCGTCGTACTTACCGCTGTTGACGAGCGTGCCGTCCTTGTCGCCGTACCATTCCTGCCAGGCATCAGTCGAGTAATCCTTGCCTTCAACAGCGACCACCTGCCTGATCGGCAGGCTGTATTTCTTCGCGAACGCGAAGTCGCGCTCGTCGTGCGCGGGCACGCCCATCACCGCGCCTTCGCCGTAGCTCATCAGCACGTAGTTGCCGATCCACACTTCGACCTGTTCCTGCGTCAGCGGATGCGTGACGGTGAAGCCGGTGGCCATGCCCTTCTTTTCCATCGTCGCCATGTCGGCTTCAGCGACGCCGCCGCGCTTGCATTCTTCGATGAAGGCCTGCAGTTCCGGCTTGTCTTGCGCGAGACGCGTGGCGAGCGGATGCTCGGCGGCGACCGCGCAAAAGGTCACGCCCATGATCGTGTCGGCGCGCGTGGTGAACACGCGCAGCAGCTTCTGTTCGCCGTCGATTTCGTACGGGAAACCGAAGTTCACGCCGAAGCTCTTGCCGATCCAGTTCTGCTGCATGATCTTGACGCGCTCGGGCCAGCCGAGGCCTTCGAGGTCGTTCAGCAACTCATCCGCGTACTGCGTGATGCGCATGTAGTACATCGGGATTTCGCGCTTTTCGATCAGCGCGCCGGAACGCCAGCCACGGCCGTCGATCACCTGCTCGTTGGCGAGCACGGTCTGATCGACCGGATCCCAGTTGACGGTGCCGGTTTTCTTGTACGCGATGCCCTTTTCGAGCATCTTCAGGAACAGCCACTGGTTCCACTTGTAGTAATCCGGGCTGCAGGTCGCGACTTCGCGCGACCAGTCGATCGCGAGTCCCATCGACTGCATCTGCTTCTTCATGTAAGCGATGTTGTCGTAGGTCCACTTCGCCGGCGGCACGTTGTTCGCCATCGCAGCGTTTTCCGCCGGCATGCCGAACGCGTCCCAGCCCATTGGCATCAACACGTTGTAGCCGTTCATCCGCAAATAGCGGTACATCACGTCGTTGATCGTGTAGTTGCGCACGTGCCCCATGTGCAGTTTGCCCGACGGGTACGGCAGCATCGAGACGCAATAGAACTTGGGCTTATCAGTGGTTTCCGATGTCTTGTACGCGTCGATGGCGCGCCATTGCCCTTGCGCGGCGGATTCGACGTCGGAGGGAACGTATTTTTCGTGCATGGTGTGATGGAGTCGCTGGTTCGGTGCTTTCGCACCGGCCGCTTTGGTGCTCTGCTGGATGAAATGGCTTCGTTTCCCCTTTTGCGGGGGAAAGGGCTGATTATACCGTTCGCGGACGGGTGCGCCGCGCGGCGTGATGCCCGGCTTCGGCTGGATTGCGCCTGCGCGGGCGCAGTGTTGCCGGGACCGTTATGGCTTCGCGCCAGGCGGCGGCGGGTCCGTCACGAAACCGATCCGCTCGAGCCCGGCCTGTTGCGCCGCCCCCATCACCTGCGCGATCACCTCGTAGCGCGTGGAGCGCTCGGCGCGCAGCTGGATTTCCGGCTGGTCGGCCTGCCCCGCTTTACCCGCCTCAACGAAGCGTGAGCGCATCTGCTGCAGCGTAATGACGGTGCCGTTCCAGTACAGCTTGCCGGCGGCATCGATTGAAAGAGAGATGGTTTGCGGCGTTTGCCGCGCGGGCGCCGCTGCGACTTTGGGCAAGTCGAGCCGGATCGCGTGCGTGAATAAAGGCGCGGTAATGATGAAAATCACCAGCAGCACCAGCATCACGTCGATTAACGGCGTCATGTTGATCTCCGCCATCGGCGCGGCCGCCTGCTTTTTCTCGAGTCCGCCGAATGCCATGTCGCCTCCTTCCGTCTTCCGCTCTCAGCGCTGCGCCTCGGGAGTCCGGGCCTGAGCTTGTTGCGCCTGAGGCTGCGTCCGGGGTTGATCCGCCGGCGCGCACACATAGGCGTGCAGATCGTGCGCGAAGCCGTCGAGTTCTTCCGACAACTGCCGCACCATCCGCCCCAGCACGTTGTAGGCAAGCACCGCCGGAATCGCGACCACGAGGCCGAAAGCCGTCATGATCAGCGCCTCGCCGACCGGCCCGGCGACGTTCTCGATCTGCGCCTGCCCGCTGGCCGCAATGCTGCCGAGCGCGTGATAGATGCCCCAAACCGTGCCGAGCAGGCCAACGAAGGGCGCCGTGCTGCCCACCGAAGCCAGCAGCACCTGGCCGAACTCGAGCCGCCGCTGCGACACGTTGAGCGCCTGACGCAGCGCCCGCAGCACCCGCTCGCCGCGTTCGACGCGGGCGAGCAGCGCACCGGGAATGTCCACTTCGGCTGCATGCAACGCAGCCTCGGCAAGCGGCGTGAAAACGCGCTCGCGGTCGACGCGCCTCAGTGCCGCAACGCCTTCCGCCAATGTCGGTGCCTGCCAGAACTGGGCAATGGCCGGCGTGGCCTGGCGTTTCGCGCGTGTGAGGATCCAGCTTTTGACGATCAGAAAGCACCAGCTCGCAATCGACATAGCCAGCAGCACATACGCGACGCCATGCGTGATCGCGTCGCTGGTTTCCAGGTAATGGAGGATGCCGCTGCTGCCTGTCATCTGATCTCGCCGATGGAAAGTGATTACAGGGGTGCTGCAAAAGAGCAATCGGGGCCGTAACCGGCCCCGTGGCCCCATGACACGCTCAGCGCAGGCCGAGCACGTCCTGCATGTCGAAGAAGCCGGTCTTGTGGCCTTCGAGGAAACGTACAGCACGAAGCGCGCCTTGCGCATACGACAGGCGGCTCGCCGATTTGTGCGTGATCTCGATGCGCTCGCCGATCCCGGCAAACAGCACCGTATGGTCGCCGACAATGTCGCCGCCACGAATCGCCGAAAAGCCGATCGTGGACGGATCGCGTTCGCCGGTCACGCCTTCGCGGCTATAGACCGCGCAGTCGTCGAGATTGCGGCCGAGCGCATGAGCGATCACTTCGCCCATGGTCAGCGCCGTGCCGGACGGTGCGTCGACCTTGTGGCGGTGATGCGCCTCGATGATTTCGATGTCGTAGCCAGTCGCGAAATGCTTCGCAGCGTACTCGAGCAGCTTGAGTGTGACGTTGACGCCCACGCTCATATTCGACGAAAACATGATCGCGATCTTGTCCGCCGCGGCGCGCAGTTGCGCTTTCTGCTCGTTGTCGAAACCGGTGGTGCCGATCACCATCTTGACGTTGTGGCGCTGCGCGGCTTCCAGATGCATCAGCGTGCCTTCGGGACGTGTGAAGTCGATCAGGTAGTCGGATTCGGCGAACACGCGCTCGACATCGTCCGTCAGCAGCACGCCGGTCTGTTTGCCGAGAAATGCGCCGGCGTCCTGACCGAGTTGCGGCGAATCCGCACGGTCGAGCGCGCCGGACAGCGTCGCGCCGGAATCGTTGAGGACGGTTTCGATGAGCATCCGGCCCATACGGCCCGATGCGCCAGCAATGGCAATTTTCATGGCTACGAGGGTTCGAAAGGGGTAAACCCGGCAAATTCCGACAATTGCGGGCGAAAGCGGCGGCGCACAGCACGCCCTGGCGCCGCACTGACTGAGACTGAAACAGCAGAATGCCTGAAAGCCGCCACGCACGGCGTGTTGCCCATACGTGACGCCTGCACAACGTTTTCGCCGTGTCTTATTAAGACACGGACAGCGCGATTAGTTGCCTGTTCCCGAAGACGCGGGAGATGCGGGCGAAGCAGTCAGCGGTGCGTTCAACGTCGGGCCGCCGCTGCCGCTTTGCGAGCCAGTTGGCCCCACCGGATTGTCCTGCGCGCCCTGAACCTGCGGCGGCGGCGGACGGTGGAACTGGAACTGCGGCTGCCCGGCAGCCGTTGGGCCTTGCGACGGAATACCGCCACCGTTGGCGGTCGGCACCGCCGAGCGCACCGACGGCTGCGCATTCGACGGCGTCTGCACCGCGTTGGTCAGCCGATTGGCGGCCTGCGCGGCTTCGGCGTTGGCGTCCGTTGACGGCAGGGCCGCAGCGGCCGCGGCGCCGTCGACGGAAGGCGAACGCGTGGTGTCCACGGTCGCCGCAGCAGCGACCGGCGCGCTGGCGCCCGTGGCCGCGCTTGCCACGTTCGGCGCGGCAGCCTTCTTCTTGCCGAGCTTGTCGCCGTCGATTTCAGCCAGCAACTCGAGGTTGGAAGGCAGATCGTCGCCACCCGTCCAGCTGGCGACGCGGTCACCCGAGAACAGAATCACGAAGTCACGCTGTTGCACGACGTTAGTCGAGCCGCGTTTGAAATAGAACACGTAGTCCCAGCGGTCCGCGTGGAACATGTCGGTCAGGAGCGGCGTGCCGAGCAGTTGCTTCACCTGGGCGCGCGACATGCCGACCTGCATCTGTGCAGCTGCTTCCTTCGAGACGAAATTGCCTTGCACGACCGTAATACGGTACGGCGTAATACTCTGGGCAACGCGCTGCGTCAGGCTGTCGTAGGTGGAACATCCGGCAAGAACCGCGACAGTCGCAACAGCGATCAAGGTACCCCGCATGCGGCTCCCCCGGTAGATCAATTGAGATTTTGAAATCATTTCACTCACCGTGCGGGCCCGCTGACGAGCCGCGCGAGTTTCATTCCATCGAAGATGACCAGAACGGCAAAAACACATTACTATGAGAGCCCAGCATTGTACTCTAGGGATCCCTTGTCATGACCAATCCAACCGATCTCAAGAATATCGGGCTCAAGGCGACCCTTCCGCGCCTCAAAATCCTTGAGATTTTCCAGCATAGCCCGGTACGCCACCTGACCGCAGAAGACGTCTACCGCAACCTTCTGCACGAAGAACTCGATATCGGGCTTGCCACCGTGTATCGCGTGCTGACGCAGTTCGAGCAGGCCGGCCTGCTCTCGCGCAGCAATTTCGAATCCGGCAAGGCGGTGTTCGAATTGAACGAAGGGTCGCATCACGACCACCTCGTTTGCCTCGATTGCGGACTCGTCGAAGAATTTTTCGACTCCGAGATCGAGAGCCGCCAGCAGTCCATCGCAAAGGAACGCGGCTTCAAGCTGCAGGAGCATGCGCTGGCGCTGTACGGCGCGTGCACCAAGGAAAATTGCCCGCATCGCAAGCACTGAAGCTGGACGAGTGCGACGTCGGCCGCGTCGGGGTGCGCGGCACGGTGGGCAATGAAAGAAAAAACCCGGCCGATGAAAATCAGCCGGGTTTTTTGCGTGTGCGGCACCGAGGCCGCGCGGAGAGGCTCGTGCCTTGCGGCATGTCCCACATGACCGGCATGTCCGCCGCGTTGCGACGCCAACCCGGTCCCCAGCTCAGCCCACCAATTCAGCGCTCGCTTCAAACAACAGCCGCCACGGCTCGGCCAACGGCAATTCGTCGCAGTTGGGCTGCTCGCCGCCACGATCCACCACCACAAAATCGCTCACCTGATCGAGTGCGAGCAGCGGGTGATGCCAAACGCCTTTGGCATAGTTCACGCCCTGCCAGCCGTCGCTCCAGAACGCCCGCATGCGCGCCGGATCCAGTTCGCCGGCCGGCGCGACGACCACCAGATAGCGGCAAGCCGTTAAGGGAATGAAAGCCTGACTGCCCAGCGGATGCCGTTCCATCATGGCGATTTCGATCGGCAACTCGCGAGGCTGCGCGCGAAACAGATTGATCAGCGGCCGACCGCCATTGTCCGTTACGTCGACATTCGCGAGGTCGTGATAGCGCTCGGTCGTGCCGCCGTTGATCGGGAAATGGCGTGCGCCGTTCAGTTCGATGACGTCACCGAACAGCGCGAAAGCCGCGCGCGTCAGCCGTTCAACATGCAAGGTCTTCATCGGCGTGACTCCGTTACGCGATCTCGCCCCACAAGCGCAAGCGCGACACGCCGCCGTCGGGGAAGATATTGAAACGCACATGCGTCACCGGTCCAAGGGATGCGATGCCGTCCGCGAATGTATGCACGTGGTCCATCTGCAACTTCTGTTCGCCGATCAGCACCGGCCAGAACATCGCCTGCGTGATCAGTGAGTCGTCGGTGCCGCCCGTCACGGAGGCCGCCTGCAGCGAGCAGCGATCGGGGTAGTTACCCTTGAAGTGCGCCGTGTCCACTTCGATCTTGCGAATCACGCCCGGCCGCGCAAGCGCGACAATCGCCCAGTCGTTGCCCGGCTCCCGACGGCGACGCGTTTCCCAGCCGTCGCCCATATTGACGCCGCGGCCCGGCATCAGCATCTGCGAGGCCGGCCCGAAATGCTGATTGTTCGCGGCAACCATATACGCGCCGTTTTCGATGGCGGCGAGGTCCAGCAACGTGCCGCGTTCGACGCGCTCCCAGTCGCGCTTTGGCTGGCCATACACACGCAGACGAGCGAGACCGCCGTCCGGATACAGATTCACGCGCAGATGCGTAAAAGCGCGGGCGTCGTTCACGTCGACGTAATGGTGGGTGTTGCCTTGCAGCGTGGTGGCAGGCACGAGCGATTGCCAGTCGGCGTTGTCGGGCGGGACTTCGCCGTCCACATAGCACGCGTCGATCGACGCGGCCGGCGGGAAATTGCCGGTGAAGTGGCTCGTGTCCAGGTCGACACCGTGCACGACGCCCGGGCGCGCGAGCCGGATCACGCAATAGTCGTGGCCAGTGGTGCGCTTGCGGCGGGTTTCCCAGCCGTCCATCCATTTGCCGTGATCGTCGTACTTGCCGGGAATGAATACGGCCGGCTGCGGCTCGAGCATGCGTTCTTTCGGCGCGAAGAATTCGTCGCTCGCGTAGAGCGCCTTCGCGCCCAGCCGGGGGTCGGCGAGGTTCATGTAGCGACGGGTGAAAGCAGGAGCGTTGGGGTCGAGGATCGGATTAGCCATAGTCTCAGTCAGGCGACGAAAAGTAAGGGGAGCCGGCGGAGTCAGAGCATCCGCCGGATGCAGAACGCGCGCTGCGTCGGCGCGCTGTGGAATAACTGTCAAGCTGGCCGCTGTGTGACGGGGTTAAGCCGCGTCAGACTGCCGGCACATGGTCGCCGGCCGCGTGCTCGGCGCCGGCATCGTCGCCAGCGGGCACGTAGCGCAGTGCTTCGTCGCGATTCAGCACACGATGGGCGCGCGCCCGGTCGATGTCGTTTTCCCACACGGCGACCACCACGGTTGCCACGCAGTTGCCGATCAGGTTGGTCAGCGCGCGGGCAATGCCCACAAACCAGTCGACCGGCAGAATCAGCACGAGGCCAAGCACGGGAATCGCCGGAATCGCTGACAGTGTCGCGGCCAGAATCACGATGGCCGAACCGGGAATGCCGTGCGCGCCCTTCGACGTCACCAGCGACACCAGCACCACCACAATCAGATCGTGCAACGACAGCGGCGTATTGGTCGCCTGTGCGATGAAAATCACCGCAAGGGTCAGATAGATGGAGAAGCCATCGAGATTGAAGGAGTAGCCGGTCGGAATGACCAGACCGACGGTCGAATCCTTGACGCCCATCCATTCGAGCTTGCGCATGATCTGCGGCAGCACGGCGTCTGAAGAAGCCGTGCCGAGCACGATGGAAAGCTCTTCGCGCAGATAGCGGATCAGCTTGAAGATGCTGAAACCTGCCAGGCGCATTACGACGCCCAGCACGACCACCACGAACACAATGCAGCTCGCGTAGAACACCACCACGAGCATGCCGAGTTGCTTGAGCGACTCGACCCCGTACGTGCCGGTCGTGAACGCGATCGCACCGAGCACACCGAGCGGCGCGAGCTTGATGATGAACCCCATCACGCGGAAGAACACCTGCGAAAGCTCGTCGATCAGGCTGCTCACGCGTTGCGCCTTGTTGCCGAGCAGCGACAGCGCCGAGCCGAACAGCACGGAGAAAACGAGAATTTGCAGGATGTCGCCGGTCGCGAATGCGTTGATCGCCGTGTCGGGGATGATCTTCAGCAGAAAGCCGGCTGTGTCCTTCAGGCTCTTCGCGTTCTCGGTGTAGGTCGCGAGCGATGCGGGGTCGAGCGAGTGCAGGTTGATGTTCATGCCGACGCCGGGCCGCGTCGCGTAGGCCAGCACCGCGCCGATCACGAGCGCAATCGTCGTCATGACCTCGAAATAGACCACCGCCTTCAGGCCGACGCGGCCGACTTTACGCAGATCGCCGGCATGCGCCATGCCGCTCACCACCACGCAGAACACGATCGGACCGATCACCATCTTGATCAGCTTGAGAAAGCCGTCGCCGAGCGGGCGCAGCGATTGGGCGAAATGCGGAAATACGGCGCCGATCACAATGCCCGCCACTAACGCTATGACGACCCGGCCAAACAGCGAATTGAAGAACTTCAACACGGCTTCCTCCTGATTGGGAATCACATCTGTTCAGACTGGTCCGACCAGTACTGTTATGGCGAATAGTAGGAAGCCGATATACTGACGTCAAGAAATCATTAAATAGCGTTTACCCGCTGTTTTTTAATCGTTTTGGGGCGGGATTACGCATCTTTAACGACTCATCGTACGAGCGCTCAGAACACGCATACAATGCTGGTCAGACCGCGCACCCAAAGTGAGCCAGCATGAAAAATGTTCCGCATACCGTCACCGATGCCGCCATCGCGATCATCCGCGAACGGATCGAAGCGGGCGTCTATCCCGTGGGCAGTTTGTTGCCGGCGCAGCGCCAACTCTCCGAAGAGCTCGCGATCAGCCGCGCATCGTTGCGCGAGGCGCTCTCCACGCTCGAAGCGCTCGGTCTTCTGACGATTCGCCCCGGTAAGGGCGTCTATGTGGACAGCGCACAGGCGACGACCACCCAGGCATGGCGGTTCGCGGAACAGTCTTCGTTGCCGGATACGTACCAGATGCGTTTCGCACTTGAGGGCTTTATTGCCCGCATGGCAGCGCTGGCGATCAGCGATTCCGACCTCGTCTGGTTCGAAGACAACATCGCCGCCATGCAAACAGCGCTCGCCTGCGACGAACTCGACGAAGCCGCCCGCCTCGACTACGACTTTCACATGCGCATCGTGAGCATTGCCGGCAACGCGGCAATCGAATCGATCCTGAGTAGTGCCGCGGAAATCATGAAGGAAAGCCAGCGGATGCCGTTTTATCGGCGCGAATTGGTGCTGTCCACGTACACCGAGCATCGAGTGATTCTCGACGCGCTCAAGGCGCGCGATTCCGCCGCGGCCGGCAAGGCCATCGAAACCCATATCTCGAACGCCGCGCAGCGCGCCGGCGTCTATTTCCCGACGCCGCAGGCGTAAAAAAAGCCGCTCCGAGGAGCGGCTTTTGTCTTTCTGCCCTGCCGGCCGCGCAGACCGAGGGGCATGCAAAGCAAACAGCTTACTTCGCGTTGGCAAGCGCCACAGCCGTGTCCAGCATGCGGTTCGAGAAGCCCCACTCGTTGTCGTACCAGCTCGACACCTTCACCAGACGGCCCGACACCTTGGTCAGCGTGGCGTCGAACGTCGACGAAGCCGGGTTGTGGTTGAAGTCGATCGACACCAACGGTGCCTCGTTGTAACCGAGGATGCCCTTGAGCGCGCCTTCCGATGCTTCCTTCATGATCGCGTTGACTTCCTCGACCGTCGTATCGCGCGCGGCGATGAACGACAGGTCGACGACCGACACGTTGATCGTCGGAACGCGAATCGCGTAGCCGTCCAGCTTGCCGTTCAGTTCCGGCAGCACCAGGCCGACAGCCGATGCAGCGCCGGTCTTGGTCGGGATCTGGCTGTGCGTGGCCGAGCGCGCGCGGCGCAGGTCTTCGTGGTACACGTCGGTCAGAACCTGGTCGTTCGTGTACGCGTGGATCGTGGTCATCAGACCGTTCACCAGGCCGATCTTGTCGTTCAGCGGCTTGACGAGCGGCGCGAGGCAGTTGGTCGTGCACGATGCGTTCGAGATCACCGTGTCCGATGCCTTCAGGACGTTGTGGTTCACGCCGTAGACGATCGTTGCGTCGACGTCTTTACCGCCCGGCGCCGAGATGATGACCTTCTTTGCGCCGCCCTTGATGTGCGCGCTGGCCTTTTCCTTGGTTGTGAAAAAGCCCGTGCATTCCATCACGACGTCGACGTTTAGCTCGCCCCACGGCAGTTCTGCCGGGTTGCGGTTAGCCAGCACGCGAATCTTGTCGCCGTTCACGACCAGGTAGTCGCCGTCCACCGAGACTTCGCCCGGGAACTTGCCGTGTGCCGTGTCGTATTGCGTCAGGTGAGCGTTGGTCTTGGCATCGCCAAGATCGTTGATGGCGACGATTTCGATATCGTGCTTCTTGCCGTTTTCATAGAAGGCGCGCAGCGTGTTGCGGCCGATCCGGCCGTAGCCGTTGATTGCGACGCGAATCGTCATGGTCTATCTCCTGATGGCTGAAAAAAAATCGTCCATGTTGGTCTGATTTGCCGGGATTGCCGCGCGTGGGGTCCGCGCGGCAGCCTCGAAGGCAGATCAGCCGAGTGCGGCTTTGGCCGTCTCTACGACGTGCTCGACGGTGAAGCCGAAATGCTTGAACAGCACGCCAGCCGGGGCCGATTCGCCGAACGTGTCGATGCCGACCACGCCGCCTTCCAGACCCACGTACTTACGCCAGAAATCCGTGACACCCGCTTCGATCGCGACGCGGCGCACGCCTTGCGGCAGCACGCGTTCACGGTACTCGGCGTCCTGCTTGTCGAACACCGTGGTCGACGGCATCGACACGACGCGTGCCGCGATGCCTTCGCGAGCCAGCGGCTCGACAGCGTTCAACGCCAGTTCGACTTCCGAACCGGTGGCGATCAGGATGATCTTGCGCGCGACGATTTCGTCGTTCCAGTCGCGCAACACGTAACCGCCCTTCTCGATATTGGCGATCTGCGCATCGGTACGCTCCGAGAACGGCAGGTTCTGACGGCTGAAGATCAGGCACGACGGGCCGTGATGCTCGACCGCGTGAGTCCAGGCCACCGCCGTTTCGACCGTATCAGCCGGACGCCACACTTGTAGGTTCGGAATCAGACGCAGGCTTGCGACATGTTCGATCGACTGGTGGGTCGGACCGTCTTCGCCCAGACCGATCGAATCGTGCGTGAACACGAAAATCGACGGCGCCTTCATCAAAGCGGCAACACGCAGCGCGTTGCGGCTGTAGTCCGAGAACGTCAGGAACGTGCCGCCGAAGGCCTTGAAGCCACCATGCAGCGCGATGCCGTTGATCGCGGCGCTCATGCCGAACTCGCGCACGCCGTAGTTCACATAGTTGCCGGCGGCCTTGCCTTCGGCGTTCACGCGCACCGGCTTGGCGGCCTTCCAGTTGGTCAGGTTCGAACCGGTCAGGTCGGCGGAGCCGCCGAGCAGTTCCGGCAGCACGGCCGACAAACCTTCGATAGCCTGTTGCGATGCCTTACGCGTCGCGACGGTTTCCTTGCGTTCGTTAGCGCCGGCGATGATGGCCTGCGCCTTTTCCTTCCAGTCGGCGGGCAACTGCTTCGCGTCGCGGCGCTTGAATTCAGCGGCTTCCTGCGGGTATTTGGCCGCATAGGCGGCAAACGCCTTGTCCCACTCGGATTCGTGGCGCGCGCCGGCTTCGGTCGCATCCCACGCTGCGTAGACTTCCTGCGGGATTACGAACGGCTCCCACTTCCAGCCGATCGCTTCACGGGTGGCCGCGATTTCCTTGTCGCCAAGCGGCGAGCCGTGCGAATCATGGCTGCCGGACTTGGTCGGCGCGCCTTCGCCGATCACGGTCTTGCAGCAGATCAGCGTGGGCTTGTCCGACAGCTTGGCTTGCTTGATTGCGGCGTCGACCGCATCGACATCGTGGCCGACCACGTTCGGGATCACGTTCCAGCCGTAAGCTTCGAAGCGCTTCGGCGTGTCGTCGTGGAACCAGTGGACCACTTCGCCGTCGATCGAGATGCCGTTGTCGTCGTAGAACGCGATCAGCTTGTTCAGCTTCAGCACGCCCGCGAGCGAGCAGGCTTCGTGCGAGATGCCTTCCATCAGGCAGCCGTCGCCCACGAACACGTACGTGTGGTGGTCGACGATCTTCGCATCAGGCTTGTTGAATTCGGTGGCGAGCAGCGATTCGGCGAGCGCCATGCCGACTGCGTTCGCGAGACCCTGGCCGAGCGGGCCGGTGGTCGTTTCGACGCCCGGCGTGATGCCGTATTCCGGGTGGCCCGGCGTCTTCGAATGCATCTGGCGGAAGTTCTTCAGCTCTTCCATCGGCAGGTCATAGCCGGTCAGATGCAGGAGCGAGTACAGCAGCATCGAGCCGTGGCCGTTCGACAGAATGAAACGGTCGCGATCGGCCCACTGCGGGTTCTTCGGATTGTGCCGCAGATGACGCGACCACAAGGCCACGCCGATTTCGGCCATGCCCATCGGCATGCCGGGGTGGCCGGAATTCGCTTTTTGAACGGCATCCATGGACAACGCACGGATTGCGTTAGCCATCAGGGAGGTGGGTGCGGGAGACGGGGTCGTCATGTCGAGTCCGGAGACAGAGTCAGAAAGCGGTGCGCGCTTGAGGCCCGGATGCTCGAATGCCAGTCCACTTCGGCGCACGGTGCGGCGCCAGGAGACGCGAAACGGGCAGAGCAAACGGACAAGGCTGAAAGCGTGACATTCTAACAGAACGTTGGGCGCCCTCCCGCGCGCAGGCCCCCCTCGCTGCAGGTCCCTGGCTGGTTGCGCGTTGGCTCCTGGGCTGACTGCGCGCTGGGTCCGGAATGTGCCCGCCCCCCGGTTTCGGGCCGGCGCCGCGTGCGGACGGGCCACGCCGCGTTTGCGCCTTTACAATTGAGCGAGACCAACCCACCGCGCTCCGAACGGAGCCCGCCATCCGTGAACGCTCCCCTGCTGTTCCGCCCGACCGCCGACGCCGTCTACGGATTTCCGAACGCTCGACGGCTTGCGTGCGTCGATTCGCCCTATCAGCGTATTGAGGTCTGGGACACGCCACAGCTCGGCCGGCTATTTACGCTCGACGGGCGCCCGATGACCTCGACCGGTGACGAGTTCATCTACCATGAGTGCATGGTGCATCCAGCCGCGCTGGCGCATCCTGCGCCGAAAGCGGCGCTGGTGCTGGGTGGCGGCGACGGCGGCGCTGCGCGGCAATTACTGAAACACACCGGCATCGCGCGAATCGTGGTGGCGGAGCTCGATGCCGAAGTCGTGCGCCTGACCCGCGAGTATCTCGCCGACGTGCACGATGGCGCTTTCGACGATCCACGTGTCGAACTGGTGATCGGCGATGCCGCGCATTATGTCGCAGGGATCGATGCAAAGGCCGCGGCGCGGTTCGATCTGGTTGTCTTCGACCTGACACCGCCGGATTCACCTGCGGCGGACCTGTACACACCCGACTTCTACCGGCAACTCAAGCGTGTCATGAGTCCGACCTCCGTCCTCACGCTGCATCTCGGCTCGCCGTACTTCCATGCCGAACGCGTCGCCCGTCTGCTCGGCGATCTGCGCAACGCCTTCGCCGTCGTGCGCACGATGCATACCTTCATCCCGCTCTACGGCTCACTCTGGATGATGGCTAGCGCCAGCGATACGCTCGACCCTGCAGCTCTCACCGCCGAAACACTGACCCAGCGCCTCGCCGCGCGCCAAATCGATTCGCTAAAACACTACGATGCCGCTCTGCATGCCGGACTGTTCTCGGCTTCCCGCTCCGTGCGCGATAAACTAAGTCAATTCTTAAAGCCATCAAGCTAACGCGTGGGCAAAATGCACGGTTCGGTCGGCGCGCGCTATCGGTATATCGATACGCGAGCGCTCACCTGGCCTCGCAACATGCATCCCGCAACCCCAATAGATCCGGAGAACTCCATGACCGCCTCCCGCCCAGCCGGTGTGCCCTGGTTGACCCCCTATCTGACGGTGCGCGACGCACGTGCCGCGACCGCGTTCTTCGAAGCGGCATTCGGCTTCGAGATACGCGATAGCGTTCAGGACGACGGCGTCGTCATGCATGTCGAGATGACCTATCAAGGCCAGCTGATCGTGATGTTCGCGCCGGAAGGCGCGTTCGGCTCGGCGGCGAAAACCCCCAAGAGCGCGGGCGCGATTGCGCCGCAATCGTTTTATGTCTATGTCGACGACGTCGACGCGGTTTACACGCGGGCGCTGGCCGCCGGCGCAAAATCGCTGAGCGAGCCACAGGATCAGTTCTGGGGCGACCGGTTTGCCCAGGTCGAAGATCTGGACGGCTACCGTTGGGCGCTCGCTCGCCACCTTTCCTGAACTAATGAGTATTTTTCTGATGCCTCGCTTCTTCGTCGGTACGCCTCTCAAGCCCGACGACATCATGCCGTTGCCCGATGACGTCACGCGCCACATCCTCGTACTGCGTTTGCAGCCAGGCGATTCGATCGTGCTTTTCAATGGCGAAGGCGGCGAATACAGCGCCGAACTCGTCGAAGTCGAACGCCGCTCGGCCAAAGTGAGAATTCACGAATTCCGCAATATCGAAGTGGAGCCGCCATATCACCTCACGCTCGCGCAAGGCATTGCCGGCGGCGACAAGATGGACTGGCTCATCGAGAAGGCCGTCGAACTCGGGGCATCGTGTTTCGTGCCGCTGACCACCACGCGCAGCGTCGTGCGTCTTTCCGGCGACCGCGCGCAGCGGCGGCATGTTCACTGGCAGGGCATTGTGCGGGCGTCGTGCGAACAATGCGGGCGCAATCGCCTGCCTGAGGTGATGCCGGTGCGCGAGATCGCTACATGGCTCGGCGCGCTCCCCCGCGCACCGGAAGAAGGCGAATTGCGCATTCTGCTGTCGCCCCGCGCCAGCATCAGCTTTTCAGCGCTGCCCGCCAATCCGCCGTTCGGGCGTGTAACGGTGCTGGTCGGCCCCGAAGGCGGTTTTTCCGCAGCGGAAGAAGCCGCTGCGACTGATCACGGATTTACGGCAGTCGGTCTCGGCCCGCGTGTGTTGCGTACCGAAACCGCCGGCATCGCGGTACTCTCGGCATTGGCCGCCCGCTGGGGCGGCTGGTAAGCCAAGCCACTGATTTGAAATGCAAAAGAGAAAGGCCCGCCAATTGGCGGGCCTTTCTCTTTTTGGCGGTGATGAGCAATGCTCAACGCATCCTTCAGGCAAACGAATAAAACACCCGGAACGCGACCTTGCGCTCGGCCCAGAACTCGGCCGCCTCGCGAAACACGTCGAGGAGCGTCTCGCGCCCTTCCTTATCGAACTTCTGCGCGACCGGTAACTGCTCGAGCACGATCACGAACCCGGGCTGCGTACCGGCCTTGTGGACCAGATCGGTCAGACAATCGTAGAGCGCGTCGTAATTCTTGCCGAAATGCTTCGGAAACAGAAACGACGTGGCAATGGTCTCCAGCACTTCCTGTTTGGACTGGGCATTCGCGCAGTACGCATAAAGAAAATGCTGGCCGAGTTGATTGGCCTCGTCAGCGAGATCCTGCACGCGAAACGCGCGGATCGACTGTACGATGTTCGGTCGTACGGTCTTGAAAAGGCTCATGGGCTCCTCGTTCGATGAAAGCACAGTGCTGCCTTCGCTCTGGTTATCCCGGCCTTGGTCGCCGGCGCGCATCCGCATGACGCGCTGGAACAAATTGCCGTCGCCGGCCGCGAAAAGATCCGTCGCGACTCCGGAGTCGTGCGCGTAGACGTTGTCGCTCATGCCGTTCATCCCGATGTCATTCAACAATACGATTAAAACTGGTGTAATGGTCGTCCGAGTAGTAACAGTTGTCGATCCGCTGTAGCGGACCTCCGCAGACGATGCGACGCGCCCCGCGGTTTCTCGAGCGAGGCGTGGGAACGGTGTATTCGTGGTAATAGCCGCGCCGATGCGGCGGTAGCAACCGTTCGCGATTGCCGAATACGATGCCGTCCTTCTCATACGGGTAAGGCCCGCCCGCGGCAATCAAGTTCAATGTATTGACTGCTTCGCGCGGCAACTGCGCCGCGGCGATGGTGCCCTGCACCTGTGCTTGTGTATCGGCGGGTGCCGTGTAGTCGCGCGCAAACGCGCCAGGCACGGAGCCGGATAAAGCGCAGAGCGTCAAAGCACCGATCAGCACGCCTTTAATGCGCTGCCACTTGCGTGCCATGAATCAAGGTTCCCCGCTGTTAGATCACGAGTTTTACGACCATGAAAGTCGTAAGGGTATCGCTAAAACCCCACAGAATCAACGTTCACCGGACCGGCAAACACATCCTATCGCGCGGGAAAGAGCCACGGAACTGGCTTTGACGACTTTTGACAGAATATTTAGCCTATACAAGCTAAAATTAACTCAATCAAGCAAATATTTGGCAAAACGAAGCGCACACGGCGTCCGTTGCGTGGTTCGTTCTCTGGAGTGAAAGCCTTGCAGTTGCTGCAGCCTCTCAAAGGCTGAATGGCTTCATTCAGCCTTTTTTAGGGTGACTATCCCCTGTTCACCCGCAGGCGTGCCCGTTGCGGGCACGCCTTTTTTTTGCGTGACGCCCACAGTCAGGCGACGCCACGCTTCAGTCCCGGCTCAAGAATCAGCGGGCTGCGATTACGTCAGCCACCAGCAGCGCGGTCATGTTGACGATCCGGCGAACCGTCGCCGAGGCCGTCAGCACGTGCACCGGCTTGGCCGCGCCGAGCAGCATCGGACCAATCGCGATGTTGTTGCCCGCGGCGGTCTTCAGCAGGTTGTACGAGATGTTGGCCGCGTCGATGTTCGGCAGCACCAGCAGGTTCGCGTCGCCTTCGAGCGTCGAGTCGGGCAGCACTTCGCGGCGCAGGTTCGCGTCGAGCGCGAGGTCGCCGTGCATTTCGCCGTCCACTTGCAAGTCCGGCGCGCGCTCGCGCAAGATCGCCAGCGTGTCGCGCATTTTCTGCGCGGTCGGCGCATTGCTCGAGCCGAAGTTCGAATGCGACAGCAGCGCCACCTTCGGTTCGATACCGAAGCGGCGTACTTCTTCCGCCGCCATGATCGTGATCTCGGCCAGTTGCTCCGGCGTCGGGTCGACGTTCACGTGCGTGTCGACGAGGAAAATCTGCCGGTTCGGCAACACCAGCGCATTCATTGCCGCGTAGACCTTCGCGCCTTCCTTCTTGCCGATCACCTGATCGATGAAGTGCAGGTGGCGATGCGTGGTGGATACCGTGCCGCAGATCATGCCGTCCGCCTCGCCGCGCTCCACCATCATCGCGCCAATCAGCGTGGTGCGGCGGCGCATTTCGAGCTTGGCCATCTGCTCGGTGATGCCCTTGCGCGACATCATCTTGTGATATTGCTGCCAGAAATCGCGGTAACGCTCGTCGTGATCGGTGTTCACGACCGTGTAGTCCTGACCCGCGACCAGGCGCAGGCCGTAACGCGCGATGCGCTGTTCGATCACCGCCGGACGACCGATCAGGATCGGCTTCGCGAGCTTTTCGTCGACGATGATCTGCATGGCGCGCAGCACGCGCTCTTCTTCGCCTTCCGCGAACACAATGCGCTTCTTCTCCGGCTCGACGCCGCGCGCCAGCTGGAAAATCGGCTTCATGGTGGTGCCGCTGTGGTACACGAACTGCTGCAGATGCTGTTCGTACGCTTCCATGTCCTCGATCGGACGCTCGGCAACACCCGAATCCATCGCGGCCTTCGCCACCGCCGGCGCGACCTTGACGATCAGGCGCGGGTCGAACGGCTTCGGAATCAGGTATTCCGGGCCAAACGAGAGATCCTGGATGCCGTACGCAGTCGCGACGATATCGCTCTGCTCCTGGCGGGCCAGTTCGGCAATCGCGTTGACCGCGGCGATTTCCATTTCACGCGTGACGGTTGTCGCGCCCGCATCCAGCGCACCGCGGAACAGGAACGGGAATACCAGCACGTTGTTCACCTGGTTCGGGTAGTCCGTGCGGCCCGTGCAAAGCACGGCGTCCGGACGCACTTCGAGCGCCAGTTCCGGCAGGATTTCGGGGGTCGGATTGGCCAGCGCCAGAATCAGCGGCTTGTCGGCCATCTGCTTGACCATGTCCTGCTTGAGCACGCCGCCGGCCGAGAGGCCGAGGAAAATGTCCGCGCCGCCGATCGCCTCGGCGAGCGTGCGAGCGTCGGTTTCGCGTGCGAAACGTTCCTTGTCCGGGTCCATCAGTTCGACGCGGCCCTTATAGACCACGCCGGCCAGGTCAGTGACGGTGATGTTTTCGAGCGGCAGGCCGATGTCGACCAGCAGATCCAGACACGCCAGTGCCGCTGCGCCCGCGCCGGACGACACCAGCTTGACGCTCTTGATGTCTTTACCGACCACCTTCAGACCATTGGTGATGGCCGCCGCGACAACAATCGCCGTGCCATGCTGGTCGTCGTGGAAAACCGGAATCTTCATGCGCTTGCGGCATTCGCGCTCGACGATGAAGCAATCCGGCGCCTTGATGTCTTCAAGGTTGATGCCGCCGAAGGTCGGTTCCAGCGCGGCGATCACGTCGACCAGCTTGTGCGGGTCGGACTCGTTCAACTCGATATCGAACACGTCGATGCCGGCGAACTTCTTGAACAGGACGGCCTTGCCTTCCATGACCGGCTTCGACGCGAGCGGTCCAATGTTGCCGAGCCCCAGCACGGCGGTGCCGTTCGTGACGACGCCGACCAGGTTGCTGCGCGCGGTGAAACGTGCCGCGTTCAGCGGATTCTCGACAATTTCCTCACACGCGAACGCGACGCCCGGCGAGTACGCCAGCGCGAGGTCGCGCTGGTTGATCATCTGCTTGGTCGGTGCGATCGCGATCTTCCCGGGGGTCGGGAACTCGTGATAATCGAGGGCGGCTTCGCGGAGTTTGCTATTGACGGGAGTCGACATAAGGCGGGCTTCGAAGTGCGGATTAGAATAGACGTTCGACGGCATTGTAGCCCCAATTGCCGGCCCAATTCCTTCAATACGGGTACAACTGCCGCGACTGAAACAGAGTGAAAGGCAACGTGGCGCGCACTCGGCTGATTGCCCGTCAAACCCGCGTCGAGTGCGAATAAAGTGTTTACCCGTTCGCGCTTCCGCATAATGCGCGCCGTTAGCAGCTTTTCGTTGCAGTTATCCGTTCATCCATCACCCCATGCTCTCCGAGTTCTCGCTGATCGATCGCTTCTTCGCCCGCCGCGCCGCCGCGGCCCCCCGTGCCGATGACGGCTCACTCGGCATCGGCGACGACTGCGCGCTACTCGCGCCGCGGCGGGGGGAAATGCTGGCGATATCGACGGATATGCTGGTGGAAGGCCGTCACTTCTTTCCCGATGTCGATCCCGAGGCGCTCGGTCATAAGGCCCTCGCGGTGAACCTGTCGGACCTGGCCGCGATGGGTGCGAGACCGCAGGCGTTCACACTGGCGTTCTCCTTGCCCAAGGCCGACGAAGTCTGGCTGGCCGCCTTTAGCGAGGGGCTCTTCACTCTGGCCGAGCGCTATGGCTGCACTCTGATCGGCGGCGACACGACCGGTGGCCCATTGAATTTGTGCCTTACCGTGTTCGGCAGCGTGCCGCCGCAAGCCGCGCTGCGCCGCGACGCCGCGCAACCGGGCGACGACATCTGGATCTCCGGCACGCTTGGCGACGCCCGGGCGGGGCTGGGTGTGCAGCGCGGCGAGTGGTCCGCCGATGCCAGCGACACTGCGACGTTTCGTCGCGCCCTCGAACGCCCGGAGCCGCGCATCCGCCTGGGGCTCGCGTTGCGAGGAATCGCACACGCCGCGCTCGATCTGTCAGACGGACTTGCCGGCGACCTGCTGCACATCCTGAAACGCTCGAACGTGCAGGCCACTGTCGACGTCGACGCCGTACCGCGATCAGACGCGCTGCGCCGCCTCTCGCCCGAAATCCAGCAACGTTGCACGCTAGCCGGCGGCGACGATTACGAACTGTGCTTCACCGCCCCGGCTGCGGCACGCGCCGCGGTCGAATCAGCCGGCCGCGAGGCCGCGATACCGGTCACGCGCATCGGTACAATAAGCGCTCTTCAATCGGCGGCCGACCGCCCGGCGATTGGCTGGCGCAATGCCGCCGGCACGCCGCTCACCCTGACGTTGCAAGGCTTCGACCATTTCCATGCAGACTGATCCCCCGCTGGTGCCCGCTGACGAAGTTATCGGCAACCCGCCGCCCAACGCGTCCGGGCCCCGCGCGCCACGCCCTCAGCCGCGCCGCGCCACCGCGCGCTTCATGCTGTCGCACCCGCTGCACATCCTGTCGCTGGGTTTCGGCAGCGGTTTGTCGCCGGTTGCGCCGGGCACGGTCGGCACGCTGTTCGCATGGGCATCGTTCGCCGTCCTGAGCCGCTACTTGACCGTGGTCGACTGGGGCGTGCTGATCGTCGCCGGTTTTCTCGGCGGCATTGCGATTTGCGGCTTCACCGCCAAAAAGCTCGGCACCGACGATCCGTCGCCGGTCGTCTGGGACGAAATCGTCGCGTTCTGGCTGGTGCTGCTGATGGTCACGCCGGTCACGCTGACCGGGCAGTTCGTCGCGTTCATCGTGTTCCGTTTCTTCGATATGGTGAAGCCGCCGCCCATCGGCTATTTCGATCGCCGACTGAAAGGTGGCTTTGGCATCATGTTCGATGACCTGGTCGCCGCGTTTTTCACGCTGCTCGTGATTGCGCTCTGGCGCATGTCGGTTTAACCGTTGCCGGTTGGCCAGTGCCGGCCAAGGGCTGCAAGCCGGCAGCCTCTTGCAGCAGTTCCCCGTTTTCCGGATTGATGTCATGCCTACCGATTCCGTGGTTCATCAGCTCGCGATTCGCGTGAGCAACCGTCTGCGTGACGAGCGCCTGATGCTCGTCACCGCCGAATCCTGCACGGGCGGCATGGTGGCAACCGCGATCACCGATATTTCCGGCAGCAGCGGCTGGTTCGAGCGCGGTTTCGTCACGTATTCGAATCAGGCCAAATCCGAGATGATCGGCGTACCAGCCGAGCTGATCGAAAAACACGGCGCGGTCAGCGAACAGGTGGCACGCGCGATGGCCGAGGGTGCGCTACGCAACAGCCGCGCGCAGGTGTCGTTGTCGATTACCGGCGTCGCCGGTCCGGGCGGCGGCACGGAGACCAAGCCGGTAGGCATGGTGTCGTTCGGCTGGAGCAATCGGCTGCACACGTCGGTCGAAACCAAGGTATTTAAGGGCGACCGCGAGAAGATCCGCGTGCAGGCGGCCGCGCACGCGTTGCGCGGCGTGCTGGCCCTGCTCGACGAACGCGAACATTAACGTCCGGTTCAAACCCTGAGGCGCCATCACGATGCCCGACACGCTGACTTCACCCACAGCCAAAGACGAACTGATCCGCCGCTTCGATCTGAAGCCGCATCCGGAAGGGGGATTCTTTAGCGAGACGTATCGGTCCGTGGACGCGGTTCTTCGCGATGACGGTTCGACGCAGACGCGCTCGGCATCCACGGCGATTTACTACCTGCTCTGTGACGGCGCGCATTCGGCGTGGCACCGGATCAAATCCGACGAGGTCTGGCATTTCTACGCCGGCGAGCCGTTGAACGTTCATGTAATCGACGAAGCAGGTTCGTTGATTACGCACAGGCTGGGCAATGCGCTGGTCCATCCGGAGGCCGTGTTTCAGGCAGTGGTGCCCGCAGGCCGGTGGTTTGCCGCGGAATGTGCGGATCCGGCGACGTTCGCGCTGGTGGGTTGCACAGTCGCGCCAGGATTTGAATTCAGCGAATTCGAGCTGGCGAATGTTGCAGCGCTGAAGGCGCAACATCCGCAGCATTCGGCGTTTATCGAGCGGCTGGGGCCAGCCGCTCAACCGGTCTGAACAGAAGCGCAAAACGCTTCGCAGCGCCGTCGCTCACCGGAACGCATTGATCCGGTCACGCGTTTCCATCGCCGCTTTCGCCGCGGCGTCAGCGAAATCGTCGTCCTTGCCGGCATAAATAATCGCCCGAGACGAGTTGATCAGCATGCCCGTGCCGTTCGCTGTACGACCGGCGTTGACCGTCGCCTGAACATCGCCGCCTTGCGCGCCGATGCCCGGAATCAGCAGCGGCATATCGCCGACGATTCCGCGCACCACTTCGATCTCTTTCGGGAACGTCGCGCCGACCACGAGACCCAGTTGGCCATTCGCGTTCCACTTATCCGCCGCCAGTTGCGCAACGACCTGATACAACGGACGTCCGCCCGTCTCCAGAAACTGCAGATCGGAGCCGCCCGGATTCGAGGTCCGGCACAACACGATCACCCCCTTGCCCGCGTGCTCCAGATACGGCTCGATCGAATCGAAACCCATATACGGATTCACGGTCACGGCATCCGCCCGATAGCGCTCGAACGCCTCGCGCGCATACTGCTCGGCGGTGCTGCCGATGTCGCCACGCTTCGCGTCCAGAATCACCGGCAAGCCCGGGTGGTTCGCATGAATGTGCGCGATCAGTTGCTCGAGTTGATCTTCCGCGCGATGCGCCGCGAAGTACGCGATCTGAGGCTTGAACGAAGACGCATACGGCGCGGTGGCATCGACGATGGTGCGGCAGAAGTCGAAAATCGCCTCGGGACGATTCGCAAGCGCGCCCGGAAATTTGCTGGGCTCGGGATCGAGGCCGACGCACAGCAGCGAGTTCGTGCGCTGCCAGGCGTCGTTGAGTGTCTGGATGAAATTGGACATAGTGTGTCTCGCGGCGAGCCGATAACGGAAGTGGCGCGTATTTTACCTGTCTCGCGCGCGAGGCCGCGCCGGCGCGCCACACCGGCGGGCGCCGCGAACGTGACGGATGCGCGCTGCCGGTCGGCCCTGCCTACTGACTACTGGCGCCGCCGCGATCCACGCGTACCCGGCATCGAGCGCAAACCCGTGCGTTCAACGCTGAAGCGGAACGTGCGCGTCAGACGCTCGCCGCGTTTCAGCATCGTCATGCCGTTCTCGCACGCACCGCCCGCCAGATTCATCGCGTTGATCGGGTGATCCACCGGCTCGAAGCAGAAGAACTCTTCGCCGGGTGGCGTGTAGAGCACATAGTAGTCGGTGTCGGCGGCAATATTCAGCGACAGGCGCCGCTTCGGCCACACCACAGCCGCCTGCCCGCTCCAGCCCGTGAAGGCGTGATTGACGATGGCTTCCGGCAGCGGATACGCCACGCCGAATTGCCACGCGGGCGGCGCCGGCACGTGACGCACCGGCAGCCAGTCGTCGCCGGAGAGCCACAGGCCGCCGGCGGCCGCGGACAGTTCGGTGTCCGCGTCGCGTACGAAAAACGGATGCACGCCCAAGCCGAAAGGCAACGCCTCGCGGCCGGCATTCTCGATTTCCAGCGTGATGACGAGCGTGGGGCCGTCCAGCGAATAGGTTTGCGTCGCGTGGAATGCGTACGGTTTGCCGTCCTGGCGATCGAGCGTCAGCCGGACATTTTCACGGTCCGCTTCCGCGACCTGCCAGGCAGAGAGCCAACCGTCGCCATGAATCGGCAGCGGTTCGTCGGCGCGATTGTTTGGCACTTCGATACGCCGCCCCGCCACATTGAAATGACCGCCGCCGATCCGGTTCGAATACGGCAGCAACGGATAGCAGGCCAGCTCGTTCGGCTGGGTATCGGCGGCGACATGGCGGCAGCGCCGGAAAATGGGCGTGAGCGCGCCGTCGTTACGCCAATCGAAACGGGTGATGCCGCCGCCGAGCGTCGGCGCGACGTCGAGACGCAGATGCGCATTGGCAAGCGTAATACATGCAAGTTCGCCGCCGCTTGTCTCACCGACCGCAACCGCCGACGTACTCGGCCCCGGATGCACCGGATTGGCCGCCGCGTTGAGTCGCGCGCGCCGACTCTGGGAAGAAGCGGAAACAGGATTCGCAACAGTCATATCTGGCTCCATCGAGAGGCGTGGGACATTGCCGTCATTGCTGACGGATGCTGTTGGGCGATTTTCTTGAACCGGTCGCCTCTGGGTCCGAACGGCATGCTGCCGATTTGCTGCCACTGGTTTTGCGACATCGACTCCTTGCACTTTCTCAAACACGGCTCGACCACCCTCCGCTGCCGCCTCGACATCGAGGCCGGGCTATTTTGCGCTAGGCAGGCGAGCCTTGAAACACCGGCTCCTGCAAACCCTGTCGCCCAGGCGTTGCAATAAATACTCCGCCCGCGTGAGCATCGGTCGCGAGCGCCACGGCATCGAGATCGATGCGCGCGCTCGTAATGTACAGCGTGTCCAGTTGCGCGGCATGTCCAGCGGGAAGTCCGCTCGGAGGACCGCCAAACGCGACACAGCTCGGTTGCGCAGTCGGTACGTCGACGCGTTCGGTTTCCACGCCGTCGGGTCCATATCGCACCACTCGCCTGCCGCCCCACTGCGCATTCCACACACCGCCGTCACCGTCAACCGTCGAGCCGTCGGGTTCGCCGGTTGCGTCGGTCAATGTCGTGAAGACGCGATCGTTGGCGATGCTGCCGTCCGCGCGATAGTCGCACACGCGAATTTCACGCGTTGGCGAATCGCAGTAATACATCGTCGCACCGTCAGGACTGAACGCGATGCTGTTCGAGATCGCCGGCGCAGGTAACGGCAACCGCTCCAGCGACAAATCGTGATTCAGACGATAAAACCCGCCGAGCGCCCGCAGCGGAGAGCCTTCGTCCTTTGTGCCGAAGACGAAACGGCCCTGACGGTCGCAACGGCCGTCGTTCACGCGCGTATTCAAATCCGCTTCGACGTCGACGATATGCTGCGTCACACCTGTTGCCAGATCGAAGAACGCCAGATGCGTCGCCAATCCTAGCAGCAGGTAGCGGGGGTCGGCACACAACGCAAACGTGCCAAGACGCTCGGACATGAGCCAGGACGTGCTTTGTCCGTCGCTCGGGTCATAGCGCCACAAACGCGCGCCTTCGATATCGGTCCAGTAGAAGCGGCCTGTTCTGGCGCACCACGTCGCGCCTTCGCCGAGCGTGCATTGCGTATCGAGCAGCAACGCCGCGCGAGGCACCGGCTGAACTGTACGCGGCCCCGCACTCACGCCCAGCCTCCGTCGACAATGAGGTCCTGCGCGGTGATCATACGGCTGTCGTCCGCGGCGAGGAAAAGCGCCATGCGCGCGAGATCGGCGGGCAGCAGTTCAGCGTCGATGCACTGACCTTCCTTGATCGAGCGGCGGCCTGCGTCGTCGAGCCACAAACGCTTCTGCTTTTCCGTCATCACCCAGCCCGGCACCAGCGTATTGACACGAATATTGAAGTGACCGAGGTCGCGCGCGAGGCCGCGCGTCAAACCCTGCACCGCCGATTTCGACATTACATACACCGGATAGCCGCCGTTCTTCAGCATCCAGCTGATCGAGCCGAGGTTGATGATCGAGCCGCTGTTGGCGGCTTTCATATCGTCCATCACCGCTTGCGCCGCGAAGAACTGGTGACGAATATTTACCGCGATGCCGGCGTCGAACGACTCGCGCGTCACTTCGCCGATCGTGTGGCGCTTGTCGTTTGCCGCGTTGTTCACCAGCACCTGAATCGGGCCGAGCACGGCCTTCACGTCGGCAATCGCTTTTTGCAGCGCGTCGATATCGGTCAGATCGCACGGCAAAAACATGGGCTTATGTTTCGAGTCGCCGAGTTCATCGGCGAGCGCTTCACCCGCGCTCGCATCGATATCGAAGAACGCGACGCGCGCGCCCTGGGCCGCGAAATGTTCGACGAACGATGCGCCGATACCGGTCGCACCACCCGTAATCAGTACGATTCGGTCGACGAGACTCGGATAGCGGGCAAACGCGCTGTCCGCGAGGCGGTCGTTTGCATTGGCCGGAGACGACATCGTTCGATTCCTTATAGAGCAAAGTAAGTGAGTCGCGAGTTGAGCGCGGGTTGGGTCCCGGGTTTAATCTCGCGAACCGCGGTTCTTCAACTGATCGAGCAGCACGGCGGCGAGCAGAATCGCGCCGCGCACAAGGTACTGGTAGAACGCGTCGATGTTCATCAGGTTCATCACGTTCTCGACCGTGCCCATGATCAGCACGCCGATCACGACACCGGAAATCGTCGCGCGACCGCCGAGCAGCGACACGCCGCCCAGCACGCAAGCCGAAATCACGTTCAGTTCGAAACCTTCCGCCGCGTTCGGCTGACCCGACGTAATCCGCGAAGCCAGAATCACACCCGCCAGCGCGGTAACAGCACCCTGAATCAGGAAAATATAAACGCGCGTGCGTTCGACGTTGATACCGGCGAGACGCGAGGCTTCCGGATTGCCGCCGATGGCCAGCGTGTTACGGCCATACACGGTCTGATTGAGCATCACGCCGAACACGATAAAGCACAGCAGCGTGACCCAGATCGGCAGCGACACGCCGAAGAAGCTCAGGCCGCCCAGCGCGATAAAGGTATCCGACGACACGCCCACGGCTTGCCCGTGGGACACGATAAAGCCGAGACCGCGGACGATTTCCATCGTCGCGAGCGTCGTGATCAGTGCGTTGATGCGCAGATAAGCGATCACCGCACCGTTGACGAAACCGATCACCGCGCCCGCTGCCACCGCCGCGATGATCGCAATGAAGGTGTTACCGGTCGCGTTCAGGACCATCGCGCACAGCACACCCGCGAAGGCAACCGTCGAACCCACCGACAGGTCGAAATCGCGCGAGGCCAGACAGAACATCATCGTGCACGCGACCATGCCGATCTGCGAAATCGACAGCGCGAGACCGAGCATGTTCTCGATCGAGAAGAAGTGATCGACCGTCAGCGACATCGTGACGAACATCACGACGAAGATCAGGATCAGGCTGTACTCGGTGATCTGCTGCCACCATTTCGCCTTGTCGTTCGACTGCGGGATCAGCGCTTCAGCCGCGCCTTTGGCGGCTTGTTGCGCGAGGTTTTCTCTGGCTTGCATTTTGAAGACTCCTCCCGTTCCCCACGGGTTGCCGGACTTTCGTCCAAGTAATGTTCAGGCCGCTTGCTCGGTGGCTGCGGTTCCGGGCATGGCGGTCGAGCTCTGCGGCAACGCGAGGCTCAACACCGTTTGTTCCGTTGCTTCCTTGCGCGACAGCTCGCCGGAAATGCGGCCCTGACGCATCACGACGATCCGGTCGGACACACCGAGCACTTCCGGCAGTTCAGACGAAATCATCACGATCGCGCAGCCGCGTTCCGCAAGCTGATAAATCACGTTATAGATCTCATGCTTCGCACCCACATCGATTCCGCGGGTCGGCTCGTCGAGAATCACCACCTTCAGATCGGGCTCGGCCAACCAGCGCGACAGAATCGCCTTCTGCTGATTGCCGCCCGACAGAAAGCGAATCTTCTGTCGGCGGCTCGGCGTCTTGATCTTCAGAAGCTTGATGAAACGGTCCGCGGTTTCCGCTTCCTTCTTGCGGTCGAGGAACATCCCCGCCCGCAGATAGTGACGGCGGCAACTGATATTGATGTTCTCCGACACGGTCGCCATCGCGACGATGCCCTCTTCCTTGCGGTCTTCAGGGCACAGCACGATGCCGTGCCGGATCGCCTCGCCCGCGCTGCGCACCTTGATCGGCTTGCCGTCGAGCACGATTTCGCCAGCCTTCTTGTGGTCGGCGCCGTACACCAGGTGCATCAGCTCGCTACGGCCCGCGCCCACCAGACCGAAGAAACCGACGATCTCGCCGCGCCGCACTTCGAAGCTGGCCGGCTGCGCGAGCGCATGGCCTTCGATCGCTTTAGCCGCGAAGCGCACTTCGCCCAACGGACGCGCCGAATAGTTGTAGATATCGGAAATTTCACGCCCGACCATTTCGCTCACGATGGTGTCGCGCGACACGCCTTCGAGCGTCGGATGCGAGGCGATCTTGCGGCCGTCGCGGAAAATCGTGCAGGCATCGCACAGCTCGTAAATCTCGTCCATGCGGTGCGAGATGTAGATCATCGCGCGGTTGTCGGCGCGCAGGTCGCGCACGAGCTTGAACAGCACCTCGGTCTCGCGATGCGACAGCGAGCTGGTCGGTTCATCCAGCGCAATCACGCGCGCGTTACGCAGCAAGGCCTTGCAGATTTCGACCATTTGCCGCTGTGCGATCGAGAGCTTTCTCAGCTTCGCGTTCGGATCGAGCGCCACGCCCATCGCTTCGAGACGTTCTTTGACGAAGCGCTTGGCTTCACGCTTGTTGACCCAGCCGAGCGAGTTCGGCAGTTGGCCCAACAGCAGGTTTTCCGCGACCGTCAGATCGGGCACGTATTGCAGTTCCTGGTGAATCACCGCGATCCCCGCCCCGATCGACGCCGCCGCGCTCGTAAAGCGCACCTCATTGCCGTCGATCATCACGCGACCGGAGTCGGGCTGATATTCACCGCCGAGAATCTTCAGCAGGGTCGATTTCCCTGCGCCGTTTTCGCCCATCAGGCCGTGCACCTGGCCGACGTTGACGTCGAAGGACACTCCGTCAAGCGCGCGCACGCCTGGAAAGACTTTGCCGATATTGTCAAAACGTAGCGTCGCTGACACTTCGCCTCCTATGTCGACGGAAGTTAGCGTTCCAACGCTTACTGCCGTCCCATTGCTTCATATGAACCGTGCTTCTTCAGGTGCCTCATGGACACCAAGCGTGGTCTGTCTCAACTACTCGTCTTTTATTACTGTCGGTGATGGCTGCCGATGCGCCCAATCCCTGGAGAATGACGCACCGGCAGTTCACTTCATTGCACTGCGTTACAACCAATGCTTACTTCGATGCAAGGCCCATCTTCTCGCGTACTTCACCCACGTTGTCACGCGTGGCCAGCATGCCGGTCGTCAGCGTGAGCATCGGCGGCTCCTTGCCTTGCGTGATCCAGTCGTACATCAGCGTGGAGGTTTCTTCGCCGTGACGCTTCGGGCTGATGATGACCGTGCCGTAGAAGCCGGTCGGCGACGGCTTCTTGAACTCGTTCAAAGCCGAGTCCGAGCCGCCGATACCGATACCGATCATGTTGTCGGCCTTGAAGCCACGGCCTTCCGCAGCGCGCACCGCGCCGAGCACGGCCTCGTCGTTCAGACCGTAGGCGACCCAGTGCTTGAACTGCGGGTTCTTGGTGAACGCGATATTGGCGGCGTTGAAGGCGTTTTCCGTGTCGGTCTTCGCTTGCGGCGCTTCGATCACGTTGGCCTTCGGGAAACCAGCGGCGACGAGCGCGTCGGTTGCACCGGTGGTGCGATCCACTGCGGTCGGCAACTGGTTGTAGGTCACGTCGATCGCGCCCACGTCTTTCATGTCCCAGCCGCGCTTCTTGATTTCCGCAGCCAGACCGTCGCCCACCTGCTTGCCGATGTTGTACGCCGAGATGCCCATATGCGGCACCGATGCGATCGGCTTGCCGGCGCCGTCGACGAGGCGGTCGTCGACCGTCATCATCTTCAGGCCGTCGGCTTTCGCCTTGGCGACGATGCCCGGTCCGAGCTTGACGTCAGGCGTGCAGATCACAAAGCCTTGCGCTTTCTGAGCCGCCAGGTTGTCGATAGCGCTCATCACCTTCTCACCCGACGGCGCGCCGATCTTCACCAGCGTGAAGCCCTTTTGCTTGGCGGCGATTTCGGCGAACTTCCACTCGTCCTGGAACCACGGTTCTTCCGGCTGCTTCACGAGGAAGCCAATCTTCACCGGATCCGCGGCTTGCGCGACCGGTGCGTTGAAGAGCACACCCGCCGCCGCTGCTGCCAGCGTGAGGAAAATTCTTCGTTTCATAATGCGTGTCTCCTGACTAATTGATAACGAGAAGGTATCGGCCGCGTCTTCTTGTACCGGTTGTGACACACGCGGCCAGCGCGTCGTCCGGTGAAACTTTTCAGTCGTGATACAGCGCCGAGCGCCCGCCATCCACGGTGATGCAGGTAGCGTTGATGAACGGTGCTTCGTCCGAGGCGAGAAACACCGCCGTCATCGCCACTTCTTCCGGGCGGCCGATGCGCTTCATCGGTTGCAGATCGAGCGTTGCCTGTTTCGCGGCGGCCGGATCGGCTTGTTCGTTCCACCAGTCATGCGTCAGTTGCGTCTCGATGTAGCCCGGCGCGATTGCGTTGACCCGCACATTGCGTGGCGCGTACTCGATGCCGAGCGCGCGCGTCAAACCGATTACGCCGTGCTTCGCGACCGGGTACGGAAAGCATCCCGGAATGATCTTGAATGCATGCGTCGACGCGATATTCACGATGCTGCCCGCGCCGCGTTCGACCATGCCCGGCAACACCGCGCGACAGCCGTTCCATACGCCGTCGAGATCGACCGCGAAGCAGCGGCGCCAATCGTCGTCGGTCATTGTCAGCGGATCGCAGAACACATTGATGCCGGCGTTGTTGACCAGCACGTCGAGCGCGCCGAACGTACGTTCCGCCTCGCTCACCGCGTGCTGAACCGACGCCGATTGCGTCACGTCCGTATGCACGGCCAGCGCACGCGCACCGGTTTGCGACTTGATCTGCTCCGCCGTCTGCCGCGCCGTTTCGATATCCAGCTCCGCCAGTACGACCGCCGCGCCCTCGCGCGCGAACGCGAATGCGATCGCCGCGCCGATGCCGCGCCCGGCACCGGTGATCAACGCAACCTTGTCGGCGAGCCGCTTCATTTCTTCGCGCCTGCGCGAGCGATGCGCAATCCGTTGATAAACGCTTTCGCATGCGAGGCAGTCACCGCCGCGCTCTGGCCCGGCTTATACAGCGCCGAGCCGAGGCCGAAACCGTTCGCGCCGGCACTCAAAAACGGCCCCATGTTGTCCGGCGTGATTCCGCCGACGGGCACCAGCGGCACCTGCGCCGCGATCACCGCGCGCCACGCCTTCACGACCTGGCAGCCGAGTTGTTCCGCAGGGAACATCTTCAGCACGTCCGCGCCGTTTTTCAGCGCGAGGAAGGCTTCGTTCGGCGTGGCCACGCCCGGCGCGCACGCCATGCCTTGCGCCTTCGCGGCGCTGACGACTTCCGGATCGCTATGCGGCATCACGATCAGCTCGCCGCCGGCGGACTTGACGTCGCTGACAAAACCCGGGTGCAGCACCGTGCCGGCACCGACGATCGCATCGGCCGGCAAGGTCTTGCGGATCGCCGCGATGCTGTCGAACGGTTGCGGCGAATTCAACGGCACTTCGACGATGCGAAAACCCGCTTCGTACAGCGCCTGAGCGTGCTCGGCGGCATCGGCCGGTGTCACGCCACGCATGATCGCGATCAGCGGGCAGACCTCGAACGCCGCGATCAGACCCGCGTGCGGCATGTACGGGGCGGGCAGATTGATGTGAGGTTGCATGTCGGTTCCTTGTTTCGTGAGCGGCGGCGCTACCGGTTAGCCCGCGTGCGCCGCTTGGGGCGTCGGATTGACGAGCCCCGCCTGGGTCGCGACGCGCCACAGGCCGCGTTCGGTGGCGTACTTCACCAGCTCCGCGTGAGGGCAGCCGAATTGTGCGAGTGCGACGCGATAGCGCTCGCACAGCGCCTCGTTGCCGATCAGGCGCAACTGCTGCCCGGCGAGCGAGTTGTGCTGTTGCCCGAGCACGGCTTCGAGGCCGGCCAGTTCGTGCCCGATTAGCAGGCCCGACAGATAGTCCGGCTGCTGTTCGCGCGAAAGTTGTCCAGTGAGCCCGAGCGTGCGGGCGCTGAATACGGTAGCCAGCAGGCCCGCCTGACCTTTGTCGCGGGCGATCTTCACGCCATGCAGGAATGCATCGGTATCCGGACGATCTGGTGTATCCATCGTGCGGCCGAGGATGGTGTGCTCGCGCAGTGCTGCGAACACTTCACCGGTCATGAAGGTATGAAAACGTTCGATGCGGCCTGCCTGCACGACGGCCCACTTCGCGTGGGTGCCAGGCAAGCCGATCAGCGCGCGCTTACCGCTGTCCGCGCCGCCCGAGTCCTGACCGAGCGCCCCGAAGATCTGGGTTTCCTCGCCGCGCATTACATTCGGCAGGTCGCCGCGCTGCAGGACGCCCGGCACGATGTGCAGCGTCACGCCGCCCGCGGCTTTGACACGGACGATGCCGGCCACCAGCGCATCGGCATTTGCCGGTGCGTCGACATACGGTGCTTCGACCCAGCCTTGCGCGCTGCCGACCATGCCTGCGGCGATCACCGGCACGCCGGGTGCCTGCTCGAGCCAGGCGCCGCACGCGTCATCGAAGGCGGCGTCGAAGCCACCCTGTTCTGCGCTGCGCGGCAGATTCATGATGCCGGCCGTCGAGGCCCGGGTTGCCAGTACGTTACCGGCTGCGTCGTACAGATACGCGCGCAACGACGTCGTACCCCAATCGAGCGCGATCAGCGCGGCGTGTTGGAGCCTGGCGTCGGCGGCCGCGGTGCCGTTCACCGGATCGAGCGCCCGCGTTTGAGAACCCGCTTGCTTCATCGTTTGATCCTGCGCGTTGCCGGTTGCGGCGCACGCCAGCCGAGTTCTTCCGAGATCGCGCGCGCTTCGCGCTGCACGACCGGGATCAGTTCATCCATGCGTTCGAGCGACATATACGGAATCGTGCTCGCCACCGACAGCGCCGCCACCACCGAGCCCGATGCGTCGCGCACCGGCGCTGCGACGCAACGGATCGATGCTTCGTTTTCTTCGAGGTCGAAGGTATAGCCGCCGGCAGCGTAGCTGGTCATGCGCTGCATGAAGGTTGGCGCGTCGGGGCGGTTATCCGGCTTGAAACTGACGCCGGCGAGCGCGCGCCGCGATGCTTCGAAAAGCGACTGCCACACATCCGGCGTGAGGTCGAGCATCATGGCTTTGCCGATACCCGTCGACGCCAGCGGCATCCGGTGACCGACGCGCGAGCGCATTTCGAGGCCACGGGTGCCGGGGATTTTGTCGATGTACAGCACGTCGTCGCCGTCGCGCACGCCTAGGTGGATCGTGTCGAGTGTCTGCTCAGCGAGCGATTCGAGATGGGGACGCGCGACTGCGGTGAGCGGCATCTGTTCGAGCGCGATGGTGCCGAGTTCGATCAGCTTCGGGCCGAGCAGATAGCCGCCTTGCACCTGGCGGAGATAGCGCGCCTGCACGAGGCTGCTCACCAACCGGTGCGTGGTGCTGCGCGTCGTGCCGAGTGCGGCGCCGAAGGTGCGCAGATCGCGTACGCCGGCGGCGGCGGCTTCCAGAATCGCGAGGCCGCGCAACAGCGTTTGGGTACCGGCTTGTTGCGGTGTGACGTCGAGCAGCGTGCTCGGCAACGCGATTTCGTCGACCACGGCCGGTTGCGCGCCGGCGCGCGGGGCTTTGGCGGCGTGAACCTGCTGTGGCGTTGCACGGGTCGCGTGATTGGCTGACGGCGCCAGCTCGGCTTCGGACGCGCTCGCGGCGTGAGTGGGCATCGCTTTATTCATGGCGATTGGCTTTTCGATGGTTTTTTGCGCTTACAGCGCGGGACCGGAGAGGAGGCCTGTTTTGCTCGCAGTTTTGTTCGCGGCACAGGGCGGGTAGCCGGTGGCGCGGACATGCGGGTGCTGCCTTTGGGTCTTGGGCATGGGTTGGCTTGTCTCCGGTTTTTTTCTTGCTGTCGCTCGGTGTGGCCGTTCTTTCTCTGGCTAACGAAGCGTGTTGGCTGGATTGTAGGGCGGTTTTTTGAAAAGCTCCAATATGTGAGTGTTGGATTCATATAATGGGATTTGGCCTTGCCGGGGCTGGGTTTTGGGTTTTAGGCCTGCTCGGCGGGTCTGGTTTTTTTTGGCGTTGCCTTGCTGTCGTAGTGGTCTGTTCTGGTGTTGGTCTTTTGGCCTTTCCTCGATTTGTTCGTGGTCTGTTTGGGTTGGTCTTTTGGCCTTTCCTTGAATTGTTAGTGGTCTATTAGCGTTGCCCCT